>AR_comb_assmDRAFT_10147076_pt1 | contig 25354 bp, 26 predicted proteins | sample ArasoioldDNA_FD_10543 | JGI IMG/M metagenome (IMG submission 10543) | reverse complement strand
CGATGAATCAGCATGTGTGGGCGGAGCTATTCAGAAGCGGATTGCCAGTGGATTCCAGCAACTTCCGCGAGGAATAACAGGGTTCGAATCCGAAACGGGACCCGCCCGCTTTAGAATGTCTGTCCTGCTGCGAGGGATTGCTCGGCGACGCGTCGCCTAGGGGCCCGGTGCCCCGCGATGGCAGCCCGCGGGATTGGACGAAGGGACTGTTGGCGTCCTTCCGCTACACGTGCTGGCTTTGCGAGGCCGATGAAGAAAGCGCTGGTCGTTTCGTCCCTAAAGCGTGTGCGGACGTCCCCCGGCCAACCGCGGGGCTGCGTTTACTGCCGTTCCCGAGTTTAAATTTGTTGAGGAAGAAGCGACTCCGCCAGTCACCAACGCGACCTCCGCGGCTGCCTTCACCAACAACCACGCCAATCGAAATCTGACCAAGGCCCAAGACTGCCACCGACGGGCCTCGGCCGCCCCACCTTGTGCGGGACCTCTCCCGCCATCGCGCCGTCGAGTTTCGGAAGTTCTTCGACGCGATCGATGAGGTCGTGCCGCCGGATCTCGAGATCCACCTGATGCTCGACAACTGCGCCACCTACAAGACGCCGCTCATCCGGCGCTGGCTGAGCAAGCGGCCGCGCTTTCATCGGCACTTCGCGCCCACTGGGGCCTCGTGGATCAATCTCGTGGAGCGCTGGTTTGCCACGCTCACCGAGAAGCAGATCCAGCGTGGCGCCCACCGCAGCACGCGCGCGCTCGAGGCCGCGATCACCGAATACATTGCGGTCACCGACGAGCAGCCACGCCCGTTTCGCAGGACCAAGACCGCTGATGAGATCCTCGCCGGCGTCGAGCGACTTTGTCGACGGATCTCAGACTCACGAGACTAGGGGACAGGCTGCCGCAGGTCGCTCGGCTGTAGTACCCATGGCCCGCTGCAGCCCCCATGCATGATTTGGGAAGCTTGCTCGTAGGACTGTCCCAAGGTCAAGGTCATGACTACGCCAGCCGATAACGCACCCAAGCCGCACACGAGCCCGCGCCCAGGGACATACCAAATATTCGCGGCAACGCTGCCCGTTTCGTCATCCGCATCTGCCACACGTCCGTCCAACGGCGCCGGTCCCGTGTGAGTTGCGCAACCGGCGAGCAGACTGGCCAAAAGCATGAAGCCCACGACTCTCTGCGTCCTCATCATCGTCCTCCATTCGTGAAGAACGCCGTGTGCGCCCAGGTCGCCGCCTCGGGCCTGGAACCACACAAACCAGCGCGTGGAGGGGCAGTCTACACCGAACTCCTTTGCGGGGGGCGCTCGACCTACGGTCTCACGGCCAGTGAATCCACGACAGAGAACAACCCAAGGAGGTTCGCCCGCTCGGCACCAAGGCGGAACCAGCCGCAGAAGGCAGTGGCAGACTCGGCGACATGATCTGGGGGACGAAGTTGCTCCTGAATCGCTGCGCCGGCGACTCGCGCTCCGCGGCTCGGATCGTTACCTGAGATCGATCCGACGCTCAGTCCAGCCGACCGCCTCAGGAAACCGGAACTGCGTGATCGTATCCGAGCCCTCCGCGCGTCCGGTGAACCATTCACTCTGATTCCACTCGACTCCGAAGGGGAACAATATCCGCGCGGCGATGCCGCTTGCACCCAACCCGATCGGTACCGAGCGCACGTCACGCACGGAGAAGTGACCGTTAAGCAGATGGTAGAGACGTGTGGAAACGGTGCTGCTCGGGGCGTCGCCCCGACCGCGGACGATAAAGCTGAAGACGCCGGCGCCGGAGTGGCGCATGTAGAAGAACGTCGAAGGCTCGACGTCACGACCCGCGTCAAAGCGATGGAGCGGGATCCCGTTGATAACGCCGTCGAACCGATCGGCGAGGGGACGCCACGAGGCCGTCACCTGGAGCTGCTCGCCGCTGTTCAGCGGCGACTCGATCGCCAGGACGCTGACAGGCCCCGGGGCCGTGTTGACCACGGTGATCTCGCCGCTCTTTCTTGGTGGCTCGCTAGCCGCTGCCTTCGCCTCGATCCATAGACGCGTCGTGCGCTCGAGCACCGGCATCGCATGCCGGAACCAGCCGTCACGCACGCGAACGGGGGTTCGGTAGCCGTTAGCCACCAGCCACACTGTGGTGTCTTCCGCGTCTTCGACGGAGCCTTCGATGACGACGATCGGCGCGTCCTCAGCACCCAGCGTCAACCCGTCCCGTGGCGCGACGACCCTGAAAGCGCCCGGCCCGCGTGACCTTTGCGGTCCGGCGTCACCAGCCCCCGGGCGCGCGGGTCCCGGCGAAGCGATGGCGCCTCCTTGCGGCTGTGTTGCGCGCGCCGGTGGCGTGCCGGTGTTCTGTTGCAAGTCGAAGACGGGGGACGGTGTAGCAGTGCCTGACGCAGGTGACTGTGTTTCAGGTCGTTCGGCTGCGCCTCCCCCAGGCGTCCGTTCCGACTCCGATGGCTGCAGAGTCCTCGCGACTGGCGCGACGCGTGTCGATTCCGGTGTACCGCGAACCGCCGCTGCCCCGCTCTGACGGATTGTATCGTCGGTGCCACCGGAAGATCGTTCAACACGATCTGCTGCTTCGCCCGAAACACCGCCACCGTTCACACCACCCGCGATTTTCGGTGAGGCGGACCGCGAATCCACGCTTTGGCGCTGCGCCGATGCCGCGGTCGTCGGTTCGGCCTGCGGACTCGGTACTCCCCGCGGTGCCTTGAGCGGAGGCCGCGTCTCGACATCACGAACTGGTGCTGCGTCGACCCGGTCGCCGCCTGAGACCGGCGCGGGGGGTGGAATGAGGCCCGCACTTGTCGAGAGCCCTTCGTCGGCTGGTGGGCCGACTGACGGGAGCTGAGCGGTCTTCTCCGATGGCTCTGGGTCTGGCGGCGCCTCCGTCGTGGGCGCAGGCGCAGGGAGAGGTGCACGTGCAGCGATTTCGGACGTCGGCAGACCCAATGCCGGCAGTTGCCTGCTTGGCCGCGGTTCGGGGATAGGAGGCAGAACGGGCGCCGCGGCAGTCGCCGTCGCCCTCGCCGAAGCGGACCGCGATGGCGATTCCGATTCCAGCGTTGCGGAGACAGCGGGGAAGACACTGGGCAAATCAGTGAGCGCCACAGGAGTCTCTCTTGGCGGCTCGGGGATGCGCGCGACAATCTCTGCTGGCGGAGTCGGTGTTGGCTCAGAAACCCGCGTCACCGGCTCTGATGGTGGTATCGGCGATGGGTCGGCAGAGCGAGGAGGCGTTGATGCACGTTCTCCATCGGCTGGTCGCGCAACCAATTGATCAAGCGGCGACCCCGATTCTATCGGCGGTGCTGGCGTCGGTGGCGAAGTGGCGGACGGCGCAGACAGCGGACGGCTTGGCCTGGGCTTCGGCGGCGATGCGGGTTCACGCGTTGCGACCGCCGGAGCCGTGCGCACCGACGTAGTCTTTGGCGATGGTGCTCCGATTACGATTTCGTCAACGGCCTCTGGGTCGGCTGCGAAGACCACCCATGGCGGCCCCGGACGAAACCCGGCCGTCGCGACAAAGACTATGAAGCACGCGGTGTGAAACAGGACAGACACCATCATCGCCACGATGAGCTCAGACACCGGCCACGAGCGCGTGGCGGTGACGGTGCGGGCTCGCGGCTCGTCGTTCGACGCAGCACGCGGCGCCGAGTCGGTCGGCTGCGGCGTATCGGCAGCCGGCGCCTCGCCCGCGTCCTGATGTGCGGACGCGACACGCGGGGTCGGCCCGGCCGTCTCTAGACGGCGTCGGCCGAGCATCTGTACGACGCGGCGCAGGTCAAAGCCGATTGGCGCACCTCTGTAGGTATGGATGTGACACTCGATACGCGGGAGAATGCATGTTCGAACAGGTCGCTGGGAGAACGAGCATCATGAGGCGGTTCCTGGACCTGAGGATTGCTTCCCAACGAGGTTTCGATTCTGTCTGCAACGTTCGCTTTACCGCTTTACCATTTTCGGAAGGTCTGCTATAGGAACTTTGGTTCTTGAATCGTAGATAGTCGTGCCCGCCGTGTCAAGCACAACCTGACGTGGACGGCATTCATTTCCTGAAATTCCGCTCTGTTTGGATAGCCTCTGTATTCGATACCGGGTGACTCACGAGAGGATCGCGCACACGATCCGATTTCCGGGCGCGCTCCGAGACATCGCGAGCAATGCCCCCTCAGATTCGTCCGCAAAAAGTCCACGGCTCGTTGGGGAGAACCGTTTGTTGCTCCGTCATTGCTGGATCTCCGTGGATGTCGGCGGTCGAGAACCTGAGCGCGGTGAGCCTAAAGATGGCCCCTATTGCCTGCGGTGAGCGCATTGAGTCGATGCTCGATCCTTCGTTATTCATTGTTGTATTTATGGATTCGCGAGATGAATCGTGACGGTTCGGCGAGTCGATTCATACGGATTTGCGCTGAATTAGCGCATCCGACGATCTGGCAGGCCGCTCGGGCACCTCGCCCTGTGCGTTCGGTACGATTCGTTCCTGCATAAGTCGCACGATTTCCGGCCCCGTCGCTTCGCGTCGATCGATTCGTAACCGCCGAATTTCACGAAGCACGTGTGACGGTGCGTACCAAGTCTGACCAGTGGCGTGAGATGTGCACTGGCCCTTCTGCGTCAGTCGGCAGAACAAGCAGCCGGCCAGGTGGCCAACCAGTTCGGACAGGAACGAAGGCCTGCGCCGAGCAATGCGCCCGCTGCATTGGTGTTCGAGGTACTGGAGCAGGCGCGTTCGGCTCTGGAGTGCAGCGGCTTTGCGGACGTGAGGGCGTACGAGGTGCAGTCCAGTCAAGACATGCAGGAGTGAAAGGGGGGGAGAGCAACCGAGCACCGAGCGGCGGTGGCAGAACGGAGCAGTTAACTTAACTCTCCTCACCCCAGGAAGTGGTGAGCGAAACAGGAGAACCCGTAATGAAGAGGATTCTGGGCTATCTGAAGGACGAGCGCGGCATCGAGACTCTGGAGTGGATCGCGATCGGAGCGCTCATTCTCGGTGTCGCGTTCGTGGTGTATCCGGGCACGCTTCAGGGCGCACTGACCACGGTGGTCGGTAACATCTCGACGGCGCTGTCCGGCATTACGTTGGCCCCGTAACCAGACACAAACTCAAGGCTCATTCGCCGGCTCCGGAGGCTCCTACTGGGGCCTCCGGAGCGCGCCGGAGACCAGCAAGACATGACTCGAACCAGGGCGCTCGGATTCTTTGGGTGGCTGAGAGGGCAGCGTGGAACTTCCACGCTGGAGTTCGTCGTCGTACTCCCCACGCTGCTGATCATTTTCCTCGGAGGCTTGGAACTCGCACGCGCTTGGCTGACCGTGAACATCGCGACGAATGCCGTTCGCGAAGGGGCCCGCGTTGGGGCTGCTTCGAACCCGATACTTTCGGGCTCGAGCCCAGTCACCTATAGCTTCGACAACACCCAGGCACTGGCCCGACTCAACCAGGTCCTCAGCTCGGCGAACATCGCCCCGGCCAGCGTGTCAGTCACGTGTATCCCGGCGACGTCGCCGCCGGCGGGCACCACGGGGTGCACGCCGGATTCCCAGATACAGGCTTCGACCACCGTAAATTTCGTCACCGTCGCGCCGCTCTTTCTGCCGATGCTGGGCTCTCCCGCGAGTCCGCTAGTGATCCAGGAAACGGCCCGCATGCGACGGGAATAGGGAAGGTAGGGAACCACTATGCAGCGGCGATTCCTCCTGATTCTCGTGTGCGCCTCGTTGCTCGGCCTGCTGGCCAGTGCGCTCGTCTACCGCGTCGTCAGTCAGATCGCCGCGGCGGGAAGCGGCCAGTACGAGCAGATCGTCGTGGCGGCCGCCAACATGTCGCTCGCCGAAACGGTCACCAGCCAGCACGTGAAGCTCGTGGCCTGGCCCAAGGCGTCAGTACCAGAAGGCGCGATCCGGAGCGTTCAGGAGGTCGAGGGTCGTGCCGTCCGCGGCTCCATTCTCGCGGGCGAGCCACTGATCGAAGGCAAGCTGGCTCCTGGACTCGCCGGTAAGGGAGGCATCATGCCGATGCTCGTCCCGGAGGGTCAGCGGGGCGTCACGATCAAGCTCGATGAGGCGGTAAGGGAAAGTGGCTTTCTCCTCCCGAACAGCCGCGTGGACGTGCTCGTGAGCATGCCCAAGGCGCCCGGTACCCAGGAAAAGATCGCCAAGGTGATCCTGCAGGATGTCACAGTGCTCGCGGCCGGCCAGACGGTCGAGCTGAGAGACAACAAGCCGGTCACCAACACCACGGTAACTCTCTCCCTGACTCCCGAGCAGACCGAGCGCCTCGCCGTGGCCCAAGCAGAAGGCAAGCTGATGCTGGTCCAGCGCAACCTCAGGGACAATCAGTTCGTCAGGACGACAGGCGCCACGCCGTCGTCCCTACTCTCCGACGGCGCGATGGCTGCGCCCCAAGCGAAGTCAAAGCCGACCGTGGTCCGGAGCGCCCCGCTCCCTCTGCCGACGATCGACAAGTACCCCGTCGCCGTCTTCCGTGGTTCCAAGGTGAGCGAGCAGCTCTTCTTGCGCCAAGGGAGCGGCGGGTGGGCAGAGCAGGGAAAGAACTGAACATCAGGCTCAAATGAGGAGGCTCATCATGCTCACACATCGCTTCAACCAGCTCTGGTGGCGTTCGACGGGACTCGTGACCCTCGTGCTCATCTCGAGCGGCCTCTTCCAGACGTCGGCCGGGGCTGCCGACTCCACACGCCTCTACGTGGGCGCGGACAAGTCCTTTCTTCTCGCCCTGAACGAACCGGCGCGCAAGGTCTCCGTCGCGAACCCGAACATCGCCGACGTCCAGGTGATGAGCCCCAATCAGCTCCTCGTGAATGGCAAGGCGGTCGGGGTGACCTCTCTCGTGGTCTTCTACGCCACGTCGCAGCAGTCCTTCGATCTTGTGGTGCACCCGGGCCCGGTGGGCGCCGCCGGCACGCCTGCGCTAGTCACCACGGATCCCCATGCGGTCTGGGTACAGCGCGGCGACAAGATGACCGAACAGCTCTTCACGCGCGAAAAGGACCAGTGGCTGGAGCTGGGCCAGGTCAAGCCAGAGACGGATAGCGGCAAGAAGTAGATTCCCATTTTGAGTAACCGGAGATTCCATTTGAGCAACCGGAGAGTGAAAGCAATGTCACGACGGGATTATCGGGGAACCCGGCATTTCTTCTGCGTGCTGGTCAGCCTCCTCTGTCTGGCCTCCGCCCAAGCCACCGCGTTCGCGGCCGACACCAGCGTGATTCGTCTGGATGTCACGATCGGCAAGTCTCAGGTGCTCAACCTCCAGGAGCCCTTCACGCGGGTCTCGGTGACCAACCCGGCCATTGCTGATGTGTTTGTGGTCACTCCGACTCAGATCCTGGTCAATGGCAAGTCCGTCGGTGTCACATCGCTCGTCGTGTTCTATCCCACAAAGACCATGTTTTTCGATCTCCTCGTCCAGACAGACCTCGGCCTCTTGAGGGAGCGGCTCAAGCAGGTGGCGCCTCGCGATGATATCCGGATCCATGCGGCGCAGGACGCCATCATCCTGGAAGGCACGGTATCCAGCGATCGGACCATCGCCGGTGCGGTCGAGGTCGCCCAGGTCTTCGCACCCAAAGGGAAGGTCGTCAGCCTCCTCAGCCTGACCGATGCGAAGCCCCAGCAGGTGCTGCTCCAGGTGCATGTCGCGGAGGTCAATCGGACGGCGCTCCAGGAGCTAGGCTTCAGCGTCCGAGCCCTGGGAACCGCCTTCATGGGAGCCATGTTCCCCGGCAGCACGTTCGTCCCTGCGCTCGGATCGCTCGGGCCGGTGACCCAGGGCGGCTTCTCCGGGGTCCAGGCGGGGTCGTTGTCCGGCCCTGATTTTCCGTTCCAGGGCGGTAGCTTCGTCCTTTCTTCTGGACAGCGTGATTTCGCCGGCATCGTTCATGCGCTCGCAGAGAAGGACCTTCTCAGAACTCTGGCGAAGCCGAATCTCCTCACCCACAGCGGCAGGGAGGCCAAGTTCCTGTCGGGTGGCGAGTTCCCTTACCCGATCGCTCAGCGGGCCGACACGATCAGCATCGAGTTCAAAGAGTTCGGCGTCGGGATCTTGTTCACGCCGGTGGTGGTGGACGGGGAGACCATCAACTTGAAGGTCCGGCCAGAAGTGTCGAGTCTCGATTTCAGTCAAGGACTCGTCTCGGCCGGCTTCAGGATCCCGGTGATCCGTAAGAACGAGGCCGCCACCAACGTGACCCTCAAGGATGGGGAGTCCTTCGCGATCGCCGGAATGATCAACAACGAAGTGCGGCAGGGGATCGCAAAGATCCCGGTCTTGGGCGATATTCCGATCCTCGGCATGCTGTTCCGTAGCACTCGCTTCCAGAACAACGAAACCGAGCTCCTCTTTCTCGTGACCGTCAAGCTGGTCAAGCCGGATCAACCGGGTGCTGGTCCTGATGCCACGAAACTCATGGAGCTCCGCCCGGACGAGAAGAAAGAGTTCACGCTCGTACCCGGCATCCCGGGCGTCGGCGACGTCGTCAGGAAGCCGTTTGGCCAAAGCAACCTCCCGACAAACTGATGACTTCAAGCCTTCGCACCGTCATCGTCGACTCCGACGCGGACTCCACCGCCGCGCTCAAGCGCATCCTTGCGGCGAGTCCTTCCGTAGTCCTCGTCGGAGAGTTCGTGAACGTACGGCAGGCCGCCCACGAGGCGCCGGCCCGGCGCCCCGACCTGGTCATCGTCGAGGTCGACGAGACAGGACCGACCTCCGTCGCGGAACAACCGGCCTGGGTTATCGGGTCATTAATGCGCGCCCTGCCCGGAGCGGCCATCTTTGCCACGGGACGAAGCACGTCAGCCGACTTCGTCATCGAGGTCATCCGGGCGGGCGCCCTCGAGTTCATCCGCAGACCGGTCGAGCGGGAGGACCTCATCTCCGCGCTCGAAAAGGTGGTGCGCCTCCGCCGTGGGGCACCGGCGGGCCGTCAGCCGGGACGCATCACTTCGGTCTTCTCCGCTAAGGGCGGTCTCGGCGTCACGACCATGGCGACGAACCTCGCGGTTTGCCTTGCCGAGCGCGCGCAGGGAAGCACCATCCTGGTCGATCTCGACACCCGCCAGTCAGACGTCACGACCTTCCTCAACCTCCGGCCCTCGTACTCGATCCTCGATGCACTGGAAAACCTCGAGCGCCTCGATGAGTCGTTTCTCCGCGGTCTCGTCACCAAGCATTCGAGCGGTCTCGCGATCTTGCCCGGCCCGTCCCGAATGGAGCGCAGCCACCTGGCCGCCGATCAGGTACAGGCCGGATTGGACGTGATCCGCGCCCACTTCGATCATGTCGTGCTCGACCTCAAGCATGATATGGACCCAGCGACGATCGCGGCACTCGAAGCGTCCGACACCATCCTGTTTCTCACAGGCTTGAATGTCTCGGCGTTGCGCTCCGGGGCGGCCGCCCTCGCCGCTTTTCGGCATCTCGGGCTCGGTCTCCAGAAGCTCAAGGTCGTCGTGATGAGAGAGGGGACCGGGAACGACGTGACGACCAAGCACGCGCGCGAGGCGCTCGGCCTGCCGATCCACTGGCAAACCCCAAGCGATTACCCGACGGTGGTCGCTTCCATCAACGGGGGTACGCCGGTCGTGACGGCCTCTCCGCGGTCCAAGGTTGCGCGGAACATCCAAGAGCTCGCTGAGCAACTTGCCCGGGGCCCGCGACCCGCGGCCGAGTCCGCCAGCAGCCGAGTCGCCTCGCTCGCGCGTCGGCTGGTGGGGACTACCAAAGCAACCTCAGGAGGCAGGTAAATGTCGCTATTCGATCGCAAGCCGCGAGGCCGCGAAATCCTCGAGCGGAGGAACGGGCCACGCGAGGAAACAGCCATCGTCGCCCAAACGCTCGATGCCAGGGAGAGAGGCCAGACGACGTACTACGAGCTCAAGACTCGTATCCACGGCCAGCTCATCGAGCGGCTCGATCTCGCCAAGCTCGATGTGCTGCCGCGCGAGGTCGTCCAGCAGCAAATCCGCCGGATCGTCGAGGACATGCTTACGCTCGACGACACCCCCCTGAGTCGGAAGGAGCGTGACGATCTCGTCGTCGAGATCGAGCACGAGACCTTCGGGCTCGGCCCAATCGAGCCGCTCATGCAGGATCCGACGGTTTCCGACATCCTCGTCAACGGAGCGCGCGAAATTTACGTCGAGCGACACGGCAAGCTCGAGCGCACGCGCGTGACCTTCCGCGACGACACCCATCTCCTGCAGGTCATTGACCGAATCGTCTCGGCGGTCGGCCGCCGCGTGGACGAGTCGTCTCCGATGGTGGATGCGCGGCTCCGCGACGGGTCGCGCGTGAACGCGATCATCCCGCCCCTGGCCCTGGACGGCCCGGTTCTTTCGATCCGGCGCTTTGCCAAGGATCCCTTGCGGATGTCCGACCTGATCGAGTTCGGCACGCTCACACCGGCGCTGGCCGAAATTCTCCGGGCCATCGTGCAGGCGCGCCTGAACATCCTCGTCTCGGGTGGCACTGGCGCCGGCAAGACTACGATGCTGAACGTCCTCTCCAACGCGATCCCCACCACCGAGCGCATCGTCACCATCGAGGATTCGGCCGAGCTACAGCTGCAGCAAGATCACGTCGTCAGGCTCGAGACGCGTCCGGCCAACATCGAGGGACAAGGAGCCGTCAGCCAGCGAGAGCTCGTCAGAAACGCGCTGCGCATGAGACCTGATCGGATCGTGGTTGGCGAGGTTCGCGGTGCCGAAGTGCTCGACATGCTTCAGGCCATGAACACGGGCCACGACGGGTCGCTTTCCACCATCCACGCCAACTCGACGCGCGACGCGCTCTCTCGCGTCGAGACCATGGTGCTCATGTCTGGTCTCTCGCTGCCGGTGCGCGCCATGCGAGATTACGTTGCTTCAGCGCTGGATCTCGTGGTCCACGTGTCCCGACTATCGGATGGCACGCGCAAAGTCGTGCGAGTGACCGAGATAGTCGGGATGGAGGAGGACGTCGTCACGACGCAGGACATCTTCACCTTCGACCAGGAGGGGATCGACTCGGACGGGCGAGTCGTCGGCTGCCATAGGGCAACCGGTGTGCGACCGAAGTTCACAGAGCGCCTGGCACGCGCGGGCATCCATCTGGGCTCCGAAGTCTTCGACCCATCCAAGCGACACGTGGTGCGCCGATGACCTCCGCCATAGCAGTTCTCGTATTCCTGTTCGTCGTGATCTTGGTTGTCGGGGGATGGTGGGTCTCCCAGGTGAACCGCAACCTCCGTTCCCGTCTCTCGCGGGCCGCGCCGGTGGGCTCGACGCAAGTCCTCAAGCCCGACATCGAAAACGGCGGCGGAGCCATTGAGCAGTTCCTCGCCAGGACCGGGCTGCCGGACCGTCTGGCCTCCCTGGCAGCCCAGTCGGGCCACAAGGCCACCGTCAGCGATCTCATGCTGATCGTGGTGGCGTGTGCTGCCGTCGGTGGCGCCGGAGGGTGGCTTCGGACCGGCGCATTTTTCTGGGGCATCCTTACCGGCCTCATTTCGGGCTGCGTCCCTATCGTCTACCTCATATACAAGCGGAGCCGTCGCCTGCAACGCTTCCAGACGCAGTTTCCGGACGCTCTCGACATGATCACTCGGGCCATCCGAGCCGGAAATGCCTTGAGCCAAGCCATTCGGCTCGTTGGACAGGAAATGCCGGACCCCGTGGGACAAGAGTTTCGGCAGATCGATGAGGAGATCCGGCTGGGCATGGACCCGGGCGACGCTCTGTTCAGGCTTCAGGGTCGGGTCGGAACCGAGGACGTTCGGTTCTTCTGCACCGCGATCCGCATTCAGCGAGGATCCGGCGGCAACCTGGCGGAGATCCTCGAACGGCTGGCCGAGGTCATTCGCGAGCGGTTCAAGATTCTGAGCTATGCACGGGTGCTCGCTGCGCAGCATCGCTGGTCGGCCATCCTGGTCGGGCTCAGCCCTTTGATCTTCGGCTTGATGTTCCAGATCCTGCATCCCGGCTTTTTCGATCCGCTCTTCAACGACCCGATCGGTCCAACCCTGATCCTTGGAGGAGTGGTCATGGAAGTGATCGGTTTCTTCACGATCTGGCGTATCGCGCAGATCAAGGTGTGAGGCAGCCATGAACCCGATCACCGTCATCATTCTCACGTTCGTCATCGTCGGGGGTGTCACGGTCCTGGCCTCGATGGCGATGCTCAGGTTGTGGCCGGTCCTGCAGCGCGGCCGACTGGCCACGTCGGCGGGCGACAGTAACGATGAAAAGTCCATTCTTCGCTGGAGCGACCAGCCCACCGCAGGCTGGCAACGGACCGTCGAACGCATCGGGCGTGCCGTCGGCAGCTCGGAAGAGACGGCTCCCTCGAAGTATCGGCAGCGGCTCATGTGGGCTGGCTATTATGAGCCGCGAACCGTCGTAGTCTTCGTCGGCACCAAGATCGCGCTGGCCGCTCTCTTCGGGTCTGCCTATTTTCTTTACAGCAGCTTCGTCTTCCTGAGGGTCGTCCCCTTCACGCAGCTCCTCGCCATTTCTCTTATCCTCGCCGGGATCGGATTCTTTCTGCCAGACTTCTGGCTCAACACCCGCATCAAGGTCCGTCAGAGAGCGATAGTCCACGCGCTTCCCGATATCCTCGACCTGCTGATGGTCTGTGTGGAGGCCGGCATGGGATTCGACGCCGCCGTCGCCCGCGTGGCCGAGCAGCCTCAGACCCGGAACCGGCCACTATACGCGGAACTCATGCGGATGCATCTCGAGGTGCGCGCCGGACGGCCACGTACAGATGCGCTCCGCGCTCTCGGAGAACGCACGGGCGTCCTCGAGGTCAAATCCATGGTGGGCGCTTTCATCCAGACGGAAAAGCTTGGAACCCCTCTCGGCAAGACTCTCAGGGTGCACGCCGACTCGGCTCGCGTACAGCGGCGGCACCGAGCGGAGGAGCTCGCCCATCTGGCCCCCCTCAAGATGCTGTTCCCGACCGTGTTCTTTCTGATGCCCGCATTCTTCCTTGTAACCCTGGCGCCGTCCGTGCTCGGCCTATTGAAGCTCATCAAAGGAATTGCAACCAACTGACAGAGGAGGAAATCGCATGACTCCCAGGATGTTCATCGCCTCGCTGGCGCTGGCGGTAGCCGCGGCGGCCGCTTCTTCCGCCGCCGCGCAAGAGGTCACGGCCGAGGTCAGGACGTGGAGTGGCCAGGCGTTGCAGCTGTCGCAGCCGTCGCTCGAGGTGTTTTACACGATCGTACCCAAGGAAGAGGGCCCGGGTGGACAGCAGTTGCCGGGAGCCGCAGGGGCTGCTCCTGGTGCCATGGGCGGGACGAGCCCGGCCAGTCTTGTCGGCACCGAGGTCAGCGGCTCTATCCGGAGCCTGGGCAGGCTGTTCAGAGACAACGGCCCCGAGCCGTTGCAGGGTAACCGCCAGGCCGTCACCGTGTCGTTCACGCAGGCGGGGGTCGAGCGCCGCATTCCTCTCGAGGCCATCAGGGACCTGACCTTCCAGCGGACACAGGTCCCCAACAGTACCCTTCCCCCTTACGTGGCGCCGGCGCATTTCAGGTATGCGGCGAGCGCTCTGCTCACCGATGGCAGCCGCGTCGAGGGCGACTACGTGAATCTCGGAACGGCCATACTCCGCGGGCTGACCTCCCAAGGGCGCGTGGAGATTCCTTGGCAAGACATCGAGGTCATTCGTTTTTCCCGCTAACCAACGAGAGGGAAGCATGATGAACCTTCGGCGCTGGCTTTGGAACGAGAAGGGCAATGTGCTGCTGTTCACGACTGCTCTGGTGGTGCCGCTCATGATCATCTTCGGTGGGCTGGCGCTTGACCTCGCCCATCTCGGCACCGCCGATGACGAGCTTCAGCGATCGCTCGACGCCGCCGCCCTCGCGGGAGCCGGGAAGCTCGGATTCGACAGCAGCGTCTTTCCGGCGGCGCGCGCCTCGGCACAGAACTACGCGCTGCTCAACCCCATCCGGACGCCTCCATACCCACCCAGCCCGACAGCTGACCCAACCTGGGCGTCGGTCAATCTCAATCTGAACACGGCCAATGCTGCCAACGGGGATATCGTCCTGGGCATCTGGAACGGGTCCAGCTTCACCCCATCGCTCGACGGTACTCAGGTCAACGCGGTTCTCTGCCGTTACCAGACCACGGTACCGATGACGTTTCTCCGGCTGCTGGGGTTCACGAATCTGCCGGTGAGCGGGGAAGCCATCGCGTGGGCGACCCAGCCAGTTACACCGCCGCAGGACGAGTGTGTGTTTCCTATGGCGCTGAGCTCGTGCTTCTTCGGGGGATCCACGTCGGCCGGCTGCGGAGCCACCGTCACGTTTATCAGCAGTGCCAGTGGGTCAGCCGTAGGCGGGAACACGGCGGCGTGGGCCAGCATCGTGCCCGGCCAAACGGCGAACGACGCCAATATCCTGGCTCAGGTCAAGTCGGCTGCCAGTGGGGCCTGTAGTGGTGCCGGCCTCTCAACGGGAGACAACGAGCCGGTAAGCAATGGCCAGCTGAACAATGTCGTGAACTGGTTGGGTGGAAATGATCCCAACGCGTTTCCTGCGAAGTACGCCGCGTCCCCTGAGCTCGTGGTCCAGAAGGCCGATGGAAGCGACGCATATCGCGGAAAGGGATGGGCAGTATATGTGCCGGTCATCGACACCGGCGCCGGTTGTCCTCCCGGAGCCATCAATGGCTCCCTGCCGATCGTGGGGTGGACGCGGATGGTGATCACCCAGATCCTCGGAAAGAACGGTACGTGCGCGGTGGCCAACCACTGGTCAGGGAATCCGTGGGATGAGCACTGCTTCACCGGCAAGAATGGGACCGCGACCAGTCTCCCTTCAGGTTGGGCCGGTCAAACCGGGATCTTCGGCTACTACGACTGCAAGTACTCGCCCGCCCCGCCCTCTCCCGTCGTTGGACCCATAACGGCCACGGCGAGGCTGAGGCTGGTGCGGTAGACACGAGCAAGGTTGTCGTCCACGCGGAACGATGGCCAACACAGGAGGCTCGACGGCGTGGCTACCCGAGACATCGCACCGGCGGCGCCGCGTCTATTTCCCGGCGAGTCGAAGCGGGGGCCTTCGACGTCTTCCAGATGATCGTTTCGGCCTGTCAGCCGTTTGCTCCTTGATCGCACACGCGATGATGATTGCGCTCTTGATATTTGGAGCGGCAGATCTCTCGGGAAGCGGTAGAGGGGTGAACTCCTCGATCGCCGCGTGGGTGGACCTGACCGCTCCGGAGCCGGAAGGAGGCACCGGGTACGGATCGACCCCGGCCACACGCGCAGTGCGGCGCTCCGGTCTACCAGCTCTGCCCAGCCCGAGCCGGTCGGCGTCGAGTGCGTCCGCAGCCTTCTCGCCTCCAGCAGCAAATGGCCCCCTCGGGTCGCTTCGCGCTGGCAGCGCGCCCGATGTGCTCGTGTTCGGCTCAGACAGTTCGGTCCTGGCCCCGGCGGAGGTGCCTCAACCGCAAGGGAATCTCGTGACGCTGCCCGTCATCGACGGGCTCGCCCAGGACCGGCAAGCACCGGCGATGGTATCGTCTCTCGCGACGACGCCAAACATCCTACCTTCCGGGGACGCGGAGCCCGCTGAGATGCGGCCGGCCCCGGTTTCTGTATCGGTCGCGGAATCGCAGATCTCCGCGACGGCGGAAGCCTCGTCGGTACCGGATCCTGCTGATGAGCGCGTCCCCTTTGATGGCGAGTTCGGTCCCGCGGGAACTGCGGGGAGTGCTTCGCCCGCGAGGGCGAGGACCACATTCGATAGACCGCACGCCAGGACCACGCAGGAGGGTGTCAAAACGGACACGGGAAAGATCTCAAGCGGCCCGATCGGGTATGCGCTGCCGGTTCCGTCCAACGGTATCGCCCTGAGCAACCCCCCCGACGGACTCATCATCACGCCGGACGACCCTCCCGTCGTTATGGTCGAAGGTACAGTCGATGACAGCACAACCACCACATTATGGATCGTCGCGAACGACCAGCGGATCCCGGTACGGGTTTCGGACGGAAGATTCCGAAAGATCGTGCCCGTGATGGAGCCCACGCTCCGTGTTCGGGCAGAGGCTTCCTTTGCCGGGGAGCCGGGCAGCCGAAGCCAAGTCGTGACCGTGCACACCACCGGCGCGAGAAAGCCGTCAGCAATTCTGGTGATGGAGTGGCCGCGCGAAAGCCAGGATCTCGACGTGCAAGTCAGTGCGTTCTGGCGCGCCCATCCTGACAATCTGGATGACACCGCCCAACCGGTCAGGCTCACGGCAGTTTCGCAACCATCGAGCACCGGTCCGTCCGATGTGTTCTGGCTTCGAAACGCCCGGCCAGGCGCCTACAGCATGGTTCTTCGGTACCGCGGAGTTCCCCCGAACGGGGACGTGCATCCAACCCTGTACGTCCCCGACGGGGATGGGCTTGCCATGCGTGCGGTCCGGCCGGTTCGGCTGGGCTCGTCCGGCAGGGCCGTGCTCGCCAGGGTGCTATTGCCGCAGGGCGTGCTTTGGGAGCAAGACGGGTGGTTCAGCGGCTCCAGCGAGAGCGTGGATACGGTGACGAAGTTTCGCTTCCCTGATGGGATCAACTGGGTGGAGCGAAAGGCCGATCTGCAATGACAAGCATGTGGCCTCGACCCAGAAGAGGGGCACGCGAAATATTTGCGCTGTTCCTCATCCTTGCCGTCGCCCTGACGGCCGGTGCGGCGGTCACCGACCTGAACGAAGCCGGCCGGGCCGCCTACGCTCGTGGTGACTACGAGGCAGCCGAACGTCTATTCAGCCAGGCCATCGCTCAGGCCCCCGACGAACCGCTGCTGCACTACCATCGGGGCGTCGCCCTCATGCGCCTCTCCCGGTGGCAAGAGGCGTACACGGCCTTCGAGAGTGCTCTACGGCTCCGCCCGGCGGCTGATGTTGCTGCCGCGGCAAAGGCGGGCATGAGCTCCGTGGCTCCCCTCATCAAGGCCCCCGCCGTCAAGACCGGCCGAGCAGACGATGTCTCGATACCGCTCCGACGGGTCGCACGCGTTTGGATGGCCTCGGTTCGCCTGAACAATTCCCGCACGGTCGAGCTCGTCGTGGATACTGGAGCCAGCTCCTGTGTGATCTCGCCCGAACTGGCGGCCGACCTCGGTATTGAGCCCGGATCTCGCGCTGAATCCGTGACCATGCAGGTAGTGGGAGCGCGCACCACGGGTCCGATCGTCAAGCTGGCTTCGGTTCGCGTGGGCGATGCCGAGGCCGAGGACGTCACCGCAGTGGTCCATCCCATAGGCCCGGGAATCCACGGCCTTCTCGGTAACAGCTTCCTGGCTCGCTTTACCGTCACGCTGGACCCGCAAGAAGGTGTCCTGCATCTGAGGCCGCGATGAGCGGTCGACGACTTCAGGATTGGCCGACCAGCATCAACGCTCCAAATAGCGCAATAAGGGCACCCACCGGCATCGGCTGTCCCCAGCGGCGTACGATGACCAGAATCAGTGCCACGAGACCCGCCGTGATCTGCGACAGGGCGAAGGCTACGAAAGCGCCCTTCCACCCGAGTGCGGCACCGAGCATGGCCGTCAGCTTGATGTCACCTCCGCCGATGCCTCCCCGGCTCACGATGGCGAACAGCAGGACCATCGCGCCACCTGCCAGCGCGCCGAGCCCGCCTTCGACGAACCCAGCTGCGCCCCTGAACCCGGCCGCCAGCAGCAGTGCATACGTGATCCCCGGCAGGGTGATCACGTCGGGAATGATCCGGCTTCTCAGATCCAAGACAATTATGAGAGCCAGGGCGATCAGCAGTGGGAGCAGTGCCCACCGTTGCCAGGTCCAGCCGTGTCGCGCGTGGGCCAGAAGCACGAAGAGGAGGGCGAGGCCGAGCACGCTGGCCAAAGGCCACGGACGACCGAGCCGCGAGAGCGCGCTTGCTACTTCGTCGTCGATGGCGGGCTGGATGGGGCAGATCCGGGGATCAAGCGCTGCGCTGGGCGGTACTCGCGAAGCGCTTCTTCGAACTGCGCATCGCCACGACGGCCAATCCACTTCACATAGAACCGGACTTCGGGAGCGTACCAGTACTGGTCGGAATCCCGTGTGTTCGTCTCGCGAACGACCTTGAGCGCGCTGAATCGTCCGGCAGGAACGTCGACGACCTCGGCGCCCACCACCGAAAACGAATCGTTGTATGGGCTCGTTCCCGTGGCGTCTTCGTACGTTCCCCGATGAATCCACTGGCTCCCCATCTTGAGAGGCCAGCTGAACCACGGCTGCGGTGGTGTCATCCGAGATTGGACCTTCCCGTCTCGCATGCTTCCCGCCCATCGAAGGTCTCTGGTATAGAACTGTTCGAGCTCGCCGACCTTCACAAGGTAGAAGGAGATCTTGTTGATTTCTCGGATCTCCAGAACCTCTACGCTCTTCGTCCCTCCGGTCTGGCCGCTGGTCCATGTGTAGACCCACTGGTCACCGGGACGCCACACAGGCGGCGCACTGGCCGTGATCGGCTCTTGCTGATGAGGGGTCGGTACTGCCTTCGGTCCCGCCGCCGCTGCGCAACCACTGACGAACAGGGCCACAAGCCCTACCAGAGCCGGGGCGCGACGATTCGTCACAACTCGACAATCATCGCACATGGATCCGATACCCAGAAGTAAACAGCCTCTCAGGAGGGGGACCATGAAAAACCTGGGAATCGTTGCGATTGTTGGCGGGCCTCTCGCTGCCGGGGTGACCATCCTCGCGGCGGGCTTCATCCTCTATCGTCGAGGGCGCCGCGGAATCGCGGCATAGAAATTCCTCAACTCAAAGGACCTATTTTCATGCCACAGCGGACAAAAAAGGGGCGTAGGGAATCGGCGGTCATCGATGGCTTCTTCATCGGCGGAGCGACCCTGGTCGTGGTCAGCCTGATGTACTCGCTGGCGAAGTCCTGGCCGTCGTTCGACCCGCTCGCTCTTTCTGCGCTGGTCGGCGGCGGACTCCTGCTCGTGGTCATATGTGAGCGCCTCAGTCTCATCCTTCGAGAACTGCGCAGGATAACCGCCCTAATTCAGCGCCCGGCCTCGGACATTGAGCGGGCGGGGCAGACACACACACACGGCGAGGACTCCTGAATGTTCGGCAAGAGTCGCAGCGAACTAGCCTGGGATCTCGTGTTGATGGGCGCCTGGGCCCTCTACGCCAGCCGCTTCCTTCAGCGCCTCATGAGCGGCGGCGGCATCGTCGAACTGGGTCAGGTGGCGGCCGTGACGGTCTTCGCCGCCCTGTTCCTGCTGCGACGACCGGCCCGGTGCGCCGGCACCACGTGGGAAAACATGCTGGCCCTGGCCGGGACGTTTCTCCCAGCGGCGATGCGGCCGGCCCCCGGTAACCTGTTCTTGCTGGGTGAGATCATTCAGATCGCCGGCTTGACCGGCATGGTCGCAGCCGCCATCTCTCTAGGGCGCAGCTTCGGTATCGCCCCCGCCGACCGCGGCCTGCGGACGACGGGCCTCTACGCATGGGTTCGGCATCCCCTTTACGCGATGGAGATCTGCTACTTCGCCGGATACCTGGTCGCCAATCCCTCGTGGAGGAATCTGGCGGTCCTGACTGCCGACACGGCGCTCCAGCTCTTCCGGGCTCTTCGCGAAGAGCGGATCCTGAAGGACTACGCCAGCTATGCGGGTCGGGTGCGCTGGCGGCTCCTTCCACTTGTCTGGTAGCCACGAGCAATTCACATGCGGAGGAACTCTTACTCCAGACGCGCGCGAGCTATGAGCCTCTCTGATCGCCTGTCGCGCCTCCGGGTTGTAGTCTTCGGCTCTCTGGGCGCGGTGGGAGCGTTCGGGGTCTGCCTGGCTCAGATCAATGGAATAGGCCTGAATACCCCGATCGTGAGGACTACGTTCTATTGCTTCCTGGGCACGTTCTCGCTGTCAATCCTGTTGTGGTTGATCGATGCCTACGCACTGCAAGAATCGTCCGAACGCGCACGCCGCCGGTACCGCATCGCAGCGGACGTCCTCGCACTCGCGTCAATCCGGCATCTATTTCCGCTCGTGATCACCGTCGCGAGCTACGGACTGGTCCCGCATGGCATGGCCCTCGCCGATGAATGGCTGTCATGGCCGGAGCGAATGCTCGGCATCACCCATCCGGTGGTCTACCGCACGTGCGAAGCGTGGGGGCTCTTGCTACCGATGGCGTTCGTGTACGACTCGGTGTGGGTACAAGTGGTCCTCATCCTTGGCTGGTTCGGACTCGTCCGCCGAAACGTCCTGCCGTTGTGGGAAGTGTCTGCAGCAGTGAGTATTTCCGCGACAGTCGGACTCGTCGTGTTTTGGCTTGCTCCGGCCGTCGGCCCCTGGGCCTACTATGGCCTCGCGGCATACGGGTCCCCGCCTCCGTCTGCGGAAGCCGCTTTCCTTGCTGATTTCTCTGCCTTGCGCGAAGGACGATTCACGGCCCTGCTTGCCGGTCAGGGCTTGGTAACGATTCCAAGCTTCCACGTCGTCTTCGCGGTACTGTTCGCGTGGGTCTTTCGGCAGGAACGTTTTCTTTATCCGATCGCGATTGTGTTGAATCTCGGCGTGATCGCAGTCACATTCCCCGTCGGCTGGCATTATCTTGCGGACCTTCCTGCGGGAATGATCTGGGTGGCGGCCACGATCGCGGCGGTCCGGCGCATTCAGGGCGAGCCGGCGCAATCCGCTGCCGACCGGGAGTCAACGCTCGCGCCACTTCAAGGAGTCCTCGGGGAGGGGGGAGCGTCATAGATTTCGTCGAAGTCATCCTCAGACTCGTTGACCTCAGGGCCGTCCTGATCGCTGGTATCATCTTCATTCCGCTCGAGCGTTTGCGGCCACTGCACAGAGGGCAACACCCGCTTCGCAAGGGGTGGCGCGCCGACGTGGTTTATGTGTTCGCGAACGGAGCGCTCCTTAGAATGGGACTGGGAGCCATGATCGTGGTGACCCCGGCGCTTTCTCCCTGGCTGGTATCCCCGGGACTACGGGCCGCTGTTGCTCGACAACCCTACTGGATCCAGGTGATCGAGGTCGTGATCCTGGCCGACCTGGGCTTTTACGTCGCCCACCGTCTGTTCCACGGCGTTCCGTGGCTGTGGAGATTTCACGCGATCCATCACAGTATCCAGGAACTTGACTGGCTCGCAGGCGTTCGGGTGCACGTGCTTGACCAGTTGGCCACCAAGGGCATCTCAATGCTGCCGCTGCTGCTACTGGGTTTCGACGCGGTTCCGATCGCTATCTCAGGCGGAATTTACTTCTGGCACTCCATACTTCTCCACGCCAACGTGCGTCTGAGCTTCGGCCCGCTGCGCTGGGTAATCGCTTCGCCTGTGTTCCATCACTGGCACCACGCCGCTGAGCCGGCCGCTTTTGGGAAGAATCTCGCCGGCCAGCTCTCCATCCTCGACAAGCTGTTCGGGACAATGTACATGCCCGAAGGGCAAACGCCGGGGAAGTATGGTCTGAAGGATCCGGTTCCGCACACTTACATCTCGCAAATGCTGTATCCGTTCAAATCTGCTCAGCTGATAGATTAGCGGCGGCGGAAGATCACTTGACGGCCATGCCCGATATCTCTGTGAGACGCCGACCCGGCGCGGCAGAGCGCGATCACGACGTGGCCAGCGAGTGCCGCGCGGATCTCCGTCGCGCGCCCCACTCGATCAGATGCACTGACGCGGCGCTAACGAACTGCTACGGTTTCAGCGCGGCGCCATGCCCACCTCTTCGGCTGGTCATATGCGTCGCGGCAAGCAATAGGGCGTAGATGAGCGCCTGAAGAGTGATGATATTCGGAATAATCCGATCGGCGAAATCCAGCACCACGATCGCGACCAGCACGTCGATGACCGGTGTCGGGGTCAAGGTTGGCCACGACCCGACGCGTGTATGGGCAGTGGCAGCAAGAAGATGAGCGAAAGTACGACGCCCGCGGCGAGCCCCTGGGTGGAGTCTCTTCAAGACGGTCCCGTGCCGAGGCCCGATTCCATTGCTGAGAATGATCCCTTCCCGTGCCAAGACTTGTACCAGTGTGGTGCGGTTGTATCCGCGGAAAAGCTCTGCAGGCAGCGACCCCAGTTTCATTCTCGTAGGCGCCCGCCCGCCGAGTATTTTCCGGACGCCGCTCATTCTCGGGTGCCGTTGGTCCGGACGACGCGAAAGTCAGCGATTGATCTATTTTTCGGACCGGCCGACAGTGTCGGACGCATGTCGCCAAAGGCTCGATAGCTGTTTGAAACGCGCCGGAGCACGTTGTCATTCATCGTCGCTCGATTGGTACGTATTGTGCTCTATTGCGTACTTCAATGACACACGAACTCGACATTTCAGGAAGCCATCGCTCGTTCCCTGGCCGGCAATCGACCGCCGCGCAGCTGCTCGAAGCAATGGTCGAAGGCGCCACCGAGGGCCTCATATTGCTCTCGGCAGACAGTCTCGTATTACAGGCCAATCGCGCCGCCGTCGAAATGATTGGGGGCGACCACAATGCGATCATCGGCCAGTCCATCTACGTGGTGTTCTCCAAGGACGCGTTGTCTATTGACGAGGTCCTCGCGACGAACCTGGTCGTGACCCGAACCCACGAACTCGCCGACGGTCGAAGCATCCTGGTCGTTGCCCGTCCCGTGCTGGCCGGCGCTGCGCGCGTACTGCTGACGCTTTGTGATATCTCCGCCATAAAGCATCTGATCAATCGTGCGCAGAGCGCGAGGCGCGCGCCAAACCGTACCTGGGCTGAGATGCGCGGGACGGAAGCGACCGCGATTGACGGCGCGCTTATCGTCACGAGAAGCGCGGTCATGCAAACCGTGCGCGACAGGGTTTTACAATGTGCGGCCGTCGATTCGCCTGTGCTGCTGCTCGGCGAAACCGGTACCGGCAAGGGGGTATTCGCCAAGCTCATCCACGAAGCGTCGGCCCGACGCTCGGGACCATTCTACGTGCTCAACTGCGGTGCGATTCCCGAGGGCCTGCTGGAAGCCGAGCTGTTCGGCTATGCTAGAGGCGCCTTTACCGGTGCCCATCCGCGCGGCAAAGTAGGGCTGATCGAGCTGGCCCACACGGGCACGCTGCTGCTCGATGAAGTTGGCGACCTCCCACGCAGCCTGCAGGTCAAACTTCTCCGCTTTCTGGAAGCCGGCGAGGTGTGGCCTGTCGGCGCCTCCAAGGCCAAGCGGCCGGACGTCAGAATCGTCGCGGCAACCAACTGCGACCTGCGTCAGATGATCGCCGACGGGGCCTTCCGGAGAGATCTCTACTATCGGCTCCACGTCCTGTCCATCTGCATTCCGCCACTACGCGACCGTCGTGAAGACATCCCATGGCTCGTCGCGATGATGCTCGACCAGCTAGAGGGGAAGTTGGGAATCCGCAAGCGTATCGCTCCGCAAGTGCTCGATGAGATCTGCCGATTGCCTCTACCAGGGAATGTGCGGGAGTTGTGGAACCTGATCGAGAGTCTCACGGTCACTGCCTCGGCCGATACCATCCAGACGACCGATCTGCCCGGGCACACGAACGGAACGCCGGAAGCTTCGGGGGCCGCGTTCGTGAAGCCCGAAGCGGGCAATTTGCGGGAGACGCTTGAGAAGGTCGAGGCTCAGATCCTTCGAGAAACGCTGCAACGCTACGGGACTCAATCGAAAGCGGCGCGTCACTTAGGGGTCGCGCAGGCCACCATTGCCCGCAAGACAAAACGGTACGGGCTCTGATCTCCTCGCTCGGACGTTAGCGTTTCACAGCGCGCCGATTTAAATCCGATTCTGAATTCCTGACTGTCGGAACGGCCAGCCGCGAAGCTTGCACCGATCTCAGCCGCCAGTCTGCCTGGATTCAAGCGAAGTTACCTGGCGCGTGTCCGGCCGCCACATCCGCGATCGACCACGCGTGTGCGCGCGCCGCGATTCACTCCTGTATATCGCGCGCTACCAGGCACTCGACGGGATGACGTCGATGCAGACGTAACGCCCCAATTTTCAAGAACCATGCGGCGTTCGCATTCAACGGTTCCGCATGGCCGAAGATGTGCATTCGAAAGGCCCCAGTCGATAGGCTGACTGGCCGGTTATGCCAGTTGGCTCACGCAAATTTAATAGGGGATGGCGCCCCGGGCCTTGCACGCGTTCTTAGTGATCGGCTTAGAGCGAGAGGATGACCCAGTGTCCAGCATTACGGACGTCGTCGAGCAGGAGGGCATCCCCTTCGAGGTCATCGGTCGGCACCGGCATTTCCGGCGCATGCCCAGTGTTGTCGTCCGCATCCCTCAGCATCGCGTGGCCGAGGCCATCCTGGCGTTGGAGCTCCAGGGATTTTGCGACGTGGTGGCCTATCATGCCGGCGAGGACTAAATGTCAACGATGGGTTCGAGTCGTTCGGTGGCACGACGTTGAACAGCACGGGTAGGTCAGCTCGCCCAGGAGCGATTCTGCGGATCGGCGACCTTCTTATCTCGGAGAGGCTGGCGACGCCTGCCCAGGTGCAGAACGCCTTGCACGAGCAGTATTCCTCCCAGACGTACATGCCCTCGGGCACATCCTCATCGCGCAGAAGGTCGTCACACGGCGCCAATTGATGTCGGTCCTCGTCCGTCATCGCCGGAGCGCAAAGCTCGGTCAACTGCTTATCATGACGAAAGCCGTGACTCTGGATGAGCTGGCAGCCGCTTTGACCGAACAACGACGCACACACCGGCGGCTCGGTCAGGTGTCGCTCGGGCTGAAGCAGATCACCGAAGAACAGATGCGGCGGGCGCTGTGTCTGCAACTGCACATCAACTTCTTCGACCTCGACACGATCGTGCCTGATGCTTCGTTGCGCGCACTGATCAATCCGCATTCGCCGAGGCTCGGTTTCTCGTTCCCTTGGCGCGCGTCGGAAACACGCTAATCGTGGCGATGGATGACCCGACGCAGACCGCGGTCATCGACGAACTCCGGTCTAGTACGGGCCTGGAGATCGAGGTGATCGCGTCGACCACCTCGAGGATCCGTGGAGCTCTCGAGCAGCTGTATCGGCCACATCAGCCCACGGAATCTGAACGGCATGCGCCGACGGCAAGCGCGCTCGAGCCATCCCCAATCGAGACAGCTCCAATCGTCGGCGAGCCACATGTCATGAAATTCGACGAGCTCGACCGCCTCTCGGATGATCTTGCGCCAATTCACAGCGACGTTGTGCGGGCCAACGACAATACGTCAGGCCCCTTGAGCGCGGGGGTGTACTTCACGCCCTTGTTCGCTGCCAGGCACATCAGCTCCTTGTTGGCGCCGCCGTGGTCCTCGACCATACGCGGACCGAACTTTTTGACCGCGTCGCTGGAGGCCTTCGCCTGGGCCAGACGCCCGAGCTCGACTTCCTCCCC
>AR_comb_assmDRAFT_10136181_pt1 | contig 25542 bp, 27 predicted proteins | sample ArasoioldDNA_FD_10543 | JGI IMG/M metagenome (IMG submission 10543) | reverse complement strand
CCAAGGTTTGCCGGAATTTCCGCTGTGGTCAGCGTGTGATTTTCTTCGCCAAGCGTTTGTCCGACCGTCCGCGCCGAAAGCCCAACGCCAGCCCCGGCGATGCAAAGAGCACGGCCTAACTGCTTGGTGAGCGAGAGTTGTTTGTTTGCGCCCCAATCCGCCGCCGCACTTGCGCCGCGCCCGCCCGTAACCGGCGCGTAAGTGTTGGGGATATTGTTCCAGATCAGCGTGTAAAGCGCCTGATAAGCGGTGCCGGTGTGGGTCGCGCCTGAACTCGCATTGCCGATGGTGCCGTCATCCATCATAACCCAATTGGCGTCGGCGACGGTTTTGAGCGTCAGTTTGGCATCGCCGGTCGTGAACGGCGTGGACGGCGTTGATTGCGAAGCGATGGCCTGTGCCACCCGCAGCGCGGTCATGCCCTTGATATTGTCGGTTCCGGCTTCTGCCTCCGCCTGCGTGGCAATGGCCTTGATCAGTTGCAGGGCCGCAATGGCCTGCTTGGTGCGCAGCGGCGTCATCGCCGGAAGATCGGTGACTCCGGCTTCTGCCTCCGCCTGCGTAGCGTTCGGAACCGTAATCGTGCGGTCGACCGACAGGTCACCGCCGCCGGTCGCAAGCCCGGCCGCAGTGATGATGCGCGTGGCCGGAACAACAGCAGGGCCGCCAGCAGGATTGAAACCAGCGTCTTTTAAGCCCTTTGGCGTAATCGCCTTGGTGTCGTCGGTACCTGTAATGATGGTAGCAGAATCTGCCTTCGTGACCGTAATCGTAAGATCATTCGCCAGACTGCCACCACCGCTGGCGAGGCCGGACGTATTGATCAGCCGCGTCGGTGGTACATCGCCCGCTATGCCGGGCGGTCCATCGGGCCCGGGGGCCCCGCGAGGCCCGGCCAATCCTTGAGGTCCCTGTATGCCGGGTTCGCCGGGTTCGCCTTTGGGGCCCATTGGGCCCTGCGCCGGAACGTCGATCACCACAACATCAGTCATCGTGTTGGTCCAATCGCGTGGGTCAGCGTGCCGCGCCAGATGTCCTCGCGCAGGCCGTCAGGTCGAAGCAGGATGAGGCTGTGCACGTATTCGCCGGGAGCCATGTCCGCCATCTGCGCGCGCATGATGCGGATGTTGAACGTGGTCAGTTTGCCATCGATATCAGGAAGGAAATCGATATCGCCATCATCGACGCTCAACGACACAAACACCTCCGAGTCGTCGGGGAGCTTGCGGACCATCATCATCAAACCGAAACCGGTGAAATCGAACGGCACGTCATTGGTCATCCATTGGAACGCCCGCGAGAAATCGGCGTCCGAGAATGTCGTGATGTTGACCACCGCCGCTTCCGCCATGCGTCCTCACAGGTTCAGGTAGTAATCCGTAGCAATGGGATCAGGGACGAATTCGCACAGACCCCACGCGCCGTTGATCCAGCGCGGCCACAGTCCTTTGCCACAGCGCGGCGGCGGGATAATCGTCGCGTTGCCGGGGATCAGCATCCGGCCAAGTGTGCGCGGATCGCAGTCGCTGGCATCGAGTTGCTGTTCGCCGAGATAGAATCCGGTCGCGTAGTCGTACAGGTAGACGATCATCAGCCGTCCACGATGCAAGCCGTGACCACGGTGTTTCTGGTGCGCGTTTCGAGGCCGGTGTTTCCATTGATCGACGCAGCACCGGACAGCGAAGTCACTTGAGCACCTGTGACGCCCCACGCAGGATTGTCGCCACCAGCTTCTGTTGATGTGAAGCTATTTGTTTGAAACCACATCACCGGGAAGCCGGGACCGGGTATATATCCCGATTCTGGATTTGCGATTAGATTATGTATCGTCACGTTCGCAGTAATCGAGAACTCACCGACCGCGTCTTTTTGCTGTATCGTTAGCAACCGACCGCTGTCAGCGCCGCGCCCGTCATCCCAAAAGCGCAAGAACTCGGCACGGAAGTCTGGCAAGCGAAAGGTCGTCGAGCCGTCGCCGCGCGAAAATGCCGCCCACATCCGGTTCGCCGGGGTCTGCCACTCAGTTTCATTGACGATGCGGCTGCTGGTGTTGGCAAAAGTCCACAGCAACGGATGCTCCGAACGCACGAGCATGGCCCCATTGAGTTTCAGGGTGCCGGGGAATGCGGTACTGCCCGGTGTCAGGATGATGCTGCCACACGGCCCGAGATTGGCGGCTGGCTTCGGAATGAGGCCGGTGAACTGGAACGCGGAAGCGCTGGCGGAATAGATCAGCAACATGATCTGTCCGATCACGGCATCACCGGCCTGTAATGGCTGGCCGTTACCGCGAATGACCGGGACCGGTGCGAGCGCGTTCACCTTGATGGTTGACGGGCCGGTGATGTCGTTGGCCAGCTTGACCTCGATGGTCGTACCGCCAACCAGTGACGTGATCGGCGGCACAAAATTCGCGATCAGTGCGTTGGTGGTACCGGTATCCGCGATGTAGGGAATGTAGACGTTGTAAGTATTGTTGATCGTGTCGCCGCCGCCGCTCGGCAGCGCACCGCCGCCCATATAGGAATTGAACTCCCAATATCCGGCATCATTCCAGACGGCTCCGAAAATAACGCCGTTCTTGATTTCGTCGGCGACAAGTTCGGAGCCATCGGCATGACGCAGCGCGTGAGCGATGTTGTCGATCTGTAGCAGCGCCGGGCCGGTATTGTTGGCCGATGCCTTGATACGCAGCGGCATGCCCGGCGTCATCGAATTGCCGATGGGCGGGTCAAACTCAACCGCGACCGTGTTAGCGGGCACCACACCGCCGCCGATGGCAACGGCATAGTTCATCCGCTGGCTGCGCATCGCGAGCAGGAGTTGCGCGAGATCGGCATCGTCCGACACCATCTTCGCGCCCTCGATGGCGGCGATGATTTCGCGCTGCGGAAATTCGACTGCCTCGGCCGGGATGATCGAGCCTTGCCGGGCGATACTCGGATCGCCATTGATATAAGGTGCATCAGGATCGTTGATGCCGTAAGGCTGGTGATATCGCATTGTTTCCTCTTAGGGCGTACCGGCCATCGGGCCGCCGTGCGTGAGACCGGAATAATCGAAAACGATTTCGGTGTGGGCGGGCTTCCAGCGGTCGAGCAGACATTCGAGGTCTTTGGCCAAACCAATGATCAGGTGCGGATCGACGCCGACCTCACCGCCGATTGGTCCGGTCCTGAACCACGTCAGACGCGGATTGCCGATGTGGATGGTCCAGTAAAATCTCAGTTCAGGTGGCCCGAGATACCACCTCATGTTTCCGGTGGTGCCGCCAACCGCGATCTCGTCGTGCGAAGTATCCCCAACCTTGGAGATACCGCACATATACGGCGCGAACTCGCTGATCTGAATCTCGTAGCCGAGCCAGTGCATCACCTCGACAAAGAACGCCCGGCTCTGCCCGCCGAGCAACGTCATCTTGAGCATGAGGACGCGATGACGGTCGGCTAGGCCTTGAAGCTCGCCGAAAAAGCACGGATCGGGCAAACCCCAATTGCGTTCCCAATCTGTAAAAGTTTCGATTGCGATGCGGGGGTCGGTCTCGATTTCCAGCAGATCGGCGGCGCGCGAATCAACAAAGCCCCAGTACTCAACAAGTCCGGCACAGGTACGGACGAGCGTGGTATCTTGTTCACGCGGCCAGCCGATGCCCTTCGGCAGCAATGCCAGAAAGGCTTGCAGGTAATCGCTGCCGTTGCGGCGGACGTGCCGATCCGGTATCCGATCAGTCATAGACGACGCTCCCGAGCACCGCCATGTGACCGGGAGACGGCATCACGTCATCTTCGTTATTGGCAAGATGAAAGGAGACAACGGTCGGCGCGCTGATGATCGCGAAGCTTTTCCATGCCGCAAAGATCGTCTGCCCCGGCGCGGCGTACTGGAGTAACATTTCGCGCAAACTCTGCTCAATCTCGCCGCGTGTACTCTGGTTGTCGGGCACGAGTTCGTCGATCACGCAGGTGATCTCAAACTTGATTGGTGCCACCACAAAGAAATCTTTTACAGCCACCGGCCGCTTGCTGTTGATGTACGCCTCGACCTCATCGACATCCTGCTGCAGCGGAAAGCCATCGTTGTCGGCGCGCAGGTCGTCCATCATGAAGCGAACGGTGACCGTGCCAATGCCCATTTCGCTGGCCGCCCACGCCCGGGTGACGCCGGGCACTGCCAGTGCCCATGCCTCGTAGTCATACGCGGCTCCGCCCATGGGAGGTTGGCGGATGCGGCGCAGAACACGGGCGCGTAGCTCTTCGTCGGTCTCCGCGTCGGTGCCGCCCGTCATGTCAATGACGATGGCGTTGTCGAGTCCACTAATTCCGAGAGATGGCGACAGCGCTGATCCGGCCGGGACGTTGCCGATCAGCCCGACAGTGATGGCACGTAAGTGGACCGCCGTCTCTATCGTGCCGATAACCACGCCCTCGGTGGTCTCAAAGAGAGCCTCACCAAATTCGAACTGAGTTGCTTCCGGCACCGCAGTGCCGTTCACCCCGATCAGATTGGCCACGCCATTGGCATAAGTCGCCGACTTGCGGCCAGTCGTGCCATCGGCATTGACCAGCCAGATATCGCCGTGCCGGTCGAGCCATTCGGTCTCCGCTGTGTCGGGAAGAAACTGCCGCGACAGCCAGTCGATGTAACGCAGCACCAGATGCGACATCGCGGCTTGGGCATCTGCAATGACGCGCAAAACACTATTGCCGACAAACGATGCTGTGCCAAGTTTGGCGGTGATCTCCCCACGTACCATTTCTCGGACAGTGCGGAGCGTTGGTGTAGACCACGGCACGTTGTCAGACCTCTCGGATTTCGTCCCATAGATTTTGGAAGCGAAGCTCGATATCCCGCAGCGGGCCGCGATACACCGTTACCGTGACATTGATGCGATGCAGTTCGCTTCGCTCGGCCACCACGTTGAGATGGGTGCATATCCGCTTGTCGATGAGCGGCAGCAGCGCCTCGCGGATGTAGTTCTCGGCACGCACGAGTGTCGAGCCTTCGCTCGATTCTGGCCCTGTGATCTTGGCTCGGAATAGCAGCCAGTTCTTGCAGCCTATCGGCCAACCATCCCATATCGGTTCGGCCTCAAAGTCGCCCCACCAGCCGCGCAAATCCGTGCTGTCTGGATCGGGCAGAATGTCGTCAGGGCTGGCGCGCCGGTCTGTCAGCAGCGCCAATTTCACGAGATTTGCCAACTCCTCGCTTTCGTCCAGTGTGCCGTTTGGCTTCAATAACCAATCGGTCCAGATACCAGCAAGCGTGGTCTCGTTGATGATGCGGATGTCAGTCATCGTGTCACTCAGTCATTGCCAGCACATCCTCCGGCATAAAGGCAGGATGAACGACCTTATTTTCTAAAATCAATTCCTCCGAACGGTCGGCATCGCCATAAAGATAATTGGCCAGATACAGTGACGGCAGGCGCGCGTTCATGTCGAAACTGACGATGAGCGGCAATTGCCGTTCCGTGGCGGCAAGATGCATAATCAGGGCGGCTGAAAGCGCCACCACGTTTTGATAGGCAAGGCCATCGAGCAGTTCGGCTACGTCGAGTTTGATTTCCTCGGTGATGACATCGGCACGCAACATCATCTTCTCGGCATCGCTGCGGCTCGCAAACACCATATCGGCGATGGTGTTGCTCTCCTCGACCAGACACAGAACGATGCCGGTCAGCTTCGCGAGCACCGCGAGATCGTAATACGGGGTCTCGGCTGTGGTTAGCTTTCTGACATTTTCAAGGCCGGGCAGCGATGCGCCCGCTAAGCGCGCTTGGGTGAAGCAGGCGGCCAATTCCATACCTAATGAGTTGCTATCTATCAGCTTGCCAACGCTGGCTTTCACAAAACCGATTTGCCGCCGCAGCGTCGGGGTTGTAATGCCAAAACTGATGACAGAGGCGAGCAAGGCATCGAGCATCAACGTGATGATATCGGTGGTCTCGTCGATGGCCCGTTTGGTAGCGCCCGTTTTTTGTTTTGGTGTAGACAGCCGCTTGACCGTGGCATTGGCCCGCAGAGTCGAGCCGGTGCAGGCGATGACCTCGCCATGTGAGTATGAGGTCCAGATCGTATTGGCCAGCACGCTCGCGGCTGGCATAAAGACTGCGACCGGCTTAATATTGAGCCGCGCCGACAACGAGCCGGTAGGTTTAAGCGTAGCTGTATTTTGGGTGCTGCGTATGCCGACGCGGGGGATCAGCGAAAACGATCCCTCAAAACGGATCGCCTTAAATATCAGATGAGTCTTTAGCGAACTCGATGCGGCAAAAACTGCCGTTGCATAGACCGGCGCGTTGCCATTGCCACGCAAAGAGCCCGAACCGGCAAAAGTGGCCGCTGCGTTAAATATTGTCATTGTTTAGCCGCCCGGTGGGATCGTGCCGGTTGCTGGGGTCTCCTTGGAAAGACCATCGAGCATATTGGCCGCTGCATCGCGGGCGCTAGACGCGGCATCTTTGACGGCGCTCGCGCTGTTGGTTGCCGCCGAGACGTTGCCCGGCTTGCCAACTTCGACGAACGTCATATCGAGCGTGCAATAGCCGCCACGGTCACGTACCTCTGTGACGCTGTAGCGCTCGCAGATGCAGACCAGCGGACGACCGATATATGGATCGATTAACGCTGACCCGCTGCTGCTCTCAAGGGCGGAGACCAGCGCCGCTTTTCTCGTATGATAGTCCGGTCCGATCAGGTAGCCGCTGATCTGATAGCGGATCGCCTGCTTGCCCATGTCCTCCGCATAGGGATCGTTTCTCTTTGGATACTCGTGAAGGGCTACACGGCGGCCGGAATTACGTGATTGCTGCTCGACGTGAAACTGGATGCCGCTGAAAGAGGCGGGCACCAAGCGAGCACGCCACGGTGCTCTGCTGGTCTCTTGGATGGTTGCCATTGATCATCCATCGTATGCATATGTTACGTCGCTGCCGCCAGCCGTCATTGGGAAACAATGCGAACCGTTAAGCGGGATGCACAGAGCATCCGGTTCAGCACTGTCTGGTGTATGCACTATGACCGGCAATCCATTTATGTTCACGCCAGTAAAACTGTTAATGAGCGCGCCGTCGCCGTGCGAATTGGGATCGCCAAGGACCGCCCACAGCCTGCCATCGACGTAAGTGTTTGACTGGTTGACGACCACGGTCACTGCGCCACACACTCTAGGGTCACCATCCTTATGTGCTTTTGGCATTTATGACCCAGCCTCTGCCTGTATCTGCGCGATGACTGTTTCGAGCGCATTGACTACCGACTGCAAGTCCGCTGGCAACTGACCCATCTGACCGACCGGCAATGCCGCAACGACCGGGGCCATGTCGCCGAGAGCGCCGGTCTGGCTGCTCAGATTTCCGGCGATGGCTTGGATGTCGCTGACGACATTGGCAATGCCGGATATTGAAGACAGTCCCGACGACAGGCTATTGAGACCGCCAATGATGTCGGTGACGTTGGACAGACCGGCTATGTTGCCGATCATGTTGCCGAGATTTCCGGTCAGACCGGAGACGCTCGACAGTATCCCGCCGAGCCCGCCGCCGAAGCCACTCAGGCCGCCAGTCAGCCCGCTGAGACCACCGACTAGACCGCTCAGCCCGCCGATATTCAAACCGCCGAGCCCGCTGCTCAGCCCATTCATCGCGCCACTGAGCAATCCAATGCCGCCGTTGAGACCGGCGAGAGCGCTACCCAGCCCGTTGACGCCGCTGAGCATGCTGCCAAGATTGCCGAAAGCACCGGATATTGAACTAAGCCCGCCGATCAAGCCGGAAAGATTCCCGCCGAGGGCACCGAGATTGCCAGCCAGACCGCTCAGCCCGCCGAGGCCACCGGCAAGGCTGCCGAGACCACCGGCAAGATTGCCCAACCCACCAGCAGCACCCTTTAATCCGTCAGTAAGACCCTTGGATTTTGCACTGAGAGTCGTCGTGGTGTCGGTGTCATCACCCGGCGATGTCGCCTCATCGCCACCACCCCCGCCGTAATGGTCGATGCGCGGAGACCTCAGCGTTATGTTGCCGCTGGTGATTTCAATGCTGGAGCCGCCGACCGCATGCGTGATCTTGCCGGGTATGAGCGTTGTGCTGGCATCCTCGACATGATGGACGATCTTGTTGATAAGCATCTCGGTCGTTGACTTGCCAGCCGCGTCAACGTCGAGAAACCAGCGCTTCGTTTTCTTGTCGTAGACACCGACCAGCTTGTCGCCGGGAGCGTAGAACTCGATGTGGTCCTTGATGGTGCGTACTTCGGTATTGACGCTTTCGCCCTCGTGCTTGTGATCCGGTACCTGCTCGTCCTCCTTGATTTCGCGCTTCTGCTTTTTCTTGTTGACGTGGCGCAGCGATGCCATGCGCTGCTTTTCTTTTGATTTTGGTTTTTCTGATGGCTCGTTGAGCGACACCAGATAGGAGCCGTCATCGTTATGGAAGAGCATCTGCCCGGTGCCGCTGGTGGCGTAGTGCGCGCTCTCACCGGGCTTCATGGCATATGGCCGGACGCGGCGATCATCCATCGCGGTAACGATGGGATGCGATTGCTGCGCACCGATGTAGGTTACAACCGCCTCCGCCGACTTGCCCTTCGGCTGATCATGATTCCACTCCCCGGCTTGGTTCGGCTCGCCCGTCTGCCCGCCGCCGCCGGAAGAAGATTTTTGTTGTGGCGGCTTTGCGCCCTCTTCCTCGAATTGATCGAGGACGACCGCCGTGTGCCCGGCCGGTTGGCGGTATTGAACGCTTGAAGCCGTATGCGAATGATAAGTATCGAGTTCTTTAACCTCCTGACAAAGATGCTTGTCATCGATTTTACGCGGTGTGCCACATGCGTTGACCTGCTGCGCACGACGAGCAGCATCGGTGAGGTTGGAACGGATCATTTTTCAGATATTGGTGGGAGGGTTTGCCGTAGGCAGTTCATCAATGCGGCCGCGACCGGCGTCGGCGGCACCGGCTGCTGCGTTTTTCAATTCCAATTGCGTCCGCGTTCCACCACGATTGTCCTGCGTGAAGGTTATCTTTTCGATCATCAGTTGTTTCGGGCTGTTGAAGGTCAGCATGGGTGATTTCACCGTTGCAGGTGACCGTACCGGCCCCCACAGACCGCCACCGCCAGTTTTCAGCCAGCCATAAACGGTGACCCAAACGGTAATCGAATCCTCATCGAGCGTGGTCCCCTCAAAATTATTGCGTGCTTTAAGATGCTCCTTGTCAGAACTGGTGACAGGCACCTCGGCTTGAATCACCGCATAGCCGCTCTGCTGCACCTGATTTGGGATCAGCCCGGTCGGGTCGTCTTTTATGAAAGGAACGCTCGTCGTTGGCGGCCCCCATTTTTTGTCCTTGGCCTCCATCTGGCCCTGACCGGCAGTGTTCTCATATGCGCGGTTAACGATGATTTCCCTACCTTCCAGAATATTTTGACCTTCGACAAAATCGTTGCCCGTGCCCTCGCGCGGTCCGGCAAGTGCAACAAAATCTCCATTGGAGTTCGATGTCAGCGGAACGCCGATTTGCCGCGCATACTGTTCGGCAAGGTCCCAAGCATACTGGCCGGGCGGGATCGCCACGCGGTCGAATATGAGATTCGGCAACGATCCCTTTCCTTCGACTTTGAACGGAACATTGAGCGGCTTCATGATTGCGCTCATCAACTGCTTGTAGTTGACCTTCTTGAATTCTTGGGTCTTGCTGATAACCGAGGTCTGCATCGCAACGAACGCATAGTTGCTTCCCTGAATTTCGATGTAGTGCCGCCGCGAATCGTAAAACACCTGCCGCGAAACGACCTTGCCGGAAAATGCCTTGTAGCCAGCGAGATAGATCACGCAACTCATGCCGGGCTTGATTTGCATCGCGGCGTAGCTTTTCGCCAGCGGCTCGGAACAAGTGAATCGAAACGCACCCGGCGGGCCATCCTTTGCCGCCTGTATGACGGCAACAGTCTCCCAATCCTCGAATACTGTTCCGTTCACAATCAGAACGGCGCGCTCGGAAGTCTTGCCGCCCATACGGGAATAGGCATAGGTGGCGTCGTAATCGGCAAAAGGCGTCGCCTGATCAAGACCATTACTCATACGTAAAGCGATTCTCCGGTACTATGCCGTAAGGGTTCGGCATCTGCGGTGTGCCGGTATTTGGCACCGGCAGAAATATGGGCGGGATGTTGCTGTCCTTAACCACAGGCGTTGCACTTTGCGCAGTGATATCGACATTGACCGTGCCGGTGACAGAATTGGGATTGAAGAAAAGCGAATTATCCAGCGCTGAGGAGTTGGGCCAATTCGGGTTTGCAGGCATAATTGGCGTACCGGCCGGAGCGCCTTGATTTTGCTCTCCTCCAACCATGCGGCGATAGATTCCCATGATTGCTGCAGCCCAACCGGGATTGGCCGTATTATATCCGCGCGCGCGTAGCGCCCTGACCGTCTCCTCGACGGTCCCGCGATATAGATGCCCCCACTTTGCCCAATGATCGGCGAACGATTCTTCGAAACTTCGATAGACCTTGTGCGGCTGACTGTCGGCACCGCGCACAAATCCGGCAGGACCGACGCCGGTTTGGCCAAATGGATTTGTTCTTCCTGATGAACCGTAGACACCGCGCCCGCTGAGGAAACCAGACTCGTGCATCGCCAGCGCGGCGACCTGCGCGGCCTTGTCCTCTGGAACACCTGCAGCAATCGCAGCCGTGCGTGCGCGGTTGTAGGCTTCCTGTTTGTCCCGCGTGATCGGGCCGGGGTCTGTAGCAGCGCCGGTATCGCCGGAGCCGGGGCTACCGGCACCTGACACGCCACCGGGCGTGCCAACGCCACCGCCAAAGCCACTCTTGCCCATCAGGCTCTCGTGGATGTCGATCAGGATGCGGTTGGTTACCTTCTCGGCATCAAGCAATTCGCGGATGCCGAACATGCCAGACCCCATTCCTCCCGGGCCCACTGAAAATGATATTGGCGTAAAGCCGGAGGTGATTTTGTGTTGTTCCTCCGGCGTTGGCGAGTATGGCGGCGCAGGTACATTAAAAAACCCGGAGCGCCCTTGCTCGCCGCGCTCAAAATCGCCCATTACCTTCGGTGTGAAAATTGCCTCAGCACCCAATAATCCAGACTCACGCATCCAATCGACAAACCTGCCGAGCATACCAAGTATCCGCCCGATAGCCGCAGCGACGGTCTCGACCCGCTCCGCGAGTTGAGGGATGTCGATACTCTGAATCCATTCGTTAAAGCGTTTGACTGAGCCGCGCTCGTCGAGTGCCTTGAATAACTTGTTCAGTTGATCGATTAGCCCGATCCCTATGGTGGTCTTGAAGTTGCCGAGAAGGATGCTGAGGGTTACCCAATTCTGATGATATTGAAATGCCGCTTCTTTCCCGAGATTGAGTTGCCCAGTGAGGTGAGCCTCCGCCCTAGCGTAATCCTCGATGCGCTCAGGCACAAAGAGGATGCCAGCGACCGCGCGCCGCTGCCATTCGTCGAGCATCGGGAAGATAGTAGCGATCTCTTTGAAGGCCTCGAAGGTGCCGCCGCCTGCCCGGGTTAAGTCGATCAGGCGTCCCGCGAGTTGCGCGCCGCCAGCGCCGAGATTCATTAATTGCTGTGTATACGCGGAGGCCGGACCCTTCTGCGCCATGTCTCGCAATATGTTGCTAGTCGCCGCAACCTTCTGTCCCGCTTCTCCCGTAGTAAAACCGAGCCGTTCGTAGACCTCCCTCAACTGCGAGAACTGCTGGCCTGTCATCCCCAATTCTTTTGCGGTGGCATGCAAGTTGAGCGCGCTGACGCTCATAATATCCAGCGCCTTGCCAAGGCCCACGAAAGACCCGAGCAGCCCCGCCAAGCCGAGAGCCTCCTTTAGATGAAGGCTCGCTCTGGTGGTCTCACCTATTCCCGTCTTGAGTTTGAGAAATGATTCCGCAGTCTTGTGTATCGCCTTCTCGACCTCGCCCATTCCTGCCGTGATCGAGGTATTGAAGTTGCCTGTCTTCGCCTTGACCAATTCAAGCGCAACGGCAGTCTCCATCAATGTTTTCGATAACGAATCGCGAACGGCAAATTCGGTTTCTGCTGCCATCGGGCTTACATGCCCGAAGCGCGAATGACGTTATCGATTTCACGCATGATGGTGCGATTCACTGTCACGCTGTCTGAAAACATACCAGCGCCGGTAGCGCTAACGCTGGTTCCTGCCGGAGCATTGACATTCAGGTTCACCCGGCCGCGCATACGCATCGGGCCCAATTTCCAAGGCAGATACGGGTCTTTTTTGTTGATGTTCTCTCTTATGATCCGCTCGGCGCGGTCAAATTTACGTATGATCGCCGTCTCCGGCCCATCGATATTATCGCGCCACCGCTCCCCGCCCATGTCTTTCGCGAAAAGTGCGGAGCCGAACTTCTGCCGCAACTCGGCAAAATTTCCGTAATCCCCATCTGTATCGGAGCGCGCTATCTGTCCGCTTTCTGACGGCTTGAACAGTTCAGGCCCGCGCTCACCAACCATGTATGAGCGACCGGCCTGTACAGGTCCGCCACCTTCGCGCTTTTCTGCCGTTGTCGCCTGCTGCTGGCGTTTTATTTCGGATTCAACTGTCTGCGGATCGAACTTCCAGAACGATGTGCCGCCCCACTGCATGTGCATCAAATCGCGCGGCGTGCCGCTGCGGAAGTGGCCGCCCCAAATGAAATTGCGATGCGGATACATCCGCTCCTGCGCGGCCCTGACCGAAACGGCAAACCGCTCGTAAACCTGATAGGGAATCGTTCCCGGGCCATAACCGATATTCGGGATCGGCTTGCCTTTGTCGTCATAGATGATGATGTCGGCAGCGCCGCCATGACCATGGAATCTCGGATCGCCGGGCCGGTAGCCGGAAATGTATTTCCATGTGTAGCCAGCCGGGAGGCCGTGCTTTGCGCCCTCTTCGACCGCCGCCCGTAGCTCGGGATCGACGCCCTTCATGCCAGCCTTACCGCCCTCCATGATACCTCGGCGCGCTTGCCCAGCCGGATAGCCGGTCGCCCCTACTCCGGTGCCGGTACCGGTACCGGCACCGCCGCCTGTGAGCGACAACTGGATTTCGGAGAGAACGGAATTGCTGTCGTGCTTCACTTCGAGTAGTTCGCGCATTTCGGTCAGCGGATTGAGTGAGGCGCGCTGTACCGGTGGGCCGCCGGTCGGCACATTGATCGCGCGTGGACCGCCGGTCGATCTGTAACCGCCAGTTTCCGGCGTATAACTCTGTCGCTGGAACATCTGGCCGGTTGGCGGGGCCCAATTTTTTGGATCGTACTGACCCATCTGACGCTGCATTGCGCGCTCGCGTTCCCGTCTGATTTCCCGCGAGCGTTCCCACATTTTTTGAAAATCTGTATTATTCGGGTCTATCGAATTGAGCATACTCAAAAAGACTTTTCCGAGGTCAACGAGCGTCTTGTTGAACTCTAGAATGACGCCGCGCCTATCAAGCTCACGATACAATTTATTAAGCGCGTCAATCGCGTCTGCGCCGAGTCTGGTTTTGAAATTGGTCAGGTTGACGGCTATATCGAGCCAAGCATTGTTATATTTTCTGGCCTCGTCGGTATTGAGCAGGAGAATTTCAACATTCTGCTTCATCGCCTCGTTGAGATCGATGACCCTGCCCGGCAGCCCGTAGGATTCCGCCGTTTGCCGCCGCTGCCATTGGTTCATGCCCTTCAGCGCTTCGACATAGGCCGCCATGACCTTTTTGCCGTCGCCTGTAGTCTTGTAGATTTCAACCAAGTTATCGCGTAATTGCTTGCTGCCCTCACCAAACGAGCCCATCTGATGAAAGAACTCGGAGCCGGGGCCCTTTTGCGTTATGTCACGCAGCTTGGTGAAGAAGGCCGTCAGCGTCTCGCCAGCTTCTTCATGGCTCAGCCCAACCCGTTCGAGCCCCTGACGAATGTCAACAAAATCCTTTGTCGTTAATCCCAGCGTCTTGGCGGTGTAATGCAAATTGAGCGCGCCAAGACTCATATTCTTGAGTGTATTTGTCACGACATACGCAGCGGCTACCGGCACGCCGACAGCCAGCCCGGCAAAACCAGCAGCCCTGCCAAGCCCGGCAAATGCCGTGCTGATTGCCTTTAGCGATTGCGTGACAAGACCGGCGTGTTCGCTGGTTTTCTTGAGCGAGTCACTGACGACCTTCCCAGCAATCGCGCCTTGTTTGGCGAATTGATCCTGCTGGTTGGCCAAGTTCTTGAGAAGATCGACGACCGTTAGTCTGGTCTGTACTTGGACCTCGACCATAAATTTGTTTGTTTCAGCCATCGATGTCAGGGCTCTCGCTGTTTTCTTTTTCGATTAGCTTGATCGTCCATTCCAGATGTCGCCGGACTCTGGACAGCGGCTTCGCCAAAAACTCATCGGGGTCGCGGCCGTAATATTTAGCCAATTTGTAGCAGCTAAGAATTATTTCCTCGGGTGTCACAGGTCCGGCATGAAAAAATTTGTCAGCATCCACGCGGCAGAATTCCAGTCTTTCGGGTGCATCTGCCGGATCGTGCTCGGCGGGACGTTAGCGAGCCTCGCCATCATGTGCGTCATCGACTTGGCATCGAAGTTGACCTTCGGCAGGTCCGCGCCAATGAGATCGAGGATCACCGGGTTGCCGACCATTTCGATGTCGCCTGCTGTCGGCTCGCGAAACTTGAGTTCGGTGACATCGCTGCCGTCGCCGTTATGCACCGGCTTACGCAGCGTGATCTTGAGTTGCGATATATCCGCGCCGTTAACTTGCGGCGTTCCTTCCGCTTCTTTGTCTGCCATTTAAGTCATCTCCACTAACTGATCTCGTCGCAGGAAATGCCCTCGAACCGCACGCGCGCCTGACCCTCTCTGGTGTTCAGTTCGAGCGCCGATTTGCACCACGCCTCGCGCAGGACGTAGACCTTGCCGTTCGCCAATTCGGCTGTGACAGTGACGTTGGTTGCCGCCTCGACGGTTTCCATCGACAGCGCCGGATCGAGGCTGACATCACCCTCGATGTACGGGACGCGCGGCAATTCGCTGTAACCGTGCACGTAATCTTGGCCAGCGATGCCGGTGCGTTCGAGCGCGGACGGTGACACGGTGAAATTTCCACGGAGCGGATACAGCGCCCCGTCAACCTTCATGAAGGCAATGCCAGCGATGCGCTGTGCCATCTGACTCTCCTATTGTGTTGAAGAAAAAGTCGGCCGCCGCGATTACGCGACTTCGAGATCGACGCCACGGTTGTATTGCAGGCGGAATTGCGCGAGCACGGCAAAGACGCGAAGCTGGTTCACGAGGTCCGGCGGATAGAGGACGTTCAGCCGATTCGGATCGTTTGGATCGCGCTCGACGATGAGGTGATTCTTGAACTCGATGGCGTTCTCGACCAGCCCGTTGAACTCGTCGATGCGGTACTGCGCCACGAGTTCGGCTTTGACGATTTTTGGCGTGACAATCGCCTGTCCGGCACCGAAGCGAGTGCCATCATCGGCCAGCTTGTGACGCGGGAATTTTGAGGTGATCGCCTGCCGCTGATTGCGCAGGAGCTTGGCCAGTGTCGCCAGCGTCGTCACCAACTCATAGGCGTCGTCGCTGTTGCCGTAGCGGTTCTTGGTATAGGTCGTGGTTTCCCGTGCGATCATCGGCGGTTGCGGGGTGATCGCGCGTTGCGTGGCAATGCCATTGCCGGACAGAGCGTTAAGCTCCGGCAAGCTGAAACGATTCTCTGGTTGGGTCGGATTGCAACCGAGCAGTTGCAATGTCTGCAACGGCCGCGCCGGGTCGTTGGTCAGGCCACGGGCAGCCTTGGCCGTATAAGCCGCCGCCCATTCCCATACCGGGGTCGGGCTGTCGGCCTCAACACCGAGCACCGAAAGCTGCGCACAGTTGCGCGTCGGGCCGAAGGTGAGCAAGTTGCCATAGGTGTCCAGCTTGGCCGAGAAGATATGTCCGAACAATTGCCGGATAAATCCCCACCGTCCGGTGTCGGAGAATCCGAATTCTGCCTCCCACACATCGAGCGAGGCATCATCGGTGTATGACATCGCAACATATTCGAACTCGGTCTCACCGAGATTTGTGACGGCAGTCGTAAAGGTTGGCACGCCTGTGCCACCCGTCATTACTGAACAGACGACCACCATGCCGGGAGGCAATTGCTCGCCGCCAATCGTGCCAGCATAGTTGTACTGCAAGTTGATGCCGAGGCCACTTACGCCCGCCCACTTGCATGTCACCGTGACCACGCCAGAGGCAGCGGCGGCCGTGACCGGCAAATCTTCATTTGCGTTGATTGCCGACGCAATGGCAGCGGCGACCGTGGTCGGCGTCTCCGATGCCCCGAGCGATACCGGCACATGCATGCCAGCGACATAAAGATGGAAGGTACCGGCCGAACTCGGCGGGGTGCTTACCGTGACTGTTCCGGTAGCGGCCACACCGGTTGCGGTTACACCGCAACCCCAAACCTCGTGCGCGAAGTTGTTAGCGAAGCAGGCCTTGAACATCGCCGCGAGTTCGGAGCCCTGTCCGTACAGATCATCGGCGTCGGCTTGCGTGCCAACTGGCGTCGGTACGTCCTTCTGCCCGTGCGTACCGCTAGTGAGCATGGTGCCGACTAGCAGGATGCGATTGTTCGAGATCGGCAGCCCGGCTTTTGAAGAATCAACTTCCACCCAATACAAAGGCTGCTTCCAATTGGACGGAATCGTTTCGAAGGAGATCGGCATTCATGCCTCCTGTGTCAGCCAACAAAAAACCCCGCGAGTGGCGGGGCTGTCGGCGAATGGTGTTTGGTTGGATTACTTCTTTTCTTCCGGCGGCTCGGAAGGTTTCTCCGTTGATTTACGCTTGACGGGCGTTGGCTCTTGCGCAGGCGGGGCTATTGGTGCGTGCGTGAGGATGTCGCCGTCGCGTATCCGCCGCATGGTGAACTGATCGTTCGGCCACGCCATGCCGTGATCAATGCTGCGGAAGGAGAGACCAGTGGGATGGCGCATCACCTTGATAATCTTTTCATCGCGTGGCCACACCATGATGGTCGGCACAGCCTTTTTCATTGGCACAGCTTTTGACATTGGGCCTCGCTCAATTTTGAGGAAGATCATACTCGACCTTCACCTGTTGCACGGCCGCGATTTCTTCCGGCGTGCCACCGGGCGGGAACGCCGTCTCAACATGGATCGTTTCGAGATTGTCGATGACAACCGGCGGGTAAAGGACAGCGCCGAGATCACAGGTCAGATCGAAGCGCAGTTCCGCGACAGGCAATTCGTTATTCATTCCGACCGCACCGAACTGGTGCGTGCGTTGACTGCGCGTGAAACCTTGAATCATCGCATCCGGGTTGCCGTAAAATGTCGGGTCATTGTAGAGCGCGCCCGTGATCACCTGATAGGCGGCATCAAGCTGGTACTCGGCCTGCTCCGGCTTGTTGTTGAGCACGATGACCGAGAAGCCAAGCCGTATCGTTACCCGAAACCGCGTCTCACCGGCATTTGCATCGCCGTCAGGTTGACCGCTCTCATCAAGTAGGTAAACCGCGCAAAATGGAATCGATTGCGGAGCGATCTGCACCGATTTGTTGGTAGTGAACTCAAACGGCCTGAACCATTCAAGCGCCTTGAGGCGTTTCATTACCCCGTCACGCACCTCTATCGCATAGGAGCGCGTGATCATCGGTTATTGTCCAGTCTCATGGCGCGAAACGCCTGACGCGCAGCACGGCGGCGAGCGCTGATTGTCCGCCGCACGTTCTTCGAAACGAACGGTCGACTCAAGCGACCCTGTATCCATCGTCCATGCACATCGCGCGGCTGACTGCGCCAATCGTGTTTCCAAGCCTCGCCGAGCCAGTATTGTCGGGATTGCTTCCAGCCTAGTCGCCGTTCTGCGCGCTTTAGCTCGCGCCGAACCGTAATGTTGCCGCCTCTTTCGACGGTACGAATAAGCTGATCAAAGATCGTTTGCTCTTCGTCTGCAGCCTCGTCGGGGGTTAATTGTTGTTGCAGCGCTTGGAACGGCCGCTTCGCCATGCGCTGGAAACGCTTTCCGGTCTGTATAGCTGGATTTATTCCGGTCTGCTCATTGAGGAAGTCATTGAGCATTTCCTTGGCAATTTTTTTTATTTCTTTCGTGACCTCTTTCTTGATCAGGCCGTCCTCGCCGAGCAGAAGAGCCCCGATCTCTTCTAGCCAAGCGGCGTTGATTAAGAACATTACGCTATGCCTAAACCGGGGCCTGCACCGGAGCCGACTGCATGACCTTGCGCAATGTCAGCGTGCTCTCGCCGCCGCCGTTACTGATGGAATCGATGATCTCGAAGGTGCCAGCCTCAGGTATGCCACCGTCTCCCGGGATGATGATCTGGTCTCCCTGCAGCGGCAGGTATGTGAATTCTTCTTCGCGCACATCGATGATCGTCCGTTGATCGGAGATAATCGAGCCGTCCTCTGCGACGACATCCACGGCATCGGAATTGTAAATCCCGCGCGCGGTATACGGCAGTTCGCCGGGCTGACTGGCCAGTGGGATCACTGTGATCGTGCGCGCGAAAGTATTGAAGGCATGCAAATAGACTTGCGTCGAGTAGTCGATTGGCATCTCAGGCCTCGAACCGCGTGAAGTGTGTCAGCAGATCGTGGATCGCGCGCTGCGCCGCCGAACCGCCTTGCGAGACGGCCGCACCACGATTGGCTGCGTTCGGATCGAAATAGATGACGCGCGATTCCTTGTGGCCGATCATTCGCACGGTTGAATCGCCGCGCTGCACGGCGTTGTAGTTCTCGCGGCCGAGCAACGTGACGGCCTGCCGCAGCGATGGCGGTGCTTCATCCGGCAATAGGTAGCCGCCTTTGTAGGTAACCTGTATTGGCTCGGCCCACGGCGTACCGGTCAGGTTGGTCAGCCTACCGCCGATGCCGTCAAGCTCATATTCGTCCGCGTCTACTTCCGAACCATCGGCGGTGACCGCCTCGAACTCAGCTTCCTTAATCGGCCAGCGCGCGAGAAAGAGACAATCATACGAAGTCTGACGGAACGTCTCGGTGACCTTCTCCTTGGCAAAGACGCGATTGCAGTAACGTGACACGGCATCCGAACTCTGATTGATCAGAGCCGTAAGCAGTGCGTCCTCGGTCGTGCTGGTGATCTTGAGACAGGCCTTCAATTCCTCAAGCGAGATCAGCGCGAAGCTCGACGCGGGCTCGATGATCTGCACCATCGACTTCGATTGCATCAGCCGCTCGCTTCTTCTTGGAATTGCTCGAACAGCGCCCGCACGCTGATCGCTGGCCCGCGCGCGCCGTCGCTTAGGACCGGGACGATGGTGTAGGTCTTGCGGTCGATCTCCCACGCCACCAGATCGCGGCCGGACAATCCTTGTTCGCCACGTAAACCGCGCTCGCCGCGCTCACCACGTTCGCCACGCTCTCCGCGCTTGCCGACCGGACCTGATTTCCAGTCGGGCCCGGGGCACGGTCCCGGCTTATTCTTCTTGGCGATGAACCATGTGCTGTTAAGCGTAACCACATCGAGATGCTTGTACTCGGCACTTTGGTCATAAGTGCCAAGGATGTTGAACGAGCGACCATCGACGCCGTCCTTGCCGTGCAGGCCGGGAGCCGCAAGGCAAATCCAATCGGCGTGAACGCTTTGATTTTCATTCTGATAAGGTTCGCGTGCGGTGTCGCGCTGCGCTTGGAACAAGCCGCCCTGATGCGCCACAACATCGCCTTCGTAATGCACGCCCTCGACCCATGCCTTTACCTTCGGCAGCTTGCCGGGCAATCCCTGCTCACCGCGCTCGCCGGGCTCGCCTTTTTCACCACGCAGACCGGTGACACCGTCCTTACCATTGATGCCGGGTTCGCCGACTAGACCGCGTTCTCCGCGCTCCCCGGGCGCGCCATCTTTGCCGGGCGATCCGTCTTTACCGACCAGCCCGGGCAGACCGCGCTCGCCGCGTTCGCCGCGCTCGCCCTGTAATCCTTTTTCGCCGCGCTCTCCGCGTTCCCCGGGTGCACCATCCTTGCCATCAGCGCCGTCGCGTCCGGCAGGCCCCTGCTTGCCAATCAAGCCGGGCAATCCCTGCTCGCCGGGCTCGCCTTTTTCTCCACGCTCGCCACGTTCGCCGATTTTGCCATCACGGCCGGGCGTGCCGTCTTTTCCTACTAAGCCGGGCAATCCCTGCTCGCCGGGCTCGCCTTTTTCACCACGCTCGCCACGTTCACCGATTTTGCCGTCACGGCCAGATGCGCCGTCTTTTCCTACTAAGCCGGGCACGCCACGTTCGCCACGTTCGCCCTTTTCTCCACGCTCGCCACGTTCGCCGGGTTTTCCATCGATCCCATCGCGGCCATCACGGCCGTGGATGCCAATCAATCCGCGTTCGCCTTTTTCTCCACGTAAGCCGACCTTGCCGGGCTCGCCTTTTTCTCCGCGCTCACCGGGTTCGCCTTTTTCGCCGCGCGGCCCCGGATTCCCGTCGAGGCCCTTCTCACCACGCTCACCGCGCTCGCCTTTTTCACCCTTGTCTCCGGTGATGCTCTCGCCGGGAGGACCAACAGGACCGGGCGCGCCGTCCTTGCCGTCTTGCAAGGCCGCGATCCGTTCTTTCATGGCATGTTCGAGCCGCAGCAGTCGCACTTCGACCTCGGCTTCGCGGCGTTCAAGCTCGGCCCGTTTTTGATCAAGCTCGGTGAGTCTTGCCGCGAGCCTGAGATCACGTTCGCGCTCTGCCTGTCCGGCACGCGAACCCAACTCATCCGCCAGCACCTCAACCAGCGAGATGGTGAGTTCGGTCGAAGGCCTGTCCGCCCCGTTGCCGGATGCGTCGTTCGTCGGCTGCATTTATGCCTCGTTGCTCTGGCGGCGACTGCGGAGCGAAAGGAGCAGGAGCGGTCGCTGGCGGCGATGATGGCGGAGAATTCGGCCCCGGTGCCGCCGGTATGGCGCTTGCTGCGGACAGCGGCACCACCTGTTGCTGCACGCGCGGCTCTTCACCAAATTTGACGTTCTTGTAGCCTTCCAGTTCGCGCGCTTCGTTCGGCGAGAAAATTCCGCCTTGTACCGCGCGCGTGAGTCCCTCGATGCGGTCCCTGAAGGCGGACCGCAACAGCGCCGCCGTGTCGAACTCGACATATTCATCCGGCACGCCACGCAGTTGAAAACAGCGGCCGAACGCCTCCTCGATGTGATTGAGCGCAAACCCTAAACCCGACGCAATCCAGCCTTGCATCAGTTGTTCGGTCGAGGCTCCCGACTGTCCACCGATGCCCAAGATCGCCAGCGGTACGCGGTAGACCAGCGCGATACGCTGCTCCGACAATTTCATGATGTCGGCAAGCTGCGCATCTTCGGCCGTCATCGATAGAACTTGCGGCTTGAGTCCTGCTGTCAGGATCGGTGTGCCGCCGCGATTGAGGCCCTTCGATTGCTCATCCCAGCGCTGCCGCAAGGCCTGTACCTGATCCTTGTCGAGCACCATGTCGGTGGTCAGGATCGCGCTCGGCCGTGCCTGATTGGCGTAGAAGGCAAGCTGCTGCGCGCCCATCGCATCGACGGTCGCGATATCGCGCGCGGTAGCGAGCAGCGGGCTCTCACCCTTGAGCACGTTGCGCTTGGTATGCAGCCGGATGTGCAATACGTCACGCGCTGGCACGATCAGCGGATAATCGAGCATGCGCTCGACCACATCGTTGCCGCTCAGTTGATAAAAAATATCGCCGGTCTCGGCGATCTGCGCCGCGCATTCGCGCGGATTCATTAGATGCAGTTCGTCAATCTCATAACGGTCATTGCGCAATGCCAGCGCATAGGTATTGCCATCGATGTAAAGCGAGCGCGTAGCGTTGAGCATAAAATCGGAAATGCTCTGGTAGGCGTTCGGCGCGCGCAGAATGCGCGACAATGCCGAAGTGCTGACCCGCTCACGCCCGCCCTTTTCGGTCGCGCGCCAATGGTCGCCCGGGCACATTGCCACGGTTTGTGCGTAAGCAGAGACACACGCCTCCGCGACGGCCGACGCCGAAGGGTGGCTGACATCGTAACCTTGCTGCCACCAGTTCCAACTACTGCCGACATCGGCGTCGAGCCAACCGCCAGTAATTGGTAGAAACCAAGGCCCCGGCCGTACTTCGCCCTCCGCCGCCCGCAATTTGAGCGACGTGAGCACCCGCGACAGGACGCCCATCAGTCAACCGGCTCAGCCTTGTCCTCACGGCGTGCGCGCATGGCCCGCGTGCCGTAGCCTCCGCCGCTCGGCTTCGGCTCCATCGCGCGCGTTTCTGGCGGAGGCGGTGCCGGTTCCTCGTAACCAAAGGCCTCGTGCACCTCTTCCGGCGTTGGCGTTGGTAACGGAATAGATTGTGCCGCTCTGGCGTCGACAACGCCTTGCTGCTTGGCGCTGGCTTTTTTGGCCTCGTCGTCCAGCCGTTTCTGCTTTGCAGATACTGTCATGGTTCTTTCCTTTCGGATTCACGCCGTGATCTGGCAGCCGACCGCTGCGCTGCTGCCGTGAACGAGAAGATCACCGCGTTGCTTGTAACCGAGCCGTTGCGCACGGCGACCGGACAATCGGCCGGGACGATAAACAGCGAAGGCTTCACGCCGGTTGACACTTTCGTATCGGAGATAAGCGTCGTCGGTTCATCGTAACTGTTGAACACGATCACGCTGCTCTCGTTAAAACCGCTGCCGTTGACGACCATTGTGATGTCCGCCTCATCGCCCGCCACCGCCGAGTTCGGCGACAGTGAGGTGACAACCGGTGCCGCCTCTACAGGCGGCGGTCCGCCCGGCGGCGCGCCCGTTTCCGGGTCGTAGCCCATTGCCTCATGGACCTCCTCCGGCGTTGGTGTCGGCTGCGGATATGGTTCTGCCGCTCTTGCATCGACGGTCTTGCGCTGCTTGGCGCGCGCCTCTTCGTCGACGATCTGCGTCCGTTTGGTTTTTTCGGAGATCATGTCTGATGTCCCTTGCCTAAAACCAGAAAACCGGGCCGCCCGATAGAGCGGCCCGGCCATTCCGTTAGTTCCAAGTCATCGTCTGTGTCCACGACACCGTACCGGCTCGCTTGCGCGCCCAGTTGATGTCGAGGATCATGCGGATCGCCATCGTGTCGGTCTGCCACAAGGAACGAGTTGGCGAGGCAACGACCGCAGGCGTACCAGTCCCGCTGATGGCGGTCGGTGTCGTATCCTCCATGTGCAGAACCGCCTGATCACTGACCGAGAAGTTCGGCGTATCACCGGTCGCGGTGATGAAGTCCGCCGCATCGACCAGATACATCAGGTCGCTCGTGCCGGTGGTCGTCTGGATCACCGGGTAGCCCAGCAGCGTGCCGCCAGCAAGCTCGTCACGGAATGGCAGATCACCGCCAGCCGCCGCCTGCGTCAACGAGATCGCCAACACATCGCCGGGGTTGATGATCCAAACCGGCGAGCGGATGTTGCCGTTGGTGCCGCTGATCAGATCGGCAACCAGCAGTTTGAGGTCACCAATCAACGCAGCGATGCCGCCACCAGCGGTCGGACCAACCGCCGCCTCACCGTTCCGCAGACCGGCGGGACGGATCGTGCTGGCCGCCGTGGCATCGAGCAGGATCGTGTCGATGGCCACTGCGGTGTCTTCAAGAATTGCGTTACGCAAGATTGCCTCGATGGCCGGGGTCGAGTGCTCGGTGATTTCCCGGGTCATCGTGGTGATCACACCCATCTTTTTCGGGGTGAGTGTGATCGGCGTGAACGCCCCCTGCTTGACGGGGATGGGCGCGCCTTGCGCGATGAACGCACCGGAGAGCATGCTCGCAAGACTGCGCGCCGGTAACGAAATCGTGCCGTTGCGGCCGAACGTGAAGCTGCCGCCCTTGGCAGCCAGTGTCGGGTAGACCGAGTACGGCGTCAGCGCTGTGATGAATTCACCAATCGAGGTCTGCACCAACGTATCGGCCCAACCGCTCGTCACGGTATCGGCCGGGATTGACGCAGCCTTGGTGACCATCCGCGACATGAGCAAGCGCGTCATGTTGCTGGTGTCGTTCTCGCCGTAGGTATCGCGCAGCACGTCGAGGATCGTGCGTGTTCCACGCTCCCCGAAATGCTTTACGGCAACAGTCAGTCCACGCCAGTAATGATCGACCGCCGTGATCTTCTTCGACGGCATGGCAAACGGCCGATAGTTGCGGATGGTTAGTGCGCTGCCGTTACCATTGTTAGCGTTGCTGCCTTTGTCGTCGTCATTGGTTTCGTCATTTGACGCCGCCGCCGTCGCGGTCGCCAGACGCTTTTCGGCGTTTTTCAACGCATCAAGCGCCTTCTGTCGCATTTCGATCTTGCCGGTGAGTTCCTCGGTCAATGCCGTGGCGGCATCGTCGGGGTTCTCGTCATCAATCGACTTGAGATGCTCGGTAAGCTGATCCTTCAGCTTAACGATTCCGTCCTGCGCATCGGTGATGCGCTGGCCAAGAGGGTTCATGGCTCTCTTCTTTCGATGAGAAGATGTTTCGGCGTGCTTGCCGTTTGTGCCGCGCGTCACCGCCGCCGGTTTTTTGTCGCCGTTCTTGGCGAAAACCAGTTTTATGGTGTCGTCGGAAACCTTCAGAGACTTGGCGATGGCCAAGGCATTCGGATTCGCCGGTACGCTGACCAGCGAAGTCTCGACCAGTTCGGATTTTACGTAGAACGAACCGGGAGCCGAATTCGAGCGGGGCTTGCTCTCTATCGGCAGGAAGCCAACGCTGACCGCCCGCAGGATGCCAGCGTCAACCAATTTGCGAATTTCATCGATGCGCGCCGAGGTGCCCATTGGGGCGAGCCGCAGGCGACCGCGCAAAGCGCCGTCCTTGACCTGCAGATTCTCCCAGCGTCCGACCGGAAAGTCGGTGTTGTGATTGAACAGCGCAATCGGGTTGCGCGCGAAGTTTTTAAGGTCCCAGCCAGACGCCTCGATCACATCGCCGAAGCGATCCGGCGACGCATCACTGAGGATAAAATCCATGCCCTCGGTTTCCGAGGCGTGGGTCTTGTGGATGATCTTGTTGCCGGTCGCGGCCGAGCGCTCCTTCCACATTGAATAACAGGCGGCCGCCGATTGCTCCTGATCCTCGTCAGGGTGCTCATTCTGCCGTTCCGCAATGCATGCGCTTACGAAGTCGCCTTCGTTGGTGTAGTCGGACGGGTTCGGCATTGATGAAACTCCCTCTCAGTCGAAGAGATCGCTCTCTTCTTGCCAAAGCATCTCGCAGACATCGCGCGCGTCGCCCTCGTCCTCGGCCTCGCCGCTATCCATCAGTTCGCCGATGCATTGCTCCATGAAGATGCGACGGTCCTGCGCATCCCTGCGCTTGGACTTACCGAGAATTCGTCTGGCCTTGAGGTTGACGCGCAGACGTTCCTTTGCCGTGTAAGGCATGGACAAGCTCCCCAAAACTTCTGAGATATCAGGTCGTTAACGCCTACTTGACGTATACGTCAGATCGGCGTATATAGAGGGTGATGGAAAAAACCGAAAAACTGATTGGCGGGGTGACCGTGGCCGAGTTGG
>AR_comb_assmDRAFT_10312348_pt1 | contig 25566 bp, 25 predicted proteins | sample ArasoioldDNA_FD_10543 | JGI IMG/M metagenome (IMG submission 10543) | reverse complement strand
ACAGTATGACCCAAACGCGTTCGGTCTCTACGACATCGGCGACAACATCCACGAATGGTGCAGTGACTGGTACGACCCGAACTATTACGCGATCTCGCCCGATCGCAATCCCCAGGGGCCCGATCAAAGCCCGCTGAAGCCGCCACGCAAGGCTTCCCGCGGAGGCTCCTGGCGACACCACATCAAAGTCGCCCGGTGTTCCGCCCGCTCCAGCATTCCGCCGGAGTTTCAATATGCTGATTACGGCTTTCGCCTAGCCTGCGATGTGGCGTGAATCAATCCCCATCCTGAATCAGTGATCCATCGTGGTGCGAGGACGCACCCCGATCACATTCGGGACGGGCCACGCCACCGCATTTCGATCGTTCTCTTTGAACGACGTCTCGTAGCTGCCAAACATCTCTAATTCTGTTTGCCCGGCCTGCACATATAGCTGAGCTTCCGGTCCTCCCTCCATATGCTGTGCCGCGACTACTCCAATTCCAGCCGTCAGCAGCTCCTGGTTTAAATCGTGCATCGAGAAGGGAGAACGCGAATAAATAAACAGCACATGCCCTTCTTTGTCTTCTCCCACTGCCGCTTCGCTCCACTCCCTGGTTTGCTTCGCCCACTGATTGACGCCAGGCCGTTTGATGAGCCTCAAGTTCTGCACTGCTGACGCATAGTCCGAAAGTATTTCCTGCAAACTGCTCTGTGCAGCATCGAGATCGAAGATCCGAAAGCTGGGTACCTTCCGCCCCTCGCGCGGATCGAAGGCCATTACCGACTGATAATTGTTCACCCGGCTGTTGTAGATGTGATCGCGGCTGCGGAGATATCCCAGATGCGTCTTGTTGTCCGTGGCGAACATTCCCGCATTAATGGCCGCAGTATATTTCTGCTCCTTGCTCCATTCGCGAGCAGTATGCCCCACACTCTCGCCGGTTTGAAGAATGCCGGTGGCTTCCAATTCCCAAAGGCCGGGATCGATAAGCAATACTGTAATCTTCGAGTCACCGAAGGCGCTCTGTTTGGCCGCCTGGACGCGTCTGATCTCCATTCCTGGAGCGAGAGTCTGCCATTCCGACCCCGCGTCGGCCGGAACTCCTCGTTGCACGCAGAGCACGAGCAAGACCCCAGCAATGCACAGGTGTCGCGAGAGCTGCCATTCCATATAATCTGTCCTTCCTCTTCGCCAGCTAAGAGAGTAGTTCAAAGCACGCCCATGGAAACGGAGATTATGTTCCATAAAGACCTGCTCCAGCACAAGCGCATCCTCATCACCGGCGGAGGCACCGGCCTCGGCAAAGGCATGGCCAGCCGCTTTCTCGAACTCGGCGCGACCGTTTATATCTGCGGCCGGCGCGAAGAAGTGCTGAACGCCACCGCGACAGAACTCTCGGCCAGGGGAACGATTCGCGCGCTGCCCTGCGACGTCCGCAGCCTTGAAGCCGTCGAGCAGATGGTCGAATCGATCTGGGCCGCAGGTTCGCTGGACATCCTCGTCAACAACGCAGCCGGAAATTTCATCGCGCGCACCGAAGAACTCTCACCGCGCGCATGGGAGTCGGTGATCAACATTGTCCTTATGGGCACGCTGCACTGCACCATGGCCTGTGGCCGCCGCTGGCTGGCAGCCAAACGCCCCGGCACCGTGCTCAGCATCTCTGCCACCTACGCGCCCGTCGGCTCGGCCTATGTCGTTCCCTCTGCCGTTTCCAAAGCCGGAGTCGAAGCCCTGATGCGCAGTTTGGCTGTGGAATGGGGCAACCGCGGCATCCGCATCAATGCCATCGCTCCCGGCCCGATCCCCACGCAAGGAGCCTTCTCGCGCGTCTTGCCGCACCCCGGACTCGAAGCCGTCGCGCTCGATCGCAATCCTCTCCACCGCTTCGGCACAGTCGAAGAGTTAGCCAATCTCGCCGCGTTCCTGGTGAGCGACGGCTCCGGCTACATCAACGGCGAAGTTATCCGCATGGATGGCGGTGAGTTCCTGCAAGGCGCCGGTGAATTCAGCAGCCTCGGCCGCATTCTGAAAGAAGAGGACTGGCAGGCGATCAAACCACGCAAGAAATAGCCAGAAAGACTGCGGAAACGCGCTCGGAAAGTCCAAGCCACGACAAACGACTAGTGACTGTCTTTTTTCGGCATCACAATCGCCTTCAACAACATGTTCACCAGGCTCAGCACGATCGCGCCTAAAAACGCCGCCAAAAAGCCATGAACCTGAAATCCCGGCGAGAGCAGGGCCGACGCCAGTTCCAGCATCAACGCATTGATCACCAGCCAGAACAATCCCAGCGTCACCAGCGTCAGCGGAAACGTGATCAACTTTAGAACCAGTCCGATTGTCGCATTGATAAACCCGATGACCAGCGCCGCGATCAGTGCGCTCTTCCACCCGCTGACATAAACCCCGCTGACGAGTTGCGCCACAACCCAGACCGCCACCGCGCTCAATATCCAGTTCAAAAGTAGCCGAAGCATGGGCTTCTCCGACTCGCATCATAGGCCTGCTGCGGCGATTTGTCATTCGTCCCGAGGGTGCCCCACCCTTGTCTCCGCGCTTTTGCGGGGACAGGGTGGGGATTTTGACTTCAGACTTAGATTCTGACTTCTGACCCTTCAGTTGGAACTTCCATCTTGCCCGACCCTGTCCGTCGGTCACACCGCAAAAAATTTACACCGCATTCTCCGGCTTCCCGCGTGCATTACGTTACACTACGCAATTCGACTTCAAGGAGGAAAGCATGCCAGACGCCGCACTCAGCGGATCAGAATTCAAGAAGCAACTGCGAGCCGGACAACCCAAAATGGGCCTGTTCCTCAACGCTCACAGTCCAACCGTCGCCGAGCAACTCGCGCACTCCGGATACGATTGGCTGCTGGTCGACACCCAGCATGGCCCCATGGGATACGAAAGACTCTCCGCCATGCTCAGCGGCATTTCGAATGGAGGAGCGAAGTCGATGGTCCGCGTGGGTGGATACTCCGACCGCCCCGGAATCCAGCAAGCCCTCGACATGGGCGCTGACGGTGTCCTGATCCCCTACATCAACACCGCTGACGAAGCTCGCGAAGCTGTCAGCTGCGCAAAGTATCCGACCGTCGGCACGCGCTCGGTCTATTTCCCGCAACGCAGCATGAACCGCGGCGGACTTCTTGGCTACGCTGGCAACTGGAACACCGAAGGCATCGTCGCGCTGCAAGTCGAGACGGCCTCCTGCATCGAGAACATCGCCGAGATCGCCGCCGTGCCCGGCGTGGATATCCTTTTCCTCGGCCAGAATGATCTCTGCATGTCGATGGGCCTCTACAACAAATATGAATTCCCCCACATGTACACGTCGCCGGAACTCGATGCGGCGACGAAGAAACTGATCGAGCACGCCCGCAAGAACAACGTAATCCTCGGCCTGTTTCTGTTCGGCACAAGCCGCGTCGGCGAATTCCTCGAAAAGGGATTCACCTTCATCAGCATCGGCAACGACCTGCACCATGTGCTGACACAAGCCGGCGCCTACGTAGCAGACATGGAAAAGATCGCCCAGGAAAAAGGCAAGTCCTGGAAACGCCGCCCGACGGCCCTTTTCTAAAACGCATTTGAGGCTGAAAGAACCCGACGTACCCCGCCCTTGTCGCGATTTGTGGGACAGGGTGGGGATTTTAACCTCCCCTGTGTTCCTCCGTGCCCTCTGTGGTGAGTTCTTTCTTTTCAAGTAAAATCAAAACTCCGCCATGCACCTTCTGACTGAAATCGAAACCCGCGTCCTGGGCTCTCTGATCGAGAAAGACATCACCACGCCCGATTACTATCCGCTCTCACTCAACGCTTTGGTCAACGCCTGCAATCAAAAAAACAACCGTGACCCGGTAATGACGCTGGACGAAACGGCAGTCCGCAATGCCTTGGCCACGCTGCAGGAAAAGCGTATGGCCGGTCCTGCCGGCGGTGCCGACAGCCGAGTGACGAAATACGAGCACCGCCTGCAGGAAGTCTTCAACTTCGACCGCCGCGAAACCGCTATCGTCTGCGTGCTGCTCCTCCGCGGCCCACAAACTCCCGGTGAACTCCGCGGGCGCGCCGACCGCATGTATCACTTCGACACTCTCGAAGACGTGGTCTCGACGCTCGATCGCCTGGCGCAACGCGAGCCGCCACTGGTGTGCATTCTCGCTCGCCAGCCAGGCACAAAGGAATACCGTTACATGCATTTATTCTCCGGCGAACCGCTGGAGCCCACCGTTTCGCGCGCCGCACTCGAGCGGGAGTCAGCGGCCTTACTCGCACAGGAGACCTCCGTACCAGCAGTCCCGCCGCCGGCGCAACGCCTCGCTCGACTCGAAGACGAGGTTTCCCGTCTCCGCGCTGACCTCACCGAGGTCCAACTGCAACTCGCCACCTTCCGCAAGCAGTTCGAATAAGATCATGTGGGGACAGCCGCCACGGCTGTCCGGTCGAGCGAAGCTCGACTGCCATATGCTGCAAGCGTCGTGGAACATTCTTCCAATCCCGAACGTACAAACAATGTAGAGGAGGTCTCGCATGTTTACGTTCCTGCTCTGGTGCATCCTGTTCATTCTGTGCTGGCCTCTAGCCCTGTTGGCTTTGATCGCCTACCCGTTCATCTGGCTGATCCTGCTCCCGTTCCGCATCGTCGGAGTCGCCGTCCACGGCGTGCTGGAAGTGATCTATTTGGCGATCACCCTCCCCTTCCGTCTCTTAGCGGCCCCATTTCGGATTTGAGAATGTGAGTACATGTCCTGTGAGAAGGACTCTAACGAACCGGCATGACAAAACGTTCCCGAATCGTGATGTCAATAACCCCAGATGATCCGCGGAACAGCGGCCCTTTAGGGCCGCGTAAGGCGCACCGGAAGATCGCGGGCTTCAGCCCTTGTCGTTCCACTTCCCTAACGGCGCCTTCCTGATGTAGCCTCAAAGAACGCCACCTCTTCAGGAGGACCCATGCGTCGTCGCGAATTCCTCATCCGTTCCGCCACCGCCGCAGGAGCGGCCTGGCTCTCGTCCAAGTCCATCTTCAAAGCCATCGCCGATCAGTCTCTTCCGCAGAAATTCTCCGCCTCCGACACCGTGACACTGGGCGGCACCGGCATCAAGACCAGTCGCCTGGCGATGGGCACCGGCACCGTTGGTTCCGGACACCACTCGCACCAGACCGCACTTGGCGTCCAAGGACTGTCCGATCTCCTGCGCAACGGATACGACCATGGCCTCCGCTTCTTCGATGCCGCTGACTCCTACGGAAGCCACCCGCACGTCGCCGAGGCCTTGAAGCACGTCCAACGCGACAAGGTCACTGTGCTGACAAAGTCCTGGGCACGCGACGCCGCTGGCATGCGCGCAGACCTCGACCGTTTCCGCAGCGAACTCGGCACCGACTATCTCGACGTCTGCCTGATGCATTGCGTGACCGAAGCCGACTGGACCGACCGCTACCGCGGTGCCATGGACGTGCTCTCCGAAGCCAAACAGAAGGGAACTATTCGCGCCCACGGCTGCTCCTGCCATACGATCCAAGCGCTCCGCGCCGCCGCGAAGTCTCCGTGGGTAGAAATCGATCTGGCACGGATCAACCCTATCGGCGCAGAAATGGATGCCGATCCAGCCACCGTTGTGAGTGTGTTGAATGAGATGAAGTCAGCCGGAAAAGCTGTCGTCGGAATGAAGATTTTAGGTCAAGGCGCACTGCGCAACCGGCAAGACGAAGGCATCAAGTACGCATTGTCGCTGGGCGTGCTTGACGCCTTCACCATCGGCGCCGAAAGCAAGCAGGAGCAAGAAGACCTGATCCGCCGCATCGCCGCCGCGTAAGTGTGGAAGAGCTGCGCTTTAGCGCCGCGATCGGGCAGTAAAGAGGAGGCCGGGCTTTAGCCCCAGTCTAAATTCTCTCGATCGTCGCTGGATCTCAATACTCCATCACTTTCAATTCGCGGCTTACAACCAGCCGCGCCTCGGTCGCTTTCTGGACATCCTCGGGCGTCAGTCCCGGTGCAATCTCCTGCAGCACCAGTCCATCCTTGGTCACGCGAATGTAGGCCATCTCGGTCGCAATCGTGTCGACCACGCGTACTCCCGTTAGCGGCAGCGTGCACTTCTTCAAAATTTTCGCAGTCCCCTCACGCGTCGTATGCTCCATCGCGACTACAACGCGCCGGGCCCCGGCGACGAGATCCATCGCGCCGCCCATCCCCTTCACCATCTTTCCCGGGATCATCCAGTTCGCGATACTCCCCGTCTCATCCACTTCCATCGCGCCCAACACGCTCAAATCAATGTGCCCGCCACGAATCATGCCGAACGAGTCCGCGCTCGAGAAATACGAAGTCCCCGGCATCTCGCTGACAGTCTCTTTCCCCGCGTTGATCAGATCCGGATCCTCCGTCCCCTCGATGGGATACGGCCCGATCCCCAGCATCCCGTTCTCGGACTGAAGGGTGACTTCCATGCCCGCAGGCACATGATTCGCAATCAGCGTAGGCATCCCAATGCCGAGGTTCACGTAGAATCCGTCGCGCAATTCCCGCGCAATCCGCTTCACTATCCGCTCGCGCTTATCGGTATCTTTTTCCGGCTTATTCATCTTTTCCACTCGTCATCCTGAGCGAGGATTTTGCTTCGCGGAACGCGAAGCAAAACCGCAGTCGAAGGATCCCTACGTTGATGCCCAGAACCCTCCGTGATCCTCTGTGGTTCAAGCTCTCAGCCTTCCAGTTAAAAAGGCTGTACTCGCTACACGGTACTCGCTCCCTTCCGTACGGTCCTTCTCTCAATCCTCCGCTCGTAAAGCTCGCCCTGAAAAATGCGTTTCACATAAATCGACGGCGTATGAATCGCATCCCCATCCAATTCCCCCACCTCCACCAGATGCTCCACCTCTGCGATCGTAACCTTCGCCGAGGCCGCCATCATCGGATTAAAATTCCGCGCCGTCTTCCGATAAATCAAATTCCCCGCGCGATCCCCCTTCCACGCCTTCACAAAAGCGAAGTCGGCTGTGAGCCCTCGCTCCATCACGTACAGCCGCCCATCAAACTCGCGCGTCTCCTTGCCCTCCGCCACAATCGTTCCCACACCAGTCGGCGTATAAAACGCCGGAATCCCCGCGCCGCCAGCGCGAATCCGCTCCGAAAAGGTGCCCTGTGGAACCAGGTCGAGTTTGATCGTCCCCTTCAGCACCATCTCTTCGAGCAGTCGGTTTTCGCCGACATACGTCCCGATGTGATGCACAATCTGTCCCGCCGCCAGCAGCAACCCGTTCCCCACACCGTCAACCCCAACGTTATTGCTGATCGTCCGCAGATTCTTGGTCCCCTTGCGCACCAGCGCCCGAATCAGGTTCTCCGGCATCCCGCAAAGCCCGAAGCCCCCGATCATGATCGTCGCCCCATCAAACACGTCGCCGATGGCCTCATCCGCATTCGCCACAACTTTGTTCATAGCGTGAGCATTCTATCTGAATTCGTCAGAAGGAAGCACTGCTCGCCGGATCTACGAGCCGAGAAACTCGTGACCATCATTTGACATTCCAGAGACAGTTCGGCGCATCCCGATCCCCCCTGCTCGCGTCCAATTATACGAAGACGATAGAAGCGAAGTATGGAGGTGTTGTTTGCTCTGATTCTTACGAAGCGGTGACAAACGCAGAGCACACGGAAGCGAACCTGCTTCCGTGCAATGCGGCAGCCCGGTTGCAAGCCCGGGCACAAAGCGATGATGTATGACCACAATCGCCGAATTCGCGTTACGCGTCGGCGTTCTGCGCTGCACCAAGTTCGACGCCGCGTGGAAAGCCGCCGGCCGCGTCTAACGTCTATGAGATAAGCAAGTCAAGGTGGGCAACTGCGGTTGCGAATCATCAACTCCATCCGCACTGGGCAATATCACTTCTTCGGCGTCTTCCTCAACTCATGAGCTTGTTCAAACTCCTTCGCCAATTCCCGCGTAGCCAAGTTCTCACGAATATGCGCCAAACGCTGCTCCACCTTCCACAGCGCATCTTGCAGATTCTTCTTATTGCTGATCGCCACATCTCGCCACATCGAATACGGACTCGCCGAAATCCGTGTCATCTCCTGCAGCGCGCGACCACCGGCCGCGAGCACGGGAGCCTCCGCTCCAAACTCCTCTACCAGAGCCGCTGCCAGCGCCGTCGAGATCATCTGCGGCAGATGGCTGATCCACGCGCACAGACGGTCATGCTCCTCCGCCGGAAGCATCGCGATCCGCGCCCCGATCGCATCGATCCATCCCGCAAACTCGGCGAACAACCCATCATTCAGACTCTGATCCGGCAACGGCGAGAGGAACCAAATCGCGTTCTTAAACAGATCCGCATCGGCGAAGTCGACGCCGCTCATTTCCTTCCCCGCCATCGGATGCCCCGCCAGGAACCGCTTCCCCGCGTTCTTGCCAAACACCTTCACAGCGCGCTCAAGCACTGCGGACTTTGTACTACCTACATCAGTCAATAGAGCCTTGGCCGGAAGCACGGGCCCCACCTGCCCAATCAGATCGCAGATCGCCAGCACCGGAGTGGACAGCACTACCACTTGGCTTCCGCGCACCGCGTCGCCGGGATTCGCCGTTCCATCATCAATCGCGCCCCGCATCCGCGCCCGTTCCAGCGTCCCGTCACGGTCGCACCCGACGATCCTCCCGGCAAATTTTTTCTTGCGTAAGGCAAGCGCCAACGACCCGCCAATCAGGCCAGTCCCAATAATCGTGATTTGCCGTATCGCCATAAAGGAGAAGCAAATGAACACCGCAGCGGACGCCGAGGACACAGAGGATTTTGAGAAACTGCGTCATTGCCCGGTCATATCGGGACGATGACCGCCAGTGCCCTGCCGATTTTTGCCCGATTCCCTCCGCGTCCTCAGTGTCCTCTGCGGTCTTAATTGGCGGCTAAATCTTCCGTCCCACTGCCGGCGCAATAATCCTCAATTCATCCATCAACTTCGCGAACTGCTCTGGTGCCAGTGATTGCGCCCCATCCGACCACGCCTTATCCGGCGTACAGTGCACCTCAATCAGCAGTGCATCCGCGCCCGCTGCCACCGACGCGCGCGCCATTGGTGGAACCTTATCCCGCCGCCCCGTCCCATGCGAAGGATCGGCCGTCATGGGAAGGTGCGACAGCTTATGAATGATCGGGATCGCCGATATATCCATCGTATTGCGCGTATAAGTCTCAAACGTCCGAATGCCGCGCTCACACAAGATCACATCGTAGTTCCCGCCCGCCATGATGTACTCGGCCGACAGCAGCAATTCTTCCAAGGTCGCCGCGATTCCCCTCTTCAGCAGTACCGGCTTCCGCACTTTTCCCAGTTCGCGCAGCAGATTAAAATTCTGCATGTTCCGCGCACCGACTTGAAGGATGTCCACGTACGGCAGCATCAGTGGAATCTGCGAAATCTCCATCACCTCACTGATGATCAGCAGCCCGTATTCCTCTCCCGCCTCACGCAGCAGCTTCAGCGCATCTTCCCCATGCCCCTGAAACGAATAGGGAGAGCTTCGCGGCTTGAACGCCCCGCCCCGTAAGACTTTTGCTCCAGCTTTTGCCACGCCTTCGGCGGTCGAAAAAAGTTGCTCGCGCGTCTCCACCGAGCACGGCCCTGCCATGACCACAACTTCGTTCCCGCCCACACCGATTCCGTTCCGCAACTGCACGATCGTCCCCTCAGGCCGGAAACTTCGTCCCGCCAGCTTGTACGGAGAACTTATGCGATGGACTTCCTGTACTCCCGGAAGCAGTTCGAGATTGCGAATATCGAAATCAATTCCCGATCCGACCGCTCCCAGCACAGTCATGCGCGCACCGGTCGACCGGTGCACCTCGAACCCAAGTTTCACCAGGTGCTCGATGACCTGTTGTATCAGCGCCTCGTCAGCGCCCTCCTGCATGGCAACAATCATAGAAATCCCTTCAATCCAGCTTCGAGCTGCGAGCTCCGAGTTGCGCATTTGCTTTTCACTCGAAGCTCCTGGCTCGTGGCTCCAAGCTAATCAGTCATTCACTTCCGAATCTAACTCCGTCTCCGCCTCCGTTGTCTCGGGCGTGCCTGTAATCTGTTCCTTCTGAATATTCCGCATCACGTCGATGATGCGTTCGTAGATCCGCACCAGATCGCGCCCCGGCAACGGCCCCTGATTCGCTTCTTGCACATTTTCGAAAACGATGCGTTCCCGGTCGGGCTCGTAGATCGGCAACGACGTTTCCCGCTTCAATCTCCCGACCGCAATTGCCGCCTTCGCGCGCTCGCTCAGCAGCGCCACCAGTTTCCGATCCAAGTCGTCAATTTTCTTTCGCCAATCTTCGATATCCATAGGACCGAGACCCAGCCGTCAGCTTTCAGCCATCAGCAAAATATTAGTGAACACGCACCTTATCGCCGCAGATCGGCAGCGGCGTATCCAGCCCCAACCTCATCTCGAAACAGCTGACGGCCGATGGCTGATGGCTGAAAGCTGTTTCAAAAACTCTCCCACTGCCGCCGCCTCACGCCCCCGATTTCTTTCAATCGTCTCCACAATCGCGCTGCCCACGACGACAGCGTCGGCAAATTCTCCGACCTCCGCAAACTGCCCGGGAGTCGAGATCCCGAATCCCAACGCGATCGGTAAGGGGGTCACTTTCCGCAACCGCTTCACCAGCTTTCGCGCATCCTCGGCCAACTGCTGACGCTGTCCGGTAACGCCCGTGCGCGACACCGCATACACAAATCCCAGCGAAGCTGCCGCGATCCGACGCAGTCGCTCATCGGGACTAGTCGGCGCCGCCAGGAAAACCGGAGCGAGATCATGCTCCCGCATGGCCCGCAAATACTCGCCCGCCTCTTCCACTGGCAGATCGGTTACAAGCGCCCCGTCAACACCCGCCGCCCGCGCCACTTTGCAAAACTTCTCCAAACCCATCCGCAGAATCGGATTCAAATACGTAAACACAATCAACCCGGTCGACTGCGCCTGCTCGCGAATCTCCGCCGCCAGCGTAAGCACCTGCGCCAGCGAAGTCCCATGCTTCAGAGCCCGCTCGCTCGCGCGCTGAATCACCGGCCCATCCGCGACGGGATCGCTGAACGGTACGCCGAGTTCGATCACGTCCGCACCCGCCTCGATCGCCGCGAGCACAATCTCCCGCGTCGTTGCGAGATCGGGATCCCCGCACGTCACATACGCCACCAGCGCAGGCGCCTTATAGAAAGTTAGAGGCATGCGAGTCGGCTCAATAATGTTCCCAGGCGATAGTCCAATGCTCATCAGGCCGAGACGATTTCAAAATCAGTTGCCCATCGGAGAAGCGGTATATGCGCGTAAGGTCCTTGCCAACAAGAGCCCGCACAAGCGACCCCTGAACGTGGTGCGTAACGGAATTCGCTTGCTCATTCACCTCGTAAGTGCCGTAGTACGCCTCGTAGCCGCCTAGATCGTACTTGACTGGATTGTTCACATCGCGAGGCCGGTCGCTGGGCAGCATAATCTGCACCGACATGTGTCCGTCGCGCGTGTAGACGATTGTGCCCTGATGGTCGACGATATGATTCATCTTTCCGTCCGTACCTTGCTCGTCTTCCCAGGCCAATCGCCAGGCCCCAATCAACTTTTCACGTACTGAGCCGGCATCGGACCCCTTACCCGCCTGTGGACTGGAAGTTCCATTGAGCGTCAGCACAATGACCGCCAACACCGAACCAAGGATTGCTCTCATAGCCCGTCCTCGCACCGACAATCATCGGCGCCCAAGATGTCCTTCATGAACCTTAGCGCCCTTCATGGTTAATGACTTTGCTCTTCAATCCAGCTTGAGGTTCTCGCGCATAATCCCGATGTCCTTATCGCCCCGCCCAGATACATTCACAATCACGATCTCCGACTTTTTCATCCGAGGTGCGCGCTTGATCACTTCGGCGACGGCATGCGCCGACTCCAGAGCCGGAATAATTCCCTCGGTCTGCGCCAAAAGCGTAGTCGCATCCAATGCCTCTGCGTCGGAGGCCGGCACATACTCGGCCCGCCCCGCATCGCGCAATGCCGCGTGCTCTGGCCCGATCGACGGATAGTCCAGCCCCGCCGAAACCGAATGTGTCAGGGCGATCTGCCCGCCCGCATCCTGCAGCACGTAAGAATAAGTTCCCTGCAACACGCCCGGCGACCCTCCGCGAAACCGAGCCGCATGATCGCCAAGCGCCTCGCTACGCCCGCCAGCCTCCACCCCGATGAGCCGAACCTTCTTGTCTTTTATAAAGTCGTAGAAAATCCCGATGGAATTCGACCCGCCGCCCACGCAAGCGATGATCGCCTCAGGCAGCTTTCCTTCGGCTTTCAAAATCTGCGTCCGCGCCTCGCGCCCTATCACCCGATGAAAATCCCGCACCATCGTCGGATAGGGATGCGCCCCCAGCACGCTCCCCAACAAATAATGTGTAGTCCGCACGTTGGTGACCCAATCGCGCATGGCCTCATTGATCGCATCTTTCAACGTGCGTGACCCAGAATTCACTCCGCGTACCTCGGCCCCGAGAAGCCGCATGCGGAACACATTCAACTCCTGCCGTCGCATGTCCTCGGTGCCCATGTACACAACGCACTCAAACCCGAGTAGAGCACAAACGGTGGCAGTCGCTACTCCATGCTGCCCCGCTCCGGTCTCTGCGATCACACGATGCTTCCCCATCCGCTCGACCAGCAACGCCTGCCCTAGGCAGTTATTAATCTTGTGCGCTCCGGTGTGCAGCAGATCTTCGCGCTTCAAATAGATCTTCGCCCCGCCCAGCTTCTCGGTCAGCCGGCGCGCAAAGAAGAGAGGAGTAGGCCGCCCCGCGTAGGTCTTCAGCAGCCCGTCGAGCCGAGCCCGAAACCGCGGATCCTTCTTCGCCTTCTCATACTCGCGCTCAAGCTCATCGAGCGCCGCCATCAGTGTTTCAGGCACATACCGCCCGCCATAAACCCCAAACCGCCCCGGCTCATTCCTGGCCGACCCGTTGCGCAAAGAAGAACCTCGAGGGTGCCCCATCCTAGCCGCGCCTTTTGCGGCTAGGATGGGGATTTTGATCTTGGTAGTTCGTGGAACCGTCACCATACTCAACCCACTTTCCGATCCATTTCTCGCACCGCTCGAACAAACGCCCGCACCTTCTCCGGATCCTTCTTTCCCGGCGAAGCCTCAACACCTGACACCACATCGACTCCCCAAGGCGCTAATGTCCTCATGGCATCGTTCACATTCTCTGCTGTCAAACCACCCGCAACAACTATTGGAACTTCTGAACCAAGATTCCAGATTCCAATCTTGGCGCCCTTCCAATCGAACCGCATTCCAGTACCGCCAGGACGCTCGCCGGAGCCGGAATCAACTAGTAATGCGGTGATCTGTTTCTTCGCCGCGCCCAGCGAGATGAAAAACTCTCTGTTCAGAACACGTCCCGGAATGGCCCACATCAGCTTCATCTCATCGGATTCATACCATGCATACCACTCGCCGACAGATTCGGCATAAACCTGCGCCATCGACAGGCCAACTCTGTGGAACATGTCTCTTGCATCCTCGACCTTCCGGTCTACAAACACTCCCACCTTCTCCACTTCCTTAGGCAACTTCGAGCAAATCTCCCGCGCTGTCTCCACCGTCACGCACCGCGGACTCTTCTCATAAAACACAAACCCCACCGCATCCGCCCCCGCCTCAACCGCCACGAGCGCGTCCTCCAAATTCGTCATCCCGCAAATCTTCACCCAAGTCATGAATGCTCTGTCATCCTGAGCGGAGCCGTTACAAGCAAAGCGCAGTCGCGGCGTCGCCGAAAGATCCCTACCACCGTCTCATCGCCCGCTGGGTACCGGGTTCTCGGTACTCGGCACTTTGATCAAGTCCCGTAGCGCCGCCCCCGGCCGCTCCGCCCGCATCAACGATTCGCCCACCAGAAACGCGTGATATCCAGCGCCCCGTAGTCGCTGGATATCTTCGACAGAATGAATCCCACTCTCGGCCACGCGCACTACGCCTGCGGGAAACCTCGGAGCCAGATCCAACGCCGTCTGCAAATCCACATGAAACGTCCGCAGATCCCGCGTATTCACCCCGACCAGATCGCATCCCGCATCGAGCGCACGCTGCAACTCATCCCCGTCATGCACCTCACACAAGACATCGAGGCCATTCGCCCTTGCGCCTCGTGCCAGCGTCTCCAACTCGACTTGCGTCAGTGCTGCCAGAATCAGCAATACCGCATCCGCCGAGTTCGCCCGCGCCTCCACCAACTGGAACTCATCGACAATGAAATCCTTCCGCAAGCATGGAATCGCCACCGCCGCCGATGCCTTCCGCAAATTCTCCAGCGATCCCTGAAAGAACTCTTCATCGGTTAGCACCGACAAAGCCGCCGCTCCTGCACTCTCCAACTCTCGCGCCAATTCTTCCGGATCGAACGAAGCGCGAATCAGTCCCTTGGACGGCGATGCCTTCTTCAACTCTGCAATCACCGCGATCCCATCATTTCTGACAGCCAGAGCCCGCCGAAACCCGCGCGGCACATGCGCTTCAGCCCGCCTTTCCAGGTCGCGCAAATCCGCTCCTCGCCTGGACTCGGCCACCCGCGCCCGCGTAGCCGCTACAATCCTGTCAAGAACCGCAGCCATAGAGAATCTTTCGATTATAAGGGACAGGAGGGTCTATCCACGGCACAGGCAAGAACTTTGACTTTGTAATCTCCCAAAACGACGATGTTGCCCCACTCTTGTCGCGGTTGGTGCGACAGGGTGGGGGTTTTGACCCTCTGGACGGAGCTCCGCATTCACTTGCAAATGTCCTGAAGTTCCTTGTACGGCTTCTCCATCACTGCCGGAAACTTGATCTTCTTCGCCTCGATCCACAACTCCAGCAGCGTCCCGCCATATTTCGACCCCACATCCGGATCACCCTCATACACCGGATCACTCTGGGCTTCCTCGAGCGTCACAAAGGTGAATCCTTTCTTCTGCATCAGATCGAGCGCATCGGGCAGAATCGTGCTGCTGAACGCTCCCAGATGCAGCAGCAGCACATGATTGATATCGTGCCCGTAGACCAACTTCGCGAGATCCTTCCCCAAGTCGAGGTAAGAAGACTCGATCGACAGATAACTCGACTTCAGCCTCGCAATCGCCTGCGTATCGTTCTTTGCCACGCATCGGGCGTACGCCGAGTTCCACAGATAGTCTTCCCAGTCGAGCGTAACCTGCGCCACACGGTAACCATGCCCCTGCAAGTAAGTCCGCACCGCCCGCCGCTTCTCAACGGTCTCTCCCTCGTGAAGAAACGGATAGCGCAACCAGTGCCAGTTACCGTCCTTCGCTGAGAGCAACTCCAGCGCCGGTTCGTTCTGGTCAATCTCTCGCTCAAACGCGTCCGCCAGGTTCTTATTCAAATCCATGTGACCATACGTGTGATTTCCAAATGGCTCCGCCGCCGCCCACAGTTTCAAAGCCTCCGCCGCATCCGGATTTCCCTCCAGTTTCTTAGCGTTGATGAATCCATATGCCGCTGGCACATACCGCGCCTTCAACACAGCCAGCGTGTCCAGAGCGATCTGCACCCGCGTCACGCCTGGCGGCAAATCGCCATTCAAAGGCAGATCATCAAACGTAATCGCCACCTTCTGCGCCGCGCAGACGGTGGCAATGCCGCACAACAATACAGCAATAGAGACTTTCATGGTTAAGAGCCTGTAAGAGAACATCCGAGTTCTGACTGGCCTACGTCCAATGTCTGAGGTCTGAAGCCCGACGCCTGACGCCTGCTCTATTCCATTCCCAACGACGCCTTCACCGCTTTCCCATACTCCCGCGCCTTCTCCAGCACCCTGCGCTCATCCACCGTCAGCAAAAGATGATTCTGCATCACAAACCTTCCGCCGATGATCACCGTCTCCACGTCGCTCGCCTTCAGCGAATACGCAATCTGCGCATAAATGTCATACATGGGCACCGCATGCGGCTCATTCAGACCGATCACGATCAGGTCCGCCTTTTTCCCGGCCTCCAGCGACCCGATTTCCTTCTCCATATGCAGAGCCCGTGCCCCGTCAATGGTTCCCATCTCCACCACCGATTTGGCGTTCAGCGCCAGAGGATCCATCTTCGAAATCTTCGCCAGCTTCGCCGCCAGATCGATCTCCTCCATGAGATCCAGATCGTTATTACTCCCCGCCGGCCCGTCCGTTCCCAAGCCCACAGCCACTCCCGCTGCCCGCATCTCGGCCACCGGAGACACGCCGCTCGCAATCATCATGTTGCTCGACGGATTATGCACGCACCCTACTCCGCGCTCGGCCAGCAGCTTGCGATCCGCCTCGTCCACGAAAATGCAATGCGCCGCGACCACATCCGGACCAAGCACGCCCAGTTTTTCTAGATACGCCACCGGCGACATCCCGTTCGTCTTCTCCGAGTCCTCCAACTCCTTCTTCATCTCTGCCACGTGGATCAAAATCTGCGCATGATATTTTCGCGCCAGAGCCGCCGCATCCTGCAGAGTTTTCTTCGAGCATGTGTAGATCGAATGTGGCGCGGGAGCGGCGTGGATCAACGGATCGCCCTGCCACCGCTTGAGAAACTTTTCGGTGTACGCCAGCATCTCTGCTTCCGACTTGTTATCCGGCGCCGGGAAATCGATGAACGTCTCCCCCAACACTCCCCGCATCCCCGCTGCCTTTGTCTCCTCAGCGATCGCGTCCTCGAAGTAATACATGTCCGCGAACGTTGTCACCCCCGCGCGAATCTGCTCCGCTGCCGCCAGTCGCGTCCCCCAGCGCACGAATTCCTCATTCACATTCTTCGCTTCTGCCGGAAAGATGTACTTGTAGAGCCAGTCATTCAGCGTGACGTCGTCATGCAGTCCGCGAAACAGGGTCATCGGTGCATGCGTATGACCATTGATGAACCCTGGCAGCACCAGCCGTCCCCGCGCGTCGATCACGTGCACGCTTTGATATCGTGTCTCAATCTCTGCCCGCGGACCCACCGCAACGATCGAATCCCCGAGCACCGCCACGCTCCCATCCTGATAGATCGCTCGCGCCGAATCCATCGTCAGCACAATCCCGCCGCTGACGATCAAATCGACACTCTGCTTCTCCTGTGCGATGGCCACGGAGATGAGCATGCCGAAAGCTGCGAACAGGATGGGCATTCCCCTCACCGTTTTCGTTCTGTTCATGATTGAGTAAGTCCTTGACGGTGCCCCACTCTTGTCTCGCGATTTTGGCGTGACAGGGTGAGGGTTTTGACTTTGCTTTGCCAGATCTCCCTCTTACGCTCGAAATCACTTCTGCATTCTGACTTCTAACTTCTGACTTCGCGCCCGCTAGATCTCCTTTTTCTCCGCCGCCGCGATTTCTGTATCCGGCACCGGCTTGCTCCGAAACACACTGAACTCCTTTACCTGATTCAACGCAAACGTCGGCACCCCCACACTGACCGGAACCTTCATTCTTCCAAACGTCGCGTCCTGCACATCGTCCAGAGTAAACACAGGACGCGCGTCCGCACTCGAGCACTCGATCTTTACCGCCTGCATCTCCAGCCCACGCACATGCCGCACGAAAAATCCGTGCGCCGGAGTCGCCCCAAACATGTTCGGCTCCGGATACTGTTTCTCCTTCTCCGGCACCGGCGCCTCGGCATCGCTCTTCGTCCCGCCGCCCCGATTCACCACGATCACATCGGTGATCTTCACATCCTCAATCGCATGGCCCGGAATCCCCGCCAGGATGCACGCAATCTTCGGCGATCCCTCCGCTTGCATGCAGCTGATACAGCTCAAAATGACTCGCCGGATCGTACCCACCGGCACGCCCGCCGGTCCCCGCATCCGCGCCCCGAGCCGTATAAAAATCGGCGCCTCAAACACATCCCTCATGGTGATATTCGTGCACGTCACATCCTCAATCACGGCCCCGTCGACGCTTTCAATGGCTAACCCACGACACCCGTCGAAAACACAATTCGAAACCGTGATGTTCTTGAATCCACCATTCGACTCTGTCCCAAACTTGATGCGCCCCGTTCGCGGCACTTTCTCGTCCGCAGGAAATTTTTTCCAGGTCCCATCGAGCAGCGTGCCTTCTTCATAGCTCCCCGACAAAAGACAGTTGCTGATGGTCACCATCTCGGTGGCGCGCGCATATCCCAGCCCAAACGAACTCTTCAGGCAAATGGCATCGTCCCACGGAGAATTCACGCTGCAATTCGACACCCTCACATTCCGGCAGCAGTCAATATCCATGCCATCCCGGTTCGTATCGATTTTCAAATTGTCGATCGTAAGATTGTCCACGCCCGTCGCTAGGATCCCGAAATGCCCGCCGTGCAGAATGGAAAAATCCCGCAGCAACACGTTGCGGCAATTTTTCAGTGCGATTGCTTTATTCGCGACCCCAGGATTCTCCGCCACCGGCCCAGCTCCCCACCCGCGGCTGAGTCCCTTGCCCCAAATCAACCCGGGCCCATGGATTGCGACATCGTTCAGTCCCTCGCCCCAAATCAAACTGTTGTGCCAATGATTGTGCCCATAATCCTGATACTCCTCCCAGGGCTTGTTCGATTCCGCTGGATCGTAACTCTGCCCTGGATCGGAGGCCGGATCCGCCGCCACAATCGCGGCCCCTTGATCTAGATAAATCGCAACCTTGCTTTTCAGATGAATCGAGTAGCAAAGATAGTTTCCGCTGCGAAGATAAACGGTCCCTCCGCCCGCCGCAGCTGCTGCGTCAATCGCCCCATTGATAGCAGGCGTATCCACCGCTTTCCCGTCGCCTATAGCCCCAAAGGTCCGCACGTCAAAGGCGACGGGTGAGGAATTCCCCGGGTGCCCCGTTCCTGCCGAGTTCTGAGCAGCAGAAGTCGGGATTCCCGAACCGAGGGCAAGTCCCGTGACGCCAGCAATCCCCGCGCCCGCAGTCTTCAGAAATCCCCGCCGCGCACTCTGTTTGGACCACATGCAAGAACCCTCCTCCATCGAATGTAGTGCCGCCCCGCGCCGGCTGCCCTGGCGGACCGCTGGTCCCAGCACCCCTGCCCGGTTGTTACTACAAGTTCTTACTTCTGCATTCTGACTTCTTACTTCAGACTTTGCGTCTCCCCGACTCTCTTCAAATAAAACTGGAAAAAGTCCTCCGCATTCGATTGCAAGCAAACCTGTGCATTCGGAGCCCCCGGCTCCTCCCGCGTAAATCCCTTTTCATCCACACGAATATGCAACGCCGTCACCGGACACAGCTCCGGCTTCAAGACAAACGCCATCGCCATTGGATCAAACAGCGTCGGCGTCTCCTGCGCCCACAAGTGATACAAAATCGCCAGCTGATCCGTAACTGCCGTCCCCCGAGTGAACAAGAACGCGCGCTTCACTTCATCCAGCTTCAACTGCGTCGAATCCAGCGGCATCACAAACAGCGGCACGCCCGACGCAAACAACTTCTGCGCCGAAGCCACGTCATTCAAAATGTTCCACTCCGGCATCGGAGGCACATGCTCGTTGTACCCATAATCCCCGTATCCCTTTCGAATCGCTCCGCCCATGATCACCACACGTTTCAGCTTGCGAAACGTTGCCGCATCTTTGTCAATCGCCGCCCCCACATTCATCAGCGGACCAATGGCAATCAGCGTAATCTCTCCCGGATGTCGCCGTATCTGATCCAGCAGAAACTCCGCCGCATCTCCGTGCGAGTTCTTCGCAAAATGTCCGCCCTGCGCATACTGTCGCTGTGACATCTGAGTCGGAGCGGTAGGCTTCCCCGCCCTCACCGGAATCTCGGTCCGTCCGACCTCCCCGAGAAACCGGTCGACAATCTTGGCCCGTAACTCGGTATCGCGGAAAGTCGTCGTCACTCCCAGAATCTCAACCTCTGGACTTTTCACCGCCAACGCCAGCGCAAACGCATCATCCACATCATCGCCAATGTCGGTATCAATAATGACTTTCTCCGGCGCGCCCTGCGCCCCCGCAACCGATCCCATACACAAGAGCAAGAACACACCTAGCCACACACACCGATTCATAAGCCCATTCCTCTCCCGAGCCGATAACGATATCTGAATCGACAACCCAGCGAAAGCGCTGCTGATTCCCCCGTGTCCCTCTGTGTCCTCTATGGTGAGAATCCGTGTCCGCCATTACACATCGTGTCCCGAATATCACGCCCAGTAAGCCTTGCGACCCAGCTAAGCTTCGCAGAATCAATGTCCGCACCCAAGGCACTCCTCGTGCATTCCCCAAGTGTGCCGCTAGTCGGCAGGAGGCAACCACCATGACCCGCATCAACGTAGCTAGCAACACAGAGAATAGTTTTCTGACCTGGGGCAAGAACGCCAGCGCCCTGGTCTTCGCTGCCCTACTGATCATCGTTTCAGTAACGGTCGGATGTTCCAGCGACAAACCAAAACCCGTAAGCTCCGACAACCAGATTCCAGTCACACAGCCGCAGCCGCAAATGCAACCGGTGCCTGCACCTGTTATGCAGGCAGAAAACAAGCCGGCTCCCAAGAAGCGGGTAGTTCACAAGAAGCCCGCGACCGTGAACTATACCGACAAGACTTACGGCGTGACGTTCGAGTATCCACGCCGCTATGCCATCGAGACCGGGGATGCTGCGTCTGACCTGATCCAGACGAATCCTGTCCCGATGAACTTCATACAGCCCGGCGGAGTCGCGCTCGCCGCAGTCGAACTCCCCGAGACTGGGTTCATCAACACCGACTTCTCCTCCGCATTCTTCAACGTGAGCGTCCACAAGAACCTCACCGCCGATCAATGTGGCGAATTCGTGGTGCCGCAGTCGAAGCCGGTAGCGATGTCCGAGACGGCAGCAGCCCCAACCGAAGTTGTTAAAACAGATATTGCGAAACAGGACTCCGCACCCGTGACGAAGTCTGACGCGCAGCCAATGGCGACGACCGACCCGTCGAAGTCTTCGACGTCAGTCTCTGAGCCGTCGTCGAACTCCAAGCTGATGCTCGGTGACATGGAACTCCGCGCCACCGAAGCCGTAACCGGAGAAGGCACGCGCCAGAGCGACTCCAAATACTTCCATGTCTACCAGAATGGAGCGTGCTACGAGTTCGCCCTGAACGTCACGACCGACGTCTCAGCCGAAGGCCTGGTCAAGCACGTCGATCGCGACAAAGTCTTCAACCGCCTGGAGCAGATCCTTTCCACGGTGAAGATCAATCCCATCACCCCGGAAGTAACCGCCGAAGCCCCCGCTCCGGTCGGCCCCGAAACGCCCGCGCAGTAAGGCAACCGAGGGTGTCCCACGTCTCGCCGATTTGGCGAGACGTGGGTTTCTTGATTTCCTCTGTGCTCCTCTGTGCCCTCTGTGGTGAGTCCCAGCCTGTCAGCCACTCCACTTTTTCACAATCTGTTAACTTGACCCCACTCCTTCGCGCCGAGATCATGACCAAACCAACCAATCAATCTCAGAAGGGGTTCTAAATGAAACAATCTGTACTCCGTATTTTGTCTATTGCTTTCGCTCTCTCTTTCTTCGGCGCTTCCAACTCCCAGGCTCAAGTCACTCTCCTGGCGATCGGCAATCTGACAGGATCCAGAGCCGGCTCGTATACCGACCTGTCTCACCTCCACTACACACTCGAGAACGGGGTCGCTGCCAACTATCTCGGCGGACTGGGCTCGGCGATCACTCACGCTGGCGGTAATACTTTCCTCGCCCTACCCGACCGCGGCCCCAACGCCGTGCCCTTCGATTCCAACATCGACGACACCGTCAGCTACATCAACCGCTTTCACACGCTCACCATGAAACTCCGCGCCAATAAAGGTTCCGGCCTGCCTTTTACTCTGACGCCCACCCTCCAGGCCACCAATCTTCTTTGGAGTTTCACTCCTCTCGCCTACGGGTCGGGCGATGCGATTGTCGGTTCTGGCGTGCCTCCGCTGAATCACTTCTTCTTTCATTTCTTCACGGGACGTTCCGACAACTTTGATCCCTTCCAGAACTCCGGCAATCCGAACAATGGCCGCTTCGACACTGAAGGCATTCGCGTTTCGAATGACGGCTTCAGCGTCTTCATCTCCGATGAGTACGGACCCTACGTCTATCAATTCGATCGCCTCAGCGGCGTCCGCCTGCGCTCGTTCCAACTCCCCTCTTCCTTCTATGTGGAGACTTTGTCATCGCAAGGAGCGATTGAAACCTCTGGCAATACATCCGGACGCGTGGCGAACAAAGGCATGGAAGGCCTAGCCATCACGCCCGACGGCAAAACCCTCGTCGGGATCATGCAGAACGCACTGATTCAGGATGCTGCTGCGGGTGGCGACGCGAAGAACCTGCTGCGCATAGTCACGATTGATATCGCATCTGGCGCCGTGACTCACCAATACGGATACCTGCTTACCACCGGTTCCGGCGTGAGCGAGATTCTCGCGCTCAACAACAACGAATTCCTGGTCGACGAACGCGATGGCAAAGGCCGGGGCGATGGCTCCAACGCAAAGATCAAACAGCTCTTCAAGATTGATCTTTCCAACGCAGTGGACATCAGCGACAAGCTCGGACTCGACGCTGCGGCAAGTCCCGTGAGCAAGACACTCTTCCTCGACCTGGTTCCATTGCTCACGAACAACGGCATCGCTGCGAGCAACATTCCCGCCAAAATCGAGGGCATCAGCTTCGGCGCGGATGTGAAGCAGGGAAAGACCAAATACCACACGCTCTGGATCGCGAACGACAACGACTTCCTGCAAACCGTGCCCGACGCCAGCGGAAACGAGATCGACAATCCGAACCAGTTCTTCGTAGTAGGCTTCACCGACGCAGACCTGGCAGGATCCACATACTCCCCGCAGCGCCCAAGATCGCTTTTCGACTGAGTTCTCGCGATTTCGGATTCCCCGTCCCTGTTTCCGCACCTCTTGCGGAGACAGGGTGCGGATTTTGACTTCCTCTGTGTTCCTCCGTGTGATGAGTTCTTCTCGTGTGCCCCAACTTTCCGCAGAGGTTGCAAGCGAACTGAGGATTCTTGACGAATGACGAACTCACCCTCTACGGCAAATTAGACTGCCAGTCAGCACTCTGACTCAAAGTCCGCGGCTAACCATCGCGCATATTCTTCGTCTATATTCTGGGCCTCGATGAAACTCGTCCCAGCGCGACTTCACTTTATCCTGATCCTCGGCGTGGTAGCGGCGGTTCCATCGACTCTCGTCTGCCAAAGCTCCCCCTCTTCGCAGATCAAGGCCGAGATCGCCCGCCTTCAGCAATCTCTGAAGGACAATCCAATCTCCGGGAAGGATGTCGAGCAACTCGCCACCATGGTCTCCGACTCCCTCAAGTCGGCGTCCGACGCCGCCAATGCCGGTCAACTCTACCTGAGTCTGGAAAAGCTCGGCCAGGCAGAAGACCTGCTGCAGGGCGCGCGCGCTGCAACCGGCAAAGCCGAAGTCGAGAAAGGTGGCCTCGCTGCATTTGAGTCCCAATGGGGTAAAGTGAGCCTGCACCTCACCGCGCTCGATAGAGACGCGCATGCCCGCGAATGGAACCGTTCCTCGCTGGCCATCCGCGCTCTAGCCGAGGCAGCGCAGGGCCGCGCGATCCCTCTGCTCGAAGGCGGTCGCGGATTCGCCACCGCCACCGCACCCAAAGATGGCCTGTTCTATGTCGGCCAGGCTCAGGGCGAAGCTGATTTCGCAACGTTCTGTGCGTCGTTGAAGGGCGATGCAAAATCGACGGCCTTCCCGCTGCGATCGCTGCTCCCGGAACTGCGCATCCTTCAAGAGAAGACCAACGCTGCGTTCCAGCCGCCGAAGTCCATCGACCTTCATCCCCGCTTCATCGCGCTCAATTCCCAGATCAAACTCGCCGAAGAACTCGACGCCTCGCGCTTCTACGCCGGCGCCCTCTACTCCTATCTCGAAGCCGTCCGCCATTACGGAATGCTCGACGCTCCACCGCTCGATGCCTCGGCTCAAGCGCAGGTAATGCAAGACGTCGCTACGGCCGCCAAAAAACTGGCGACCTCCTCTTCCTCCGACGAGTCCATTGCCCAACTCTTCCTCGAGCGCGCCGCCTCCTACACCGCGCATCCCGATGGCTCCGCCCCCACTGCCGACGAGTGGCGAGGTGCCCGCGTAATCCTCGACCAGGTCCTCCCCGCCTACGACGCCGCGCAGAAACCCGCGACAAATCTCGCTCTGCCTTCCGGCAAGACGGTCGACATCACCCTCGTCCGCTGGCCCTACACTTGAAACATCTCCGACCCGGCAAGTTTGCTGGTACAGGAAGTCGCAGCGAAATATCCCGGCCGCGTAACTTTTGTCAGTGAAAACTTCGGCGGCTCGAAACTAGCTGACCGCTACGGCGTCAAAGGATACCCCGCCGTTTTCGTCGACGATGTCCTGGTCGCCGTTCCTCGCGATTTCGGATACTTCGGAGAAGTCGAAGGCACAGGCCGCTATGCTCCCTGGCGCAACGCCGACAGCCAGACGAAGTTCAAGGCAGACCTGGTCCGCATGATCGACTTGATCTTGGCCGGCAAGAAGGATGTAGTCAGTCAGGAACACGCCGGCACCAGCGCTTCCATCCACGAGATCACCAATCTTCCCAACTTCAAGCTGACCGATCTCGCCGGACACCCCCTCACCCGCGATCAACTCTCCGGACGCGTCGTCCTGGTCGAGTTCTGGGCGACGTGGTGTCCCCCGTGCCGCTCCACCCTGCAGTGGCTAGGCCAACTGCAGCATCAATACGGAGACAAGCTGGCAGTCGTCGCGCTGGCGGTGGAATCTCCCGAAGACCAGATCCGCTCGACAGTGAAATCACTCAGCCCCGACCTGCACTGGGCCATCGCCGACGGCCCCACGGCCTCCGCCTTTGGTGACATCACTTCTGTCCCGACAATGTTCCTCTTCGACCCGTCGGGCAAAACCGCTCAGGTCCTCTACGGAGCTCCGCCCGACCTCCATACCCAAGCTGAGAGGAAGCTGGCCGCGCTGATGAAGTAACTCACCGCTAATGCCGCGCCAGCCCTCCCAAAATATCCTGCAGTGCGTGCGCGATCATTCCCGGCCGCACGCTCTTGCACCAGTACGCCAGGATTCCTCCCATGACTCCAAGCAGCCCAATCTGCAGCGCCTGCGGCACTCCCTGATAGAGATGTGCCGCCCCAAACAATGCGGCAGAAAGAACAATCCCCGCCGGAACGTTCTTTGTCACTGCGATGAATTGCCGCTGGAAATAACCGCGAAAGATCGCCTCCTCGCAAATCCCTGCTGTGACCGATAGCCCCACCCACAGCCACATCTCGGTCCCATCCTGCGGCAGGATGGAACGAGCCACAGACTCATCTCCCTTTCCATGCCCGAATACCGATCCGAACGCAATCGTCGCCATCAGAAACAGCACCGCAATCCCCAGATCCCGCAGAGATTGACCCAGCGAACGCCAGCGCTCTCCCAGCACAGTCAGCAGCGACGAACCATGCCACCAAACCCCGGCCAGCACCAGAACGAGCATCATCCACTCAGTAATTATGGTGCGCTCGTACAAGGCCGCGCGATG
>AR_comb_assmDRAFT_10002580_pt1 | contig 25582 bp, 30 predicted proteins | sample ArasoioldDNA_FD_10543 | JGI IMG/M metagenome (IMG submission 10543) | reverse complement strand
TGATCGCACGATGCTTGGCCAGTAACGATGTCCCAATCGCGGCTTGGTGAAACTACCAAGTCACGACGCCCGAAGTCAACGGCTATGTCAGTAGCCACTTAGCCTCCCTCCCAATAGTCACCCGGTGAACGGATTGTCCCAATGCAGATCGGCGTTGACTTGGCACCTTCTGGATCAAGTATGACAACCATGTCACCTGCCTTTGGCATGACAATCTTGACCCGGAAGGCATCGTTTGTCTCGTAGTCCTCGCCGCGCTTGGTCTGCGAACCACTTGGCTGCGTGTCGTAGTACGGAAAGCCAAAGGTGTGGTGCACCATCGGGATTGCCAAGTCACCGAACTCATCCGCCCACAAAACACGCGCTGCCTTGTCAACTCGCGTGACTTGCACGAAGTAGATTTCACGCTGGGACGCGCTTCTACGTACCAAGTCAGCAATGGCATTCCAGATCGCGTCGGTGAGTTGCGTGGCCAGCATCAGGGCGATGTCCCTGGCTCTGGATGCGATGGCTGCCCCGGCCACGTGGCGATGCGTCGAGCCCCGGTGTAGCTCTCACGCCAATAGTTCTCGTTGAGTGCAGCGATGTTGATGTACTCACCCGGCCGTGGGTCTTGAATGAACAGACCATCCCACAGATACATGCCAACATGCTCTGGCGGGTTGCCTCGGAAGAATACCAAGTCACCCGGCAGCAGGTTGTCCTTGGACACGCTCTTGAAGCGGCCCTTCCTGAAAAGCGAGTAGGTCGTCTCACCGTGGTGACCAGGGTGAGGTTCATCGAGCTTGTTTCGCAACGCTGCTGACCCGGCTGCCAAGCTCGCAGTGACAAACGAGGAGCAGTCGTAGTGTGGCCCGCCGCCTCCCCATTGGTAGGGATCGCCAAGGTGCCGCAGCGCAAAGTTGATCGCCCTGCGCACGTCGTCAGGCGTAGTGCTTGGCAGTGTAAGCGTTCCATGTCCCGGCACTGCGATCTTCGTGCCTGTCCCTTCAGGGATTGTCTTGGCAGCAGCAAGGGCATCCGACGCAGCCTTGAAGTACGTGCTCTTGTAGAGCTTCTTGACCTTGTTGATGTACGCCTGCTGGTTCGCTTCACTGCCGCCGTTGTATCTGCCAACACCAATCCAGATCGAGTTTGCATTCGTGGGATCGGCAGGTGGAGATGTAACCAGCTTGGTATGCAAGGCGTATGCTCCGGCCCTGATGTTCGAGTCAGGATTCCAGCGACCACCTTGGTAGGGATCGGTGTTCTTTTTACCACGCCAACCGAACGAGTCAGCCTTGTCCTTGTAGCTCTGACTTGTCAACTGCATTGGGCCAACACCGGCAGAGCCCGGCCGCATTGGGTTGTGGGGGTCATGCGCTTCGTTGCCAAACGTGCTCTTGTACTCATCAAGCAACTGCGATTCCGACTTGGTACTTGTCAGTCTATCGCCCGAGTTGAGCCAGTTCTTGTACGACTTCCACTCCTCGCCATCGTTGATCGCACCGGCTGCGTGCTGACGGATGTTCTGGAAGCTGCTTTCTACGGCGCAGATTGACAAGAGCACACCGAGGAACACAGCGAAGTCCCACGCCTGTCCGTACTCGTTGGTAGCTCGCACGAAGGACTCTGGCCACCTGATGTTGCCGTTCTGCCCCAAAGCATCTGCGATAGAGCCCGCAGGCTTGTCAGTGGTCGAGCCACCTTGACTTGTCAGGGAAGGCGCATCCGGTACGCGCTTCGTCAGAGCAAAGCCCTTCTCGCGCAGACGTACCGTCTGGACACATTCAGTGTCAACCGATCCTGTCCTGTCCACGCCGACCACGAACATCGTCTCATTGTGATACCCGTAATCTGGCAGGTTGACAAGCGCCATCTTGTTCTGCTCGATCACCACGTTGGCATCACGCACTGTCAGGATAAGCTCCTGAGCGCCAACGATGGCCTCGAAGATTTCATCCTGTGCCAAGTTGCGTAGCTGGGAGTGCGAGCGATGCTTGGTAGACGAAAGCACTTCCGTTGACCGCTTCGTCCACGCATTGATGTGATGATCGACGGACTGCCCAACCTTGGTCTGTGCGTTCTTCGAGTCGGAGCCGTAGATGAGCGCCTTCCACAGTCGCCCCTGCTTGGTAGACGTGTGCGTCAACGGCGCTTCAACCGGAATCCACTGTGAAGAAGCATGACCCCTTGGCGGATCACCGAAGTGATACGCAGGCTTGAGGCTGTACCCGAGCTTGTCGATGATGAGAGTGCCAAGGTTGTCCGACCACATGTACATCCCGCGCATCCGTGCCAGCCGGTACCAAAGCGCCCACTCCTTCTCCGATCCATCCGTGAAGAAGGTCTTGAGCATGTGCATCTGAGTGATGCGTGTGCGACGAATGCCAAGCTGATTTGCACGGTGAGCGATGAACCTGCTTGGGCGCTGATTGCGCCAACGCCCCGGCAGTGCGTCAGAGTCCAAGGCAATGCTGCTTGGCAAATCGCGGCCAGTCAACGGCGCAGTGAAGTCATCCTGAAGCACAGCGACATCGCAAATGCTCGTGAAGATGGGCTTGGCATCGCCACGAAGGTTTGTCAGGTAGAGAGTGATGATGGCTTCGTTATCACGCTCGAAGATCGGATCGAGCTTGTCGCTCAGGCTGCCAAGCGTCAGATTGAACGTGTCAGCATCGTTGTCAATGCTCTGCGACGTTTGGTAGTCCTGAACATGGGCCGTGGAAATCTTCCGGTGTCCATGCGACCCGAGGTTGAGCGAGATGTCGGCGTGTGAGATGCGCATTAGTAGTGCAGCTTCAGTCCGATTGGCAGTCTGTAGTTGGGTGCCTTGTGATAGCTGACATGGTGCTTCTCAAACCACTTGTGGTTTTGGTCGTAGAGAATGCGCCACTTGTTCGAGTTATTGAGCTTCCACTTGGCAATACTGCGCAGCGTGCGATGCTTGGCATTGACTCGCACAGTGTGAGCCCCTGCTGGCGTCGGCACGATGCCACCTGTGTCGATTGACCTGACAAGCCCCATCCGCACGAACTCGATCTGATAGGTATTGTCACGGCCCTTCTCGTCAATGCTGCGGTCGAACTCAGCCGTTGCCACCTGCACGCGCCACGGGTTGTGCGCAATCTCCGGTATGTAGAGAATCTTGCCACCGGGCGCGGGTTGGTACTTGACGACATCGCGCAGCGCAATGATGTTCTCCGGTGCTGAGTCACCAGCGAAGTAACCTGACAAGGTAATGTGCTCCTCACCAGGATGCAGCACGTCGATGTCAACGCCGCCGTCGTCTCCGAGGTAGCGATGGATACCCAGCGAAGCTGTAATGACATCGCTGTACCCCTGCATGCCAAGAGGCCACTGGAACGCTGGCCCATTCTGCACAGCGAGCCACGGCCGCATGAAGTCCACGCCGGGCCGTGCAAGGTAGTGCGCATCATCATCCTCATCCCCATGACCACTCCACGGATCGAACGGAGCAGCCTTGGTAAGCAGGTGCGCACCGACTTGTTCCCACTGCTGATCTTTTGCCATCAGTGCCTCCCTCTGCGCGAGCCCGGCTGACCCTTGGTAGTCGGGAAGGAGCGAGCGCCGATTGGCATGTCCACGCCGCGCTTCAACGTCCTCTTGCGACCAGCAGAGTCAAGGGCCGTGATGTCCACAGTGATGTGCGCATTGCCCTCGACATGAACAGGGTTACCTCTACTGCCAAGTGACATCTTGCTGAACAACATGGCTGCGCGCTCCGGTGACATGCCCCGCCCACCTTGCATCAGGTGGTGAACAAGGTCAGGTGTGACGTTCTGCCCTTTGCGGATTAGCCCAGCGTGTAGGAGCGCGTTGTACGCCGTGCCAGTGCCGTACTGATACGTCTTACCCCGGAAGTTGAACTTGGTACGGTCGCTGCCCCCTGTGAGGTCACCACCGGCCGAAGCAAATGGATCGAACACTTGCTTCCAACCGTACTCGTGCACTGCCAAGCCAAGACCAATCGGTGCAGCAATCCTGCCAAGACCTTTGAGGCCGATGGTTCTCAGGATACCCGGTGCAGCACGAGCCGCGCCACCTAGTATGCTGCCAAAGCCAATTTTGCCAGCCGTGGACTTCCAGATTTTGCTCAGCCAACTGCCGCCATCTTTCGGGATGGGATCACCGAAGCCACTAGGCCCGCCAATGGCCCATGACAGCGGCGAGATGATGACCCAAAACGGATTGGCACGTGTGCCTTCAGCAGCACCGCCACCGATGGCAGCCGGTAGCTCCTCCTTGGTAATCGCTTGACCGATTAGTCCTCGCTCGATGGCAGAGGCACCACTGAGGAAGCTGCCAATCTTGCCGAAGCGACCCATCTTCGAGAACGCGCCGACTCTACGCAGCGCATTGGCAGCGCCGAGCCCGAGCCCGGCGTCCACAAGCCCTGTGGTCAGGTGCGGATGCTTGACGACAAAGTTGGACGCTGCGATCACCGGCCGTGCGTAGAGATGTTCGAGCGGCCAGTCGGCTCCGCTGACAAGTCCAATGCCGAGGTTGGTCATCGCCTGTGACGCTCGAACCAGCGACGAGTATTGCAGCCGCTTCTTCGCTGCCTGCTCCGCGTAATTCTGCTTGGCAGCTTCCTTGAGTGAGTCGCGGAATTGATGTAGTGCAGGAACGCCACCGTTGGCAATCAGGTTGACAAACTGCCGCACCGACTCCTGGCGACTGAAGGCGTTGTAGATCGCGTCCAAGTTGAGTTGTCGTTCCTTGCTGCCAGCAGGAGCTTTGGCAACGAAGTTGATGAGCCGTTCGAGGACTTTTTGACCACCCAGCTTTTGCAACTCGTTCGGATCACTTGGCAGTCCCGCCATCCCATACGTCGCAATGCTCTCTGGCTTCGTTGGGTGCATGAGTGACTGACCAAGCAACTGCGTCATGCCTCGGATGATGACTGCCGGTGAACCGCCCGTCTCTGCTGCCAAGCCAAAGGCAGACAACAGATCAAGTGTGCTCATGCCTGACAAGTGCTTTGCAGAAGCAAGACGGCCTGCCGACTGTGCGATGTTCTGACCTGTCAACTGCGGCGAGCCCTGCACGATGCGGGCGAAGTAGTTGGAGAGGATTTGTGCGTTCTGGCCTGCTCTACGATCCCCTCCGGGCATGCCGCGTACCAGCGCTGCCAAGCCACCGGCCAACTCATGCGGATCGCCAGCACGAGCACCAAGCACAGTGACAAGATTCAAGTGCGAACGCACGAACTCAGTCATCTGCGACTGATACTGCTGTGGCGTCAGGTTTTGGAGATGGGAACCAATGGCCGTCTGGAAGCGCTGCATGTACGCCTCGACCTCGGTGACGCTCACGCCGAACTGATTGCTCATCAGCAATGCCGACTTGCCAATCGTGTCCAACTGGCTGCTGATGTCTTCGAGCTTGCCACGCGAGGAGAAGCGGACTGCCAAGGCGTCGATTTCACCAAGCTGCGTCTTGAACTCCCCGAGGTTGCGAACCGCGCTCTGGACTCCGAAGACGAGACGCCCTGCCAAGTAGTAACGAGCGGTTGTCCCGATGGCCTTTAGCTGGTTGGCCATGTAGGACGAGTCAGCACCACCACGGCGCATCCCTGCGCTCACCTGGGTCAGACCCTTGTTGATCCGACCCATCGCGGCATCGAACCCTCCGGTGCCGGTGGTCGTTACCTCGAACTGTAGGCGTCTAGTGCTCATGCTTCTGCCTTGGCAGCTTTCTTCTCGTTGTGCTTGCGTAGTACCTCAGTGAAGGCACGCCGACGAAGCTCCTTTTCATCCTCGGACATGTTCAACTGATGCTCCAAGTATTCGCGGGGTGCATAGCTCTTGCCTGACAAGGCATCCGCGTACTCGATGATGGCTGTGACAACCTCACCACATACCTCGCAACGGATTTCGTTCAGCTTGGCAAGACATCTCAGGTGGACTCGCTGCTCCCGTTCTTCTCCGTCGATGATTCGGTTGAGGAAGAACCACGTAATTTGACCTCTAGTAGTTCGGGAAACAGAACTTGGCAGCACAGCTTCACTACCGCCCATTGCCTTCCAGTAAGCGCGCTCCAATCTGTTTCCCCGAAGGCGTTTTTTAGGTCACTGAGTTCCTCGTCAGTGAGCCCGTCAACGCTCGGTGATGCGTACTCCATCAGCATGGTGAGTGTGTTGATGCAGTGGTCAACATCGGACGGTTCGAGAAGGCTTGTCATCTCCTCGATGGACTGAAAAGCCCTCTGCTCGATGTTGCCCGGCTCACGCAAGCTGTGGAACACGTCAGATTGCATGGCAGCACGGTTGCGCGTTGCGATCCCTGCGGCATTGTCGAGCACGTCGATGGTGGCCGCGTGGATCACGCCCATCTGCTGCTCTGCTTCCGTCAGTGGCACCATCCAGAAGTGAATCTCGCTGTTGCTTGGCAGTGCCACATCTTCTGCCACTTCATTGCCCTGACGCATCCGCGATAAACGATGCGCCTCACGGAGCTTGTCAGCCATTGTGGATGTCATCTGTTCCGCCCTTTCCAGCTATCTGCTGTGCAGCTTCTTCCTTCGTCTTGTACACGAGCCATCCCTGCGGCACGCCGTAGAGAATGTTGCCGCAGTTGCGACACTGAGCTACCAAGGCAAACTCGGCCATCTCACCATCCCCGCCCTCACTGCGGACATTCGGGTTGAACGTGCCGCAGTGAGGACAGAAAGGTGGCCCAAGGATGCTCTCGCCAGTGTCACGCTCGTCAGTTGCCAAGGAGACGATCTTCTCGTTGGCGACCGCATTGCGCTCCGTGGCATCCACGAGCCTGCCAAGTAGCTCCTCTACCCGCCCTTCCATTTCCATCAGTCCTCGATCTTGCCGCTGAAGTCCGCGTTGAGCGTTACGTTGTCCAGCGTCGAGTTCACTCGGATGCTTGTCCACACACAGTCGTCGTAGACGTGGAAGTCCTTTGGCAGCCCGGAGTTGCCACGCTGCGCGATGACTTGGAAGCCGTTGATGCCACGCAGGAAGTTCTCGTTGCCAATCCCTGCGTCCTGGCCCGGCTTGAGCAGGATCGCCGTGAAGGTCAACGTGTCAGCATCACCCTTGCGGACTGACCTGACAACCGCTCCCTTCGAGCCGAACGCGCCCATGAAGTTCACCGTCTGTGTGGACTCCTCATCCATCGTCTGTACCGCTGCGTAGTGCTCGCCAGCGATGACAAGCCCGAGGTCAGGAGCGCTTAGAGCTTCGAGCCACTGCATCTTGTCACTCTCCTTTCCGTTAGGCCGGAATCGTCAGCGTGCCGTTGACGTTGATGACGTTGGTGCCTCTGACAACCTGCCCGTAGTAGTAGACCGTGAAGCTCTTTTGATCGGACGAAGCCACGGCCGACACGCCGTAGCCGGTCGTGCCATCCGGCAGTGTGATCGGCTGCACCCAATCGCTCACGCTCTTGAGGTACTGATCCACGAGCTTGGCAGCCATCGCGCGGTTGGCATCCGTGTTGCCCTTTCGCAAGAACTCGTTGTCGAGCAGGATTTTGCGGATGTCGATGAAGACTTGATCCTTGATGAGCAGCGTCATCAAAGAGTCGAAGGTCGAATCGACCGTGTACGTCGTTCGCAGGTGCGTGAAGGCTGCCAATCCGTTGGGACTCTGCTGGAACGGCGAAACGCCGCCAGTCTCCAAGTCCTCGAAGTCGTTGATCGGAGCCCCACCATTCGTGCGCAGGCGGTAGATCGGCAGTCCAGTTGCGTCAAGCTCGACGCCGCCGGTACCACCAAGCTCCATGCCGTTCATCGAGTCTGCGATGTCCGGGTTGAGCGCAATCAACGCTGCGGCCTTGGCAGCACCGTACTGACCGCTCATCAGCGTGCCACTCAGGTTGTAGACGTGTGGACTGACAAGTACGGCCCGCTTGGATGCAACCGCACCTGCTGCTGAGATTGCGGTTGCCTTGACTGCCGGGATTGGCAGGCCGACAATGCAGAACTGCTTGTTCTGAATGCCCTCCGCGTTTTCACACGAGTCTGCCAAGGCAACGAGGTCAGCCTGAAGTGTGCTGTCCGTCAACCGGATGCGGATTGAGGGGTTGTCTTCAAGCGTGGCCCACGCAGCCTGTCGCTGTGCGAGAGACGGTGCCGATCCCTTGGAAGCAGCAACGGCATACACGAACTCGATGCCCTGTGCCAAGAGATAATTCACGAGCCCAGCCAGCGACGATGCCGGGCCAAAGAACGTGTTGGCATCGTCAGGGGTTGTGCAGATCACCGGCAACGCAACCGTAGCTGTGCCACCAGCATCAGCCTGCCCTTCAACGCCAATGGTGAGGAACTGCTCGTTCCTGAAGACGCCCGTGAGCGTTGACTTGTCAACTACTTGCGGGTAGAGGTTAGGCATTTCACTCCTTCCTTAGATGGGCTCCGCTGTCCCATCGTCCGTGATGATTGTCAGGCTCTCGTTCTGATCTAGCTCAGTCGGCACGACAACGGGTGCGACCGCAAGGTGGCGGCTGAAGACCCTGACAACCAGCGTCATGTCAATCGCCCGCCACACAGGAATGTCGTTGACTCGATCAATCAAGAACCTCCCTCCTGTGAAGCTGACAACGTTGAGCCCATCCGTGTCAGTGTTGAACTTGCGCTTTCCGTAGACCGACGTGAACAGGTTTTTCAGTGCTTGCACTACCTCCATTCTCTTGGTAGCCCCGCCCATTTCTGCACTGAGCCACACGCCTACGTCGAAGTTGAGTTCGTGCTGTGCCCCTTCCTGAATCGTCCACGTTGGATTGTCAGGGTCGGTGTCATCGAAAACTTCCACGCCCGGCTGACCAAAGCCGAGGATCGGGTCTTCTTGGTTGTCCTGCTCGAAGTGGACGAGTATCTTGTCAAGCGGCGTCTCTTTGCGCCACGTTGACGTGTCGGGAAAGCTCATCTCCACAGTCAGGTTGTCTTCAAACCTGGGGTCGGCCTGTAGCTGATCGTAGACCCATTTGCTGATGCTCCTGTGTGTACTGACAAGCCAGTCGTCAGGGTCGTATGCGTATGCGCTCACGGAAGACTCCCTTGTGGCCCGGAGATGTTCGGGTTGTTCACGCCTCTACTTGGCATGTCGCCTGCGGTCATGGACATCTTGAAACGATTGCCAAGTCGTGTGTCGAATGACTGGAACCGACCTCTCGCATCGCGCCTAGGTGCCAAGACCCAATCTTGGAACCGAGCAGCAGTGTTCGTGGTCTGAATCATGCGCAGCATGTCAGTCACGGCCATCTTGAGGATCGGCCGACGCACACGCTGATAGATGCCGTACTCGATGAAGAAGGCTTCGACCGCATCGTTGTAGACAACCCAATGGCCACTGCCAATCCTGCGCTGTGTCCAACCGGCGTAATACTCACCTGTGATCCTCTGCACTGGAATCTTGTATGCCAAGGCAGGGACACTGCGTTTGCGAGGAGCGATTGGCCCTCGGGCTCGCTCCTGTGCTCCACCTTTGACTACCAAGATGATTGCACGAGCGAGGAGGTCAACGCCCATGTTCAACTTGACAGCAGATGCCTTGTTGTCCTCGATGGCGCGCTCGATGCTCTCGAACGTCCGGCGCGTGAACTTGAAGGCGAAGGGCCGCGCGTCAGTGAGTCCGCTAGGCAACGTCTGCCTCCCTCATGCGCAGCAGCCTGAGCCCGACTTCCCAATGGTGGTCAGGATCGCCATTCACGTCAGGCAACTTGTCATACGCGACGGCCGTGTAGCGATTGCCGTCGTAGAGAATGAAGTCCTCGCCTGCTTCCGACCATCCCTCGAAGTCGAGTCGGAAGCCATCCCACACGCACGGGAAGACGCCGAGCTTGTCGTCAATCTGTACATCGCCAAGCAACTTGTCAGCGACCTGATTGAGACGTGACAGTGCAGGGCCGATGCGTACAGGCTGGATCGCCGCCTTCACAACAATCTCAACCGGCGTGGTGAGGAAACCCTGCTCATTACAGACTGGCTCAGTCGGATGCGCCTTGTGCCAAGCCGGATCGCGGAAGCCTTCCGGCGTGCGACACGGACACGGTGTGCCATCGTCTTCACGATGGAACGTGACATCGGAGCCCATCGAGTTGAGCATCCTGACAAGCATCGGCTTGGTCGAGTTCATGCAGGTAGCTCCCAATGTGGAATGCCAGTGATCCACGGAAGCTGCGACCACGCAACCTGCCAATCCTCGTACCACTGCGACCACTGAAGGCCCGGATCGTAGACATCGGTGAGTTGCAGGATCGTGGAGATGTTGATTTCGAGTAGTTCGTTCGCCAACTCCACCAGCTTGGACACGTCAACGCCACTGCGCACGCCTGCCTGTGTACGGAAGGAAACGACGCCGATGTTGGCCTGTTCAACCTTGTCATGTATCGCCTCGGCCACGATGTAGGCGCGAGCGAGCCCCAAGTACGTCAGGCCGTTGAGCACGGAATAGCGCTTGGTCGAGTCGATGTCCGACACCAACTTGTCAGTTGGGTCATCCTTGAAGTACCACTCCACTGCGCCCTGAGCTTCTGCCAGCGCAACAACGTGGTCGATCCCCATGTCGCGCTGAAGCATTCGATCCATGACCTCGCGCACGAGATAGTCAGTACCGCCTTTTACCGGAGATGACAGGACTGACTTGGCACCTTTGTCGTCCTCCCACTGGATAGCGAACCAATCGTCAAGCGCCGTCGCATTGGCAGTCGTGTAGTGGTCGATGTAGTTCGGCCACGTGCCGACCTCAGTGACAAGCTCGATTTCGGAGAACGGCCCGCCCTGCGCCGAAGACTCGTAGATGTGCAGCTTGACGATGTTGTCCTCTTGGGGCGGTATGAAGTCGAGTGGTACTGGAACAGCCATCAGACTCCAATCAGGGTTGTGTCATCGTTAGTGCCAAGAAGTTGTGTGTCATCGTTCGTGCCAACCACATCAGCATCGGTCGCTGCTCCTGACAAGGTTGCACTGGCATTGACGCCGACAAGTGCTGAGTCCTCGGAAGCACCAAGCAGGATCGGCCGCTTCAAGTACGAGGTCAGAACGATGACGGCAACGATGACCGAACCGGAGACAGTCGAAGTGGCGTTGATGTTCGCGCCTCTGAAAACTGGCGCGTAGCTCACCGAGCCCGACACCTGCGACTGTGCCGAAATCTGCGTGGTGAAGTGGCGTACCCTTCCGATGCCTCCTGCCAAGGTTGAAGTGGCCGCAATGTTCGCACCGCCGACTCCGCGCCTGACCCTCACCTGACCACTGACGGTCGAGATGGCGTTGACCTGTCCAGCAGCAATGCGACGGAGCCTGACCACAGCGCCGCTCACAGTGCTCGTAGCAGCCACGTTCCCCGTGATCCGCCTCAGAGCCCGGATCGAGCCCGAGACGGTCGCAGAAGCGCTTACATTGCCTCCCACGCGCTTGCGCGCAACCACTGTGCCGGTGACTGTGGACGTGGCGCTGATGTTGCCGCTGATCGGTGCAGTCCCGAGCTTCTTGACCAATCCCGACACCGTGCTGGTTGCCAAGACATTTCCGCTGATCTTGTGGCGAGCCGTAACTGTGCCTGTCACAGTTGAAGTTGCCAAGACGTTTCCACTAAGACGCCTGATGCGAACAACGGAGCCCGCCACAGTTGACGTGGCTGCAACGTTGCCTGCGATCCTGTGAATGGCAGTGACCGTGCCAGTAACAGTAGAGGTTGCCAAGACATTCCCACCGACTGCCGCGCGCTTGACAACTGCGCCTGACACAGTGCTGGTTGCGCTCACATTGCCCGAGATGAACTTCCCGGCTGCTACGCGCGTGATTGCACCGCTCACAGTTGAGGTCGCCAGTACGTTCGCAGGCGCAATGCGCCTTAGAGCAACGACGCCACCTGTCACAGTGGACGTGGCATTTACGTTGCCACTGATCGGCCTGCGCCGAACAACTCCACCGGACATAGTTGCCGTTGCCAAGATGTTGGCAGGCGCGAGCTTACGCACCACTCCAACGATCCCGCTGACAGTGCTCGTCGCAGCAATGGCACCTGTGATTCTCCTAAGCGCCACCACACTGCCACTCATCGTGCTCGTGGCCAACACGTTCGCGGGCTTGATGAGCTTCTTGGCAGCCACATTCCCGGCTACAGTTGAGGTCGCAGCAATCACCCCGCCCTTGATTGCGCGTATGGCTCTGATGGCACCGGACATAGTTGCCGTTGCCAAGACATTCGCAGGTGTGATCGCTTTCAGACGTGAGATAGCGCCTGACACAGTGCTTGTGGCACTGATGTTCTGTGGCTTGATGAGCTTCTTGGCACTTACCGAGCCAGAAACCGTAGCTGTGGCGCTGATCGTGGTCGGGGGAATGCGTCTGATGGCCACTACCTTGCCGCTGACCGTGCTCGTGGCGCTAACGTTTCCTGACAAGCGACGTGGGGCGCTCACATAGCCACTGACGGTGCTCATGGCACTGATGCTGCCGCTAATCGCTTTGGCACTTCCAGTCTGGAATGACAAGACACCCGGCAGCAGAACATAAGAAGCTGCACTGCTGGCCGACCCATCTGTTGAGCCCTCGTAGTACATGTCAAATGACGATCCACCGATTGCCAAGGTTGTCACCCAAACCTCAACGACAATCACATCGCCATCTGCCGCAGACACCGATGACGTGGGCTGACTGTCTTGTCGCCAAACTTCACTCGCTGACGAAATGCTTGTCCCGTTGCTAACTGTTCCGTCATACAGAACACCTACGACTGAACTTGTCGAAGGTCGCCACACGTAGGCGACAAGCGAGAACTTGGTACCGATAGCAGTGTTGCTTGCGTCAATGCCAAGCGCAAGTGAAAGGATGGCAGCCGGAATGGTTTGTGCTCCGTTGAGAGGCTTAGACACAAAACCAGCCATCATTCCTGCGCCGCTGGTTCCCAAGGTCTGTGCGATGCTTAGCTGACTCGAAGCCGGGGACGCTGAAAGCGAATGTGCAAGCGAACCACCAAAGCCGTCAGTGTTGACACCTGACTGTGAACCTGATGGGCCTCCTGATCCGGGCGCTGATCGCAAGTACAACTTGGTATTCAACATCGTGATCGCTGCGGGTGCCAAGACATACGACGCCGCGCTAGTGGTTGAACCTTCTGTCGTGCCATCGTAGTAGACCGTCTGCGTGTAAGCCGTCCCCATCGACTGCTGGAAGATAGTCCAGACCTCGAATACCAAGATGTCTCCATCCTGCACGGTGATCGAGCCACCGCCGAATGTCTGAACACCATTGTCAGTCTCAGTCGTACCAAGCTCTAGGCCATCGGTGAGCCCTGACTGCGGATGATCGAAGAAGCGGCCAACAATCGCCCCTGTGCTCGGACGCCAGATCGCAATGCAGATAGAGAAGAACATGTTGGACGCTGCATTGGTTTCTGCACCTGCCAAGCGCCAAGACCAAGTTCCTGATGCGATGGTCTGAGCAGCGAGTGGCGCTGATAGCCACCTGCCAATCTTGATCCTTTGCAGGTTCGTGTTCGCTTGTGTGGCAGCAGCAATGCTCGCCTGCGTTGCACCAATCACGTCGTGCATCTTCTTGTTCGCAACAGTGAAAGGCGTGGAGGTTGGCGTCTGCGCCGACACGTTCGTACCACTTGGCAGTGTGCCTGGATCATCTGACGCAGCATCGTGGAGGTAAAACTTCTGAATCGTCGGCATCAGAAGGGCTCCACAGGCTCAAGTTCTTGGTAGGTGAAGATGTCCGCACCGCAACAAGTATCGAACTCAGGGGTCACCGGAACATCTAGCTCAGAATCAATGCGCTCCTTGCCAACCCGCTCTTGAATCTCAGCTAGGTGCTCGTGATCTTCAACCATCCACGGTACTCCCTTGACCATGATGGTCGCGCCGATCAAGCAATCGCCTCTCTTGTCACACTGCCCACGGACGATCCAACGCCTGCCATCAGTCCGCCGGTAGAGAACGTAACCGGGACTCTGTTCCTCGATGAAGACTGTTGGATCGGCCGTAGGCTGCATGATTGTCAGTCCTGAACCACAGTCACAGCGTTCACTGCAAGCTGTGGCGTGTCTCCGGTGTTGATCGTCGTGGAGGTAACGGAACACCATGCCACTCCCTTGTCAGCCGAAGTGCCAGCGTTGCCGTTGAGGAGCCCGAGGTAGGTCACGGTCGGTGCCGTGCCTCCGGTCGAGGTCGCCCAAGACTTCGCTGCGTCTGAGGGGAACGTCTTGGTGTACGTCGTCGTGCCAGTACCAGCCGCGAAGATCGTTGTGTTGTTGGTCAGTGCCAAGCGCGCGTAGCTCGTGTACGCCGCTTCGCTTGCTGTGTTACCTGCGAACGTGTCATCGAGCGCTGCCGTCCACAGGCCACCGTAGATCGTCGTCTCGCCCGCATACGCCGTCTTGCCGAACAGCAAGTCCTGCAACGCCTTGGACGAGTAGTTCGCCAGCGAACCGGCACGAAGGATGAAGTCCTCCCACAAGTCCTTGGGCTTGGTAAGCAAGCCCTTGTAGAAGTCAACAGCTTCGTCCGGCAGCCACGGGAAAAGCTCCTCGATGGCTTCACCGGGGAGCCAGAGGCTCTGACGAACAATGGGCTTCTTACTTGGCAGCCAGATGTCAACAGTCGATTCCATCACTCACCCACCTTGTGCTGATGAGTGTGGCTCGACTCACGTGCGGCCTGCTTGTCAGCAGACATCCGCATGCGTGTGTTGGTCACCTTGCCGCCAAGCTCTGCGCCCTTTTCGTAGTGATCGTCGTCTTCGAGCACACCGAAGTGATGCTCGTTGCCCTTCGTCGGCTTCTCCTTGGTACCCGCGTACCCCGGCATGTCCGGGTCGTCAACCTGCGTACCTTGGAGATGGATGTCCTTCTTGTGATGACGCTCGTTGTGTGACGGTTCGCCCGGCTTGATGAAGACGAACTTGTCACTCTTGGTGTCATGCGCAACCGGCCGTCCGTGGTTCTTGCCGTAACGCACGAGAGAGACTGTCACCGTGACCGGCTCACCGTTGGCGTCCTCGATGGGCTCACCATTGGCATCGTGCGCGGGCACAGTTGCAGTCCCGGCCGGACGAGATTCATCAGCAAGCAGGTTGCCGTAGCCGTCGCACTGCAATCTGCCTTCGTACTCGTCAGCCATCACCTACTCCTCTTGTCAGACAGAGGAGAGCGCCCTTCTCGCTGGGGCGCTCTCTTGTCAGTTTCATCACGCCAGTGCGACCTTCTGCACCGACTCGTTCAGGTTGGCGAACACACCGCGCCGTGAGCGGCCAACCTGCTGGCCTTCCACGAGACGCGAGATGTCCGCAGGCCCGATGTCGATGCGGAGGTCATGGTGCACTAGCTCCTTCAGCTTCCGCTGCGGGAAGATGAGGAAGCACGTGCTCGGAGTGACGCCGGGGTAGATGTTGGCATCGGAGCCAACGTCAATTTCCTCGCCGTCGTAGTAGATGATGGTCGTGATCGGCACGTTGGCAAGTGCGTTGCCGTTCGCATCGAAGACAGGCGTGAGGATTGCCTGCTCGATGTCGAACCGATCCGCCTCTGATGCCAAGAGCACCGTACCCGTCCGCCTCGGGGATGCCAAGACCGACGCGCGGTAGGCAGCCTGAAGCGTCAGGTGCACGTTCTGTGCCCTCGTGGTGCCCGTGGTGATGTATGCCGTCGAGTTGCCACCAGGGTACGTCGCACCGATGATGGGTGACAAGTGCAGGTGGTTCAGCAGCGCGTTGTACGCACGGCCAAACGCCTGATTGTTCAACTCGATGCTCCACGTGCGGTCGAACTCGATCATGTCCTCCGTCCACTCGAAGCCAGCGGCGTAGGTCTGGATCGAGCCGATTGCCGGTGAACCCTTGGCAAGCGTTCCGAACTCGACCTCGCCACCCTCGAACTTCTGAAGGAACAGCACGTTCGCCTGAAGCAGATACTCGTCAATCTGATACAGGCCACCAGGGAACCCGCCCGCAGGCGCGATCCGCTGGTAAAGCGGCCCGTACAGAAGCGGGATGTCTGCCAAGCCAAAGGCCACGTCGATCCTGACCTTTTCGAGCAGAGCCATCTGCCCCTGCGACGTGTCGATCATCTCCCTGACGATTGCCTTGTCAGGGTCTTTCCGCTGCGACGGGAAGCCGAAGAACTCAAGGCCACCGTCCTCGTGGTGCATCTCACCGACAAGCTCGTTGAGCAGCGTGCCGTTGCGAAGCTGACGGTCGGTGACAAGCCGACCTTTCTTGTCAATCATCTCCGCGACAATCGCCTTCTGGCTGTCCTTGTCAACCGTGTTCCAGAAGGGCTCGTACTTGAAGTTCGGATGTGCGGTTTGCATGTCTTGTCAGTCCTCCTTTCTACGTTCCGAACTTGATGCCAGCGCCCGGAGACTGAAGGATGCGGCCCTGGATGTAGCCAGCCGCGTTCTTCGTCTTCAGGACATGGAAGCACGGAAGCTGACCGTTCACCGATGCTGCCTTGGCAACTAGGTTCGTGTCGCCCCGCTGGAATGTCGTTCCGTCGTTGGTTGCCCAATAGAGGTCGTCCCCTACCGCCGGGTTGAGCCCGGCAGGTACAAGAACGCTGTAGATCGCCGGGGGATCGGCTTCGAGCGCCATCGTGCGGTCGGTCTGGACTGCATCCTTGGCACCGATGGCCACGCCGTTCCATCCACCAACGCGATACAGGTCGCCATCGTTGATGACCTGTGCGCTTGGCATCACGACGTTGACTGCCTTACCGTCACTGACCTTACGGCCCATGTCTTGTCACTCTCCTTTCTAACTTCCGTCGCTTAGCTCAGCCTGCCGCTCATCGAACGCGGTCACGACAGTGCTGTAGTCCGCGCCCGAGCGGTCGTAGGCCGCACGGAGAGATGCCAAGTCGTCGGCCGTCTCTACGTCCTCGATGTCTGTCTTCCAGTCATCGGCTTGGTACTCGGCGTACTCGGCCTCCTGTGCCTTGTACTCCTCCCACCGCGCCGTGAGGTCGTCCTTGTTGCCCGAGACTGGAAGGCCAACGTCTGCCAAGGCAGCCTTGTAGTCGTTGTTCGTCCACTCGGACTCGTCCTTGTCGTCCTCGCCAGCAGCACCGCTGCCGCCGCCGTCGTCCTGCGCGCCGACATCCATCGGTGACTCCACCTGCGAGTCATGCGGCGAGCCGTAGTCCTCGTCGTGCTCGACCGGATGTGAGTCCAGATCGAGGTTGACCGAGCCCGCCGCCGCATCCGGGTTGTTCGGATCGGTGTAAGCAGGCACGGGCACGACGACTCGGTTGAGCGTGCTCATGTCCTGACCCTCCACGGTCGGCGGCAATGCCGCGTTGTCCTTGTCATGCACGGACATCTCCTGAACGTTTCCGTCTTTGCCCATCGCTCCTCCCTTACGTCATCGTCACGCGCGTGCGGTCGCGCGTGTACTCGTTGTCCTTGTCCTTGCCGTCGCGCAACTCCTCGCGCCGCCTGACAACCGGAGGAGCCATCTCACTGACGATGCCCTTGATGACATCATCCTTGTTGATCGTGTCGTCCACCATCTCGCCCACGATCTTGGCAACCTCCTCGCCATCCTTGGCGTCGGCTGCCTTCGTCTCCATCTCGCCAACGGGCAGCAGGCGCAGCACGAGAGCACGCTTCTCCTCGTTCGGCACCTTCTCCTCCATCAGCTTGGCAAGTGCGTCGTTGACCATCATCGACGCCTTCTCGCCAACCTTGGTCTTGAGCTTCGTGACCTCATCGACCAGCGCCGACGAGTCCTCGATGCCAAGAACCTTCATCACGTCATCGAGCAGGGACTTGTGCTTCTTGCCCTCCTCGATCTTGCCCTCCATCTCACCGATGGTTTCCTTCTGCTCTGCCTGTGCCTCGCTGACAAGCAGCGCGTAGCCGTTCGGGTTCTCCTTCTTGAACTCGTCCGGCGTGACCTGAGACAGATCCTTCTCCATCTTGTCACTCTCCATTTCACTTGCGATTGCGACGACACGCGAGGTCGGCATACCCTCGCTGAGCTTGCGAGCCCAATCAATCGCCTTCAACTCGAAACCGGACATCTCAACTCCACGGCCCGGTACTGGCTTTTGATGAGCCCGCCCCCACCAAGAGATGCCACGTACTGATCGTGTGCGTAGAAGCCCACGAACCTTGGCACCCTTGTGGTTGTACCCCGCGAAGTACGCGACCTTGACCATCTCGCCTACGCGGTCTTTCTGCTTGCTTGGCTCAGTCTTGGCAATCGCACCGAGCCATGTGGTCTGCACGTCAGGGAATGCCGTGCTCGCCTGATCGTCAGGGATGTGACCGAGATGGCCAACGGGCTCCAACTCGTTCGTCTGCTTGACAATCGAGTCAAGCTCATTGGCAGGCCAGAGCCGACCACTCTCGCTCCAACCCTCCTCGACACGGACAACGGGAAACTCCGGCTTGTCATCCTCCGCGCTTGCAGCGATGGTGGCAGCCTTCTCAGTAATCCCATCGACAGGAACGAGGTCTTTCAGCTTGGCAGGGTCAGTGACCATCTCGAACACGAGCCCCATTTCGCCGGAAGGCGCGAAGCCCTGTTCACCGACGATCTTCTGCTCTGACTTGTCCTTGATGCCGACTTTCATCTTGTCACCCACCTCTGCGCGGCTGATCGTTCTGTCCCATGCGTCCTACGCGCCGCTTGCGATTGAATGGATCGCGGACACCACCTTCGTTCGTCGGAGACGGCGGGGTGATGACGCGCGAGCCACGCCCACTGCCCGGCGGTACCTGCGGCTGCTTGTGGATCACCGTCACGCCGGGGGTTGAAACGATCTGCCCGTTCTGCGTGTTTGCCAAGCTACCTTCCGGTAGCGAACGGCCATCAGCCTGATTCCGCTTGATGAGCGTGCGGATCGTCTTGGCACGGAACGGCGGAATCGTGGGAAGCCTGCGCTTCATGCCAGTGTTGGTGAAGCCAGGACGCCCCTGTACTGACGCGACCTTCTTGGTGGCCTTGTCAGTCTTGGTAGTCACCACGTTTCTAGCGGTTCTCTTTCTTGCCATGCGTTATCACCCCCTCCCACGGCTACGAGATTTTCCACTGACCGGAACGCGCTTCCGGCCACGAATCTTCACGGCGATGCTCGACGGAGCCGAGCCGCCAACCTTGGCACCGTAGATGCCAGTGCCATTCGCCTGCACGCCGCCATCTGTGTCGATGTTCTGCCTACCGTGCGGGAATGCAGGCGGCACCACAACGCGCGTCCGTCTGCTCTCAGCCACGCCGACCTCCTCTCGCTCCTGTGAGCTTCAGCATCTTCACTGCCAAGCGACGACGAATCGGCGCTGGCGTTGCCTGCGATGCTCCTTGCGGAGCCTGTCCGATGTTTCTGATCGGTGGTGCCATCAGCGACCTTTCCTCCTACGGGTATGCGCGCGTGCTCTTGCTGCGGCGCGCTGCTTCGGGTTTCTTCTCTGCATACGGCGCTTGGTACCTGCACGCCGCCTGATCGACCTTGGCCTGCCTCTTTTCACGACTGAGACGGGGTTGTAGTTGCCAGTGCCTTCTTCGCCTGCGTCTTGCTGCCTGTGCCGTTCGTTGACTTGGCAGGCGGAAGTGCCTGCGTTGCGCTCGCAGGCGATGCAGGAGCTTCCACTACAACGTTGTCCTTGGCAGCTTCCATCTCAAGCTCTGGCGACATCATCTCGGGGAACATCTGCGCAAGAATCTTCACGACTGACAAGTCACTGATCCATTCATGCGACACTGCCACGTCGAAGCCCATGATGAGTTGCTGGATGGCCTGACCCTTGGCAGCGAGGTCTGTGAGATTGACCGGAGGCCAAGAGACGCGCTGCGTCTCAGGTGCCTTGCCCGTGGATGCCAAGGCCATCTTGCAGATCACGACAATGCAGTCTGAGAACTGCACACGCTTGCGCTCGATCTTCTTCTCGAACGGCCGTGTAGATGCGTCAGTTGCAGCGATTGCGTTGTCGGTTGCCAAGAGCGCCCACTTCGGAGTCTCACTAGCGATGGCGATGCAGTCAAGCAGGAAGTCGAGCAGCACCTTCGAGTCACCGAGCACAGAGGTTGCCTCGATGAAGCCCGCGTCCTCGCCGTCTGCCAAGAACATGATTTCCTTGCCCTTCCAGTCAATCGTCGCCCCATCCTTCACCTTGCCGGTGGCTGGGTCGATGATGCTGGGCCAGTTGTTCTTGATGAACTGATCCACGCTTTTCACGTTGAACTTCGTCTTGGGGATCGAGTGGTACTTGTGGGCTGACAAGACATCCACCATCACTTCGTGGAACGCCTTGAGGAATGGGATGACTGCTTCGAGGTCTGACTGTCCACCACCGAGGTCGGCCGCATACTCGTTGTAGATCGGGTACAGCGGCACGAAGCCCACAGTGTTCGGTACAGACCACGTGACAAGCTGCGTGTCCGCAGTCTTGTCGTAAAAGCTGTACTTGTCAGGTGTGATGATTTCCTGAATCTCGTGAGTCTCCATGCGCGGCGGACGGCCCTGCCTGATTTCCTCCGCATCGCGCATGTCCACTTCAACGTCATGGGTCAGGACTGCCATGTCAATCATCTCGGGATCGACGGGGCTCCAAATGATGTCAACGTGCTCGGGCGGAATGACCTCGATGCGGCCGTGCATTCTGTCTTCCTCTGTGTAGAGAGGATTGTCAATGCGCGGCTGCCTGAAACGCACGATGACCTTCGAGTCGCGGCAGGCGTCCCTGAAAAGCTGTTGAAGCTGCGGAGCCCAATGATCGCGGATGCAATCGTTGAGCCACGCATCAGTGTCGCCAGTATCGTCGTTCGACACACTTGGCAGGCCCATGTAGTCAACCGAGAGGTCGATGATGGGTCGAGCGAAGCCACTGCCAAACAAGTAGTCCGGGTGATCGTTTCGATACAGCGCACGTGCCAAGTCATAGTTGACCACCGTGCCTTCCATGATCGGACGACGGAAGAACACAGTAGTGCCAAGACTTCGCAGCGCTCCCCAAAACGGGCCGAACCATGAGGTACGGCTGATGTCCAGATTGGTGAAGCTCGTGAATAGCTGCTCCCCAACCCAGCGCAAGGGATTAGGCATGTGTCACGCTCCTGTCGGTGTGCTCGGCTGCCAAGGACATTGCCTCGTCCAGCTTACGAGCCATCTCCTGCTGCACTTCGGGCGGTGCGTCCTGCATTGCTTCCATGAGGCCAGTCTTGTCGGTGATGTCAAATTCCTTCTTGTCAGTCTTCACCACTGCGGACTCGGACTTGTTCACCTTGCTGAGCCCCATGCGGTCGAGCGCTTCGGTGATTGCCAAGATGCGAGTCTTCGGGTCGTAGTCGCCACGCGCGATTTCGACAAGCATCTCGATCAACTCGATGGCGTAGGTCTTGAGGAGCGACACAGCGCCATCGACGTAATCGTTCTGAATCTCCATGACACGCTTACGCATGTTCTCGTCTTCCTCGAACCACTTACGCACAGCGGAACGTGACAAGCCAAGCGCATCACCGATGTAATGGAACGAGTAGTTCGCCGCCTTGAGGAAGCACGCAGCTTCCTTCTTGACTGCGCGCTCAACCTCAGTCAGCTTGTCAGGGTTGACAAGTTCGCGGCGAGCGCGCGTGCCATGCTTGTAGCGCTTCTTGATCGAAGCGCGCTGCTCTGTCAGGGTTTCCCCGGTCTTACGCGGCATGCTTCACCTTCTCTCGCCTCTTGATAGCACGGAGTCGAGCCCGCAGTCGTTTCCAAGCCCACGGCTCAACTTCCTCGTAGCGAAGATCATCTGTGCGGCAGGCTTCAAGGTATTCCTGCCAAGCCTCGTTGATGTCATCGGCCGTGTCCACTTGTCATCAGACCCCCTGCGCGTGAGAACAGTTCCCCGACCTCTGGCTCGATGACAAGAGGCGAATCCTGCATCGACGCTACCCACGCAAACATGCTGGCGTGGTGGAAGTGGTCGGGCCGGTTGCCGGACTTGTTCGGCTGTTGCCCGCCGCCAAGCCGTACCTTGCCGTTCACCCAACGCGCCACGAGACGATCACTCGCATCTGCCTGCTCCACACGAGTCATCATCAGGTGGTGATGGTAGAAAGCGTTGTAGGGCTTTCCTGGCATGAACTCACCAAGGTCACGTGCATCTCTTGGCAAGTCAGCGTTGCTGTCGAGGTAGAGCTTGATGTATGAGTCGAAAGCCATCGTTCGGTCAATGTTCACCTTGGCAGGTTCACCGTACTGTGCATTCTGAAACTTGGCAGTTACTTCCTGATCGGGACGATCCTTCTCGAAACCCATCCAAAGACGGCCGCTGTACTTCTTGCTCAGCGCCTCTACTTCTTCCTTGTCAGGGTGCGCGTCAACCACAGCGATCCAGTTAGACAGCGATTGCAGGTAGTCGTCCTCGAACACCTGCCACTTCGAGCGCGGGCCGTCAGCCACAACGACTGCCGCACGGATGAGACGCCGCCGCTTTCCCTTGGCATCCCACACTGTGACGTAGAGCACGTCATGCCCGACATCCACGCCGATGCACAGAGAGCCTTCGGGCATGACACCAAGGGAATAATTACGCCGGGCATTGTCTAGCAGTTCGACGCTGAACTTGTCACCCGGCGCAGAGTAGGGGAGCCCTAGAGCGAGGTTGTAGAACGCCTTGAGCTTCTTGGCATCCGTCTGTCCCTTGAAGAAGTTGACAAGAATGCCGATCTTGTCTGCATTGAGTCGCTTGGTAGGCGAGTTGAACTGCGAAAGGTGATAGCCGCGCTTATTTGCGCTTGGTACCTCCGGTACCCATGTCCCGCTTGCGTTCATCGCGGCTCGCTGATCGTCTGACCAGGGCTTGTTGCAGTGCTGGCAACGACATGAGTTGGCGCAGTCTTCGAGCGTGTCGCCTAGGTGCGGAAGGACGTTCGCCTCCCACTCGATTACCTGCTTCGATCCGCAATGGCAGCACGCAACCCACCATCGCATCTTGTCAGTTGATTCCCAGCCATCTTCCGAGTAGACGCCATGACCGTCAACGGTCGGCGTCGATAGCTCGTAGACACGGGCGTAGTCAGAGCCATCCAGTCTTGCGTAAGCGTCGTCAAGGTTCTCCTCGTTCGCTACGTCTCTCTCGTCAAGTACCAAGATGTCCGCTGGAACCTCACGAAGCTCCGAGGGAATGTTGGTACCCCGGATGTTCCACTTGACTCCCTTGGTAGTCACCTTCTGCGTCCGGTTGTCAACCCGACCAAACTCTGCTGACAAGGCAGGGTTGGAGTCGAGCGTCGGGTCGATCCTCGATTGCACGAAGCCCACCGAGCCCGCCTTCAGGGGCAGCAGGTAGAGAACCGACCGGCCACGGTTGACAATCGCATGACAAGACTTGAGGATCATCAACGTCGTGAAGCCAAGCTGCGCACCCTTTGGAATGACAATCACAGGTGACTCGTCACGAAGGATCGCGCGCTCGAACTCGCGCCCACGCAGATCGAACGCATGTGCGTCTACTTCTAGCCTCAGATTTTCAGCCCACACATCGGGCCATGCAAGCGCTTGGATCGCGCGGGCCTCCCCCCGGCTGAGGGTAGGCGGAACCCCGATGTTTGCAGGCATTTCCTCGGATGTGGCTGACAACATTCTCCCTTGCGCAGAGGAGGTTGTCACTCATTATGCCCGCCAAGCCGGTCTGACAAAGCAGAGAGCCGAGGTTTCCCCCGGCTCTCTTGGCCCGAACGCAGCACCGACAGGTACGCGCGGGCTCAGTTATAGCAGGCTGTCAAGCCGCTGCGCGACGGTGCCGCTTCCGAGCCTCATTTTCATCGTCACCTTGCGGCCGGTAGAAATCTCTCCTTGCGCTTGGCACCTTTTCTTCCCGACCTCGCTGCTTGGCACCGTGCCTGATCGAATCTCGATGCCTGACCTCGTTCTTGCGCCGCATCGAGATGACTTCAAGCATCACCTTCCTGACAATCCGCTTCTGCACGCTGTACGGCCTTCCATTGGCCAGTCCACGCAGAGCGTTTGTCACTGTCCTATCTGCCAAGCCCGTGCGCCGACAGAACTCGATGAAGCCAACACGTGAAACGCCCTCTATGAAGTAGGGACGCACCTTGGCAACAGGAACCATTCCTGACAAGCCCGGTGACTTGAGCTTATTCCAGTTCGAGCACAACCGGCACCGAGGAAGAAGCATGCCAGCGCGTTCTCCGGTCTTGTGCCGGTAGTAATACTTGTCAGTTGCAGGCAACCATGTGGGCCTGTCATGTCCTGGCCCATTGCAACGCTTGTGTTCGACCCCATCAATGAACTTCGTCTCCTTGACGAAGCGGCCACTCTGAGGATCGCGGGTTGCGCCGGGCCTCACTTTTTCTTCCTGCGCCGAGCGCGACTTGGCAGTCTCTTGTACGCCCTACCCCTGCTGCTTCGCTTCTTCGCAGCGGCCTTGCTCATCTTGCCGCGCTTGACAAGTACCCCAAAAGCGAAGCGTTGCTGCTTCTTCGACCTCCACTTAGGCATGCTGATGTCCTCTCACAATCACCCCTGACGTTTTGATGCTTGGCATCTCTGCCTGAATACGGCCCGGCAGTGTGTTGAACTTGTTGAGCATGTCCTGATAGGCCGCGTCGAGCACGATGCCAGTCAGGTTTGCCCGATCCGTCGTAAGCCACACATCGAACGCCTCAAGGAACTCCATCACCTTGGGATCGTCGCGGCCCTCGATTTCCAGCGCCTCACCGTTCTGATCCTCGATGATGAGCTTGGCACCTGCATCCACCGTGTAGCTCATCCCCGGCTTCAAACTGATCCGATCTTCGCTATCCATTCCATGCTCCATCCTGTAGGTGTACGACTTCGAGCCCTTCTATCCACTCAATGACAAGTCCAGCGCCAAGAGCGTTGATCCTGCCGCCTATACATGTACCCACTTCGACGCCGCCGTTGTAACCGACTTGAAGTGGCTTGTCAGTGTGGTTAGCAATGAACGCCTCTTGAACCTTCTTCTTCGTCTCTGCTGCCAAGTTCTCAAAGTTCGAGTGAAGTACCTCACCCGGCACGTAGAGGATCAAGTGTGTGCTCATTCGAGCGCCCCCTTCTGTGTGCGAAAGCCGTGGTGCTCTGGAAAGGCCACGCTTGACAAGAACGGCCCTTTGAACTGATAGCGCCGCCGACCGCTATACATGAAGCCCTGATCGTCGGTCAGCGTAGACATGTTCGGTGGCGGCACACGCTGCCAGTCGTCATCGAGCATGACCCACGGCTCGCCGCCGAGCATGTTCAAGATGCGGTTGCCAACCTCATCTGCCTTGGCAAGACACTCATCTCGCGTGCGACCCTGCACCATGAACAAAATGTCGGTCACGATCACAGGGTTGTCAGTGTCATCCATACAGCCTCCTATTCGGGATAGATACGGAACTCAGTAGCGCCCATTGCGTGAAACGAAGCTGCCAAGGCGTCAGTCTCCTCCTCACCATCACGCACGGTGACGCACATGAGATGATGGCCGAGACAGAACTGCATCATCGCCAGCTTCTCCTTGAAGAACAGCCTTGGCAGACCAAGCTCTGCTGCGACCTCCCAACAGAAGGCGTCCATCGTGACAACCGTGTACGGACGCCTAATCCCGTCGGGCTCAAGCAACGAGAACTTGCCTTCACCGTGGCAGATGACAAGCCTCATCCTCTTGCGGCA
>AR_comb_assmDRAFT_10185007_pt1 | contig 25618 bp, 21 predicted proteins | sample ArasoioldDNA_FD_10543 | JGI IMG/M metagenome (IMG submission 10543) | reverse complement strand
GCGACGTCGACGCCCGCCGAGCTCGAGACCGTCGGCGCGTTGCCGGCGGGGCTCGAGGACGCCCCGGAGAAGGTGAGGGTCTTGGAGCCGGTGTAGGCGGTGGCGGTGTTGCCGTAGGTGTCGAGCGCGGCGATCGTCAGGTTGTCGGCCGTCCCCGCGCCCGGGGTCGTCGTCGTCGCCCCGAGGCTGAACTTCGACGCGGCCAGGGGCGTGACGGTGAGCGCGAGCGGGCTGGTCGTGGTCAGGGAGCCCTCGCTGGCGAGGAGGCTCGCGGGGTCGGCGTCGTAGATCTTCAGCACCCCGTTTTTGGAGGAGCTGACGGTCGCGACCCCGTTGGTGAAGGTGAGGGCGGTGGCGGTGCCGAAGGCGACCGCCGTGCCGGCGCTGTTGACGACCGTGGGCTGGTTGCCGCCGGGGCTGGCCGAGGCACCGGAGAAGACGAGTTCGTGGGAGCCCGAGTAGCTGGTCACCGTCGCCTCGTTCTGGTCCTTGGCGGTGATCGTGAGGTTGTCGCTGGCCCCCGCCGCCGGGGTCGTGGTCGCGGCCGTAATCGTGAAGTGGGTCGCCGCCCCGATCGTCACGTTGGCGGATTTCGAGCCGCTGGCGACGCTCCAGGAGCGCCAGACCGCGGTCACCGTGTAGCTGTGGCTCCCGATCGGGACCCCCGTGTCGGTGCAGCTCGTGACCGCCGCGGGCGCCGCAGGGGTGGGACAGCTGCCGGCCGGGGCGCCGCCGTCGCGACGCACGTAGTAGATGACGGTGCCGGTTCCGGGTGCGCTCACGGCGCTCCAGGAGAGCGTGACCTGGCCGGCGCCCACGGTCGGCGCGGCGAGGGTCGGCGCGCTCAGCTGCGTCACCGCGGCGCCGGCTTCGCCGCTGCCGGCGGTCGTGAAGAAGGCGATCGCCGTGCCGCAGACGAGGGCGATCGCGAGGGCCACGGCCGAGAGGACGGCGGCGGCGCCGGATTGCAGCAGGCCCCTCACCCTCGCGCCTCACCGTCGAACAGGAGGGAGAGTCGCCCTCCCTGGCAGGCGTCCTGGTTCAGCGGGCGTTCGCGCAGCCCGATCGCGGGGGCCGAGCCGGCCTCGCTCGGGAGGTCCACCGAGCCTCCGGCGGGAACGAGGACCGGTGCCGCGGCGGAGGCGCTGGAGGGCAGCACCTGGAAGTTGGCGCCGCTCTCGCAGCCGGGCGGCTCGGCGGCGATCGCCACGCTCACCGCGGTGACCAGGATCGGCACGGGGTTGGGGTTGGAAAGCGTGAGCGGAAGCTGCGTGGGAGCGGCGCCGGGAAACAGCGCCGGCAGGTCGCCGAGGCGCGGCTCGATCGAGAACCCTCTCGGCTCCAGCAGGGTCCAGCGGTAGGAGGAGGCCGGGCCATGGCGCGTCCCCGCCCTCACCCGCACGGAGAACGCGTGCGAGCCGGACCGCAGGCCGCGGTAGACGGCCGGCGTCGTGCACGGCCGCCAGCGGGCGGAGTCGACCTTGCACTCGAACCGCCTCGCGAGGCCGCGGGCGAGGAAGGCGAAGCGGGCGGTGGAGGAGGTGGCGGTCATCTGCGGGTGTCCCGTGATCCGAACCGTGGGCAGGCCCGCGGTGAGGCGGGAGGCGGCCGGCGCGTCGAGCCGAGCGCCGCCGCGAGGGGCGATCGCCGCGTAGCCGACGGCGGCGAGGCAGCCCCCCACGGCGGCCAGGACGACGAAGGCCCTGGCCGCCGCGACTCCTCGCCTCCGGTTCACACGGCGTCCCATCGGCTGCGGCGTCGGTCAGTTGTTGGTCAGGTGCAGCGTCAGGGTCGCGCCCTGGCAGGCGTCCTGGCTGACTCCGGTTTCGTTCATCGTCAGGCTGCCGGTCGGCGTCACCGTCTGGCCGTTGCCCGGGCTGAACGTTTTGTTGACGGCGACCGCGGCCATGGTGAAGTCCGGGGTGCCGCCGGTGGTCGTGGTGCTGCAGGTCGAGTGACCGGCGTCGGCGGTGATGCTCGAGAGGCTGATCGTGCCCACCCGCTGGGAACCCTGGGACGGGTTGTCGAGGGTGAACGAGACCGTCGCCGCGGACCCCGGGTAGAGGTTCGAGCCGACGGTGGCGTGAAGCGTCACGGCCGAGCTGGAGCCGACGGTGGCCGTCCCGGTGCCCGAACCCGTGGTGGTGAAGTACGCGTAAGCGCCGGCGACCACGGCCAGAACGGCAGCGCCACCTAGAACGACGAGAGCGCGCCGCCTGGAAATCCAATTCATGATTTCTCCTAGTGTTCGCCGGGTGCGAGGTCCCGGATGCGCCTACATCGACGGGCGCCCGAGCCCCCTTTAGATCGGGATGGCAAAGCGTCAGAACGACGGTGGTACAGGCCGTACATCACTCACGAACACCGCGTTCTCCGACAGCCACGACGCGGACGTCAACGAGGGAGATATCCGGCCCGCTGACGATCGTGGGGTTCAGGTCTATCTCGACGATGCCGGGGTTGTCGACGGCGAGGTCGGATATGCGACAGAGGAGCCTTGCCAGCCCGGCCTTGTCCGCAGCTGGTATGCCCCGCCACCCGTCGAGCACCTCGGCGCCCTGGAACTCGGTCAGCATCTCTCGCGCTTCACTCTGATCGATCGGCAGGACACGGTGCGCGTGCCCGCCGACCACCTCGACGAGCCGTCCGCCGAGCCCAACCGTCAGAACGGCTCCCAGGCCGTCGTGATGGCTTACGCCGACGAAGAGTTCGACACCCTCCGTGGCCATCGGCGCGACCAGGAATCCATCGATCGCCGACACGTCCCCGTCCGGGTGGGCCGCAACGGCGGCGGAGATCTCCTCTGCCGCCCGTCGGACTCCGTCGGAGGATTCGACGCCGAGACGCACTCCGCCGACGTCGGACTTATGGGCGATCGTCTCCGACACGAGCTTCACCGCGACGGGCATCGGGAAGCTCGCGAGCTGCTCATTCCGTTCGTCGACGCCGAGGCTGATCCACTCGCCGCAGTCGATTCCCGCCTCCTCGAGCAGGCGGCGGGCGGCGGGCTCCGAGAGCAGCCTCTCCTCGCCTTCCCCGGGCCGCGCGTCGACGTTCTCATCCACCGTCGGTCCGCCCTCCGCTTCCCTGGCCGGGCCGATCTGGGCAAGAGCGCTCAAGGCGGAGCCGGCGATCTCGATCGACTCGAACACCGGCAGGCCGGATTCGCGCATCGCGACGATCGGCTCGGTCGAGATCGGAGCGTAGGCGCTCTGCACGACCACGGGCTTGGAGCTCTCGGCCTGCACAGCAGCCATGCGCCTGGCGGTCTCGACCTCTTCCGACGTCAGCGAAGCCGCGAAGCGCTCCCCGTATCCACCGAGGATTCCGACGGAGAGGATGCCATCGATGCCGGGGTCGGCGGCTACGAGCCGCGTCACCTCCGCCAGCAGCATCGGGTCCCGATCGCTCGCGCCGGCGACGTCGATCGGATTTCGCGTCGAGGCCGCGCTCGGAAGGATCTCCTCGAGCGCCGTCCGGGTGCCATCGCTGAACCGGCCGAGCTCGAGGCCGGCACGCTCGAGCGCGTCCGCGGAAAGCGTCCCGTGTCCACCACCGTCAGCGACGACTGCGATGCGGCGGCCAGTGATCGCGGGGGAGGTCCGGGCGGCGATCGCCACCGGGAGGAGCTCGTCGAGGCGCTCGACCACGACCGCGCCGGCCTGGCGAAATGCCGCATCCCAAACCTCCGGACTGCCCGCGATCGAGGCGGAGTGCGAGAGCGCCGCCTCCTGGCCCGATCTCGAGCGACCCCCCTTGAGGATCACAACCGGCTTGGCGCGGGTGGTTTCCTTGAGGACCTCGAGGAAGCGCCGCGGATCGCCAATCCCCTCCGCGTACACGACGACCGCACGCGTCTCCGAATCTGCCGCAGCGTGCTCGAGAAACTCCGGGAAACCGAGGTCGACCTCGTTCCCAACGCCGACGTAGAAGCTGAATCCGACCGAGTCCAAGGCCGTCGCCTCGACCACGAGGGAGAGAAAGACGTTGCCACTCTGGGAAAGCACGGCGATGTCGCCCAGGGGGACGTCGGAGGCTCCGATCAGGTTTAGCCCACTGGCCCCGCACAGAACACCGTTTGTGTTTGGGCCGACGAAGCGCACGGATGCGAGCTCCGCACTTCGTGAGGCCTGCTCCTGGAGGGCGGCGCCGTCACTGCCCATCTCGGCAAAACCGTTGGCGACGATCACCGCCGCCCGCACGCCCGCCTCCCCACACTCCGACAGCAGCCCGGGAATGGTGGGGCCGGGGGTCACGATCAGCGCGAGGTCGGCTTTCCCGCTGACCTCGGAGATGCTGGGGTAGCAGCGGAGGCCGCCGATCTCCTCCTGGCGCGGGTTGATCGGGTAGATCGCCCCTTCGAACCCGGACTGCTGCATGCTGTTTATCGCCTGCAGGCCCCGCTTTTCGGGATCGTTGGACGCGCCGATGATCGCGACCCCCTGAGGGGCCAGCACGGCCGTCGTCGCTTGCAGCGTCTGGGACCCCCGCCCGGCGCTCACCTCACGCCTCCCCGAACTTGCCGACGCTGATGATCAGCGCACCCTGCTCCGAGATGATTCCGTGGGCCCCCTGATCGATGTAGGTCGTGGTGGTGGGCTCATGCACCAGGGCGGGCCCATCGATCGTCTCGCCTACGGTCAGGTGCTCACGCTGGACGGTCGTGAACTCGAGCCATTCGTCAGCCTGAAAGGAGTAGGCCCTGGACGCGCGGACGCCCTCCTGGGTCGGCACCGGACTCGGTGAGGGGGTACCGAGGTCGACGTCGTGCGGCGACGGCAGGGTCAGGCTCAGGCGCGTGACGACGATTTCCACCTTCTCGGGGAGGTTGCTGCCAAAAGCCCGCTCGTACTCCTCTTCGAACGTCTTGAGGATTCCGTTTCGATCGACGGAGACGTTCAGTCCGCTGCACGGAATCTCCACCGCCAGGCTGTGTTCCTGCCCGGCGTAGCGCATGTCGGCCATGACCGTCCAGGCCTGCTTCGGGTTCGAGCGCCGGCTGCGTTCGCGCAGCTCGGTCGCGAGGCCGTGAACGATCTCCTGAAGTCGATCCAGCACGTCGGGGTCCTCGAGCGACAGACCGCGGGTGCGCGAGGCGGTGTGGGTGACCGGGGAATGAAGGAGGCCCCAGGCCGAGAAGTTGCCCGCGTAAGGAGGCACGACGACGTCGGAGACGCCCAGGTCCTGGGCGAGGATGACGCCGAACACGGGACCCGCGCCCCCGAACGACATGATCGCCGCCTCGCGGGGATCGCGGCCCCGCTCGATCGTGATCTCGCGGATCGCGTTCGCCATGCTCGCGATGCTGATGCGCATCACCCCCTCGGCGACCTTCAGGCGGTCGATGGAGAGGCCCTGGGCGAGGGCATCGGCCGCGGCACCTGCCGCCGACGCATCCAGCGTGAGCCCGGACGCGAGACGACCTTCGCCGAGCATCCCGAGCAGGAAGGCCGCGTCGGTGACGGTGAACTCCGTGCCGCCCCGCCGGTAGCACGCCGGACCGGGCTTCGAGCCCGCGCTCCGTGGCCCGACCCTGAGTCGAGATCCGGTGTCCAGGTAGGCAACCGATCCACCGCCGGAGCCGATCGACCGCACGTCGACCCAGGGGGCCTGGACCGGAAGGCCGTCGACGTTCCCCTCGAAGAGGAGGTCGGCTTTCCCGTTCGAGATCACCGCGGTGTCGAAGCTCGTGCCGCCGACGTCGGCGGTGATCAGATTGTTGAAGCCCAGCGTCTTCCCAAGGCTGACGGCCCCCTGAACTCCCGCGACCGGTCCGGACTGGATGCATTCGAAGGGGCGCGCCTCGGCCTCCTCGAAGTACATGGCGCCGCCCCCGGACCGGGTCACCAGGAAGTCACCGGCGAAGCGTTTCTCCCTCATCGCCTCGCTCAGCCGCCGCAGGTAGTTCGAGGTCTTCGGCCGCACGTAGGCGTCGACCGTCGTGGTCGACGTGCGCTCGTACTCGCGGTGCTCCCTCGAAACCTCGTGGGAGACCGAGATCGACCCCTCGAAGCCGAGCTCACGGAGGCGTTCGACGGCTTCTCGCTCGTGCGTGTCGTTGATGTAGGAGTTGATGAAGCAGATGGCAACCGCATCGACCTCCTCAGCGGCGATCTGCGCATACACGGGGTCGATCGCCTCGGGATTCAGCGGGGTGAGCACGGTTCCGTCGGCGAGGACACGCTCGTCGACCTCGAAGCGCCGACGACGGGGAACGAGGGGCTCCGGGGGGGTCCAGAAGAGGTTGTAGACGTCCACCTTGTTCCCCCTTCGGATCTCCAGGACGTCCCGGAACCCGCGGGTGGTGATCAGAGCGACCCGCGCGCCGCTGCGCTCGAGCAGGGCGTTCAGACCCACGGTGGTTCCGTGCAGGAACGACTGAACCTCTTCGAGCTCATCGCCGTGGATCACGCTGCTGAGCGCGTTGGCGATGCCCTCGGCCGGCTCCTCCCCGGTCGTGGGGACCTTGGCGACCTTCACGTTCCTCGATCGATCGTCCCGATAGATCAGGTCCGTGAAGGTGCCGCCGACGTCAACTCCGATTCTCATCTGTCCCTTCTATAGCTGGTGCTGCACCACGACGTGCTTCAGATCCGAGTACTCGTCGAGCGCCAAACCCGAAAGCTCATGTCCGTATCCCGACGAGCCAATCCCCCCGAACGGCATCTCGGTGACCGTGAGGTTGTGGGTGTTGATCCACACCGTCCCGTAGGACAGACCACGCGCGAGGCGCATCGACCGCCCCACGTCGCCGGTGAAGACCGATGCGCTCAGCCCGTAGGGCACGCCGTTCGCCATCTCCAGCGCCTCGACCTCGTCTTCGAAAGTCTGGAAGGTGAGGACCGGGCCGAACACCTCGCCCATGACGATCTCGCTGTCGCCCCCTGCGGGCGACACGATGCTCGGTTCGAAGAAGAACCCTCCCCGGCCGCTGACCTTCTCGCCGCCGTAGATCACCCTTCCCCCCGCCTTGGGGACGTCGGCGACGAGCGTCGCGACCCGGTCGCGGTGCGCCGCGGAGATCAGCGGGCCCATCTGGATGGCCTCGCCGGGGGAATCGTCCTCGAAGCTCACCCCGGCGGTGAGCTCCACCAGCCGCTTCTGGAAATCGACGGCGACGGCCGCGTCGACGATGACCCGTGCGGCAGCCGTGCAGTTCTGACCGGCGTTGCGGAACCCCGCCGCCACGACGTGTTCCGCGGCCGAGTCGAGATCCGCGTCACCGAACACGATGACCGGCGCATTCCCACCGAGCTCGAGGTGGACCCTGGTGACCGACTCCGCCGCCGCACGTGCGACCGCCCTTCCGACCGCCGGACCACCGGTTATGGACACCACTCCGACGCCGGGATGGGAAGCCAACGCCGCCCCCGCCTCGTGCCCGAAACCCTGGACGACGTTCACCACCCCGCTGGGAAGCACGGCCTGAGCCAGCTCCGCCAGCCTGGTCGGGTTGATCGGCGCCAGCTCGGAGGGCTTGAGGACGACGGCGTTGCCGGCGGCCAGGGCGGCGCCGACCTTCCATGAGGCGATGAGCAGCGGGTAGTTCCACGGGATGATGAGGGCCGCGACGCCGATCGGTTCGCGGCGCAGCATCGAGGTCGAGCCGGCAACGTACTCGCCGGCGGGCAACCCGGTCCGGGTGCGTGCGGCACCGGCGAAGAACCTGAGGTTGTCGACCACGGTCTCGACCTCCCCGGCGGCGTGAGCCCTCGGCTTGCCGACGTCGAGCGCCTCGCTCTCGGCGAAGGTCTCTCGTTCGGCGTCAACCAGGTCGGCCAGGGACAGCAGGCAATCCGAACGTTCCTTCGGCGTCCGCAGGCGCCAGGTTTCGACCGCGGTCGCCGCGGCCTTGACCGCGCGATCCACCTCGGCCGCCGAACCTTCAGCGACTGAGCCGATCCTCTCCCCGGAGCGGGGGCTCAGAAGGTCGATGCCGTCGCTCGTGCCGCCGAACCTGACTCCGTCGACCAGGTGCTCGATCACGATCGGGCTGCCGTCGCTTGACGACACGTCAGGCTCCGACGTAGTTCGGGACCCGGCGATCGCCGGCTGCCGCCAGACCCTCGGCCCAGTCCTCGGTGTCCATGAGGCCGAGCAGGACCCGCTCCTCGACCTCGACGGCCTGGGCGAGCGTTCTCGTCGAGCCCTCGGAGAGGTCGACCTTCAGCGCCCGCAACGAGAGCGGACCCTGTTTGGCGAGCCGCTGGGCGAGCAGCGACGCCCGGGCGTGGGCCTCACCGGTATCAACGCACTCGATCGCAAGCCCGAACCGCTCGGCGTCGGACCCGTCGATCATCTCGCCCAGCATCAGCAGGGCGGCGGCACGCTGAATGCCCACCACGCGCGGGAGTTTCCACGTGATACCGCCGCCAACGTACGTGGATAGGGATGACTCCGGGAACGAGAGTTTCGCGGTCTTCTCCATGACCATCAGGTCGCAGGAGAGCGCCAGCTCCGCCCCGGCTCCAATGGCATAACCGTGAACGGCCGAGACGACCGGCAAGGGACAGGTCTGGATCGCCCTGCAGGCTCGCGAGCCAAGGGCCACGTAGTTCTTGCGCTCCGCTTTGCTTCGACCCTCGGCATGGGCCTTGAGATCGGCCCCGGCGCAGAATGCGCGCCCGCTGCCCGTGACCAGGACGGCGCGGGCGTCGGCGTGATCCCCCGCCTCCTCCATGGCTTCGATCAGTTCGGAGTAGAGGTCCTCTGAAACCGCGTTCAGCCGATCCGGCCGATTCAAGGTCACCTCGAGGATGGCACCGTTCCACACTTTCAAGACTGCAGGCACTATGGACTCCCGAATCGTGAGTTCGACGATGACGTCCGCCCACCAGAAGCGGGCAGGCAAATCCAACGGATGGCGAGGGTATGCAGAATTTCCGGCCGCACGGCATCGGTTGCAGGAGACGCAACCGAATCGGTCCCGACTGCGTTCGCCGCGACATGGGGACGCATTCTTGCCGCCTGCCTCTTATCTTCTCTGGTATTCCCGCGCGCTCGACGGTCCGCGGACATCGGGGTGGAGCAACTCATAGATCGGTTGCCCCAGAGATGGCTGATTCGCAGGAATGACGATCGGCCGGCTGTTCCGGACCTTGACGATGACCTCACCACCTGTCAGGTCGTAGACCACGGTTGAGAGCGTCGCGATGTCGCCGGCTCCGTCCGGCCGGATGCCGCCGATCACCGGGTCCTCGGACAACAGCTCAAGCATCCACTCCCGGTCCGCCTTTTCCGGCATCGTGAGAGCGGAAAGCCTCTTCCCGCGCGCGAGGCTCTCCTCACTGGGCTTGTCGGGGACGGAGTCCAGCATCCGCAGGTGGTTGGTGTGCCAGACGCAATCGACGGACTCGGCATCGACGGGGCGGACGACAACGGAACCGGCGGCAGCCTCCGCCCCGATCGCCCCGCCCGAGCCCATCGAGCCGGCCGTGAAACCGTATCCCCCGGCAAACGGCGAGGTCTGCATGAGGTCGGTGAAGGCGTCGAGATCGGTCGCCTTTTGCAGAGATCGCGCTACGAAGTGACGCCCCGGTGCCGCTGCGGGGAACTTGACGGAGACGTGGTTCGTCCCAATGCAAAGTCCGTACTCGTTGAATGAGAAGGTGTTGGATGGGAGAAAGCAGGGGTACCACCAGGTGGTGAGCGCAGGGTCGTCATCGATCACCAGCGTCAGCAGGTGACATCTGCCGAGAAAGCCGGAATCCCCATCCTCGTTGTGAGCCAGGAGCGACACGGAGCCATCGGTCCAGACCATGTCGGTGCAGCCGGTGCCGTCGGGGCTGCCAAGGTCGCCCCGGAGGTTGATCAGCAGCAGGTCCTGAAAATCGACGCCGGCAGCGACCGCGAGGCGCTCCAGCTCACTCCAGGCCTCGGGATATTGAGAGCGGGAGTTCTCAGCCACCGCTTCATATCGCCGCGATAGGACGCTTGACGACGCCAGCCGCCCAGGCAGGTCGTCGTCCAGACCCGTACAGGTCGCGACCAGGTCACGGATCGTCTCGCGGGCCTCCTCGCCCAGGGCCTCGAACGCCGCTTCGCGCGAGCCCTCTACGACGAGCCATCTGCCGCCTGGAATCGGATGAGCTGAGATGGATGCCGGCACCTTCACGCCCCTTCGATCAGAGGAGGACGTCGCCGCCGGAGACGTTCAGGGTCGAGCCGGTGTAGTAGCCGCCGGCCTCGGAGGCGAGCAGGATCACCGTCGGCACGATCTGCTCGACGGTGCCGAACGCACCGGTGAGCAGTTCGCCTCGTTTCCTGTCCAGCCACTCATCCGGGATCCCGTCAAGCATCTGCGTGTCCACCGGGCCGGGGGCGATCGCGTTGACGTTGATCCCGTGGGGCGCGAGGTCGATCGCGGCGCAGCGGGCCAAACCGTGGACCCCGGCCTTGGCGGTTCCGTAGGACGCGACTTCGGCTCCCCCCTTCAGCCCGATGTTGGAGCCGAACATGATCACCCGACCGCGACCCCGGCGAAGCATCGCCGGCAGCACTCCCTTGAGGCAGTAAAAGGTGCCGCTCAGGTTGACGTCGAGCATTTCCTGCCAGGCGTCGATCTCGAGGTCGACCAGGTTGACGGTCCTGTCGATCGCGGCGGCGGTGACCAGGACCGTGGGGTCCCCGAGAGCCTCGCCGGCGGCGTCGATCGCGGCGGAGACGGCGGCCGCGTCGCTGACGTCGACCACGTGGTGACTGACCCTTCCGCCCGCGCCGGCAACGAGGTCCGTTGCAGCCTGCAGGTCATCCTCAGAACGATCGAGAAGCGCCACGGCGGCGCCGGCCTCGGCCATCGCGACCGCGACGCCCCTGCCGATGCCGTTGGCCGCCCCCGTTACGACCGCCACCTCGCCGTCGAGCCTCAGCTCCATCCGAACCTCCTTGGCGTGATCACCGGTCTGAGCGACGAACGACTTCGGCCATCCTCATCCTGCCTCCTCGGCCTGAGCATCGGTCCTGGCCACGGTGCCGCTCGTCTTGCGGCTCCGCAGCCGCCCCGGGCGCCGCAGCTGGAACTCGCGGCCGCGCATGATCCCGTCGCGCCTCAACAGCAGGACGAGCAGGATGAAGGCGGCCAGGGCGGTGTCGCTGAGGCCGTCGCGGCCTGCGAAGTCGACCGGGCCGGCGCTGAAGCCGTCCTCGATCGAGTTGAAGAAGAAGCTGAGGATCGAGACCGTGACGGCGCCGACCACGGCCCCCGCCAGGCTCTTCTGGCCGCCGACGACGAGCATCGCGATCGTCAGGAAGGTGAGGTGGGTGTAGAAGGCGGCGGGCGTGAAACCGCCCTGGAACTGGGCGTAGAGGAAGCCGCCGATACCGATCACGAAGGCGCTTATCAGGAAGGCGATCGCCCGCTCCTTGGGAATCGAGATCGCCGCCGCCCGGGCCGCGAACTCGTCCTCGCGGCTCGCCCGCAATCGCAGCCCCGAGCTCGACCGCTGGTAGGCGAAGGCGATCAGGACGCAGACCGCGGCCCAGGCCAGCGCCGACCAGATCGTCGTGTTGATCGGGACGCCGAGCATCGTCTGCGTACCGCGGGTGACCGCATCCCAGTTGATCGCCACCTGGTAGACGATCACCAGCACCGCGAACATCGCCAGCGCGGCGCCGAGGCCGGAGAGGCGAGAGATCGGGACGACGATGATCAGCCCGAAGAGGACTGCCGCCAGCCCGGCCCCCAGCGCCGCTGGCAGCGGCGCGAATTCGGCCGAGCCGAGGAAGCCGGGCAGGTCGGGCAGCAGGAAGTTCTTCTGGACCACCGGGATCGTGAGCAGCGCCGTCGTGTACGCGCCGATCGACATGAAACTGATCTGGCCGAAGGAGAGGACGCCGGAGTTGCCGACGAAGACGTAGAGGCCGACGACGAGGACGACGTTGATCAGGATCTCGATCGTGTGCCGCTGGTCGACCGCGCCGAGGTTGGATCCGATCACGGCGACGACCAGCAGGATCCCGATCAGCGAGATCGCCGGCCAGCCGTCGCGCAGGAAGCTTTCCGCTCGTCCCTTCATCAGACCCTTTCGAACAGCGCCTTGACGACGACCAGCCCCTGCGGGCGGACGAGGAGGACGACGATCACCCCGGCGTAGAGGAAGACTTCGCGGTAGGGGGCGAGGCCTTCGGGCAGCACGACCTGCAGCAGCACGGTCAGCGCCCCCAGCAGGAGACCGCCGAAGGCGGCGCCGTAGAGGCTGCCGAGGCCGCCGATGATCGTCGCGACGAAGGCGATCAGGACCGGGCTGACGCCGACGGTCGGCGTCACGGTGCCGCGCTGGGCGACGATCAGGATCGCCGCCACCGCCGCCGAGAAGCCGCTCAGCACGAAGGCAACCGCGATCACCCGGTCCGCTTTGACGCCGACCAGGCGGGCGGTGGTGAAGTTCTCCGCCGCCGCCCGCATCTGCACGCCGACCGTCGTTCGACGCAGGAAGGTGGCCAGGCCGCCGAGCAGGACGACGACGAGCACGACGGTGATCAGGTTGAGGCTGGAGAAGCTGACCGAGCCGATCGTGATCGACTCGGCGAACCAGCTGGGCAGCGCGATCCCTTTCGCCCGTGAGCCGAAGATCACCGTGGCAAGGCTCTGCAGGGCGAAGCTGAGCGCGAAGGAGGTGACCAGGAGGACCGGGCCGGTGGCACCGCGGAAGGGACGGAAGGCGAGCCGGTCCATCAGCAGCGAGGCGATGATGACGACGACCACGCAGAGCGCCAGCTGCAGCGGCCAGGGCAGGTCGCGCCCCAGATACAGGGTGAAGGCGCCGATCATGATCAGCTCGCCGTAGGCGAAGTTGATCAGGTTCATGATCCCGAAGATCAGGGCGATCCCGAGCGCCAGCAGCGCGTAGAGGCTGCCCAGGCTGAGGGCGTCGATGACGTGCTGGATCAGCTCGGTCACGCTCCCGCCCCTCCCCCGCTTCCAGCGCCCGCCTCGGCCTCCTCTTCGGCGGCGTCGGCCATCGCCACCGCCGAGCCGAGGTAGCTTGCGGCGAGCTTCTCCTTCTCCCGCATTTCCTCGCGCGCGCCACTGAGGACCGCGCGCCCGGCGTTGATCACGTAGCTGCGATCGGCGAACTCGACGGCGCGGACCGCGTTCTGCTCGACCAGGAGGACGGTGACGCCTTCCGCCTTGAGTCCCGCGAGCGTTTCGAAGACGGCGTCGACCAGGAGCGGCGCCAGTCCCAGCGAGGGCTCGTCGAGCAGCAGCAGCCGCGGCCTGCAGAGCAGCGCCCGGGCGATCGCAAGCTGCTGCTGCTGGCCGCCGGAGAGGCCGCCGGCGGGGTCGTCGAGCCGCTCGGCAAGAGCCGGGAAGCGCTCCAGCTCGCGTTCCAGCGCCGGCCCCGCCTCGGCCTTGGGCCGGGCGGCGAGCGGCAGCCGCAGGTTCTCGCCGACGGTCAGGGTGGAGAAGATCTGGCGTCCCTCGGGGACCAGGGCGAGGCCGGAGCGGACCAGGCGCTCGGGCGCCTCGCCGGCGATCTCGCGGCCTTCGAACCGGATCGAGCCGGAGCGCGGGCGGAGCAGCCCGACGACGGCCGAGAGCGTCGTCGTCTTGCCGGCGCCGTTGGGGCCGACGAGGCTGACCGCCTCGCCCTCGGCGACCTGCAGCGAGAGGCCTTCGACCGCCGTGGTCTTGCCGTAGCCGATCGTGACGTGGTCGAGCTCGAGCATCCTCAGCTCCCCAGGTAGGCGTCGATCACACGCTGGTCGGCACGGACCTCGGCCGGGGTGCCGACCTTGATCACCCGGCCCTGGTCGAGGACGACGATCCGCTCGCAGGCGTTCATGATCACCCGCATGTCGTGCTCGATCAGCAGCACGCCGCAGCCGAGCCGGGCTGGCAGCTGGGAGATCACCTCGATCAGTTCGTCGGTCTCGTGCTCGTTGAGCCCGGCTGCGGGCTCGTCGAGGAAGAGGAAGCGCGGCCCCATCGCCATCGCCCGCGCCACCTGCAGGCGGCGCTCCTGGCCGGTGGTGATGTCCCCTGCCCGGGCCTCGGCCAGCTCGGCGATGCCGACGGCCTCCAGCATCTCCACCGCCCGTTCGCGCGCCGCCGCGCGCTTCAGGCCGATGCCGACGCCGCTGACTTCGGCGTTTTCGAGCACGGTCAGGTCGGTGAAAAGGCGCGCGCCCTGGAAGGTCCGCACAACGCCGAGCTTCGCCCGCCGCTCCGACGAGAGCGCGCCGATCTCGGCGTCATCGACCTCGACCCGGCCCTCGCTCGCCGCCTGGAAGCCGCTGAGCACGTTGACGAAGGTCGTCTTGCCGGCCCCGTTGGGGCCGATCAGGCCGACGATCTCGCCCGGCCGCAGTTCGCAGTCGACCCCGTCGACCGCGGTCAGGCCCTCGAACCGGACCGTGACCCCACTGGCCCGCAGGAAGCCGCCAGCGGCCCCGGAGCGCGTTGGCTCCGGGGCCGTGGAGGCACTGGCGGCGGGGGACGTCACATCAGGCTCCGGGAGGGATCGGAGTGACCTTCGGCGTCCACTCTTCGACGAAGGTCGTCTTGCCGTCCTGGATTTCCATCACCCGCAGGGTCCGGTTGAGGGTGATGTGGTACTTATCGGTGAACGTGGTGGTCAGCAGCAACGGCTCTTTGTTGAAGGTTTCGAGCTGTTTCTGCAGCGCCGCACCTTCGGTCGAGCCGCCGGCTCCTTCGACCGCTTTGGCGAGGGCTTCGATCAGGGCGTAGCCGGTGATGAAGGTCGAGTTTTCCGGCAGTTTGCCTTCCTTTTTCTGGAACCGTGCGACCAGTTCGTTGACTGCCTGGTCAGGATCGTCGCCGTAGATCGAAACGTAGGTGACGAAGTACACGTCGCTGACGTCTGGGACCGCTTCCTTCCAGAAGTCGCCATCGGCATCCTCTTCGGCAAGGATCGGCATGTCGAGACCAGCGGCACGGATCTGCTTGATCACGCTTGCCTCTCCCGGCATGACAGACGTCACGAAGATTGCGTCCGGTTCCTCGGAGAGGCCCTTGATCTTGTTGATCTGCGAGGCGATGGACTGGTCTTCCTGCTTGAACGTGTCTTCGCCGAGCAGGGTCCCGCCGATTTCCTCCCAGCGGGTGGTGAACCCGTAGGCCTGTTGCTTGGCGAAGTCGAGCGTGTCGTCGACCAGCGCGTATGCGGTTTTAAAGCCTTTCTTTTCGTAGCCCCATTCGGCCATCGTCGCGCCCTCGGCGCCAGCCGCACTCGCCATCGTGAAGGCGAGCGGGCCGATCCCGGTCGGGCCGAACCCGGTCGAGCCGGCGCAGGTGGAGAAAGCGAGCACACCCTGTTCCTGGGCGACGATCGCAGCCGGCGCACCCTGGTCGAAGTCACAGCTGGTGACGACGACTTCGGCGCCGTTTGAGAGCACCTGGGTCGCCGCGTCACCGGAGAGTTCAGGCTTCGACTTGGTGTCGGCGGTAACCACCTCGAACTTGCGCCCGTTGGGCCCGCCTTCGGCGTTGATGTCTTCGATCGCGAATTCCGCCGCAGTAAGCGGAGGTACGTCGTACACCTGCATGAAACCCGACTGGCCGATCGCGAACCCGAGCGTGATCGGACCGGATTCCGAGCTGCCGGACGACTCCCCACCCTGCCCTCCTGAGCCGCAGGCCGCCATGCCAACCACAGCGATGGCGACGACCAGAGGTATTACATATCTCTTCATGGATCTTCCCCTCTCACTGGACATGAGGCCCAGTGTTCGATTTCCGAGGTTTGGCGTTTGCCGCACCTCGTCTTCAGTGCATCGATCAGGTTGGGAGTAGAGATCCTCCGACGACGAGGGGAGCGTATGCGGGGGATTTTGGTGCGCCGCCGCGGTTGCAGTCCGCGCAACCGATTCAGATCCAACCCCCCGTCTGCCGTGCGTGAGAGCCCCTTTTCGACAGATCGTGCACCCGGTTGGAGGGGTTGCATGGAGTGCAACCGGCCTCTCCGGACGAGGGTGCAGCGCCTACGCTCGTCCGGCGAACCGAAGGAGGAAATTACCTTGCCAATTGAATTCGATGAGCGTGACGTACCGGACGAGCTGATTGCAGCGAGGCACGCCACGTTTCGAAAGGCGAGCAGAAGCCCCTTCGGCCCGGAGGACGAGATCGGGATGCTGAACCTGATGTCTGCGCGGTCGCGGGCAAGGGTCCTGACCGAGGCGGACGGCGCCAAGATGTTCAACCTTGCAGTCGATTACTTCATCGGCATGCCGTGCTGGACGTATTTGGGCGACCCCGGGTTCCAAATCTCGATGTCCCACACGCCAACGGGATCCGTCGTGGATGACGTGGCGGGGGTGGGAACGGAGCAGAATCGCCTCGCGAGCTACTCGGGTGACTGGATCTCGATGTACACGCACTGCGGCACGCACATCGACAGCCTCAACCACTTCGGCTACTGCGGTGAGATCTTCAACGGCTTCAATGTCGACGAACATCTCGGCAGCCGTCACTGGATGAAAAACGGAACCGAGAAGATGCCGCCGATCTTCGCGCGAGCGGTGATGATCGACGTTGCTCGAGCACACGACGTACCGGTACTTCCCGCTTCATATTCGATCGGCAGCGACGATCTCCGAATGGCACTCGATCGCCAGGGGACCGAGGTGCGCCCCGGCGACGTGATCATGATCCGGACGGGACGCATGGAGTATTGGCCCGATCCAGACAGATACGCGCTGGACGAGCCGGGGATCAACCGCGAGGGCGCGGAATTCCTGGCCAAGGCCGGCGTGATCGCAATCGGCGCCGACAATCTGGCCCTGGAGCACTATCCCGGCCTCGACGAGGAGAACTGGGAGGTGGTCCACACCTACCTTCTCGCCGAGGCAGGCGTTCCCATCGTGGAGGTGCTCGATCTTCAGGAGCTTTCCGCCCAGGAGGTCTACGAGGTTGCGCTGTTCGCTCCGGTCATGCCGATCCGCGGCAGCACCGGTGCACCTCTGATGCCCGTCGCATTCCCCCTGCGCGCCTAACCGCGGCCGACCAATGGGTGGTGGAACTACCGCACCGCTCCAGCGGCGGCCAGTGTGTTGCGCAGCAGGCAGGCGATCGTCATCGGACCGACGCCGCCGGGAACCGGGGTGATCGCGCTCGCCACCTCCGCGGCGGCCTCGAACTCGACGTCGCCGACCAGCTCGCCCTCGCACCGGTTGATGCCGACGTCGATCACAACCGCGCCCGGCTTGACCCACTCGCCCCGCACCGTCCGCGCCCGGCCGACGGCAGCGATCAGCAGATCTGCCCGCCGGCAGATCGCGGGCAGCTCCTCGCTGCGGGAATGGCAGAGGGTGACGGTCGCGTCGGCGGCGGTCAGCAGCTGCGCCATCGGTTTGCCGAAGAGGTTGGAGCGGCCGATCACCACTGCCTCGCGCCCGCGCGGGGCAAAGCCGATGCGCGCCAGGATCTCGAGCACGCCGGCCGGGGTGCATGGCCGCAGGCCCGGCAACCCCAGCGCGAGGCGGCCGGCGTTGGCGACGGTGAGGCCGTCGACGTCCTTGCTGGGGTCGATGCGGTTGGTCAGCTCGGCGGCGTCGAGTGGGGCGGGCACCGGAAGCTGGCAGAGGATCCCGTCGACCGCGGGGTCGGCGTTCAGCTCGTCGATCGCCGCCAGCGCCCGCTCGCGCGGGACGCCGGCGTCGAGCTTGCGGTGGACGCTCTCGATCCCGGCTTCGGCGCAGGCGCTGATCTTCGAGTTGACGTAGACGGCGGAGGCGGGATCGTCGCCGATCAGCACCGTGGCCAGCGCCGGAGGCCGGCCGTGCTCGGAGGCGAAGGCGGCGACGCCGGTGGCGACCTCGTCCCGCACCGCGGCGGCAATCGCCCGCCCGTCGATCACCCGCGCCCCCGGGCGCCGATGCAGCCCCGGGACGCCGTAGACGTTGGTCAGGCCCACGCTCAGAAGACGAGTGTGGTGTTGTCGTGGCGCAGGACGCGGTCCTCGCAGTGCCAGCGCACCGCCCGCGCCAGCACCGAGCGCTCGACCTCGGCGCCTTTGCGCACCAGGGTGGCGACGTCGTCGCGGTGGCTGACGCGGCTGACGTCCTGCTCGATGATCGGCCCGGCATCGAGCTCCTCGGTGACGTAGTGGGCGGTGGCGCCGATCAGCTTCACGCCGCGCTCCTTCGCCCGCTCGTAGGGGCCGGCGCCGGCGAAGGCGGGCAGGAAGCTGTGGTGGATGTTGATCACCGGCACCCCGACCCGGTCGAGGAAGTCGCCGGAGAGGATCTGCATGTAACGGGCGAGGACGACGAGGTCGCACTGGCCGTGGAGCAGCTCCAGCAGCTCGGCCTCGGCCTCGGCCTTGGCGCCCTTCGGAACCGGGACGTGGTGGTAGGGCAGTCCGAAGGGCTCGACTCCCTCGCGCAGGTCGGGGTGGTTGGAGCCGACCAGGACCAGGTCGCCGCCGAGCTCTCCGCTGCGCCAGCGCCACAGCAGCTCCTGCAGGCAGTGGTCGTACTTGGAGACCAGGACCGCGATCCGCTTCGGCTTGGCGACGTCCCAGATCCGCCAGGTCATCTCGAAGCGCTCGGCTACCGCCAGCCCGAAGCGCTCGGCGAGCTCGCCGTGGCGCTCGGCCGGGACGGTGAACTCCATGCGCAGGAAGAAGGCGCCCCCGGAGGGATCGGTCGAGTACTGGTCGGAGCGCACGATGTTGGCGCCGGACTCGAAGAGGAAGCCCGAGACGGCGGAGACGATGCCGGGCCGGTCGGGGCAGGAGATGACCAGGCGCGCGGTCTCCGTCTCCAGCTCCGCGGTGGAGACACCCGCCGGCGTCCTCGCCGCGCTCGTCGCCATCAGTGGCTCACCGCCGCCGCCGCCAACTCGGAGACGAGCTCGTCGCGGTAGAAGCGCTCGAGCGCGAAGGGGGCGATCAGCTCCGGGGTGCGGCCGGTGGCGACCAGCTCGGCGAGCGTCTTGCCGACGATCGGCGCCGCCTTGAACCCGTAGGTCCCCCAGCCTGCCGAGACGTGGAAGTTCTCGAGTTCGGTGGCGCCGAGGATCGGGCTGTAGTCGGGGCTGAGGTCGCAGAGCCCCGCCCAGGCGCGCAGCAGCCGCGCCCGCTCCAGCTGCGGGAAGAGCTCGAGCACGTGCCGGGAGAGGTCCTGCAGGAAATTGAGCGTGTTCTGCATCCGGTAGGTGGTCCAGGGCTCGATCTCCGAGCCCATCACGAACTCGCCGCGATCGGACTGGGAGATGTAGACGTGCATCTGCGAGGAGACGACGACGACGTCGAGGAACGGCTTGACCGGCTCGGTCACGCAGGCCTGCAGGATGTGCGTGGTGATCGGAAGCTGCACGCCGGCCATGTCGCAGAGGAGGGTCGACCAGCCGGCGGTGCAGTTCAGTACCGCGCCCGCCTTCACCGTGCCCCGGCTCGTCTGCACGGCGGCGATCCGCTCGCCCTCGCGACGCAGGCCGGTGACCTCGGTGTAGGGGTGGATCTCCGCGCCGCCTTCGTCGGCGCCCCGGGCGAAACCCCAAACGACGGCGTCGTGGCGGATGATCCCTCCCGGCGGGTGGTAGAGCGCTCCCATGATCGGGTAGGTGGTGTCGGGCCCGACGTACATCGCCGGCGCCAGCTCCTGCACCTCGTCGGGGGTGATCAGGCGCGAGTCGATCCCCTGCAGGCGGTTGACCTCGGCCCGGTTCGCCATCACGAACATCGCCCGGTCGGAGTGGGCCAGGGTCAGGTGGCCGCACTGGCTGAAGAGGAGGTTGAAGCCGAGCTCCGCGCCGAGGCGCTCGTAGAGCTTGACCGAGGCGTCGTAGAAGCGGGCTCCCTCCGGGGTCTTGTAGTTGGAGCGCAGGATCGTCGTGTTCCGCCCGGCGGCGCCGGAGCCGATGTAGCTCTTCTCGAGGACCGCGACGTCGGTGATCCCGTGCTGCGCCAGGTAGTAGGCGGTCGCCAGGCCGTGGGCGCCGGCACCGATGATGACGACGTCGTAGGAGTCCTTCAGCTCGCTGGGCTTGCGCCACATCCGCCGCCTGCGGAAGAGGTCACGCATCGTGCACCGCTTCCGGCGCGGACAGCGCGTCGAGGCCGACCGGGCGGCCACCGAGGGTCGCCGCAGCGCTCGCCACCTGCTGCCACACGTACTCGGCGTAGGCGGCGCCGAACAGGAGCAGGAAGCCGTCTTCGCCCTCGCGCAGCAGGTGCCCGGGGGTTCGCGCGACCGAACCCGGCCGAAAGCCGCCCGGAGGAAGCGACTTCGGCCGGGTGTCGATCGCGCAGAAACGGGCGATCGTCTCCGCAGCCCCAGGGCCGCGGACCGAGATCGCCCCGAGGGAAGCGGTCAGGTCGAGCACGTTGACGCCGGCCTCCTCCAGCACCTCCAAGCGCTCGCCGCCCCGGCCGGCCGGGTGCAGCTCGAGCCGCAGGCCAGGAGCGACCGGGCAGGCCCAGGCGCCGTCCTCGAGCACGGCGGTGCCGAGCTCGAGCCGGCCGGCCGCTGCCTCGAGCCGCCCGGGCGCTGCCTGCAGCTCCAGCTTCGTCAGCGAGGAGCGGTCGCCGAAGCCGACGCTGCTCGCGCAGGCCTCGGCCTCGGCCTCGGCATCGCCGAAGGAGGTCGCAAGCTCCCAGCCGTCGCGCACCCCGAGCCGGGCGCCGCCGGCCGCGGCGGCGTCGGCGAGCGGGCTGCGGGCAGGCGCGTCGGCGCTCGCCACCGGCCTCAGGAAGGCCACGCTCACGAGCGCACCACCTCCCCCTCGGGGTCGTAGAAGGGGGCGGTGGTGACGGTGGCGAGGATCCGCCGGCCCTCGTCGGAGATCTCGATCGCGGTGCCGTCGGCGGCTTCGCCGGGCGCCACCATCGCGAGCCCGATCGACTGCCCGAGCTTCGGCGAGCGGCGCGAGCTCGTCACCTGGCCGGTGACGACGCCGTCGCGGACGATCGCCGCTCCCTCGGTCGGCACCTCGCCGCCGGGGCAGCTGAAGCCGACCAGCTGGTGCGGCGGCTCCGCCTCGGCCTGCGCTTCCAGCGCCCAGCGACCGATGAAGTCCTGGTCCTTGTCGAGTTTGACCGCCCAGGCGAGATTGGCCCCGTAGGGGGTCGACTCCGAGTCGGTGTCCTGACCGACCAGGATGTGGTGCTTCTGCAGGCGCAGGATGCGCTGCGGCTCCAGCCCGAACGGCCGCGCTCCGGCGGCGACGATCGTGTCCCAGAGCGCGCGGGCGTTGGCAAGGGGGCAGTGCAGCTCGTAGCCGAGCTCGCCGGTGAACCCGATCCGCAGCAGCAGACACGGGACCCCCGCGACCACCGCGTGCTGGCCGTCGAGATAAGGAAAGGCCTCGTTGGAGCAATCGAGCTCGGTCAGTTCGGAGAGGATCTCGCGCGATCGCGGACCGGCCAGGTTCATCGCCGCCAGGCCCTGGGTGACGTCGGTCAGCGCGACCTCTGCCTGCCAGTCGGCGCGCCACCAGGAGAACCAATTCTCGACCGCGGCGGCCCCGCTCGAGGTGGTGGTGACGTAGAAGGTCTCCTCATCGAGGCGGCAGACCGTGCCGTCGTCGGTGATCCGGCCCGCCTCGGAGGTGAGGATCCCGTACCGGATCCGCCCCGGCTTGAGGCTCGACATCCGGTTCGGGTAGAGGCGGTCGAGGAACTCCTCGGCCTCGGGGCCGCGGACGATCAGCTTGCCCAGGGTCGAGACGTCGATCAGGCCGGCGTCCTCCTGCACCGTCAGCGCCTCCGCGGCGGGGTCGCCGTAGTCGTAGGCGCGGCGCCACTCGCCGGCCCACTCGACGGTGGCGCCGAGCTCGCGGTGGCGGCCGTGCAGGGCCGACCGCTTGGCGGGCTCGAAGGGACGGCCGGCAAGGGCGCCCAGGAGCACCGGCGCCCAGGGCGGCCGGGCGGTGGTGAGTCCGAGCTCGCCCATCGAGAGACCGGTGTCCTCGGCCAGTGCGCGGACCGCCGCGAGCTGCGAGAAGCGTCCCTGCGAGGGACCCATCGTCGCGGTCGTGTAGCGCTTTGAGAGCTCGATCGAGTCGTAGCCCTCGGCCGCCGCGTAGACGACGTCCTTGACCGTGATGTCCTCGTCGAGGTCGACGAAGGCTTTGCCCTTGCCGCCGTCGGTCGCCAGCGCCGGCGGCGCCTGGCGCGGCCGGGCGGCGGCGAGCGCCGCGTCCAGCCGGTCGCGCTCCTGCTCGGCGCGGGCCCGGTCCTCGGGCCCGCCGAAACCGAGCGCCAGTGCCGAGTCGGCGCCGGCCAAGGACCCCGAGAGGAGGCTGGGGGCGGGGCCCTCGTGGCCGACTACGGCACCGGCGCCGCTTACCCCGGCGGGAAGCGAGCCGGGGAGAAACCTGTTCGCCGCCTGGTCATAGGCCGCGCGGGCGCCGGCCTGCAGCAGCAGCGAGGACGCCGGCGCGGCGCCGCCGCAGACGGCGAGGCAGTCGCAGGCGAGCGTTCGCGAGCTGCCGACGGCGCGGCCGTCGGCAGCGACGGCGGCGATCGTCACCTCGGCGAGCCGGCCGCGACCGGAGGCGCGCACCGCGGTCATCCCGCGCAGCAGCTCGGCGCCGCCGGCCCGCAGCTGTTCGCAGAGGTCCTCGTCGCCGCCGGTGCGCAGGTCGGCGACGGCGCTGACCGAGACGCCCAAAGCCTGCAGGCGCAGCGCGTTCTCGAGGCCGCGGCGCTCGCAGGTGGCAACGACGACGCTCTCCCCCGGGGCGATCCCGTAGAGGGCGGCGAGCCGCAGCGCACCACCGCTCAGCATCACCCCGGGAAGGTCGTTGCCCGGGAAGACCAGCGGCTGCTCGATCGAGCCGGTGGCGGCGACGTGGCGCGCGGCACGGACCTGGTGCAGGGTGTCGCCCTGCCAGACGGCGACGAGGCCGTCGAAGTAGCCGAGCGCCGAACCGCCGAAGATGATCTCGACCCCGGCCTCGGCGCAGCGGGCGGCGAGGTCGCGGGCGCGCTCGTGCTCGCCCTCGACGAGCAGCGCGCCGCCGGGCTCGACGTCGTCGTCGACGAGCACGACGTCGGCGCCCAGCTCCGCCGCGCGCAGCGCCGCCGAGAGGCCGGCGCCGCCGCCGCCGAGGACCGCGACGTCGCAGTGCCGGCGGCGGTATTCGGTCTCCCAGGTCCGCTCTTCCTGGCGCTTTGGCAGGCGGCCGAGGCCGGCGGCGCGGCGCAGCACCTTCTCGTAGAGCGGCCAGAGGCGGCGCGGGCGGATGAAGGTCTTGTAGTAGAAGCCGGGCGGCGTGAAGGGACCGCCGAAGCGGTCGGTCGCCGCCATCACGTCGAAGCCGAGCGAGGGCCAGGCGTTCTGGTGCTCGACCCGCATCCCCTCGACCAGCGGCTCGCCGCAGGCCCGGACGCCGGGGGCGCCGTCGACCGTGACGAGCGAGTTCGCGCACTGACCGCAGCCGCAGATCTCGCCCCGCTTGCGGTGGTACTTGAAGCTGCGCGAGAAGACTCGCTGGCCGCCGGCGTAGAGCGCCGAGGCGATCGTGTCGCCGGCCAGCCCCTGGCGCGGCTTGCCGTCGAAGCTGAAGGAGAGCGGCCGCGAGCGGTCGATCCGCTGGCCCGGACGCTCGGGCAGGCGGCTCATCGGCCCTCTCCGGCGCCGGCCCCGGCGGCGGCCGGAGCGGGAGCGTCGGGCGGCAGCGCCGTCCACATCACCTCGTTGCTGCGGGTATCGCGTTCGGCGAGGAACCACTGGCGGCAGCCCGAGCGATGGACCCACCACTCGCGCTGCGGCCCCGCGACGTTGCGACGGAAGTAGAGGTAGCGGTTGAGCTCGCGACGCGGCGGCTTGGCGGTCGGCCGCGGCGTGGCCTCACCGCCGAAGCCGAAGTCGGTCACCTCGCGGGTGCCGCAGTTGGGACATGTGAGGAGAAACGACATTTGCAGAGCGTTGCGTAATTCGCAATACTATTGCCTATAGCGCAATATTATAGAGATAGTTCGATTCTTTGCAAGCCCGCGACGTACGCTGTCGGCGGATGACGCCCGTGACCGGCAGCAAGGCGGGAAACCAGCTGGTCGGCTCGGTCGGGCGCGCGGTCGAGCTGCTCGACGTGCTCGCCGAGGAGCCCGAGGGCCTCGGCGTCAACGAGCTGGCACGGCGAATCGAGGTCAACCCCAGCACCGCGTCGCGACTGCTGGCGACGCTCGAGCAGGGCGGGCTGGTGCGACGCGAGAGCCGCGGCCGCTTCCAGCTCGGGCTGAAGCTGCTGGCTCTCGCCGACCTGCTGGCGACCCGGCTTGACGTCCGCGAGCTGGCCCGCCCCCACCTGCACGCGCTGGTCGAGCGCACCGGCGAGACCGTCACTCTCTCGGTGCCGACCGCCGGCCAGGCGGTGACGGTCGAGTTCGTCCCCGGCAAGAGCAGCGTCGTCAGCATGGCCCGGGTCGGCCGTCCCAACGCCCTGCACGCGACCGCGATCGGCAAGACGATGCTCGCCTTCGGGCCGGACGTCCGGATCCCCCCCGCCGCCCAGCTGACCCGCTTCACCGAGCGCTCGATCGACGACGTCGCCGAGCTCGAACGCGTCGTCGAGGCGGTGCGCGAGGCGGGCTGGGCGGAGGCGATCGCCGAGCGTGAGGACGACCTCGCCTCGCTGGCGGCGCCGGTCTTCGGCGCCGACCGCCAGCTGGCGGCGATCGTCGGCCTGCAGGGGCCGGTGGCGCGGATGACCCGCGCCCGCCGGGTCGAGATCCTCCCCGAGGTCCTCGCCGCGGCCCGCGCGATCTCCGCCGAGCTCGGCGGCGCCGGCTGAGCCGGGCGCCCCGCCCTCAGCCGTTTGCGCCCGGCACCCATTCGGTACCCGCCAGCGGCACGCGCGCCATCGCCGCAGCCTCGACGGTGAGCGCGACGAGGTCCTCGGGTTCGAGGTTCTGGACCCGGGACTTGCCGCAGGCGCGCGCCAACGTCTGCGTCTCCAGGACCAGCGTCCGCAGGTAGTTGGCGAGGCGACGGCCGCCGAGCTCGGGGTCGAAGCGGGCGGCCAGCGCGTCGTCCTGGGTGAAGATCCCCGCCGGGTCGCGCCCCTCGTGCCAGTCGTCGTAGCAGCCGGCGGCAGAGCCGATCCTGGCGTACTCCTGGTCGAGCTCGGGAGCGTTGTCGCCCATCGCGATCAGTGCCGCGACGCCGATCGAGACCGCGTCCGCCCCGAGCGCCAGGGCCTTGGCGACGTCGGCGCCGGAGCGGATGCCGCCGGAGACGATCAGCTGCACCCGGCGGTGCACGCCGAGCTCGGTCAGCGCCTGCACCGCCTGCGGGATCGCCGCCAGGGTGGGAATGCCGACGTGTTCGATGAAGACGTCCTGGGTCGCCGCGGTGCCGCCCTGCATGCCGTCGAGGACGACGACGTCGGCGCCCGCCTTGACCGCCAGGGCGGTGTCGTAGTAGGTGCGGGTGGCGCCGACCTTGACGAAGATCGGCTTCTCCCAGTCGGTGACCTCGCGCAGCTCCTCGATCTTGATCTCGAGATCGTCGGGCCCGGTCCAGTCGGGATGGCGGCAGGCGCTGCGCTGGTCGACGCCGACCGGCAGGTCGCGCATCTCGGCGACCCGGTCGGAGATCTTCTGACCGAGCAGCATGCCGCCGCCGCCGGGCTTTGCCCCCTGGCCGACGACGACCTCGATCGCGTCCGCGCGGCGCAGGTCGTCGGGGTTCATCCCGTAGCGCGAGGGCA
>AR_comb_assmDRAFT_10263470_pt1 | contig 25684 bp, 22 predicted proteins | sample ArasoioldDNA_FD_10543 | JGI IMG/M metagenome (IMG submission 10543) | reverse complement strand
AATCTTGCTGAGGGGTCGGCTCCTTGCTGGCCGGCAAAGTCCAACCCGCCGATCGGCAGATTGGCGTTCCCGGCGGCGGGATTCGTGGAGACACATTCGATCGCACTGATGGCGGTACCGTAGGTGTGGATGGAGACGGGCTGGGTCCACCAGCGGAATTCGACGCCTTCTTCGCGGGCTTGCTCGTATTCAAACGAGAAGGCAGCCATGTGTTGGTGGTCACGGCGGTAGAGGATCTGGACGGATTCGGCGCCGAGGCGGCGGGCGGCACGAGCGGCATCAATGGCGGTATTGCCCGCGCCGATGACCACAACGCGGCGGCCGACCAAAAGAACGGTGTTTGTTTTGTAGCCTTCGATGAAATCGAGCGCGTTGACGACGGCAGGATGCTCTTCGCCGGGGATACTCAGTTTGTGCATCGTGCCCAAACCAACACCGAGAAAAATGAAGTCGTGGTCGTTTTCGAGCTGCGCGAGCCTGGCGGCGGAAATCTCTTCGCCAAATCGGAATTCGACGCCCAGGGCTCTGATCATTTCGATCTCGCGGAGGCTATCGGCGGAGCGGAGTTTATACTCTGCCACGCCATAGGTGTTGAGGCCGCCTGGGAGAGCCTTGCGCTCGAACACGGTGACCGAAAAACCTTGCTGGCGGAGCTCGGCCGCACAAGAAAGTGAGGCCGGGCCGGCGCCGATGCAGGCGACTTTGCCGGCCCTCGCTGCGCTGGTTTTTCTTTCCAACGCCCCACCGTTACGAAGGAAGGCATCCATTGCATAGCGCTGGAGACGTCCGATTTCGATGGGCTGCTTGTTGTAACGGTGATAGACGCAGGCGCCTTCACAGAGAACGTCCACAGGACAGACGCGGGAACAACTGGCGCCGAGAATATTAGCGTCGAGGATGGTGAGAGCGGAGCCGCGGAGGTTACCTTGAGCGATTTTCTTAATGAAGCGCGGAACGTCGATATGCGTCGGGCAGGCGGCGGTGCATGGGGCGTCGAAGCAGTAGAGGCAGCGGTTGGCTTCCGTAAGCGCGGACGGGTGGTCGAAGGCCGGATGGAGGTCTGGGAAACGGGCGAGGAGTTCGGAGTCCGGTCTATGTGCTTCGGTCAACTCACCCTCCTGGGCGATGACAACGATCGGAAAAAGCAGATCTTTCAGCGCGCTTCGCGAGACTCAGGATGACGAAAACAACAAAACCGAATGGCAACAAGACGCCGCGACCTCGCCAAGCGCAGGTTGCTGCGCCCTACGACAGTCAAAAAAAACGCTACGGCTTCACGAGGGCGTCGTACATGTCCGGGCGGCGATCGCGGTAAAATTGCCAGGTTTTGCGAACCTGGGAAATCAGGTCCAGGTCGAGATCGGCGGTGAGGACTTCGTCTTTGTCGCGTGAGGCCTGGGCAAAAATCTGGCCGCGCGGATCGCAGAAGTAGCTGGACCCGTAGAATTCGCCGATGTTCCAGGGTGCTTCGGTGCCTACGCGGTTGATGGCGGCGATGAAGTAACCGTTGGCGGCGGCGTGCGCGGGCTGCTCGAGTTTCCAGAGGTATTCGCTGAGCCCGGCGACGGTGGCGGAAGGATTGAAGACGATTTCCGCGCCGTTGAGACCGAGGGCGCGGGCGCCCTCGGGAAAATGGCGGTCGTAGCAGATGTACACGCCAATTTTGGCGAAGCCGAGATCGAAGACGGGATAGCCGAGATTACCTGGGCGGAAATAGAACTTTTCCCAGAAACCCGGCGCGACGTGGGGGATGTGGGTTTTGCGATATTTTCCAAGGTAGGAGCCGTCATTGTGAATGACGGCGGCGGTGTTGTAGTAGACGCCTTCGGATTCGATTTCGTAGAGGGAGACGACGAGGGCGACGCGGAGTTCGGCGGCCAGTTTCTGCATGAGCTTGGTGGTGGAACCGCCGGGAATTGGTTCTGTGAAGTCATACCAGCGAGTTGATTGTTCGGCACAGAAGTAAGGGCCGTAGAAAATCTCCTGCAGGCAGATGATTTGCGCGCCGTCGGCCGCAGCCTTGCGGATCATAGCGACGTGTTTGTCCAGCATGACCTGCTTGATTTTGTCGAGCGGGCTGGCGGGAGACTCGGCGTTGGTCGCCTGGACCAGAGAGCAGCGGATAATGCGGGGCATGAGGCTCCTTGTGGGAAGCGGTTAGTTGAGTCAGTCATCTTACATCGGCGAGAGACGGATTGGGGAGGGGCGGTTGCGAGAAGGAAGAGAAGATTGCCACAGGGTCAGTAGAGCACGCGGAAAGGGCCCGGCACTCCATTCGGAGAGAGTCGGCGGCGTGTCAATAGGGGGCTTTGTCGGGTTTGGCTCGCCAAGCGCTGAAGATGGCGATGGCTTCTTCGCGGAGGAGCTGGTCCATGGGAATGCGGCGTTCGTGATGCGGGACGGTGATTTCGCGGTAGATGAAGGCGTCGTCGAAACCTGCGGCAGCGGCATCGGCGGCAGTGGCGGCGTAGAAGACCTTCGCTGGACGAGCCCAATAAATTGCGCCGAGACACATGGGGCAGGGTTCGCAGGTGGTGAAGAGTTCGCAGTGATCGAGCTGAAAGGATTCGAGGCGCTTGCAGGCTTCGCGAATCGCAACGACTTCGGCGTGGGCAGTGGGGTCGTTGGCAGCGGTAACACGATTAGTACCTGTGGCGATGAGGGCGCCGCTTTTGGCGATAACGGCAGCGAAAGGGCCGCCGCCGTTGCGGACGTTTTCAAGAGCGAGCGCGATGGCCTGGCGCATGAAGTCGAGTGCCATGGGTGAATTTTACTGTGCATGGTTTGTGGCGGAAGAGCAAGGGTGAGTCAGGATCACAAACCCGACAGGGGGAGAGGGAGAGATTGCCAGCTACGCTCGGAGTGACAAATCCCGCTCCGGCCATAAGCGCAAACGATACCGCCAGAACCGTCACGACGACAGGCTGGCAAGAGTTTCGGCGAGGATAAGGGTGCCGCGGGCGATGTCTTCAGGAGAGGCGAATTCATCGGGGCGATGGCTGTAGCCGTTGCGGCACGGGATGAAAAGCATGGCGGTCGGTACGATGCGGGACATGAAGAGCGAGTCGTGGTAGGCGCGGCTGACCATGGACCGGAAAGCGAAATTGTGAGCGCGGCAGGAGGCAGCGAGCGCTTCGGCGACGAGCGGAGAGCAGTCGGCGGGCGCATCGGCGTTGAGAAGGTCAGTTCGCAAGGAGACCTTGCGTTTCGAAGCGATGACCTCGGCGGATTCGGCAATTTTCCGCATAACCGCGTCACGGCGAGCCAGATCGGTGTCGCGGACGTCGAGGCTGAGCCGGACGCGGCTGGGGATGCTGTTAACGGCACCGGGGAAAACTTCGCAGATGCCGACGGTGGCGACGGTATCGGGAACGCTGGTTGCGCGAGCCGCCGACTCGACCGCGAGGACGAGTTCCGAGGCGGCGCAAAGGGCGTCCTTGCGATCGGGCATGAGAACACCGCCGGCATGGCCGCCGGAACCTTCGATCAGGATCTTTGCGCTGGCAGGCGCGGCGATTTTCTGCACGATGCCGAGCGAAATTCTCTGTTGCTCGAGGATCGGGCCTTGTTCGATGTGGAGTTCCACGAAGGCTTTGTAGTGACCCGCGGGGAGTTTGACGGTGCAGAGTTCGCTCGCGAAGCCGGCGGCGCGGCGGACGGTTTCAAGGGTGTCGCCATTGTTGTCGGTGAGTTGGGCGGCGGATTCGGAAGATAAAATGCCGGAGAGAAGACGGCTGCCGAGACAGCCTACTCCGAAGCGCGTGGGTTCCTCAGACGTGAATACGAGAAGCTCGATGGAATGTTTCGGGCGGAAGCTTGCTCGTTGCAGGGCACGCATGGCCTCGAGTGCGCCGAGCACACCGACGACACCGTCGTATTTGCCGGCATTGGGAATAGCATCAATGTGGGAACCGGTGCCAACGGCGGGCGCAGTGGGACTGCTACCTTGCCAGCGGGCAAAGGTATTGCCGATGGCGTCGGCGCGGATGACGAGTCCGGCCTCGCTGCATTTTGTAGCAAGCCAGGCACGAGCGCGGAGATCAGCGGAAGAGAAAACAATGCGAGTGACGACGGGCGGTTCGGCTTCGGTAATTTGCGCGAGTTCGTCTATTTCGGATTGCAGACGGTGGTGATCAATCTGGAGATTCATAGCAGCGGTGGTTCAGCGCGGCGACAAGGATGGCGGTTCCAGTCCTTGTAGATTAGATATTTTGCCTGTTTCTTGCCGATTGCGCCGAACCACTGCGGGCACCACGGGGCCATCCAGATGAAATCGCCGGCTGTGGTGGGATACCAGGAGTCGCCCAGGCGATAGATGCCGCCGCCTTCGAGCATGAGGAGGCCATGTTCCATGATGTGCATTTCGACCATGCCGAGAGCCGCACCGGGCTGGTAGGTCATGGTGTTGACGGCGAAGTCGAACGATGGGTGATCGGGGAGGAGGCATTTGACCTGGAGGTCCGGGTCGTCGCCAAGAGCGTGTGAAGTGATGGAATCTTCGCTGGATACGATCAGTTGCGGCGCGGGAACAGAGTCGAGAGGCTGGTAGGCTTTTTCGAAAACGGCGACTCGGCTCGACGCGGAAGCCCAAATTCGATGTGCGAGCTTTTCCGGGATGTAGGCGAACCCACGCTCGGGAAGCGAATGTTGCTTGCTGGAGACTTCAATTTGGATGGCGCCGTCAAGGACGTAAAGGAAACGTTGTGCGGGGGTCGAGCAGAGTTGGCCGTCGGGCTCGAATTCGGCCGTGTACTGGGTGAAGGCTGCGCCCAGAGCGGGGCTGATGTGGACAATGGCGGTGGCTTTGCTCATGCCGGGAAGCGTGGTACGGACGAAGGTGTCCGGCGCAAGCAGAAGATGGTTGCGCTGATGCGAACTCCGCGTCTGACCGAGGTGGTGCAGTGGGTTATCCACGCGTGGTTGTCCTCGTTAGGAATTCTGGCGATGCGGCGATTTGCTTCAGCAAGTGGCCGCCGCAATCGATGGCACTGGCGACATCTTCAAGCAGGACGGATTCGGCGGGATCGTGGCTGATGCCGCCCGGGCTGCGCAGGAAAATCATCGCGGAGGGAACGCGCGAGGCGAGGATCATGGCGTCATGGCCGGCGCCGCTGGGCATGCGGTGGGGAGTGCAGCCGGCGGCGCGGATGGCGGATTCGATTTGCGCGACAAGGAAAGAATCCATAGCCACCGCGGGATGGTTGAGGAAACTCGCGAAGTTCACGGTGAGCGCGCGGCGAGCCGCGATTTGCTGGGCCAATGCGGTCAGGCGTTGCACCGCCTGCATGCGTACCTGATCGGACTTGTGCCGGACGTCGAGAGTCAGACGAACTTCGCTGGAAATCACGTTGGTGACGCCGGGATGAGCGCGAATAGAGCCGACCGTAGCGACCAGGCCAGCAATGCGGCTCGATTCGGATTCGACGGCGACCATCCATTCTGCAGCAGCTGCCAGAGCGTCGCGCCGCGCATTCATGGGAGTGGTACCGGCGTGGTTGGCCTGGCCGGTGAAAGTGAACGCGAGACGCGATTGGCCGACAATGGCTTCCACGGCGGCCAGCGAAAGGTTGAGGCTCTCCAGCACCGGGCCCTGCTCGATGTGGAATTCAAGATAACCGAGAACGTCGTCGCCAAGCTGTGCTGCGGGAAGCTGAAGCGGATCGAGTCCGAAATTGCGAATCGCTTGCCGGATCGAGATGCCATTGGTGTCGCGTCGATTGAAAAACTCTTGGTCGTAGTTGCCGACGAGGGCGCAACTTCCGATAAAAGGCGTGGCGAAACGGACTCCTTCTTCTTCAGAGAAGGCGACTAGCTCGATGGCAAAAGGCAAGCGCTGTCCGTCGAGTTGTTCGAGAAGAGCGATCGCCAGGAGAACACCAAGAGGACCATCGAAGGCACCCGCGTTGGGTACAGTGTCCAGATGAGAGCCGACAAGCAGACGGGGTGCGGCGGAGTCGGCGGCGGGGTAGACGGCGCGAAGATTTCCCGCGGCGTCGATAGCGGTGGCTACGCCGAGAGGTTGCAACCATTCCGCGATGGCGTTGTGGCAATCGCGCATGGGCGGAGAGAGGAACGTGCGACGTAAGCTGGTCGCATCTTCGCTGAAGCGCGCGAGCATCTGGCAACGGGCGATGACGTCGGCGGCGCGAGATGTTGCAATGGGGTTGAAGGTCTGCGACACAGGATTCATTCGCGTGTCACGCGCGCCTCGATGTAACCGTGAGGCTCATCCGTAGGCACGAAGATTTCGTTCGGATTGTCCTGGCCAAAGCGAGAAAGGTCAACCAGAAGACAATGCTTGTTGGGCATCGCGAGGTGGATGTCCTTTACTTCCGCGACCTGATCGAGAACTTTTTGGGCCATCGCGTAGAGAGTGTGCTGGGCGGATTCGCTTTGATGATTGGCAAAGGCCGCCAGGAGCAGTTCGCGAATTTTGCAGCGCAGGTCGGCGAAGGAGGAGCTCGCGGACGTGTAAGTCCAACTGGCGCTGAGGGCGGTGGCAAATAAGCGGTCGCGGGTCTCCGGAAGCGTGGTTAGCGAATCCCTGATGTAGCCGGTGAAGGCGGAGTTTGCTGTCTTCACCATGACAAGACTGTCTAGGCCGGAAACGACTTCGGCAGCGGCGCCGCAAGATTGCGTGACCGTGGTGGTTTGCAGTTCGCGGGATGACTGCAGGAAGGTCGTAGGATGGGCTTTGCCGCCAAGCGTGGCGTGATCCCATGCGCATTCCGAGATGCTGGCCTCAGCTGCGGAAACCTGAACATTTCGGCTGAGCAGGAAAGCCGTGAGCTCTTTGGCAAAATCCTCGATGCAAACTGCTGCGGAATTGCGGGCGAGGGAGTACACCGTATTCTTCATGGTGTCGGTGGGAAGGATCTTACCGTTGTCACCTTCTGTAAAACAGGACTCAAAATCTCCGCGCAACAAGATTTGGACGGTCCACTCGCGCAGATCATGATAATCGGGCTGCCGCTTCACGCGCACTAATCGAACGCGCGATTTGCCGTAACGGTTTTCAGCGAGCTTGGCCATGCGCTCAGGATCCCCGGTACGTAGTGTAACCGTTCGGACTTAATAGCAGCGGAATGTGAAAGTGGGACTCGCCGGTGCGGGCATGGAACGCGATTTCGACAAATGGATATAGCCCGCGGACTCCTTGCGAACCAAAATAGGCAGCGGTGTCAAAGGTGAGGCGGTAGAAGCCCTCGGCTAGGCTTTCCTCTTCGGGAAGAAGTTGGAAGCAACGACCGTCAGCATCTGTTTGCGTGGAACAAAGCTGACGCCATGCTCCGGAAGGCTCGCGAAAGTCCAGACGGACACACACTGCGGCTGCGGGTTTGCCGCATGAGGTATCCAGGATGTGGGTAGAAATGCGCTTCATATCCCCAACCACTTCTTCAGGCGAAGCTGCGTGATTTGGCGCTGCTCATCGGCGGCTTCGCGAAGTTCAGTGTGCTTATCATTCTGCATTCGACGACGAAGAATGGCCAGAATTTCGGCGGCGGATTTGCCTGTAGCGCACACAATGAAGATGTGCCCGAAAGTCTCTTCGAAAGCCCGATTGGCTGCAGTAAGGGCGCACTTGACGTCATCGTCCGCAGTGTTTACGCGGGCTTGTTCCTGTTGCGACCACGCCGCGGACCGTGCAGAGGTTGGAGTGTCGTCAGGAGACTCGCCGAGGCGCGGATGGTTACGGAAGGCTTCGAGCCAGTCGTTTGGTGTTAGGCTGCTCCAAATTTCCTCGGAAGCGGTCAGCAGGGATGACTCATCCGCAAACGGTCTGCGCTGTGCGAGTCGCTCGGCCCATGCTGTAGAGCCACAACAGGACAGGATTTCCTTGGCGCCTTCCATTGAGGACACTTCGTTCCACTTCCTAAGGACGTCGTTCGTCGGCCTTCCGCCCGTCGTCTTCGCCTTCGAACAGAGCGTTTCGACAAATTCGCCGACCAGATTGGCAGCGACGGCAGCGCGATATTTGGTCGTGGAGCGGATATCGTCGATCGGCTGGATATACCGGGCGACGCTTGCCGCGGCCAGGCTTGCGAGCCCTGGCTCGACCTTTTGGCCATTGATCAAATCTTCCGTGGCATTCAGGCGAAGGGGAGTCGGTGCTACGCTGCCAAGAGCGATGCGAGCATCCACGATCGTGCCGTTTTCGATTTTCCCCAGGGCAGCGACACAGACTTTCGAGATCGCTTGCGCCTTGCGCGAGCCCACTTTGCGAGTAAAGACAAAATAGTTTGCATAATTCCGCGGCAGCTTGACCGCGCGGATCAATTCACCCGATTGCAGCGCGTGCTTTTTGTAGCCGTGATGAAATTGCGTGTACGGCACTTCCCTTTCCCCACGCGCTGAGACCAGCGCCAAAACAGCTTCGTAAACCAACAAGGCGGGCAACGAGTCGGCGGCGGGCGAGGCGTTGACAATGTTCCCTCCAAGGGTGCCGCGGTTTTGGTTGGCGACGCCGCCCGTCCAGGCAGCCGCGCTTGAGAGAAGGGGAAATTCGCGAGCGATGATTTCGTTCTGCCGGAGATCGCTGTACGTACATCCTGCACCAATGCGGACTTCTTCAGGCAAAACCTCAATTTCGCGCAACTCAGGAAGGTTCCAGATACTGACCAGCCTGCGACCGGGCAATTTTCCGGCCGCGTACAAAACCATGAGATCGGTGCCGCCGGCGATCGGCGTCCAGCTTTCCGGCTCGCGGTCCATCAGCGACAGGACCGAAAGTAAGGTGCCGGGCGTGACAAGCTGATAATCGCGCGGATCAGATCTCATTTCGCTTCGCTCTCGCCAATTGCTTGCTGCACGGCCTCAAAGATTTGCGAGTATCCGGTACACCTGCAAAGATTTCCCGAAAGTCCTTCGCGAATTTGGTCCAGTGTCGGCCGCGGATGGTTGTCCAGCAGATGAACTGCGGCCAGTAACATTCCGGGTGTGCAGATACCGCATTGCGCGCCGTTGCAGGCGAGAAACGCCCGTTGCAACGGGTGCAGGCGTTGGTCCTGCGCAAGGCCCTCGATCGTAGTGATGCTGGCGCCATTCGCTTGCGCGACCGGGACCAGACAACTGTTCACCAATTGACCATCCAGGAGCACGGAACACGAGCCGCACTCACCCTCTCCGCAGCCCTCTTTCGCTCCGGTCAGGCCGAGTTCATGGCGCAGAACATCAAGCAATCGCTCCATCGGATATGCAAGAAACGTCGTCGCCGCGCCATTTACGGTCAGGTGAACTTGCTGCTTGCCGGGCTCGAAGGACGCCGGCATCAGGATTGTGTTACGGCTACCGAAGACTGCGCCAACCAGGCGGCGTGAATGTCTTCGGGTAGCAGCGGAATGGAATTGAAAGAGATGCCCAGGGCGTTTTCAATGGCATTGACGATGGCAGGAGCTGGCCCATCCATGGGCAATTCGCCAATTCCCTTTGCGCCGAACGCGCCATGCACGTTGCCGAGCTCCTCGAAATACACGCGGATCGGAGGCAGGTCCATCGAAGCGGGCATGATGTAGTTGGTCATCTGATTGTTCAGCATGCGTCCATTTTCCCAGACAACTTTTTCGTACAGCGCGAAGCCAATGGCTTGGGCCACGCCTCCGGCAATCTGTCCTTCGGCCAGGCGCGGGTGAAGAACCTTGCCGACTTCCTGCAGCGCGACGAAGTCCTCGACGGCAACGCTGTAAGTCGTGAGGTCCACCGACACTTGGGCGATGTACACCGCCCACGCAAAGGCTGCGTACGCATCGCCGCGGTATTTCTGATCGTCCCAAAAGATTTCCGGCGGTGCGTCGTAACGCGAATAAGACTTCAGTTGGCCATGTTTGCCGATATGATCTCGGCACGCGCTGCGAAAGTCTTCGGGCGAATATCCTTCGCTCAAAGCTCCCGAGCCAATCAACGTTTGCTTGAGCCCGCGCGCGGCGGATTGGACCAGATTACCGACAATCATGGCGGTGCGCGAAGCGACAGTGGGCCCGCTGTTCGGAACGGCGCTGGTGTCAGGTTGCGCGATGCCCACGACCTCATAGGGCAGCCGCAAGGTTTCGGCGGCAATTTGGCACAGCACCGTATTGGTGCCCTGGCCAAACTCTGCACTCGACACAAGAACGCGGACCGAACCATCGATGAGCGCTTCAACGCCAACTACGGAACTCAAATGGCGTTCGCCGGAGCCCGTGAAACCGGCTCCGTGAAAAAATGCAGCGATGCCGATGCCTTTCCTTATCTTCCCGCCCGCATTTTGCCGAGCCGAAAATCTCATCTGATTTTGGTAGTTGGACAATTCGAGTGCCCGGTCGAGCATGCGATCTAGATCAATTCTTTCGCGGACAAGTTGCTCCGTTGTGGTGGTCATGCCGCCTTTGAGAAAATTACGCTTGCGAATTTCAACCGGCGAAATGCCGACGACTTGCGCGATATGGTCCATGTGGCGTTCCATCGCGAAGAGAGTTTGCGGCGCGCCAAAACCGCGGAACGCGCCGTGCGGCGGAGTGTTGGTGGCGACCGCTTTGCTGCGGATCGTAACGTTCGGCCAACAATAGGGACCTCCGGCATGGATCGTACCGCGCGATAGCACCACGGAGGAAAGCGTTGCGTAGGCTCCGCCATCCATAGTGATTTCGATTTCGCCGCCAAGGATTTTCCCATCGGCCGCCACCGCCGTGCGATGGCGCGTCCGCGACGGATGCCGCTTGGTGGTGGCGACCAGGTCTTCCATGCGGTCGTAGATGATTTTAACCGGCCGTTTTGCCTTCATGGCCAGCAGTGCAGCATGTGCGGCGATCATTGATGGATATTCTTCCTTGCCGCCGAAGGCGCCGCCGGTTTCCATCTGTACGACGCGAACTTTGTCTTCGGGGAAGGCGAACAACGCCATCAGCGCTTTGTGAACGTAGTAGGGGCACTGCAGCGATCCCCAGATCGTCACGCCGTGCTCTTCGTCAAAAGCCGCGAGCATCCCGTTATTTTCTATATAAAGCTGTTCCTGTGCTCCGGTGAAATACTCCCCTCGGACGACGTGGGTCGCTTGCTCCCAGACGCTCTCCAGCGAGCCCTTTTCGATCAGGAACGTTTTCAGGGTGTTATCACTGCCCCAGATGATTTCGGCCTGCCGCTCGCTCTCTTCCATCGAGAAAATGGCGGGGAGAGGATCGTATTCGATGGAAACCGCCTCGACGGCTTTCCACAGTTTGTGGCGATCGGGATGCGCGAGAAGAAGGATTGGCTCTTCGGCGTGATTGACGACGGCGTCGGCGAGGCACGGCTGGTCATCAAGGATCAGCGCGATGCAGTTGCGTCCTGGAATATCTTTTGCGCTGACCAAAACGTATTCGTTCCAGTTGATGGCGGCGTCGAAGCTAATTTTGCGTATCCTGCCACGCGGAATCCTGCTGCGAACGGTTGCGCCGTGAAGCATGCCAGGCAGGGTCATGTCGTCCACGTAAAGGGCGCAGCCGGTAACTTTGTCGCGGCCCTCCTTGCGAGGGACGGACGCTCCGATGATGCGATTTTCGGTCAAGGCCATGGACTCTCTAGGGGCGGCGAAAGGGCCGCGTGGTAGCTGCTATTGTGGCCGAAGCGGGAAGTCTTTTGAACGGCAAATTGTCTGCTGGGGGGCCGAGGCCAGCAGTGAAACGGCGCTCACTGGCATTCGCGCCCGGCGGCCTCGCAGAGAAATTTGCCATGGTCAAAAATGCAGAGGCCTCGCAGATAGGTTTGCTGTACAACACCGGTAAGGCGATGTCCGAAGTAAGGCGAAACCGGATGGCGAGAGTAGAGGCGGCCGGCTGTCAACGTAAACTGCGTTTCGGGATCGAAGACAACAAAATCGGCATCGAAGCCGGCCGCAAGTCTTCCCTTGCGCTGACCGCAACCAGCCAGCAGCGCCGGCTTTTCGGCCATCCAAGCGGCGATATCGCGCAGAGTGAAGCCGCGGCGCAGACATTCCGTCCACATCACCGGCAGTGCAATAGCGAGACTGGCGATGCCGCCCCAAGCTGTTCGGAAGCTGCCTTCTTCGAGCCGCTTCATTTGCGGTAAGCACGGCGAGTGATCGGTTACGACAAGATCGATTAGGCCCTCGCGGAGAGCCTGCCAGAGTTGCTCGCGGTTCGCTTCGCCGCGGATGGGCGGGGCGCACTTGCAAAGCGTTGCGCCGTTGGCAATTTGTTCGGCGCAAAAGTACAGATAGTGGGGGCAGGTTTCAACCGTTACTGGCAGCCCTCCGGATTTTTCACGTCGTAGTAAGTCGAGTGCCTTGCTCGTCGAAAGGTGCACTATGTGCAGTGGAAACTGGAATTCACGACAAAGCGACAACAAGAGGTCAATGGCCGCGAGTTCGGCCTCGTCGGGACGTGATAGGAGAAAAGTGTCGTAGCAGCACCAATCGGCATGGACCAAATTACGTCCTGCGGCTTCGATCGGTCCTGGAAGCTCTGCGTGAACCAGAAGCGGCAGGCCGGTCTTCGCTAAATGCGGGAGCGCTCTACGCAACTGCTGCTCAGAAACCATGGTGAAGCCCTCGATTGCAGGGTCCACAAGAAAACACTTGAATCCGCGCACCCCGGCGGCGGCAAGCGGTTCAATCTGCTGCTGATTGTCGCCGACCACTCCGCCCCAAAGGGCCCAATCAACGAAGCTGGATTTTTTTGCGCAGGCCCGCTTAGCTTCCAAGGCCGCGACCGTCGTCGTGGGCGGCAGAGAATTCAGCGGCATGTCGACGATCAGCGTGCAACCGCCGGCTGCGGCCGCGCGGGTTCCCGTCGAAAAACCTTCCCAATCGGTGCGCCCGGGTTCATTGATATGGACGTGAGAGTCGACCAGGCCCGGAAGAATTGCGGACTCGCCGAACTCGGTAACGGCGGCGCCTGGCGGAACTTCGTCTCGCGCCACGACTGCTAAAATCGTTTCGCCTTCGATGAGCAACGCGCCTGAACGGATTCCCTGCGGCGTGACAATTCGATGCGAACAGAATGCTTGCAGGCTCATGAGGATTGGCTGGCCAAAATCACAACCACCGCACCCAGAGTAGCGGCGAATTGCCTACGACGGCAAGCCAGCCAAAATGGTGCGGAATGTTCCGCACCATCTCCGGCACTTAAGCTTCGAAGCTTCTGTTCAACTTCCGCGTTAAAAGGAAGTCCCTCTAAGACTAAGACGAAGTGGCTTTCTGGTTTTTTACCTCGATTTCATTGACAACCTGCGTTACGTTCGGCGTTGCCGCAACAACTTTTTCCACCATGGTCCGCTGCGACTGCGAGTTGACTTTGCCCTTTAGCGTTACAACGCCTTGCTTCACGTTGTAGCTGACATCATGATTCCATTTGTGTTTGGTTAGGACGGCGTCAACGTTTTTCTCGATGGCTTTGTCCATGTCGGACTGGACCTCCTTAGCCATGCTTTCTTCGCCCGGGGGACGCACGGAAATCTGATTCGCAATCACCTGACCCGCGGCTGCGGCTCGGGCTATCGATTCGGCCTGCGATTTGTCGGCGTCATTGGTAACCGTGCCTGTCAGGGTCACTATGCCCTTGTCGCGGTCCTGGCTGACGCTGACGTCCTTCAGACCAGCTTGTTCCAAACCCTGTTTAAGGTTGTCTCTTACATCCGGCGCTTTCGCCTGCTGCTGGCCGCAACCTGCGCTAAGCACCAGGGCGGCAGCGAGCATGGCAGGTGCCAGCGCTCGAAACGGCTTGAAGTGAGTCATAGATGTCCCTCCGTGATGTCGTCTGGGAGGCCGGGAGCGCGGCGCGAGCACGCGCATCAAAAAATAATGCAACGGAAAGAGAGCAGCAGCCATCGGGCATCTGCGGTACAGTCGCGACTGAAGGACGGTAAGCAGAACGACTTGCCCGGGATTCATAACGCGGCCGCACATTGTATTCGATCGTCCGCCTGTGCTAACACTTACTCCATGAAATACAAGGTAATCCGTAATGAGTTGGGTTCACGGAGCGGAACGCGTCCCATCTCAGCCTTAGGGAATCGATGAAATCGAAATCTGCGTCTCGGAACGGGCGCGCCGTGACGACTCGGCGTGGGGCGCCTGTTGAAGCCGCACAAAACGGGTTCTTAGTTGTGGCGATTGGCGCGTCGGCGGGTGGAATCGAAGCCTTCGGCGAGTTCATGCGAAGCTTGCCGACCAACACCGGCATGGCCTTTGTGATCATCCAGCACCTTGATCCCAAGCATCACAGCATCCTGACGGAACTCCTTTCCAGAGAAACGAAAATGCCGGTCAAAGAGGCGAAAGACGGCATGGGAGTGCAGCCGAATCACGTATTCGTCATTCCACCAAACGCGACCATGTCGATTGCGGCGAGAAGACTGCACGTCACCAGCCCTCGCGAAGAGACACGCGGCCCGCATATGTCGATCGATCATTTCATGCGAACTCTGGCGCACGAGGAGCGCGAGCGCGCGGTGGGCGTCATCCTATCGGGCACCGGTTCAGACGGCACACTCGGCATGGCGGAAATTCAGGCGCAAGGAGGCGTCACGTTTGCGCAAGACGTCTCCTCCGCCAAGTATGACGGCATGCCCCGCAGCGTCATAGCTTCAGGTTGCGTAGACTACGTTCTATCGCCAAAGAAGATTGCACGAGAGCTTGAGCGCATTTCGCGTCATCCTTACGTCGTGGCGGCACCAGAGGTTTCTGACGCAAGAGTGGGAGAACAAGCAAGCCTCAATTCCATTTTTCAGGTGCTGCGCCGGAACACCGGAGTGGACTTTACTAAGTATCGAAAAACAACCATTCTGCGCCGCATACAATGGCGGATGGTTGTGCATCGGCTGCAAGGACTGGATGAATATGTAAAATATCTTCAGACCAATCTAAATGAGATTAAAGCGCTCTATCGAGACATGCTGATCAACGTGACCAGCTTTTTCCGTAATCCACGGGTATTTGACACGCTAAAGTCGGAAGTGTTTCCGACAATCTTCAGGAATCGCACTTCCGCTGCACCGATTCGCATCTGGACGCCGGGTTGCGCTTCGGGCGAGGAAACATACTCGATCGCGATTGCGCTGCTGGAGTTTTTGGGCGACAAAGAACCTCAGATTCCCATCCAGCTGTTTGGAACGGACGTAAGCGAAACCAGCATCGACAAAGCGCGAGCCGGGACATATCCCGAAAACATTCAGACCGACGTTTCACCGGAACGGTTGAGGCGTTTCTTCACCAAAGCCACGGCCGGCCATCGGATCAGCAAAAATATTCGTGACGTTTGTATTTTTGCGCAGCACAATCTCCTGAGCGACCCGCCTTTTTCGCAAATAGATCTGATCTGCTGCCGGAACGTGCTCATCTACCTGGAGCCGATCGTGCAGAACAAAGTACTGTCGCTTTTCCACTATGCGCTTCGGCCCGATGGCTTCCTGGTTCTGGGCACGTCGGAAGGTCTGGGCGGCGCCGCGAACCTGTTCAGCGTGGAAGACCGTACCTACAAGATTTTTGCGAAGAAATCTTCTGCAATGCGCGAAGTCCTGACTTTTTCTCTGAATCCGCAGCGAGATCGTACCGAATATGGGCCCATCCACGGTCCCACAAAGAGGCCAGAAGCGACCTCGAATTATCTTGAAGCGCAGAAGGGTTTTGACCGGAGACTGTTGTCGCAGTACGCTCCGGCGACTGTGTTTGTCAATGAAGACCTGGAGATTATCCACTCGCGCGGCGATGTAAACCGCTACTTAAAGCTCGCGCCGGGGCGAGCGAGCCTAAGCATTCTGAAAATGGCCAAGCAAGGTCTGGTTCTCGACCTACGAAACGCGCTGGCCCGCGCTAAAAAGGACAATAGGCCGGTTCGAAAACAGAATGTGCAAGTCAAAAGCGGCGGCAATGGCGAGGGTACGGTCAATGCGGACGCAACACGGCTGGTAAGCTTCGAGGTTGTGCCCATTCGCCTGGGAAACCTGAAGGAACTGTATTTCATGGTTCTGTTTCAGGACGTTTTGCTGGAGGCGGAGCCCAAAGCCTCTCGACGCGGGGAGAAAGAACGTCGCGAATCTAAACATGGCCCCCTGACTATCAAGCTGGAACAAGAGTTGGCAGCCACCAAGGAATACCTGCAATCGGTGATTGAAACTCAGGAGGCCACCAACGAAGAGCTGCAATCAGCCAATGAGGAAATTCTTTCCAGTAACGAAGAACTGCAAAGCACGAATGAGGAACTCGAAACCGCCAAGGAAGAACTTCAGTCAGCGAACGAAGAGCTGAACACGGTCAACGACGAGCTGCGCAGCCGGAACCTCGAAATCACCCAGGTAAACAACGATCTCACCAATCTTCTTGCGAGCATCGACATCACCGTGGTGATGGTGGGAAGCGATCTGACTATCAGGCGGTTCACTCCACTCGCTCATGAAGTGCTCGGATTGATACCCACCGATGTCGGCCGGCCGCTGCTCAACATCAACCCAAACACCGAAATTTCGGACCTGCAGCAAATGGTTGTGAAGGTCATGTCTACTTTTCGGCCGGTTGAGAAGGAAATCGTGGATCAGAAAGGCGGCCGCTTTCAGTTGCGCATCCTCCCCTATCGTACGACCGATAACAAGATCGACGGGGCGGTAATCACGCTGGTTGATATTTCACCGAAAACTGCGGTTCAGTAACTGTCGGGCCTCAGGCTTAGCTTTTCCCTTCGTCGGTTGCCTTTTAGTATTCAATTGGCGCAACAGCAATTCGACCTCTGTGCTCCTGTCTTTCACTTCGCGTTTCATTTTTTCACTAAAAGATGCCTTGTTACAAAAATGTTTGGCTGCCTGGTAGGCTCGCTTGGCGTTTCTAATATTGCGCTCGCTTTTCAATGGGTCATTGCCAGTGAGCGCGATGTTGCCAAAGGTGATCGCCAAGTCGAGTTCGGTGAGAACGAAATGGTATTTGGCGAATTCGTGATCTGCTCTCAGTCGGACGTGATTTGATGTTAGCGACTTCATTTGACGATAGTGCCGGACCCGGGTGCCAACCTGCTTACCAGCATCCCGGTAGTGAACCCTGGAAATCGTTGTATATCGAGGCCTGAGGCGGCAAACCTGCGTCTCAGCAACACCTTGAACGAAGCCTTAAGATCTGAAAGGTACGCCTCTACCGACGCTGTGACGCCTGCATCGGTCTTGTCGCCGCCTGTGCGCGCGCAATGATATATGCGCGAATCGCTTTCACGTCCTCTGCGGAGAGGATCTTCTTGTAGGACGGCATCCCGCCGGAGGCTCGAGTGCCGCCAAGCACGATCGATGGCAATGAATCGAGAACCTCTTTACTCGAATAGCGGAGATCGGGCAGCGGACCGGCGACGGCGTTCAGGCCATGACAGAGGAAGCAGTGCGAGTTGAACAACAAGGCGCCCGCGTGCACTGCCTCGGGATCCTGCTTCGCAGTGATCGCAGGCTGGGGCGGATCCTTATGTCCGAAGGGCCGCGCTTCCAGAATGGCTTTGCCATCCAGGGCGAAGGTGAGAATGCGGCCCCAGCCCGGCTTGACCGCGCCAGCTCCCGGCATATTCATAAGCCCTGCAGCGCCACCCCAGCCAGCCATGACCGTCAGGTATTGGACTCCATCGATACTGTAAGTGACCGGGGGTGCCATGATTCCGGTGGCAGCGTCGAATTGCCAGACCTGCTGGCCATCGGTAGCGCGATAAGCGGCGAAGATTCCGTCCGCACGCCCCTGGAAAACCAGGTTGCCCCCGGTGGCTAGCACGCCTCCTCCCTCCAAGACGGGATACTTGGCACGCCACTCAACCTTCCGCGCGATGGGGTCCCATGCCAGGAGTTCGCCCGACGGCGGAGGCATGGAGGCCATTTTGGCGAAAAGCGGTCCTTCATAGTTGCCGTCGATGCCTACGTTGTCGCGATTCGGATCGTATTTCCACTTCTTGTCTGGAACGTGCACCATTTGCGTGCCAAGTCGCGCCGGGAAGTACACCAGGCCGGTGGACGGGTGAAATGCCATCGGATTCCAGTTATGCGCTCCGGTCGACTCGGGAGAAAGCAGCTTCGGGTTGGCGTCGCCTACGGCGGGGAATTCGATTGGGCGTCCGCTCTTGGGGTCCACTGCGCTGGCCCAGGTGATGCCGCTGACGAAAGGGGTAGCGGAAAGAAACTCGCCAGTTAGGCGGTCGAGCACGTAGAAGAAGCCGTTCTTGTTCGCCTGAAGCAGGACTTTGCGCAGCCGGCCGCCGATGGTCAGATCAGCCTGTAGGAGCGGTTGGGTTGCATCGTAATCGAAGCTGTCGCCGGGAGTGGTCTGAAAATACCAGGCGAGTTCTCCCGTGCTCGCTTTGACGGCTAGGATGGAAGCGGTGTATAGGCTGTCACCCTCGCCGCGGAGCGCGCGGTACCAAGTGGAGGCGTTGCCGGTTCCAAAGAAGAGCAGGTCCAGACCGGGATCGTAGCTCATGCCTTCCCAGGGCGTGCCGCCTCCGCCGGTTTGCCACCAATCTTTGCCTTGCCAGGTCTTGGCCGCTATTTCCAACGCCTTCGATTCAAATCCCTTATTCGGGTTTCCAGGAACCGTGTAGAAACGCCAGAGTTGTTTGCCCGTTTCCGCGTCGTAGGCCGTGATGTAGCCGCGTACTCCATACTCCGAGCCCGCGTTGCCGATGACGACCTTATCTCGCGCGATGATCGGTGCGGCTGTGATCGAGTAAGCCTTGTCCGGGTCGGTCGTTTGGACACTCCACACCGGGGTTCCGGTCCACTGGTCCAGCGCGATGAGGCGCCCGTCCAGCGTGCCGACATAAACTTTGCCGTTGTGGACTGTGACACCGCGGTTCACGACATCGCAACAAAAGAAATAGGCCCGCTCGCGGGGAACCCGCGGATCGTAGGTCCATTTCATCTTTCCTGTCCTGGCGTCAAAGGCGAACACTATGCTCCAAGACCCGGTCGTGTAGATGACGCCCTGCTCGACAATCGGCGTGGCTTCGAGTCCGCGCGACGTGCCGAGCTCCTGACTCCACACAAGGCCGAGTCGGGAAATGGTCTGGTCGTTGATTTGGTTGAGCGGGCTGAAGCGTTGGTCGGTTTGCGAGCCACCGTGGAAGCGCCAATCTCCTTCGATGGCAGCCGGGAGCGCGATCGCCAGAAAAGCGCTCAATATAAGTAGATGTTTCCGCATAGATGCTGGGGCTCCCTTGACGGAAATTGGGAGCAGGATAGCAGAGGTTGCCGGGGTTAGGACGTGGCATTCACGTTTTGAAGGCTCTCTCTGCTATCACTTTCTCTACCTCTTCTTCCTACGCCGCAAGAACTCATCGACCGCTTTGCGGATAAACCACGGGACAGGGTGGTCTTCTTTTGACGCAGCTTTCAAGCGCCTTGCTCTGTTCAAGGTCCAATCGGACCGCTTTAGGTGTCATGTGTTCGTCCTGCTCCTGCTGCGCTCCCAGCCCCGTTCCATAAAACAGCAGCAGGCGCCGCTGTCCGCAAAGAAGGACGTCCGAAATAAATTCCTCGCAGGGTTCATAGCGCGAGGTAATTTTCCGCAAAACGATTAGCGACCCGGGAGAGGACCACCAGGGCTTTTCGGTACGTCGTTTCGAACGCGACCCGGCCCTTGCCGATTTTCAATCCAAAAAGCCAGGAGAACCATCGATGTTCCTTACGCTAGCAGCAGTCAGAGAGCTACTCGCAGGTGCTGCATTCTGGTGCCTGCTCTGGATCACCCTGCACAAGTTAGAAGAAATCCCAGTTGTGAGGCGATGGCTTTCGACGAGCCGGTGCCGCTCGTGGGTGAAGGCAGATCTGAGCCTGGCGTTCGTGATGACGGCGCCAGCAAACCTGCTCATTCACGGGATCAGCACGCCCGCGGGTGTTCTTTCCACTTTGGGAGGCACCGCAGTTAACGTTGCTCATGTTTGCGGCTACCCGCCAACCAGGAATGTGGTTTCGCTGATCGCCGGAGAGATCAGGAGGTCAGCATGAAAGACCAAACGAAATGGCAGGATCTGCTGGTAGAGGCGGTGAACGAGCCGGGCAAGATCCTGACGGCTTACTCGGCCTTCCACAATTACAGCATGGGGAACGCCCTTCTGGCGCTATCCCAGTGTCTCCAGCGCAAACTAACTCCCGGTCCGCTGAATACATTTAACGGCTGGCAAGAGTTCGGACGATATGTCAACAAAGGCGAGCGAGCGATAACCCTCTGTATGCCAGTATCAGCCAAAAAGAAGTCAATCAATCCGGACACCAACGTGGAAGAAGAGAACGTACGCACGTACTTCGTTTACCGCCAGAACTGGTTCGTCCTGAGCCAGACTGGTGGTGACAAACCGTACTCTCTTCCCACACCTGAATTCGAACTTGAGTTGGCCTTGAGCAATCTCAATATTCGGCGACTCGAATTCGACCTTATTGACGGCAACGTCCAAGGCTTTGCTCGGGACCGCGGCATCTCCATAAATCCAGTAGCCCAACTGCCGCTCAAGACGACGTTTCATGAAATGGCGCACGTTGTTTTGCGTCACACAGCCGAACAGCCGGCGCTCGTCGACGAGGAGTCCACTCCTAGAAGTCTCCGCGAAGTGGAAGCCGAAGCCACCGCGTTACTCTGTCTCGAAGCACTTGGTCTTGAAGGCTCTGCCTTTTGCCGTGGATACATACAGCATTATCTTCGCGGCGAAAAGGAGATCCCTGCACAGTCCGCGCAAAGGATCCTCTCGACCGCCACAGCTATTTTGAGAGCGGGGAAGCGCTCGCAATAGAGCAGCTTCGGTTTACGCACGGCGCCAGCGCGGTCTACACCCAGGCTGACATACGTGCTTGTCGACGGTTCGAGTGAGGTCCCGTGGCGGGACCGGACGGAGCTCGGAAGCAATATGATACGATCGCTTGGCGTAGAGGGCGCATGCGGTCCGCGGAAAGGGTAGAAGCCCACCTTTTAGTTTCACGTCTGGAGCAACCTTCTTTCGGCCCGATCGTGCGGACGCCGGGCGCTTAGTTGAAAGGAGGTCGCTATGCCGACTGACCCGCCCGGGGCGCCGCGCTCTCTTCCTGGCAGTCCCAATCTTCGCCATCTGAAGGACCAAGCCAAGGACCTGCTGAAAGCTGGTAAGGCGAAATCACTCGCCGATGCGCAGTTACAGATCGCGCGTCTCTACGGTTTTGCGAGTTGGCCAAAGCTCAGGACGCGCGTCGAGTCTTTCGAGGAGACAGGGAAACTCAAACTGGCCATCGACGCCAACAACTTAGCGCGCGTGAAGAATTTGATGACGCGCAACCCGCGGCTGCACCGGGCCCCTCTTGGTTACGGCGAAGACGGGCCGCTGACATGGGTTGCCGAGTGCCGAGTGCCGTGGGAGCCACCTAGTCCGGCAAGGTTGGCGATAGCGGAATGGATGATCGCGCACGGGTCGGACGTGCACCAGGGCGGCGACGGACCGCTGATGCGGGCTGCGCTCAATGCATATCGCATCCCGATGATGGAGCTTTTGGTGGCGCACGGCGCGGATGTGAACGCCCTTTGGCACGGACATTTCCCTATCATCTTCGCCCCATGTGAATCGTTGGATGCCGTCGCTCTGAAATGGCTGATCGATCATGGCGCAAATCCGAATTGTCGCGATCAGGGGCACGAAATAAGTGGCCATTCGTACCCAGGCACGGCTCTCGACTACCTCATCGCGGGTTACGCGCGTTCCTTGGAGCGGCTGCGTGCCTGCATCGAGGTTCTTCTGGACGCTGGTGGCGAGACTCGCTATGGCGCGCCCGCCGTGCTGGCTCTGCTCCGCGGCCGGCTCGACAATCTGGCAGAGCTGCTCGACGATGAGCCCGGACTCGTGAACAAGCGTTTCGCGGAACTGGACTGCGGGCAGACCGGCGGACGTTCCCTCTTGCTGCGAGGAGGAACGCTTTTGCATGTGGCTGCGGAATACGGAAGCGTTGCCGCCGTCGCTCTGCTCCTCGACCGTGGCGCCGACGTAAATGCTCGCGCATCTGTCAACGAGGCCGGGATCGGCGGGCAAACGGCAATCTTCCATGCAGTGACGCAGTTTGGCGACTACGGGTTGGCGGTAGCGGAGTTGCTGATAAAGCGTGGTGCTGATCTCTCAGTGCGCGTTATGCTGCCGGGCGACTACGAGCGCGGGGGTGAGATCGTTGAGTGCACCACTCTCGGATACGCACTGCTGTTTGGTGGCCCGGGTGACAGAAGGACGGTGACTCTGCTGCGCGAACGAGGGGCGGTCGAGTAAGTAGTAGGACCGAGGGCGGACGCTGTCGAAGGGAGGAGCAACCAGATGATCGCCGCCACAAAGTGGAACGTTCGAGCAAGATCGACAGTGCTGGCCCTGCAGGCAAAGCCGTACGTCAGCAATATGGCCGTGCTCTCCCTCGTGATGCAGGATTTGAAAAGGCCGAAACGCCCTCCTGCTTGCCGTAAGCGAGCTGACCGGCGGCTGGGGCTTCATCTGCCGGTTCGACGACATGAATGGCATTCGCTAAAGATCTAGCTACATCGTCGCGTTTACCACTCGGTTCAAGTCGGCGATACGCAAGGCGTTATGGAGTCCCGGCAGAGGAATCCAATGGAATATCGAAATGTCAGTCGCTTCAGTCGCCGAAAGTTTCTTTTTGCGGGCTTCGTGGCGGCCGCGGGCCGTCCCACGACCTACGCCCAGCAACCAGCGCCGATTCCTGAAACACTGACCCAGTGGCTGGCTGCGTCGGCAAAAATGCGCGAGCTTGCGTTGCAGCGTTGCCTAAACCGCATTCAAACCATGGAGCCGTCGATCCATGCCTGGGTCCAGGTCTCGCCGCAGAAGAACGCCACTCGAGGACGCTTGTCCGGCATACCTTACGGCGTGAAAGACATCATCGAGACGAGAGGCTTGGCCACGGAATACGGTTCGCCGATTTACAAAGGGCGAATTGGGACGACCGATGCCGCAATCATTCGAGAGATGCGGAAGCACGGAGCGATTTTGTTGGGGAAGACGCAAACGACGGCTTTCGCATACCTGACGCCCGCGCCCACCCGCAACCCGCGCGACTTGGACCGCACGCCTGGTGGAAGTTCAAGTGGCTCGGCGGCCGCTGTCGCGGCAGGCATGGTTCCGTTCGCTATCGGAGAGCAGACGCGGGGGTCCGTGTTGCGGCCCGCCTCTTTTTTCGGCGTCACTGGGTTCAAGCCCACCTATGGTCTCCTCTCGATGGAGGGCGTGTTACCGCTGTCGAAGAGCTTAGACACGCTCGGGTTTTTCACCCACACGCCCGCCGATATGTCGGCGCTTTGGGATTCATTGGGTCATTCCGTGGGCAGCTCCGAGGATTTTGATCTCGGAGCACCAGAGCCCATTCCCGATGTCGAACCAACCATGGCGGCGGCATATAAGAATGCTCTTTCGCATTTGCGCAACGCTGGCGCATCGATCCGACCGATTGATATCGCCGGAAAGCTCGCTAAGCTTGCCGAGGCAAACCTGACGGTGATGCTTTACGAGGGCTCGCGCTTTCACAAGCAGCGCTACGACCAATACGGCAACCGCTTGGCAGACCTCGCGGACCTGGTTCGTCGGGGGCTGCAGATCTCGGCGGATTTCTATGAGGAGGCCCTACGGTATATCGATTCTTGCCGAGTGCAATTCGCGGAACAGTTCAAACGCACGCCGGTGATACTGACGCCGGCCGCCCTGGGTCCGGCCCCGGCTGGTCTGGCGTCCACTGGAGATCCGAGAATGAACGCGCCCTGGACCGCTCTTGGTACGCCGGCTGCCTCCATTCCCATGCCCGTGGGAACCGCCTTGCCGCTTGGTCTGCAACTGACGGCAGAGCGTGGCGGCGAAGCCCGAGTGCTTCGAACCGCAGTACGTCTGCAAAACATGCTTGGTAGCCAACCAATCTGATCGCAAGCCGCCTACATCTCAATCAGTCAGCTCAAAAAACCGAAGGGAAAACGGCCTTCTTTTCCCAACCGGAAATAGGACTAGGCGCGTCTTTGTAGGGATTGAAGAAATGGTCAGCGGCTTCAGCGATACAAGAGTGACCTGGACGTGAAAACAGGAATCCCACGCCAAACTGCTCATTTCAATGTTTGACGTCAAGCGATTTGAGATAAGCCAGCACGGCCTCGGCATCGGTCCGGGTCATATAAAATCGAGGCATTGGCCAGCGAGGGGGCTTGCCGGTACGCGAGACCGATGTGGTCAACAGTTTGATCAGTTCTGCGTCACTGCCCGGAGGCAGGCCGGCAATTCGTGGAGCAGTGTTCGCCCATCCTTGGAGCGGCCGGGCGGGTTCGTAGAACACAGGTGCCCCTTCGAGCCATCTTGAGTCATCCGGATTGCCGTCCTGATCACGAGGCGTGTGGCAGTATCCGCAACCTGCCACACCCTTTACGATGTATTTGCCTCGTGCCACGAGCGTTGCTGGGTCGCCCTTTTTCGTGGCGGCTTGCTGGCGCCCGTTTTGCTGCGCGGCGAGAACGCGCGGGCCTTCAGGAATCATTAGTACGAAAGCGGTGCTCAATAAAACGGCGACCAGGTAGGGAGCCGTGGTAGCGATGTTCACAGATCGATATGTCATGACCTTAACCTCTCAGGACTTCACTACTCCTTGGTTCAGATGGTCGGCGGCGTGACCTCAAGGGCGAAACGTAACCTTTATCACGCCGTCACGTCGCTGGCCAAGGAGTTCGATGGCGTCGGTCAACCGGGCTACGAGGCGCATGTGTTGGAGCCGACGACTTTTCAGCGGTCGCTACCTGCAACGTCGCAAACATAGTTGCCTCGGTCTGATTCCTTCACATTCACGCAAGAAAGCGCGCAAAGCGCCACGACAATCGTCACGGCCTGTTGTAATGCTAGTCACGCTCATTGGCCCGCCAACTACCGGCCAGCAGTCCGACGTGGCCCCGTACCGCTCGGCATGGAGACACGCGAAGAGCAAAAAGAAAAGTCCGAGCGGAAACAACCCCAATCTTTGCATCTGGAAACGGTCCTTCCCTACTCTAAGGAGCCTGTGAAAGCCGCGGAACTCGGGACTGAACGGCAATCCATCCCCTTTACGCTCGATAGGACGCTGAGTCAGCGCACTTCCTGCATGGTGCGGCTAACGCGCCCGAATCAGGAGCACTGCATCACAACTCTTTTTGCTGCAGCGACGCCAAGTAGTCGCTAAGATTCTTGATCCGCTTTCGCGCTGCTACTTCGTCATAGTTGTCTATGGAACCGAAAATCGGTCCCCAGATTGGCATGTCGGAAGAGCCATGAGACCGGATACGAGTGCCAAAACGCAGCACATCGGAAACGTAGTCGTACGGGAATTTCCCGCCGTGGCGTTTGGCGAGCGTGGTTAAGTCGGGCGGTGTTGTTTTTAGCGTGAACGCAGCCGGTCCATCGCCCCGCGCGTCAACACCGTGGCAGGAGGTGCAATAATGCTTATATGTCTGCTTGCCCGACGCCACCGCGGCGTCTTGTACCGGCGCTTTGGTGACGGGCGGTTTATCTTGGGCACCCACGGCAGAGATCAGCAGAATCAAAACAACCGGCAAAACGATGCGGCACATAACCATGATCACCTCCGAGCACTTCCCACAGCACGCCAGTGGTTCTTGTCGAGAGCCACGGATCGCGATGTCGGATTAAATGGGATCGCTAATTTCAAGGAACCCACAGCCGTTTCGAATAGCTTATCCGGATGAAGAATTCCGTGATTCATGTTGCTAAGCAGCGTGACCTGAATCACT
>AR_comb_assmDRAFT_10449732_pt1 | contig 25704 bp, 17 predicted proteins | sample ArasoioldDNA_FD_10543 | JGI IMG/M metagenome (IMG submission 10543) | reverse complement strand
TTTCGGGTACGCCGGTTTTCAAGACCGGAGCCATCAACCACTCGGCCACCTCTCCGTATGCGCGCTCTCAGCGAAAGGGCTTATTTCGTGATCAGAGGAGTAGTTGCTGCTTTCATTAGTAGTCTACATGACCTCATCTCTGCGCTCCCTCGTGTTTTTGTCCTTCGGTGCAAGAAGAGATCAGGGCTGCGCCAATAATCCGAATGCCTTGGAATGAAATTCCATCACCTCGGCGAAATGAGAGAGAAAATACATAATGCTGTGGTCGCCAGGATAGGAGTGGTACTCGTGTTTCACCCGTTCCTTGGATAGCTCATCGTGCAGTTCCACAGCTCCCTTTTCAAATCCATAGTTGTCTTGTTGGCCGCAGTTAAAGTAAATCGAGACTTTGCGCAAGGCCACGACATTCCTCTTCGCAAGACCGAAAGGATTGTTCTCGCTCCAGTGCCGCACATCGATTGGCTTGCCGAAAACTGGGCTCAGCACACCTATCAGAGGAAACCCTGTGTTTGAAGCGGCATCAAGCTGCTGGGGAGTTTCAGTGATGAGAGCCGCGCTCTGCGCGCTCACAGCCGAGAATAGCTCCGGATGCGCAAACCCGAACCGCAACGCTCCATACCCTCCCATCGAGATTCCACTGATCGCCCGGCCGGCCGCCCCACCACGAACCCGGTACGTACTTTCAATTCGCGGCATAAATTCTTGCAGGAAGAAATCACTGTATCGTTCCGACCCGTCAGCCGAATTGATGTAGAAGCTTCGTCGCCCTTCCGGCGCCGCGATAAGAAAGTCCCCCATCTTATGCTGCTTGCGGAGATCGTCCAGCAGAGTCCACCCGCCGCTATTAAAAAGCGTCTGCTCGTTGTCCCCTAGGCCATGCAGGAAATAGAGCACGGGATATCGCCGCGGAGGCTTCTGCGTCGTCGCTGCGTCGTAACCGGAAGGAAGGAAAACGCAATAGCGAACAGCCCGTTTCAGGATGCGGCTGTTCAGGGCGCTGCAGTCAATGCGGCTTTGCGCGCTCGTCGTGCCTAAGAGCAGCAAAAGGGAAGCCGAAAGCGCCAAGCAGAACCGTGTTAAAGGGGACATTCGGGTCAGTCTACTCGTAACGCAGAGCCTGAACAGGGTCGAGTTTCGCTGCCCGCCCCGCCGGATAAAGTCCCGAGACAAGGCTGACAAAACAAGCGAACCCGATAGCAAACGCAACCAGCCACAACGGCACCGCCCAGAAGTGCTCGGGGGGAATGGATTGGCTCTTCAAGTAAATATTGGTTCCAAAATTGATCACCTGACCGATAGCCCAACCAAGCACGACGCCAATGATTCCTCCGGCAATCCCCATTGCGCCCGCCTCGGCGAAAAACAATTTCTTTACATCGCCGTCGCTGGCCCCGATCGCCTTCATAATCCCAATTTCACGCCGTCGTTCAAGGATGGCCATCACCAGCGTGTTGACGATTCCTATGGACGCCACGATTAACGCCAGACTTCCGAAAATCCCGAGGAACGCGTACAAGACCCTGAAAACCTGTTGCAGGCTGCGGCTCGCATCGAGAATCGAAAATGTGGTGAAGCCCATTTTCTTGATCGCATCCTCCACGCCCTCTATCCTCGATGGATCTTTCACGCGCACGCTGATCGATGAATAGACCGGCTGTTTGCTCGCCGCCCGTGAGATCTCACGCAAATCCACCAACTGCATCACGTGCAGACTTTCAGCGAATCGCAGCGGAAGAAACACTCGCGCTCGCATCGGCCCCCTCATGCTCTCGGGATCAAGATCCGAAATCCCTACGATGGTCAGCTTCTGCTCGCGCGATACCACGGAGTACGAAGCGCCGGCCGGTTCGTTCTCTCTGTTTTCAGGCCGGGGAGCGGGTGATTGATCCGCACCGTCGCCGCGCTGTGCATAGTGCATCGTGAGTTCCTTACCCAGCAGCGGTTTTGCCAGTTCCGCTACGCTCGGTTCAGGCGCACCCAGCGGAGGCGTCTTTCCTAAGAGTTCTTCGGCGAACGACTTCTGCAGAATTACTTCGGGCGCAGTGTCCGATGAAAAGAACCTGCCCTGCATGCCGTCAAACGCGTCGTTGGACTTGGCTGACAAAGGCAGGGCGGAGATCATCGTCAGATGCGGCTTATCCTCAAACTGTAGATCAGTAGAGAAGCGAATATCCGGATAAACCTCTTTCACATTCGGCAGATGCTCCATTTCTACGCGCGCTGCCTCGTCAAGAACCCGGCTTTCTCCCGCGGTTGGACCACTCCTCTCCTCCTGGCGCCCACCGCGCAACTCTCGCCGGGATGAAACAAAAACCGTGTCAAACAATCCTGACTTTTCCAATCGTCGTGCCAGCATTTGCTGCAAACCGGTCCCCAAGGAAAGCATCGCCACCAGCGAAGCCACGCCAACGGAAATCCCGATTGTGGTGAGAGAATTCCGCAACAACGACTCTCGCAGATTCCGCAACGCGAGTTCGGTGAGATCCGGAAACTTCACGCCCGTCCTCCCGCTACTTTGGAATCAATCGCCGGATCATTGGCCCGATCGTCTACCAGTTTCCCATCCGCCAGAAAGATCATTCGCTGCGCATACCGCTCTGCTAGCGCTCGCTCATGCGTCACCATCACTACCGTCATTCCGAGTTCGCGATTGAAATCACGGACCATATCCATGATTTCTTTTCCGGTATGGCTATCGAGATTCCCCGTCGGCTCATCGGCCAGCAAAATCTGCGGTCGATTGATCAATGCCCGCGCCAGTGCAGCTCTTTGCTGCTCTCCTCCAGAAAGCTCGCTCGGTCGATGATTCATGCGCGCCCTCAGTCCAACCCGCCCTAGTGCCTCGCGAGCCAGCGAGTCACGTCGGCCGCGATCCACCTCCGCAAAACGTAACGGAAGCTCCACGTTCTCCGTCACAGTCATGCTGGGAATCAGATTAAACGACTGAAAAACCATTCCCACGATGTGCAGCCGATACTTGGCCAGTTCTTCCCGTGAAAGCTTGGCCAGATCGCGTTTTTGAACTACCACGCTTCCTGATGTAGGCCGATCCAGTCCGGCAATCAGGTTCAATATCGACGATTTGCCCGAACCGGAGCTACCGAGTAATGCGACAAACTCTCCGGTGTGAATCTCTAAGGAAACGCCATCTACCGCGCGAATGACGTTTTCCCCCATGCGGTAGTGGCGGCACAAATTTTCGCTGCGGATCGCAACGGTACCACGAGCGGCAGAAACTGCGGGGGCAGTCGTCATGGCAACTAGCGCATCTCTCCTCGAAGGACGCGCAGGGCATCTGCCGCTTTTACGTCGTCATTCTTTCCGTTTGCGCTGTTTCCATCCACTACGACTGCGTCTCCCTCGCCCGGAGCCAGGAACAGATTTTCCTCCACTCCGTGCTGCCGCGTGTAGAGGTCGTAGTAGCGCCCACGCGCTGCATAGAGCTCCGCGTGTGTACCCCGCTCGACGATCTGCCCTTGCTCCATCACCATGATTTGATCAGCCCTTCGAATCGTCGAGAGTCGGTGCGCGATAACGAACGTCGTTCGCCCCTGCATCAAATACGAGAGCCCCTGCTGGATCAGCTGTTCCGATTCCGAGTCCAGGCTAGATGTCGCCTCATCAAGAATCAGGATCCTGGGCTCCGCCAAAATAGCTCGCGCAATCGAGATCCTCTGCCTCTGCCCGCCCGACAGCTTTACTCCGCGCTCACCCACGACGGTGTCATACTTATCGGCGAAAGTCTCGGCAAATTCGTCCACCCGTGCAATCCGGCACGCCCGCATGATCTGCTCTTCTCCGGCGTCGGGACGCGAAAACGCGACATTCTCGCGAATCGTACCGTCGAACAAGAACGACTCCTGCAGCACCACTCCGAGCCTCGTCCGGAAAGAATCGAGGTTCACAGTGCTCAAATCTATCCCATCAACGTGGACACTCCCCTTAGTAGGCACGTAGAACGCAGAGATCAGCCCAATGGTGGTCGACTTCCCGGATCCCGATGAACCCACGAGCGCCGTCACAGTCCCAGGCTGAGCCGTGAACGAGAGATCGTGCAACACTTCGTGGGTCCCGTCATAACTGAAACTCACATCCTCGAAGTCGACCGTGCCGACGATGTCATTGAGACTTACGAAACGTCGCGGGTCTTGGTCTTCGGGGCGCTCCCGCATGATTTCCTGTGTTCGTTCCAAGCCGGCAAGCGCTTCGGTGATCTGCGTGCCGATCGACACTACTTGCAGAATTGGTGCGACGAGGAACACGAGATACAAGTTGTAGGAAATGTAGCCGCCGGGAGTTAACGTGTGCCCGATCATTTGGTGTCCGCCCACATACATGGTCGCCGCCCCCACAAACCCAAGCAGCACGCTGGCCGACAAACTCATGAGCGAGGTCGCTGTCAAAGTGCGCATCACATTGTCAAGCAGACGGCGCACTCCACTGGCAAATGTCTTCTCTTCGCGCTCCTCGGCGTGATATCCCTTCACCACGCGCACGCCACCCAATGATTCCGTCAGCCGCCCCGTTACCTCAGCGTTGATTTTTCCTCGCTCCCGAAAAATGGGCCGGATCGTCGCGAACGCCCTGCTGAGCACAAAAGCGAAGCAGCTCAACGAACCGACAGCAATCAGCGTCAGGGGAACGCTAGTGCGCAGTAGCAGGACCAAGGCAATACCTGCCGCAACAATGCCGCCCGTAAAGTCGACCAGTCCCGTACCCAGCAGATTTCGCACGCCCTCGACGTCACTCATGATGCGAGACACCAGAGCCCCAGTCTTGTTGGCGTCGTAAAAGGAAACCGGCAATCGCGAAATATGTTTTTGGACCTCCTCGCGGAGTTCCGTAATCAGCCTCTGCGCCGCCTTGGAAAGCAATTGTGTCAGGGAAAAAGAGGTGATGCCCTGAATAAGCGTCGCCAGCAAAACGGCCAGAACCAAGGGCCGGAGCATCCCAACTTGATTTTTCGTAACGACGTTATCAATCAGAAATTTCGAAGAGTACGGCAGAACGAAGCCCGCAACCTTGTTGATCACCATCAGTACGAAGCCGAGGGCGAGCAGCCCCCGCCGAGGGCGCATCAGCTTCCAGACCTCCGGCAAAACTGCCCTTAGCCTCTGGATCTTCGCCGGTTTCGGGGTTTCTTTACCTGGAGAACTCAATCTATTGTTTGACTCCGCGACGAGCGCGTTGGCTTCATTATTACAGCAGCATTGTCACACATATAGGCGTTCTCCGCGGGCCGTCTGCCCTGTGACACGCGCCATCCCGCCGTTGTATGCTCGGGGCGTGTCCCGCCCGTCTCCGTCGGACCGTTCGCCGACCATTGGCCTCGTTCTGGGGCTGGTTATCACCTTTTCTGCGGTTCTCGCATACTCGGCGTACATCACTTGGCAAGTCACAGGACTTCGCAAGCTGCAGACCGATCTGGTCGACCGCAATCGCAAGGATTCTTTGCAGCTGCTCCGGATTCAGAACGATCTCAACCTGCTCGCTGTGGCGATGCGCGACATGGTCAGCAGCGATGAACCATATCCTCTGACTGCTTGGTTCGCGCAGTTCCAACGTATCCGCACCGACCTCGATGATGCCATGCGCCTCGAGGCTGGATTCGCCGCCGCCAGTCGTACTCCCGAGCAAAGCGCGTTTCTGACCAGGTCCGTCACGCAGTTCTGGGATGCGGTTGACCGTGTCTTCGCCCTCGCCCGCACTGACCAGGAGAAGGAAGCACGCCAGCAAATCCAGCTCTCACTCCAGGAACGTCAGGCTGCACTGAGCACAGCCGTAGCTCGCTTCCTGGTTCAGAACACAGAAAATGAAGAGCAAGCCGGACAACGAATTGTCCAGATTTACGATCGGGTGCAACGCCAGGTTTATTTCTTTCTTGCCGCGACGCTTCTCGCCATTTTGCTGAATGGTCTGTCGCTGATCCGCTGGAACCGCCGCCTCTTCGCGCGCCTCGCCGAAATCTCCGAGCGCCGCAGCGAACTTGCTCAGAAGCTGATCTCGACTCAGGAATCCACGTTGCGCTACATTTCACGTGAACTCCACGATGAATTCGGCCAAATCCTCACTGCGGTCGGATCGATGCTCCGGCGCGCTGGAACCCATGCCCCTGAGGGATCATCATTGCGCGCCGATCTCCAGGAAGTTCTTGAAATTGTCCAGTCTACCCTCGAGAAAGTTCGCACCCTTTCCCAGGCTCTACACCCGGTTATGCTCGAGGAGGCCGGACTTGAAAGCACACTCGATTGGTACATCCCCACCGTAGAAAGACAAACGGGAATTGCCATATCCTATGAGAAGCAGGGTGACGCGTTCCCTGTGGACGGTGCTGCCGGGGTTCACGTGTACCGCATTCTGCAGGAAGCGCTGAACAACGTCGCGCGTCATTCCGGGGCGAAGCAGGTATGGGTACGGTTGCGCTTCCTGCCGCGGACGCTTGAACTGGAGGTGCGAGACCGCGGGTCGGGTTTCGCCGAAGGACCCAGCCGGCGGGGCATCGGCCTGGTAGCGATGCGCGAGCGTTCCGAACTGATGGGTGGGCAGATTGTTGTTACGCGCCCCGCTGATGGCGGAACATTGGTGCACCTGACCGTTCCCCGGGAGAAAGCAGAATCTAATGCAAAAGAAGATCACAGTCTTGCTCGTGGATGATCACAGCCTCGTCCGCCGCGGTTTCCGCCGCATGCTCGAAGACGAACTCGACATGGAAGTCGTTGGCGAGGCCGGAGACGGTGAGGAATCCGTCAAGCTCGCCAAACAACTCCATCCGCAAGTCGTTGTCATGGACTGCGCTCTGCCGGGCATGAACGGACTCGAAGCCACCCGCCAGATTATCGAAGACTCTCCCGACACCGCCGTCCTTATGCTGAGCATGCACAGTGAAAGCACTTGGGTCCGCCAGGCGATCGAAGCCGGCGCTAAAGGTTACGTCCTAAAAAACGCGATGGATCTGGAGCTTGGCCCTGCAATCCGCAAAATCGCCGCTGGAGAGACTGTATTCGATCCCAAAGTGGAGCAAAAGACCGCCCTTCGCGGCGAGCGTAACGCTGCCCTCACTCAACGCGAACTCGAAGTCCTGCAAATGATCGTCGACGGCAAGTCCAACAAAGAGATTGCCACAGCGCTTGACCTGAGCGCGAATACTGTCGCAGTTCACCGCGCCAATATCATGAATGCTCTCGGGATTCATAAGACTGCCGAACTCGTTGTCTATGCCATCCGCGCGGGGTTGGTGAACGTTCCGTGAATCGCAGGTATTTCGTGGGAGGACTCGCCGGACTCGCATCGTGGTCGCAGCTTTCGCGGCTGCAATCTTTCGCGGCCCAATCCGCAACCGGCAACGCACTCGGATTTCGCTTTACGGACGTCACGAGCCAGGCCGGTATCCATTTTCAGCACAACAGCGGTGCCTTCGGTGGCAAATTTCTGCCGGAAACTCTCGGCTCCGGATGCGCCTTTCTCGATTACGATCGTGACGGCTGGCAAGACATTCTTCTGATCAACGGTTCTGACTGGCCCGGTCATAAGAAATCCCGCACTACCCTTCGCCTTTATCACAACAACGGCAACGGCACCTTCACTGATGTAACTGCTCGAGCCGGCCTTGATGTCGAGCTCTATGGTATGGGAGTTGCAATTGGTGACTATAACAACGACGGCTATCCCGACATTCTCATCACGTGCGTTGGCCAAAACAGACTCTTCCGCAACACCGGCAAAGGCACGTTCGTTGACGTGACCAATGCCGCGGGTCTCGGCAAGCGTGAGGGCTTCAGTACCTCTGCCCTGTGGATGGATTACGATCGCGACGGCTTTCTCGACCTCTTCGTCTGTAACTACGTCAAATGGTCTCTGGAAACCGACATCTTCTGCAGCCTCGACGGCAAGCACAAGTCGTACTGCACGCCCGAAGCGTATCGCGGAGCCACCTGCTGGCTGTTTCACAATCGTGGCAACGGCACCTTCGAAGATGTCACGGCCAGCAGCGGAATCTTCGACAGTAGTTCCAAATCCCTCGGGGTAGCTCTATTGGACGAAAACCGCGACGGCTGGGCTGATCTACTCGTCGCCAACGACACCCAGCCGAACAAGCTTTACCGCAACCAGCACAATGGCACCTTCAAAGACTCGGCTGTTGAGGCTGGCATCGCCTTTAGCAGCGAAGGCAAAGCGCGCGCCGGCATGGGCGTCGACGTCGCGGATTTCGAGAACTCCGGTACCCCGGGCGTAGCAATCACCAACTTCGATAACGAGATGATCGGCCTGTACCGTCTCAGCGGCAAAACCTTCGAAGACATTGCGCCGCAGTCAGGAGTCGGCATCGCGTCGCGCAACAGCCTCGGCTTCGGCTGTTCGTTTCTCGACATCAACCTCGACGGCTGGCTCGACTTCGCCGTCGCCAACGGCCATATCGACGAAACGGTTCGCAACATTCGCGGCAATGTCGGATACGCGCAGCCACCACAACTCTTCCTCAACGGCGGCAAAGGCATCTTCCGCGAAGTGGCCGCCGAGGTCGGCGGAGAATTCGACCGTCCTAAAGTCGGTCGCGGCCTTGCCTATGGCGACTTCGACCGCGACGGCGATCTGGATCTGTTGATCACCACCAACAACGGCCCCGCTTACATTTATCGCAACGACCAGTTGGCTGGCAACCGCAGCATCCGTTTCCATCTCGTGGGAACAAAGTCCAATCGTGATGCCATCGGCGCCATTGTTCGCATCTTTGCTGGCGGGATGGAGCAGTCGCGCGCGGTCAAAGGAGGTTCAAGCTATCTCTCGCAGTCCGAACTCCCGGTGACTTTTGGTTTGGAGAAGCGCGATCGCATCGACCGCGTCATCATTGATTGGCCCAGCGGACGAACAGAAGAATTCAAGAATCTCGCGGCTGGCCGTGCCTACGACTGCACCGAAGGAAAGGGAATCGCACCGCGGGATCGCTACTGAGCAGAATGCGCGGTGTGTCTCACAACTGTTCCTGATGCCAGCAGATCAATCTCCACGGTATCGCTGACCCGCAGAAACAAATGCTGGGGTTTTTCATTCCCCACTTCTGGTAGGCACCGTGAAGTGAAAGGTTGCCGTCCACTGCTCCCCGGGCGTCTCAACTTGGGCCGGAACGGTGATTTCGTGGTCCACACAGTGGATATTGAAAATGCCATGAACCGACACAGAAGGCTTACCGGAACTCGCAACTGGCCCGCCGATTCGATCAGAACAAAACGCGATCTCGGGAAAGCGCTCACTTTCGAGGACTTCCTTGTTCATCTTGCGGTCACGCATTCCACTGCCGCCGTCTCCACTGGTTGCGTCCACCACAATCTCCCCGGACACCTTCCCGTCCGCCTCGACCTTCATGTCTCCATGCTTCAGCTTGAAGGTGCCGCGAACGGTGTGGAGTATATCCAGTGTGAATTTCACGGAACTCTGCGCCGAATCTGCCCGGTAATCGTCATTCTGCGCAGCTGCGAACACAGCGCCGCCGGCCAGCACCAAGGCCGTCCCTACAATTTGCGCCCCAACTTCTCGCACATCCCATCCATTGCTAAGCGGTGATCAACCCCCATCCCAGTGTCAGACCGTCCCACACGAGTTGCTGCGGTGGCAATGCACCAACATGCAGGGCGAGAAGTCGTCGGAAGATCTCCGGGCGCTTCCGAAACACTTGTAGCGTCCGATGTTGCAGTCGCGGACGTCCATCCAGCGTCAGCATCAGCCGCGCCATCAGCAGCGGTCGTGAGGCCAGTTGATCGTGAATGTTCTGATACGGGCTCAGATCGCCTGCTGCGATGCACTCGGCCAGCGCTACTGCCTGGCTGAACGCCAGTCCGAGACCCTCTCCTGTAATCGCATCCACGGTGCCAGCCGCATCCCCGATCAACGCAACCGTTCCACGCGATACTCGCTTGAAACGGCGATTGCCCGTGACGGCCCCCCTCTCGGTGGTCACCGGCTCAGCCTTCTGCAACTGCGCGCTCAGCCACGGCAACTCCTTCAGTCCCTCTTCCAGGCGTAGATTGGGATCGTGCGATGCCATCGCGATGCAGACCTGCTCGTCACTCACCGCGCTTGCATAACCCTGGCAGCGTTCTCCCCAATGCACTTCCACGTGATCCGTCCACGGGGCAATGCGGTAATGTCGCCGGAACGCATAGCGGAGTCGCGGCCGATAGCACCTCTCAAGCCCCGCCCAGCGACGTATGCGTGAGTTCGATCCATCCGCCCCAACAATCCAGCGCGCGCGAATAAAATCCTTTCCGGCTTGCACTCCGTTTGTGGCGATCGCTGTCACCGCCGTGCCCCAGAGTAATTCTGCACCGACCTGCGCCGCACGTTCCGACATCACGCGATGCAGCACTGGCCGGCGCGCCGCCAGCCCACAGCCGCCGTCGGGAAACAGGGCACTGGTCGACAAAGAGCGGCTCAAGAAGCGGATGCCCCGAAACGGATAGGTCTCCCCAACCGGCAACCGCAGGCCAAGCCGTTCTAGCGCCGCCAGCCCGTCCGGCATCAAACCCTCTCCGCACGCTTTGTCGAGCGGCGGTTGCCTCCCATCAGCTAAGGTCACGCGCAGTCCGCACCGCCGTGCGGCGATCGCCATTGCCAGTCCCGCGGGTCCACCTCCAACCACGAAAACATCGGTAGAATTCGGCAAAATCGAAATCCTCACCACTTCAGAAGTACGAGCTCTGAGCAGAATCCCGGTCCCATCGCCGCAAGAATGCCAATCGTGCCGGGTTCCGGACGCCGGTTCCGCATCACATCCTCGAGCACTACCAGGACCGAAGCAGATGAGAGATTCCCGACTTTTTTCAGGCAGTCCCACGATGCGTCGAGTTGCCCATCATGCAGATCCAACGCAGCGGCCGTTGCCTCCAAAACTTTCGGCCCGCCAGTGTGGAGCACCCAACTCCCGATGTCGCTTCTCTTGTGGCCATGATCCGCCAGAAACGCATCCACGTCGTGTCCAAGGTGTTCACGGATAAGTACGGGCACTTCCGGCGAGAGCACAATGTTGAAGCCTTTCTCACTCACCTGCCAACCCATCATCTCTTCGGTGTGCGGATAAAAAACGGATCGCGTCGCTACAATCTCGGGCCCATTCGCCTTCAAATCCCTCCCGACGACAACCACCGCCGCCGACCCGTCGGCAAACAGCCCGGACGAAATCAGGTTGGCTACCGTGAGATTTTCTTTTTGAATAGTCAAGGAGCAAAGTTCCACCGAAACCAGAGCCGCCGCCTGTTCGGGATAAGCGCGCACATAATCCGCCGCACGAGCAATACCGGCGGCGCCGGCTACGCACCCGAGTCCAAAAATAGGCACACGCTTGATATTCGCCGGAAGACCCATGCGATTCACGAGCAGCGCGTCAATCGAGGGACTACATATACCCGTGACCGAGACGAAAAATATCGCGCCCAGTGCGCTCTTATCAACCCCGGCATTGTGCAGCGCCCGGCACAGCGCTTGCTCTCCTAGTTCTTGTGCGGCCTGAATCCATGCATCGTTCGCATCTCCCCAGGTGTGAATGTCGTAGTACTTTTCATACGGCATCGCCAGATGCCGCCCCTCCACACTGACATTGCGATGCAACCGAGCCAGCATCAGTGGGTTCTTGAGGCGGTCGCCCCAATACTGTTGCAGTTGTTCGAGCAGGAATTTCTGAGGGTAGTAATGCTTGGGAAAAGCGCTCGCGGCGCTGGCAATTTGCATGTTTTGTGAATCCCCAGTCCCGGCAATGAGTCAGCGCCGTAACCCCGCGGGACTTTCCGAATGACTAGTTAGATGGCCGCGCGCGGAATACGGGTTGTACTCGTGCACTCCCTGCCGTTCTTATTGTCATCAAGCGGCAAGCCGCAATTGTCAAACGATCGTCAAATTTAGTTCGCGAAGATCGCTCATGAAACTGAACATGATAATACTCCAGATCATAGCTGCAGAATGCCCGCCGCCCGAGACCCAGCCCTTCGAACCACAAGGGCGGGGAAGTTCGCGAGGTCCGCCACTCCTCGCACCGCACCAACGAAAGCATCCATCTGTTTCGTCGACAACCAGCGGGCGGAGCCACTTTTCGCGCCAGAAGTCGTTCCCGAGACCTGGATTAGAAATCAAGTTATGGTGTGATCACGATCGAAGTTGGCGTGGCCGGAACCGCGTAGGAGCCGACAGAAGTCAGCGCTCCACTGTTCGTATCCAGGCTGAACGATTGAATCACCGGGCTGGACTGATTCCCGACGAACAGATACTTGCCGCTGGGATCGGCGGCGATGGAACTCGGCTCTGATCCCGTCGCGAATGGTGAATTGGTGAGCAACGTCAGCCCGCCATCGGACCCAATCGAATAGGCGGCCAGGTTGCTTGATCCTTGATTTGCCACGTAAAGGTACTTGCCGGACTTGTCGATGAGCAAGCTGACCGGTCCAGTGTAAGTTTCGCCAATCGGGGATCCGCTAACCGTCCCCAGTGAACCGTTCGAATTGATCGTAAATTCCGAAATGGTGTTGTCCTGTTTGTTAGCCGTATACAAACGTGATCCAGTGGAATCAATCACCAGCCCATAGGGATTATCGCCGGTCAGAAACGGTGATCCTATCACGGGTGTTCCGAGCACACCCTGACTCACGGGGAATACCTCAATCCATCCCTGCATCCCTTGGCCGGTAACGTAAAGAAAATTTCCCGAAGGACTCAAAGCCATATTGATCGCCGACAGACCAATGGGCGCAGTCGCACCGTTCGTTTGCTGCACCTCAGTCAGAGTCCCATCCGTCGCGATCGAAAATACGGAAATGTCGAATGACCCGGAGTTTGCCACATACAAGAGGCTTCCCGATGAGTCCATGACAAGCAGTGTGGGCGACGTTCCCGCAGGTGTTCGCGGCGTTACCTCGGTCAGCCCACCCGTACTCGAAATCGTGTATAGCGAAAGGTTGTTGCTCCCGGAATTGGCCGCGTACAGATATTTTCCCGAAGGATGAAGCGCTAGCGACTCAACTGCTGATCCAGCGGTAATCGGGCTTCCTGACAGTTGCGCCAGAACCCCCGCATTGGGATCTTCTCGATACGCCACGATCTGCCCGCCACCCGCACCGCCTGGGATCGCAGCGTAGAGAAATCGACTGCTCGTCGTGCCGCAACCCAACCACGTGCCCATGCTTGCGCAAACAAGCAAAAGAGCCGCTGCTTTCTTTAGCATCCGTAACTCCTCGAGGGATTTGTTCAAAACGAAATTCGGAACGCTGGCCGGCCCGGCGGCCTTGAACCTCGGTCGCTCCCAGGCGGCTCTACTCGTGAACACCTATCATACGGGACAAGCGGTTCCGCGCGCAGCCGTTGGGTTACTCTCCTCTGCGATGGCAATTTCTCGAACGAGGTTGTACTCGTGCGCGTGTCGTGAGACGCAAGGGAATACGTCTAATGCGCCGGGCTGGGCCGGGCCGGGCCCGCCGACGTATCCGGCAGGGCATGATCGGCCTCTCCCCTCAGGAAGAGCCTGAATCGATCCAGGTACACGTACACCACTGGCGTGGTGAAGAGCGTGAGCATCTGGCTTACAATCAACCCGCCCACAATCGTGATGCCGAGCGGCCGATGCAGTTCTGATCCCATTCCCGTCCCCAACGCCAGCGGCAGGCCGCCCAGCAGGGCTGCCATGGTAGTCATCATGATCGGCCGGAAACGGAGGATGCATGCGTCATAAATGGCTTCCACCGGCCTCTTCCCTTCGTTGCGCTCGACTTCCAGCGCCACGTCGATCATCATGATGGCGTTCTTTTTCACCAGCCCGATCAGCAGGATAATTCCAATCATCCCGATCACGTTCAGTTCGTTATGCGTAAGTAGCAGTGCCAGCAGCGCTCCTACACCTGCCGAGGGAATGGTCGAAAGAATCGTGATCGGATGAATATAACTTTCGTAAAGCATCCCCAGCACGATGTAAACCGCAGCCAGGGCTGTGATGATCAGGACCAGCATGTTCGACTGCGAATCCTGGAATGCCGCCGCCGTCCCCTGAAAGCTCGCGGTGATGCTCGGCGGGAACCCGATTGTACGTTCAGCACTTTCAATCGCAGCAGTCGCTTGGCCGAGAGACACCCCCGGCGCCAGGTTGAACGAGATCGTCACCGAAGGCAACTGTCCCTGATGGTTCACCGCGAGCGGCGTATTCGACGGCTCATAGTGGGTGAACGCCGAGAGCGGTATAGGCGCCCCCGTCGTCGACTTCAGGTAAATGTTCTGCAGCGCTTCCGGAGTCTGCTGGAACTGCGGCGCCACTTCCATGACCACGTGATACTGGTTCAGCGGCCGGTACATGGTGGAGACCTGCCGCTGCCCGAACGCGTCGTAAAGCGCATTGTCCAGTGCCTGCGGCGTGATGCCCAGCCTACTCGCCGTGTCGCGGTCAATCACGAGTTTGGCCTGAAGCCCCTTATCCTGCTGGTCCGAATTCTGGTCTCGCAACTCCGGCAATTCTCTCAATTTCTGCAATAAGCGCGGAGCCCATGAATTCAATTCCTCGATGCTGGCGCTCTGCAGCGTGTATTGATATTGCGCGTTGCCAAACCGACCACCGATCGTGAGCTCCTGCTGCGACTGCAGAATTAGCGTCGCGCCAGGTACAACTGCCAGCTTTCCGCGTAACCGGTTGATCACCTCGTCGGCGCTTACGTAATGGCATGGTTGCCAGAAATGTTGTTTCTGGCAGGGCCCACGTTCCTCCAGCGGTTTCAGCATGACAAAGAAGCGCCCTTGGTTCAGCGCGGTATTTCCACCTGTAAATCCGGCCATCGTGTCGACCGCCGGATCTGCCATCACGATCTTGACGTAACGCCGCATCTTCTCGGCCATGGATTGGAACGACATGTCCTGCGCCCCGATTACGCTGCCCCCGATGCGCCCGGTATCCTGCTGCGGGAAGAAACCCTTCGGGACGACGACATAGAGATACGCGCTTACCCCAATGATCACCAGCGTCAGGACGAGCACCGGCAGTTGGTATACCAGTACAGCTTTCAGCATCCGCGTATAGGTCGCCAATATGCGATCGAATGCCCATTCGCTGATTCGATAAAAGACGTTGTGCCTCTCGTCCTTCATCGGAGGCCGCAGGAACTTCGCGCACATCGTCGGGGTCGTGGTCAGTGAAACCACCAGCGACACTCCGATAGCGACACTCAGCGTGACCGCGAACTCGCGGAACAGCCGCCCGACAATCCCGCCCATCATCAACAGGGGAATGAAGACGGCTACCAGCGACGTGCTCATCGACAGCACTGTGAACCCGATCTCCGAAGCGCCTTTGAAAGTCGCCTGCACCACGCCCATGCCGTGCTCGATATAGCGCGTGATGTTTTCCAACACCACGATCGCATCGTCAACCACGAAGCCGGTCGAAATTGCCAGAGCCATCAACGACAGATTGTCGAGGCTGTACCCCAACAGGTACATCACCCCAAATGTACCCACAAGTGAAAGCGGTACCGAGATGCTTGGGATGATCGTCGCCCGCATAGTGCGCAAAAATGCAAACACCACCAGGATCACGAGCACGATCGAAATTAGTAGCGTCCGTTCAATGTCTTTGACAGAAACCCTTACCGAAGTGGTCCGGTCCATCACAACGGCAAGCTTCATCGACGGTGAAATCGAGGCCTGAAGGTAAGGGATCATCGATTGCACTCGGTCAACGGTATCGATGATGTTCGCGCCGGGCTGCCGGAAAATTGCCATCATGATTCCCAGCTTCCCGTTGATCAGGCCCAAATTGCGACTATCTGACAGTGAGTCTGTCACCTCGGCCACATCGCCCAGTCGCACCGCGGCGCCGTTATGGTACGCCACAATCAAGGGGCGATATTGATCTGCCGTGAAGAGCTGATCACTGGTATTGAGTGTGTAGCTCGTGGTGCTGCTCGATACCTTGCCTTTCGGGCGGTTGGCATTCGCCGCATTCAGCGCATTCCGCACCGTGTCCAACCCCACCCCAAGCTTGTTCAACAGGGTTGGATTTACTTCTGCGCGTACCGCCGGCTGCGACGAGCCCCACACAAAAACCTGGCCGACGCCCTCTACCTGCGATAGCTTTTGAGCGAGGATCGAGTCTGCTGAGTCGTACATCTGCGGCACTGTCATCGTGTCCGACGTCAATCCCAGCAGCAGAATGGGAGCATCCGCCGGGTTTACCTTTCGGTAACTGGGGTTGCTGGGCAGGTTGGCGGGAAGCTGGCTGCGCGCCGCGTTGATGGAAGCCTGCACATCGCGCGCTGCGGCGTTAATATCCCGGTTTAGATCGAATTGCAGCGCGACTCCGGTGGAACCCAGTTGACTCGAAGAAGTCATCTGATTCACCGAGGCGATACGCCCGAACTGCCGTTCCAGCGGAGTAGCCACCGCCGACGCCATAGTTTGCGGATCGGCTCCGGGCAGGCCCGCGCCCACGCTGATGACCGGAAAGTCCATCTTCGGCAGCGAAGCAACCGGAAGAAAATTAAACGCTAGAATCCCCGACAGCAGCAACGCTGCCGCCAGCAGCGAAGTCCCAATCGGACGGCGAATAAATGGACCTGAAATACTCATGTTCAATGTCGGGACAGCCGCCCTTCGGTTGTCCGCCGCGATTCACTTCTGGGTGGCGCAGCGCTTCGGCGCTGCGATTCCACCTTCACCCTCAACGCGGGGTTAGCCGCTGAGGTGCCTTCCATTGGAGTACCACCACCCTAATCCGCCGACATCGGTTCCGGCGGAATCTCGTTTCCGATCCTGTACCGCGCGAACCGTTGCGCCAGCCGGTCAAACCACAAGTACACTACCGGCGTCGTATACAGCGTCAGCAGCTGGCTGAGCAGCAGCCCGCCGACAATTGTTATTCCGAGCGGCCGCCTCAACTCGGCACCTGTCCCGGTGCCAAGCGCCAGCGGCAACCCGCCCAGCAATGCCGCCATCGTCGTCATCATGATTGGTCGGAAACGCAACAGGCAGGCCTGGTAAATGGCCTCCTCTGGCGGCTTATGTTCCTCGCGTTCCGCCTCCAGCGCGAAGTCGATCATCATGATAGCGTTCTTCTTCACAATGCCGATCAGGAGAATGATTCCGATCAGCGCCACTACGGTCAGATCGTTTCCGGTAATCATCAGCGCCAGGATCGCTCCTACCCCCGCCGAAGGCAGCGTCGACAGAATCGTGATCGGATGAATGTAACTCTCGTACAAGACTCCCAACACGATGTACACCGTGATCACCGCCGCTAGAATCAGGTAAGGCTCCGTGGACAGAGAGTTCTGAAACGCCGCCGCCGTGCCCTGAAATGAAGCGTGAATGCTGGGTGGCAGCGCGATATCTTTCTCCGCCTGCTGGATTGCCGTGGTCGCCTCGCCCAGAGATGCTCCTGGCGCCAGATTGAACGAGAGCGTCACTACCGGGAACTGCCCTTGATGGTTCACAGCAAGCGAGGCGTTCATGGCACTCATCGTCGTAAATGCGGAGATCGGAACCGGCGCTCCATTGGTCGTGACCGATGTCCCGTTGGCTGTAGGGGCGCCAGCGTTTGCCGTGACCACGCTCGGCCGTATGTAAATGTCATTCAGGTTCTCGGGTGTCTGCGCGAAATTCGGCAGTACTTCCAATATGACGTGGTATTGGTTCATCTGCGTGAAGATCGTCGATACCTGCCGCTGTCCAAACGCGTCGTATAATGTGTTATCGATCGCCTGCGGAAAAATCCCCAGTCGCGACGCAGTATCGCGGTCAATCGTGATATGCGTCCGAAGTCCTTCATTCAGTTGGTCGGTCGCCACATCGCGCAACTCGGGAATCGTCTGCAGCTTCGCCACCAACTTGGGCGTCCACTGCGCCAATTCGTTGGCATCAGCGTCCTCGATCGAGTACTGAAATTGCGTTCGGCTGACCCGATCTTCCACCGTGAGGTCCTGCACCGGTTGCATGTACAGCGTGATCCCCTGCACGTTATTCAGTTCAGGTTGCAGCCGACGGATGATCGCCGAAGCGTTATCGGAGCGCTGATCCAACGGTTTCAGGTTGATTTGAATTCGCCCCGAATTCGGAGTGACATTGGTTCCATCGACCCCAATGAACGACGACAGGCTCTCGACATCCTTGTCCTGCAGGATGACCTTCGCCAGCTCCTGCTGCCGCTCCGACATGGCATCGAACGAAATGTAGTCCGGCGCCTCCGAGATTCCCAGGATCACGCCAGTGTCCTGCACGGGGAAGAATCCCTTCGGCACGATCACATACAGGAAGAGCGTCAGCACCAGTGTGCCGGCCGTCACCAGTAAGGTCGCCGTTTGATGTTTCAGCACCCACTTCACCGAGCGCCCGTAGAACGCAATGATCCGGTTGTAATAATCCTCGGTGACTTGGTAGAACCGTCCCCGTTCGCCCTGCTTGCGATGCTTGAGCAACTTGGCGCTCATCATTGGCGTCAAGCTCAATGAAACTCCGGCAGAAACCAGAATCGTCACCGCCAGCGTCACCGCAAATTCGCGGAACAGCCTGCCCACGATGTCGCCCATGAACAGCAGCGGGATCAGTACCGCGATCAGCGATACAGTCAGCGAAACGATCGTGAATCCGATCTGTCCCGCTCCCTTCAGCGCTGCACCCAGAGGCGAATCACCGGCCTCCAGGAACCGGTCGATGTTCTCAATCATCACGATAGCGTCATCTACCACAAATCCGGTGGAGATCGTCAGTGCCATCAGTGTGAGGTTATTCAAGCTGTACCCGAGCAGGTACATCACGCCGAACGTTCCAATCAGCGAAAGTGGCACGGCCACGCTGGGAATCGTCGTCGCCGACAGATTCCGTAAGAACAGGAACACGACCATCACAACCAGCCCGATGGCCAGCATCAATTCGAACTCGACATCTTTCACCGATGCCCGGATCGTAGTCGTCCGGTCCGTAAGAATCTGCACCTTGACCGCGCTCGGCAGTGATGCCTGCAGCTGCGGCAGCAGCTTTTTAATGCGGTCCACCACGCTGATGATGTTTGCGCCCGGCTGTCGCTGAATATTCACAATCACCGCCGGCGTCAGATTCATCCACGCCGCGAGCTGATTGTTCTCCGTGCCGTCGATGACGTTGGCGACGTCACTCAGCCTCACCGGCGCGCCATTCTTGTATGCAATCACAATCGGCTTGTACTGCTCGCTCGAAAAGAGCTGATCGTTCGCCCCGATCGTGTATGCCTGCCGCTTGCCGTCGATCACGCCCTTCGCCTGATCCACGTTCGCCTGCCCCAACGCCGCCCGCAGATCTTCCAGGCTCAGCCCATACGAAGCCAGCGCCGTTGGATTCGCCTGAATTCGTACCGCCGGCTTCTGTCCGCCGCTGATCGAAACCAGTCCCACGCCCGGCAACTGCGAAATCTTTTGTGCCAGCGAAGTGTCGGCTACGTCTTCGACCTTCGGCAGCGGCAACGAGTCGGAACTCAAGGCAAGCGTCAATATCGGCGCGTCCGCTGGGTTCACCTTGTTGTAGATGGGCGGATTGGGCAGGTCAGAAGGCAGGTACGTTGATGCCGAGTTAATCGCGGCTTGTACCTGCTGCTCTTCCACGTCAATGTTCTGATCGAGTCCGAACTGCAACGTGACAACCGAGCTGCCAGATGAACTCGTAGATGTCATCTGGGTTAGCCCGGGCACCTGCCCGAACTGCCGCTCCAGTGGAGACGTAACCGACGAAGCCATCACCTCCGGGTCCGCTCCCGGATAAAACGTCACCACCTGAATCGTGGGATAGTCGACTTCAGGAAGAGCCGAGACGGGCAACTGCATGAACGCAACCCAGCCCACTAGCAGCACGCCCACCATCAGCAACGTGGTCGCAACCGGCCGGAGAATAAATATGCGTGAGGGGTTCATGGCCTAGTTACCGGGAACTGGATCGCCGTTCGCGCCATTAGCAGTTGATGGACGATTCGAGCGTCCTCTGACCGGCTCTGGCGCGCTCGATTCTTCCGGCCCAGTTGAAGGACGTTGCACCGCTCCCGTGACCGGCGCCGTCGTGCTCTTGCTCGGTGGACCGCCTCGAGGTTCAATATGCGAGCCTCTTTGCAGCTTGTCCTGTCCATCGGTGACCACCGTGTCGCCAGGGGCGACCCCGTCCGTCACCACCGTAATATCGCCCTGCGTCAGCGCGATCGTCACCGATTTGTCCTGCACCGTTTTGTCAGGATTGACCGCGTATACGTACGGACCCTGGGGTCCGCGCAAAATCGCCGCCGTCGGCACCACTATGCTGTTCTTGCGCGTCTCAAGCAGCAAATCGGAGTTCACGAACTGATTCGGCCACAGCTGACTGTCTCTATTGTCGAACACCGCTTTCAGCTTCGCCGTTCCCGTCGAGGGATCGATCTGATTGTCGATCGTCAACAATTTCCCTGTTGCCAGTTTTGTCTGGTCATCGCGGCTGAATGCATCAACTTCCAGAGGCCCGCGGCGCATATGTTGCGCCACGTTCGGGAGCACATCCTCCGGCAGCGTAAAGATCACCCCGATGGGCTGAAGTTGGGTCAGGATCAGCATTGGATTCGCATCCGACGCATGCACAATGTTTCCCGAATCCACCTGCCGCAGTCCAATCCTGCCACTGAATGGAGCGGTAATGTGGCAATAGGTGATGTTCAGCTTCGCCGAGTTGATCTGCGCCTGGTCGTTGCGCACCGTCCCATCAAGTTGATCTACCAGCGCCTTCTGTGTGTCGACCTGCTGCTGCGCGATGCTGCCCGAGGGAATCAAGGACGTATAGCGCTCCAGATTCAGCCTCGCGTCCCGCAGTTGCGCCTGATCGCGGAACAACTGCGCCTGCAACTGTTCCACCTGCACCTCGAAGGGCCGCGCGTCGATCTCGATCAAGAGTTCGCCCTCACGAACGTCTTGCCCTTCACGGAAGTTCACCTTCATGATTTGACCGTCAACTCGGCTTTTGATGTTGGCCGTGTTAAACGCAGTCACCGACCCGAGTCCAGAGAGGTAAACCGGTACGTCCTGCTTCTTCACCGGAGCGATGGACACTGAAACTGCTCGCGCCGGGCCCGCGGCCTGTGCCTTCGATTTGGGATCGGCAGCACTGCTGCAACCCAGGGAAATCGCGCCAACTGCCGCAAGAAGAGTAATCAACGCTTTGCGCCGTAACCTGCGCGGGCCGCATTTATCTTTATGACAATCAATAATGTTCACAAGGTTAGTCCGTTCGCCATCTTTTGGGGCCGAGTCCGATGTGCCCCCCGAGTATTAGACGTAAGCACCTAAGGGCTCGGTTTGCGACATCTCGCTGTTGTGCCGGGTAGCGCCGGCTACCAGCCGGCTGTCGAGCGCGTGTCGTGCCCGCGCCTCTGGAAGCTGAAAGGACGCCCCACAGTCTCACCAATTCAGTGGCTACACTGCAGTTGGCAGAACCGAGCCCATATAGGATCAACCTCGCGCCTAGGGCGGGTCAATACTGGCGCGCTGGTTTTACATACTTTTACTCGGTTTGACGGTACGTTGACTCAGGACGCTTTCATTGCAGCTGGCGCGGGATGTCGCGTCTCGTAGGCCGCGATCTCCGCCTCATGCTGCATTGTCAGACCGATGTCATCCAGCCCATTCAGCAGACAATGTCTTACAAATTCATCGATCGGGAACTTGGCGCAGAATCCCTGATGGTCGCGCGCCTCGCATTTTTCCAGATCGATCGTGACTTCGTAATTGTCGATATCCTGCGCCCGTTTCATCACCGTCGCGACTTCGTCCTCCGTCAGGAGGACGGCAAGAAATCCGTTCTTGCACGAGTTGTTGGCAAAGATGTCAGCGAATGACGACGAGATCACCGCGCGAAATCCAAAGTCCGCCAGCGCCCACACCGCATGCTCCCGCGACGACCCGCACCCGAAATTCTTCCCTGCCACCAGCACCGTCGCGCCTGCGTAGCGCGGCTCATCCAAAACGAAATCGGCGTTCTTCTTGCCGTCTGCGCCGAAACGCCAGTCATAAAACAAGAATTGCCCGAATCCAGTTTTCTCGATCCGCTTCAAGAACTGTTTGGGAATAATCTGATCGGTGTCGACATTAACCCGATCCAGTGGCGCCACGCGCCCCCGATGCACTGTAAATGGTTTCATGATTCTCTCTTCATTTGTCGTCCTGGGATCCTGCCTTTGGCGTCGAAGGACCTATGCGGGCCGCGCGACGCGTCGAGTTCTTTGCGGCGCATAAATCGTGCGTTTGGCTCGCATCCTTATGGAATGTCTCGAAGCATCCTTATTCAAACTTCCAATTCCGAATATCCGTAAAATGCCCCATGATCGCCGCCGCTGCGGCCATCATCGGACTCACCAGATGCGTCCTCCCTCCGCGTCCCTGCCGTCCTTCGAAATTCCGGTTGCTGGTCGATGCGCACCTCTCCCCCGGCTGCAAAATGTCGGGGTTCATCCCCAAACACATCGAGCAGCCCGACTCTCTCCACTCAAATCCCGCATCCCGGAAAATCCGATCCAGCCCTTCCTGTTCTGCCGCCCGCTTCACGGCCTGCGATCCCGGCACCACCATCGCGCGAACTTTTGAATCCACTCGATGCCCTCTGGCCACGCGTGCGGCAGCCCGCAAATCCTCGATCCGAGAGTTCGTGCACGACCCAATAAACACGCGGTCAATCCCAATATCCTGAATCCGTTTCCCCGGCTCCAGTCCCATGTACTGCAACGCGAGTTCCGCCGCTCGCCGGTCAGATTCCTCCATCGCTGCAATCTCCGGCACGCGCCCCGTCACCGGAGCCACCATCCCTGGATTTGTTCCCCATGTCACAAACGGACAAAGCTGCGCCGCATCGATCTCCACGACCTTGTCGAACGCCGCGCCTTCATCGGACGGCAAACTCTGCCAATACTTCACAGCCTCATCCCAATCCGTTCCTGTCGGAGCGAATCGCCGTCCCTTCACGTAAGCGATCGTGGTCTCATCCGGCGCCACCATCCCCGCACGCGCACCAGCCTCAATGCTCATGTTGCACAGCGTCATGCGCCCTTCCATCGAGAGAGCCCGCACCGCCGGCCCCGCGTACTCGATCACGTGCCCCGTCGCACCGTCAGTTCCAATCTGCCCGATAATTCCCAGCGCCAGATCCTTCGCCGTCACGCCCTCAGCCAGCCGTCCGCGCACATCGATCTTCATGGTCTTCGGCTTCCGCTGCGCCAGGCACTGTGTCGCAAGCACGTGCTCCACCTCGGACGTCCCGATCCCAAACGCCAGCGCGCCGAACGCCCCGTGAGTCGAGGTATGGCTATCGCCGCAAACAATCGTCATTCCCGGCTGCGTCAGCCCCAGTTCGGGACCGATCACATGCACAATCCCCTGCTCCGGCGAATCCATATCAAACAGCCGGACCCCAAACTCCTTGCAGTTCGCCTGCAGGGCCGAGATCTGCTTCGCTGCAATCAAATCCGTTATCGGAGTCCCCCGTGGTTCCGTCGGAACATTGTGATCGACGGTTGCCACTGTACGAGCAGGCTGCCGCACCCTCCGTCCCGCCGCCCGCAGCCCGTCAAACGCCTGAGGTGAAGTTACCTCATGCACCAAATGCAAATCGATATAGAGTATCGGCGACCGCCCCGCAGGCGTCGCCACCAGATGTGCATCCCAGATATTTTCGAATAATGTTCGTGTCATAGTAGCGCCGGCTTCCAGCCGGCTGTCGCGCGGGCATATTGCCAGCGCATCCCGCATACGAAATTAGTGTTTATTTAGTTTTCCACAGCGTGCCAGATATGGGCAAGAGTTCGCCTCCGTCCAGGACCGTGACCGATCCATTCGAATGCAGGAGTCGAAGAAGGAAGGTTTACTGTTCCAGGTCAGTTGCGGAGAACGCCCCGTTTCCACCGGAAGACGCTCCCCATACAACGCTGGCAGCTGTGTCGGTCGAGGATCCCCAGACAACACTGAATCCACTGGCGGAGCTGCTGCCCCATACTACCGAACTGCCCCAGACAACCGAGCTGCCCGATACATTTGCGCCCCAAACCACCGACGAGCCCCACACAACCGAAGATCCCCACACCACTGACTTCGAGCTCACGCTTCCGTTGCCGCTTGCCAGCGATATCGCTCCCGTAGAAGTGTTGTAGTTAGCGGTGGGAGACAAAGCCGCGCCGACGTCGGCAGGGGCTAAATCTGTGTTAGCCAGCGCCGCACCCAGATCCACATACCCCGCGCCCACGGTGAACAGATCGTAGTAGGAAGTGTAGGTCAGCCCCGTGGAAGGGTCGGCTGCAACCGAAGAAACCGGAAATGCTTTGTATGCGGTCTTCATCAATCGCGCCTTGACCTGGTCCGGCGTCAGATTGGGGTTCTGCTGCAGAATCAGAGCCACTCCGCCAGCCACAGCCGGAGTCGCCATGCTCGTACCGCTAAGAGTGAAGTAGTCCTTGCCGGTGGTTGTACCTGCGACGGCATTGGCGGGAAACTCGTTCTCCAGAATGCTCCCGCGCGAATTCGTGGAAACTATCAGGTTCCCCGGAGCCACAACATCGGGCTTCACCACATGGTCGTACGTCGTTGGGCCTTTCGAGCTATAACTTGCGATCTGATCATCCGTCCGGGAATACGTCCCCATGGCCTTCATCGCTCCAACCGTGATCACCAGCGGATCATTGCCGGGTGCCCCCACAGTCCCGTAGCCATTGCTCCCGTTCACGCTTATGCGCCCGTAATTTCCCGCGGCCGCCACCACTACGATTCCCGCTCGCCACGCTGACTCCACTGCCTGGCACAACGGATCCTGCGCGTACCCGGAGAATATCCCTCGTCCCAATGACAAGTTGATGACTCGAATGTTGTATGTGTTCTTCAGCGCGATAGCCTGCTGAATCGCGGCGATGACTTCGCTGTCGCTGCCGGCGCCGTTGGCATCAAGCACGCGCAAATCAATCAGGTTCACATTCGGCGCCACACCCGCATACCGCCCGTTCGACTTGTTCCCGTTACCGCCGATGATCCCCGTAACGTGCGTTCCGTGCCCGTACAGATCCCAGACTTGCTTGCGGTTCAGATAAGTTGTAGTCCCCGTGAAGTCCTGATGGTAGAGAACACGCGATTTGCTTCTGTTGCCGAGATCCGAGTGCGTATCGTTGATGCCGCTATCGATGACCGCCACTCCAATCCCCGTCCCGTCGTATGCCGTGCTTACCGCCGCACTTACGTTCATCGCCGCGGCAGTATAGTCATCCATGCCCTTCAACGGGTGATCCAAACTCACAAACTCCACTTCCGGATCGTTCGCTAACGACTGCAATGAGCCCGCCGGCACAGTGAAGGCCGCTCCTCTGACCAGGCCCAGATGATGCCCAACTCTCCCGCCAAGATTCTGCGCCCGCGAGAGCGCAGCAGAATTCGGAGTCTGTTTGTACTGCACGATCACTTTCACCTGTTGGCTCGGATGCGCCGCAAAGCGGCTCATGATCCTCGCAACTTCGGGATGCAGCCTGTCCGAGGCGTTCATTGCGCGCGGACTGGCTACGGTCCGTTGTCCAAACATGACGCCGGTGAACAGTAGTACCGCCAGGCTCAGGCGCTTTCCCCAAACCGTACTGTGGCGTTCATTGCGCCTTCCGGGAGTAATTGGCTCCAGGTTCCTTTGCATCTGTGTCACGCTCTCTTCTGGGGAGAGATTCGCCAGACAGATCTATTGCAAGGTGAGAACCAA
>AR_comb_assmDRAFT_10543781_pt1 | contig 25810 bp, 50 predicted proteins | sample ArasoioldDNA_FD_10543 | JGI IMG/M metagenome (IMG submission 10543) | reverse complement strand
GGGGGGGGGGGGGGGAGCCGCAGCGGCGAGCGTTCCGTACTCTTCACGCGCTGCGATCAGTAGTTCCCTGTTGCGATACCACTTAGCTTCCATTTCACCATCCTATCACAAACCGTAGAATGCGAATTAGTAGTAGTCGATTAGCTCGTTAAACCAACAGTCTGTTTTGCCCATAGCCTGCAGTAGTTTGTCGGTCATTTCCCAGGAGACCGTTGCTGTCTCTCCGTCGATGATCCGAGTGATGGTTTTCTTCGACACTCCGCACATTTCTGCAAGCACTTTGGAGTGCGGTATTTCTGTGCTGAATAGAAGTGGTCGAACGGATCCAGAAATGTCGTGTCGCACAGTCTCGTTTCCATACAACGGAAAGGTAGGGCCATATTCTCTGATCCACTCACTAATTATCGCCGCAATGATGCTCGATGGAATACCATTTTTATCCAATTCCCATAAAGCATATCATGGAGTCCATTCGCTTTGTTTGATTTCAAAGCTGACCGTGCGGGGGTTAACCTGTAGAGAGAGAGGGAGAGTTTTCTGACCGAACCTGTTCTTGAGACAGACCAGTTCGACTTGGTTATGGATATCGTCGTCGGGACGCCACAAAGCCATGAGCGTAGCGGCCACCTCGGAGATGGCCTTAGTCCACGAGAAGTCTCTCTTGGTCGGGGGGCCGTCTACAAATTCAGGAGGACGTTGCTTCATCTGACTGAGAAAAAGAATACTAGTGTTCGTGGCAGGGGCGAGTGACGCCAGCCTACGCACCTTACGTCCCAAATCTTCGTGACCATCGAAGGGAATCTCGTGAATATGATCAACGACTACGAAATCGTACCCTGCCCGGATTACCTGTTCAATTTCATGTGCATCAAGATAGGACTCCGAGACGAAGACAGGGTTAGATTTGATCCAGTCCTTAGCCTGCAGACGCGCTAGCTCTTCGTCGTTCCTACTGTTGAACATCGGCCATAGCCGTTCAAACAGATCGGCAGGGGTCATCTCAAGCGTCACGTAAGCCCCTGAGACGCCGTTGTCGATGGCGTACTTGAACGATTGCAGACCCCACATGGTCTTTCCTACCTCGGTCTCCGCGCCCACGATACTCGCCCTGCCTTTGGCGTACCCCGGGATGTACGACCCGAACAACGTCGGCACAGGCTCGCCCTGATCGGTGTTCTCGATAGCCGCCAGCCAATCAGCAGACCCGAGGACGGGAACCTGGGTTACAGTCTCCACAGAACCTCAATTGTACCAACAGACTTGCAGGTCTTACAGGCGAACCCGCCCATACCGCCAACAATCTGAACGCAATCGTCGCAGGCAAAGAACAAACCACCGTTATGGAGTTCACTACAACTGCAAGAACGAAACTCTTTACACACCCAATCGGCTGTGTTAGGACATTGACCTTTCTTTAGAGGAAGAATGAACTCGCACCTAGGATTAAAATCAAGATGCTCAATGTTCTCTACGTCGATCCGAGGATCAATTGTCGTACTCATACAAACTCCCTTCTAGGTAGTCGGCGGCTCTGCGAAGCCATTGTACCGTCACGTACCCTCGTAGTGCAGCGTTACACCTGAAGCAGAGGATTCCTCTGATCTTGAGGGTTTTGTGATCATGGTCAAGGTGTAGCCGTCTTTTTTTAGGGGGACTACCACAAATGGCACACAACCCACCTTGTCTTTCCAAAATTCTGGCGTACGTCCCGTCTTTGTCATACAGTCTCCTGAGTTTAACCCACTCCGGGTTGGTTTTTCTACGCCTACGCCTCTTCATCGAAGCCGAACTCTATACCAAGCCACTTCAGGTCTTTGTACAGTTTGTCCACAGCCAGGTCGAAGTCACCGTCAGTCCCGATGGTATAGAAGTATTCGATTACCTCACAAGCCGATGCAAGCGAGTTAACCATTTTAAGAGCGGTGTCCGCGCGCACCCCGATTGCCTTGTCGGGATTGGCGGAGAAGTCCTGTAGAACTGCTTCTGGTTTCACAGCCTGCAACACCTTCCATCTGCCATCAAAGGACAGTACTTGTATGCGTACTCGTGCAGCACGTTACCGGGCCAATCATAGTCCATGCCGTACCGCTCCATGTGGTACAGCATCCTCTGGTATTCGTACTGAAGAGTGTTGTGAAGCTGATCCTCGTCTACCAAACCAAAGTACAACTTATGCTTGTCGCTGTCAGGAATGACAACAGGATCTGTCTTCGACCGGGTGATCACATGAACCTCAGCAGGCTTACGACGCGCTAGCTGGTAGATGCTCGTCTGAACCCGCCACTCCTGGTTCGGTTGAACCTGCTTGGAGTTGTACCAAGCAGTAGTTTTGTAGTCAACGATCTTGTGTTCAAGCTCAAGGTCTATGAACCCGATGATCGGCAGATCGATGCCCTCGATTTTGAACTCAATTTCCCTTTCTAGAGCCACAGGAGTAAGGAATTTTCCTACTGTGTCCCAGTACGCTAGAGACATCTCTTGAAACAAATCGTAAGCTTTTTCAGGAGTGTCCCTACCCCAATTAATAGCTCCGTATCCACCGCTTTCTTCAATGATCTGTTCCCAAACCTTTGCAGGGAAAACCACTTCACCTTTGAAAGCAATCTCGTTGGCTTTATGTACCGCGCTACCGATGATCAGTGACGAACTGGGAGCGCCTACGTTGCCGTGCAGGTACTTCTCTGCCCACTGGCGCGGACACTTCATGTGCAGCGTAAAACTGGACGCGCTCAGATGATCGATAGGAAGCTTAGTCGTCATTGAAAACAGGCTCAATCCAGTAAGCTGCGTTTACAATCGCAGTACGAACTTCGTCAATCCTAACTAGTTCTTCCTGAAGCCGCTTGGCTTTAATCTTTGCTTTTGCCAGCTCAGCCTCAAGCCTCTGAATCTTGCGATCACGCTTAGCGATTTCCTTCGCCACAGCTTCGTCAATATCAATAGAAATCTCAGGCATTACAGCGCACCTTTCGCTTCGTTGCACCGCTCGCACACGGTCTCAAGGTTATCAAACTCGTTGGTACCGCCCTTGGACACGGGCAGCCTGTGATCGAGTGTCAGGAACTCACGCTCGTTACAGTACACACACTTGAAACCGTCACGTCGGTACACTTTCTTCCTCAGCCTGCGGCGCTCACTGGAATGCAACTGTCGCAGACCGCTTTTTGTGGTAGCAGACCGGGCCATTTTCCCCTCCAAATTTTTTGAAAACTAAAAGAGCCGGGATGCCACGCGGTTGCCTTGGCAACTCGACTTACTGGTCTTATACCCGGCTCTATCTTTGCCTAAACCCCAGCTAGCTCAGAAGCTTAGCGACAGTCTTGTCCCGCAGCGCGAGGATAGTCTCTGCCGTGATCTGAAGCTTCTCAGCGTCCTCTTGGGTGAGCGGGAACGAAAGCTCGTCGGAGAATGCCGTAGCGTTCTCAAGCGCCCGTCCGTAAGCCCACTGAACCCCAACGACGACATCCTTCTCGTTCTTCTTGGAAGGATTACCCGAACCGTTCGTAACGGTAGTGTTCGTAGGCGTAGTCTCCGTACCCTCCGCGAGAGTCACACCGTTGAGGTAATACTGAGGAACACCGTTGTACTCGCCGTTAGTCGCGAGCTTCACCTTAACAGGCTTGCCTGCATCCTTGGCGGCACGAGCAGCGGTGATCGTCTTCTTGTTCTTCGTGGAAGCCTTGCCCTCAAAGTCCTCAAAGCGCACGTCCACGAAATCGGAACCCTCATTCGGGAACACGCCACGAATCACAAGTGTCTTCTCAAGTGTCTCTGCCAATTTTTCCCCCTTTCTTGGCTTTAGCGGGGAGAGCGGCGGTGGAAGCGCCACCCTCCCCTATTGCAACGACCGTTTATGCTAGAACGACCTCAGTATACCACAACCGTCAGGTCTTAAACATTGGAGGGCACCCAGCGTCTACTGGGAGTTCGGTCGAGACCTCGCCGGTATACCCCTGCCCTCCAACCTTTACCCAACTTCGGTGTCAGCGGCCCAGCGGTTGATAACCTCATCGTAAGACTTCGCCGGGGGACGTGCCTGCACACCCTCACCGACTCCGAAGTCATCCGCAGATCCACCCTTCGGCTGCAGGGACTTCTGCTTCTCAGTCCTACCGGCCTGCCGCTCCTGCTTGCGAACCTCGGCAGCGTACTTGGCACCGGCCACAGTAGCCTGAACAGGATCAAGTCCTTCGTTCAGGAAGCTCTGTGCCGACCGCTCGGCCAGCTTGTAATCGAAATCAATTTTCTCTGTCTGCTTCACATGGTCGAAGATACTGTTCATTCTCTTCTGACCCTGTTCCTTGACAACCTGGGCGATCAGCGGCTCGTACTCTTGGAACCTGCGGTCAACAAGCTCCATAGGATCATCCGTAGGCTCTGGTTCCTCTTCCGGCGGCTCAAGAGCCTTGGCGAAGTACCCGAGGGTCTTCTGCATCTCACGCCACTCTGATTCAGTCGGCCCCTGCCAACCTGCGGGCGGAGCCTCGGTAGCCTCAGGCTCATCGGCCCCAGACTCGTCTGTCGGCTCGGTGGTTTCCTCAGGCTCGGGGATCTGTTCACTCATGGTCAAACCATAGCATATTCTCGTACCAAAGGTGGAACCACGACTCTGATTTTTCTATGGCCTCAGTAATCCAAACTAAACAGTCTTGTTCATCCCTGGCTAGGTCTTCCTCGATCCTATGAAACTGATTACGTAACATTGGGCGGCGTACCGGGAGCAGGGACGACGTTAGCTCCACCCGGCTGCGGCGGAGCAGGACTGAACACTTGCTGGTCAGGGCCAGCCTGCGGCTGCATCGGGGCGCTCTGCTTCTTGGACGCAGCGTTAGCTTCGTGTTCCTTCTTGTGAGCCTCGATGACCTCGACAACCATCTGGGCATGTTCATCACCCTGATCGGCCATAACTTGATACTGAATCTGTTGTGCCGTGTGGGTCTCAACATGCTTCTCGTCGTTGTCATACGGAGCAACAGGCGGAACCTGCAGGGTCTCAGCCATGAGGATGTTTTCAAGCTCGGCCTTGTGAGCGTCCGCGTCAGCCGCTGAGGGCGGAAGCTCCTGCGGCTTGCCTGCGTTCAGAGACTCCACGTACCAAGACAAAGGAAGCTGTCCCTTGGCTGCAAGCCAAATATCGTTAATCTTCTGAATCTCAGACGCCTGCGTGCGAGGCATCGAACCACCGCGCGGCTGCTTGACGAGATACCTGTACGGAACCTGATTGGCCTGATAGAAGAACTGCTGTAGATTGTCGTTAGGGCCAGCAATAAGAATCGTCTTGTCGGCAGGCCAGTTACGCATCGCTTCCATCGTGTCCCACGACACATCCATGAGTCCGATCCGAAGCTGTTGCGACACCGGATCGAGCTTAAGAGAATCGTTCTCTGTGAGCAGAGCCATAGCCGAATACGCGGACACACCCTGCGGAGCCTGCCCCATAGTCACGCCACGGATACCCAGGGCGCGCTCAGCGGCCTCCACCTGAAGCTTTACGTCGTCCATGAACCATCCGCCGATCTGAATACCGGCGTCGGTCTTCGGCAACGGTGAGCCTGCCCGGACTTCAATCAGTTCCATCGGCTCACCTGTGCGCGGGCGGGCGAGCGACTGCTCTTCGATGAACACCTTCGGCATGTTCCTGTCGATCATTGCGTTAAGCTGTGTCAGGCGCTTGTTGTAAATCTTCTGCGGGCCGATACCGTTATCGATGAAGCTCTTACCGGGGATACGTCCGGGGATAGGAGTCCAGCGGAACAGCGTCACGCCGTCGCGAGCGCCGCCGGGATGATCCGGGTACGGCAGTTCCTCACGGACATCCAGAAGCTCCGTGTCTGTGAACACAACAGACAAACCCTTAGGCCACATCTCGGACGGCTGCTCGTAACCCGTGTAAACAAAGCACTTGCCTTTGATCTTGTGTTTTTCTTCAGAGGACTCCGAGTACTGAGTTGTCAGAGACCCCATGTTCTCAATCGTGTCCTCGGTTACGTTGTCTGCGAGCTTTCCATAGCGTTCCTTGACTTCTGCGACCGACACCGGCCGCTGAATGATCTTCCACGGCAGAAGCTTCGGGTCATCGAACCCCGGAGGCCACAACAGGTTGAAGATACTAAGCAGTTCCCATACGACTTTTCCCTCACGAATGGACTTGAACTCCGCAACCTGATTCTTTTTGACCATCTCCGCTACATAGTCACGAGCCTCTTCCTCGTCGGTAATCGGCACGCCGTTCTTAACTGGATAGTCACCGATGATTTCACCCTTGCGGCGGTCATACCGACAGCGTACCCCCGCAAAGCCGTCGATAGCGAGCAGACGAATCAGGGATTCGACTTTCTCGTCACCCATCCACTCGTTGTCCCAACCCCAGGAGTACCCGAGGTTCATCATCTTGGCAATGTCGTCCTCAACCGCCGAGTCGGACAACGTAATGAAGTTGGTTTTATAGTCAGCCGATCCTAGTCGGCCGATCACTGTGTTTAGGTACTGATCGAGGATGTTCGACTGAACAAGCTCAACGTTCCCACGGTGGCGAATCTCAAGAACCCGCCCGTCACGGACGTTGATCTGAAGGTTCTGTTTACCGGCTGCAAAGCACCGATTGATCTTGACTTGGTTCAGATACTGGCTGCGTTCCTGCTCCCCTTCGTCCTTGCGTCCCTGCCAGGGGGAGAGTACGTCGTTGACCACATAGGTCTTGCCGTTGATCGTTGCTGTATCTGAAGAAGGCTTAACGTCTACAAGGGGCACGTAAATAGTTTACAGGAAAGGCACGAAGAGGGCGGATTTCTCCGCCCTCCCGGCTGATCAATCCCGGCATCCGCTACAAAACGTCAGACATATCCGGGCTGACTGACGAAACTAAATTTTACAGGAAGCTCGCGGAGCAGGGCTATCCGGGTACCCAACCGGACACACCTGGGAGGTCAACCCCAAGTCCCACACAGGGAACCACCCTGTTCACCTTAACCCTGCTCCGCCAACTTCCTAATCGTTCTGTTGAATAACAGGCTGCTGGTCTTCCGGGAACTCCAAAAGCTGTGAAGTAATGTACCAGACAGCCAGTACACCGTGCTGCTGAGCCTCGGTCAGGTCTTCCACCTGTAGGTCGGGAGACTCTTCCACCGGGGGGTCGAAACCCACCGTGAAATCAATGGCGTCTTCTCCGTCCTGATTTTTTGTGTCCTCAAAGATGATTGTAACTTTTGCCACTATGCAATTTCCCTCATCTTGTTATACACATCAGCAACGATATCAGAATCATCATCAGACATATCGTCTGAAATCGCTGTGTATAGAAAATTCTTCAGAGCATCAAACTGACTCTTAGTGAGTGACAAAATGTATCTTGTTTCAACAGAAATCATACTTCCTCCCAGTCTGGTTCAAACTCGACTTCTTCTGTAACGACTTCCGGCCTTGGAGGCGGAGTCCATGTTTTCCCTTCGGTGTGCATGATTCTATCAGCAAAGTCACGATTACTGTTCAGCAGAACCATCTTCTCCCTTGAAGCCTCTCTTGACTGAGACTTCATAAACCTCACAAGCGCCCACAGGGCGAGAGAGAGGGAGAGGTTCAGAACAAGGCTAAGAACTAGCGGTAGGTACATCTTTGTCAGCCTTTTCGTACTCGGCCAATGCTCTGAAGTCTTCGACGGTAAAATTCGCGAGTTGAAACATCCTCTGCTGCCACGCAGCAATCTCGTCCTTGAGCTTGTCCTGGTTCTGGATGTACTCATACTCTTTGTGAGACCAGTTGTTTACCTCATCAAGACTCGCAGACCCGATAAGCCGTGCGGCCTGCTCAAGACAGTTAGCACAGTAAACAACGTCAACAACGCCGGTAATCTCAAACCCGTCACGAGTAACGTTGACTTCACCGATCATATCGACAAAACCACGGTCGTTCTGCTGTGTTCCGCAGGCTAGGCAGTACTGCCCGGACTGCAGAGTCCTGATCATATTGAAAGTAGCCATTACCGACCTTTCTGAATGCGCTTATCGCTAGGGCGTCTTAGGCGAGCCACTTGGGAACCTTAGCATTTCCGTAAGGCGGGCCAGAGTCACCGTCAGACGACTTCTTCGACTTCTTTTTGGATTTCTTCTCGTTGTCGTACTTGGCCGCAGCCGCAGCCTCGCACTGACCTTTGGTGTCGTGGCGGCTCATAGTGTCGCCATCGGGGCCTACGCAAGCCCACTTGCCGCCCCTCTGCTCACAGTGGTAAGGCATTACTGGATCGTACCTCCACTTGTGTTGTTTTCCCATTTATAGGGATACCCAGTATAGGGATACGGCTTGTAGGGCACGTAAGGGACATACGGCACGTAAGGAAGCATATTGCTACGCCCGCACGCAGGACAATGACCGCAGTTCGGACAAGGCTTAGCATTCATATCGATAGCCACGCCTAGCCCTTTCCGGGAGCGGAGGGCTTAACAGAACCGGAATCAGCGGGAAGGTCAGGGACATCCTTCGCATCCGGGGCGTCAACCATGTAAACAGGCTGCGCGGGAACCGCAGACACGCTAGCAGGCTCGTTGTAGAGCTTCTCGCGGGCCTCACGGGCCTCGTTGTACGCCTTAACCGCGTCCTCGTTGGCCTCTTCCTTCTCGTCAACAGAAGCAACAACAGGAGAAGCAACGGCGTTAGCGGTAAACGAATCCTTGGGCGGAGGCAGGTTCTCCTGCTCCGGTGCAGGCGACACGCCAAGCTCCGGTGCGATATCCGGCTCCTGATCGCGCGACGGGTCACGGTAGACCCCGCGCTGACCTGTTGCCTTGTAAGCAAGCAGCGCTGCGTCCTGGTTGTCGAACTCCTGGACGCCAGCGTCCTCGGCGTCCTTGGTCACCTTGTCTGCAGCGTTCGGATCCTTCTTCTCAGCCATTGGACTCAGTATACACGCTTAGCGGGACTAAACCATCTCACGCCAAGTGTTACCTGGCGTCCAGTCAGTCCATGATCTGCCCACCGGGGTGCCATCCGAAACCTGCGGCCTGTTCTCCGGGAGGATACGAGCGGTCATAAGGTAGCGCGCTGCAGCCATAGCGTGCCCGTGTCTTGATTCCCAATAATCATCGATGATGTCGCCCGACTCAGGATCAACAGGTGCGTACCTCATCTGCTCGATCAACTCAGTACAGTTCTGTGTTATGAACAATCGGGGGGATCCAGGTTCACCCTTACGATCGTGCCACTCAGGGAAGACGAGGTTAGGGTCTGGACGGAGGGCTTCTGAGATACGGACACGCCCTGCCCTGCGGTCGTTGTTGGCAGGTACAAGGTAAATCCCATGTCGGGAAAACTCTGAATGTACTGTTTCTCCCTTTCCGTGCGTTCCGAATCCTGTTCGCGCTTGAATCGAAGGGTCACATAGGGCAATCGACGGCTCACCCCAATAGTTATGTCGCAGCGTGAGAATCTTGGACGCATGGTCGGAAATAAGACCGGGACTGTAATACTCGCCATGAACTACAGCATAACCATCGGGGGAAACCCCGGCAGCGTACCAAGCCGTTGGGTTGGATACCCCGAAGTCCATTGCTTCCCACCGACGCCAGTCGTGGGGGATGTAGAAGGGCTTAACAACGTGAATTGTATGGTCAAAATGCGGAAAAGCGGCACTATCTATTGCCTCCCATGATCCTTCGATAAGTCTAGCCTGCGTAGCCTCGGGTAGCTCCTGCAGCGACCGAAGATAGCTCTCTTTGTCAATGTGCGGGTTATCTTGAAATGTCGCCGGTAGAAAGATCCGTTCCGAAGTTCCACCCTCCACGAAACGTTTCCGAACCCAGGTAGATCCTGGGCCGACGGGGTTACTAGCAGATCGAACGCGAAGCGGAACCGGCGATTTCTCAAGTTTCCGTAGACGAGAAAACAGGAACGTGTAGGCATCCGGGTCAGGGAACTCCGTAATCTCGTCCCAACCGATGTACTGAACCTCGGCAGACTGGTACCGCCACTTGTCCTTAGGCGTCTGGATATATCCGAACGTGATGGAAGCCCCAGAAGGAAAGTTAAAGGTATGTGTTTCACGATCCCACTTTACCTCTTTATACGGTTTCAGCCATTCGTGCGCCCTATCCATGAGCGCGCCTGGTAGCGCCAAATCTGTATACGAACGACGCATGAGAAGCGCCGCGTACCCAGGAATATCGACGTACTGAAGTGCGCCCATGAGCAAGGCGTCAGACTTACCACCGCCTGCGGCACCCCCGTAGAACGCCTCAAGCCCGTCATAGAGAAGAAAAACAGTCTGTTTCGGTGACGGCTTGTGGGGAGAGTACTTCGTCCACTTCAGTTTCACGCTTGAAGTCTACAGAAAAACAGAGGGGGCGCGGTTCATCATCCCGCAACCCCCTCCATCCAGTCAACAGTAGGCCGGTTGCCGTTCTGGTTGGGATTAACTAGAGAGCGCAACCTGTCCCTAGCCACCCACACCTACCGTCTCCCTCTCACTCAGTAGTGTAGCACAAACCTAGAAGGGGCATCCGCCGCTGTACGCACCGTCGTACTTCAGAACCGTATAGCCGTTGTCGTACAACTGGTAGATCCGAACGTGGGGCCACCAGTCACCGACGTTGAAACACATATAGTACGAAGCTGTCTTAGTGCTTTTTGCGTGGGCCTTGTCCCACGTCCAGCCAGCACACAGGACTGCAATCAGTACTGAAAGAGCTAGCACGCGCAGGATCTTGCGTCCCGGCCCTTCCCAGAAACCCTTGCGGACAAGCTTTCTCTCCATGCTTGTAGTCTAGCAGGTTCAGGCAACCGGCGCAACGGAAGTTTTTAGCGCAGTGACACTTACGTGTCCTAGCGAACTTTAGTTCGCTACACACTACTGTTTAATCCGGAGGTACCAAACCGGCTCTTCACGCATGGCTACTTCAAACTCTTCCTCAACACGAAACACACGAGCACCATTAAGTGATCCATCTGAAATCCAATCATCAATCAGATCATCATCGATCACATAAGCCTCTGTATCGCCTTTGTCTTTGTAAATAGCTACATACATTAGTCCCTCCTGTAGAAATAAAGATCGAACCCTAGCGGATTGATCGGTTTCTTGTCGTTGGGTAGCTCACAAAAGAACCCTTCCCCGTTCCTCGTGAAGAACCCACGACAACGTTTTGTCTTACGTCCTGAACCGTACCCTTTGCAGTTCGGGCATGGCCTGTGCTTGTTGAAGCTCGCCATGCCCTCACCTTACCCTATCCTGCAAAATCCAAACCGGCGGGAGAGAGAGGGAGACTTAGCCTCCGCTCTGTTCTAAACAATTAGCTCCGCCCTGTAAGTATACCGTACGGTACTCCCATACTCGACCTCTCTAGGAACTTAGCATAAGTACTGCTAGCGGTGTCGGAGACTCCTGCGAAGCGCCGTGTTTACACTCTGAGCGCTTCGGGTATAGTGCGGTCATGGACAAGATTGACCTCAACGAGCTAGAGCAGAGAATCTGGCACGGCGATCCAGAAGACATGAATCAGTTTGAACTACAGGCGCTGGTAGATGTGGTCGAAGAGGCGCGGAACTACTGTGCGCTTGTTCCTCCTAGCTATGCTAATCGGAAGCTTCGTGATTTGCTAATGCGGTTCGACTTCGGAGGTAACGAATGAGACCAACTGACGATCTAGAGGTTCAGCCGCCCGTGTTCGTATGGAACGGAGAGAAGATCGAACTCAAGGCGCAGTTGCTTCCAATCGTTCAGGGACTGTTCGATTTTGAAGAGTACGACGAAGCTCAACGGTTCATGGAGGCGTACCGCGCTCATATCCCTTGGGCTGACGACAACATGCGGTACATGATCGAGAATGACTTTGGTCTGGACGAGAAGGAACAGGAAGAGTTTCTTGACTGGTTCAATGTTCGGCCTAAATACTCTTGGGCGCGGAACCTTGGTTTTGGAATCAACGATGTTTACACAGATGAATATGAACCGCCTAGTTTCGACACAGAACAGGCATGAAACCAAGCACGTTCTGGGAATGTTCGTCTGGGGCGTGCAGATGCTTGTGGCTGCGGTACTCATGCTGACACAGCATCCGGTGGACTGGGCAGTTTTGTACCTGATCGAAGTTTCGCTGTACGCTAACCTTGTCGGTCATTGGAGCGGTAGAGATGCCGCGAGGCCCACAGAAGTTGACTAACGTTCTTGTTATCTGCGAGCGGTGCCACAAGAAACAGGTGAACAGTCGCGAGGTTTGTCTATTGCCAGGGTGGGTAGGATGTGTCCGATGTGGTAACCCTTACGGTCGATATGTAAAGGAGTAAAAAATGAAGCGTACAGTACTTGTGTCATCTGACACGTTGTATCAGTTTGCTCAGGTTCTAACAGGTTATGGAAAAATCGTGGGTATTGACCACGAGGGAACCATTACCTATGAGCTTGAAGGTGACGACGCTTTCGATCTTGGACGGCAATCAGCCGAAATTCAGAACGAGCTACGTAGTTATGACAGTGGCGTACTTGTTCAGAAAGGAAAGGAATGAAGGTCTGGACTAATCACTACAGGCGTGTGTACGGCGGCGAAGACAGGCTTGTTTCAAAGTATTTTGCTAAGCTCGATGGGGAGAAGATCGCTCCACAGGGTGGGCTTACTCAGGTGTGTGTTTCCCTGCCGAACGGAAAGTATTACTTTGGACACGCTTTTTGTTCCAACAAGGACAACTTCAACAAAAAGATTGGTCGTAACATTGCCCTAGGCCGTGCGCTCAAGATAGCTGAGCAGGAGGGGTATCGTGTTGATCGTTAGTGAACTGTTCTGGGCTAAGGTCTTCAGCTTCACCCTTCAGAGTCGCCAGAATCTTCGTCGCTTCGGCCAGTTCCTCAGGCGAAATCTCGATGTCACGGTTGGACGTGGTATTGTCCTTTTCCGGTTCTTTGTAGTTTTCCTTGTACTTGGGATCAAGCCGCTTAAGCAGGAAAATCAGGAGGATGTATGACCGTGAGTCGTTCGGATCGAGTGCGCGTGTACGTAGCATTGTTTCGGCTTCGTCTAGTACAGATTGAAAATGTTCTTCTTTCGCGTGCGTCCAAGCGGCGGCGAACTCCGGATCTTCCTGGCGCAGGTAATAAACGGTGCGTCTTGGGATTCCTGAGGCCGCTGCCGCGTCCTTCACCGAGCTTCCTTCGCGGAGCGCTGTCAAGAAATCGAGCCTCTCGGACTCGCTAGGGATACGACCGAAACTCATAGGAGGTAGTTTAGATGGAAAAGATTGTTATTGAACTTGGTAGTGATGATTACTACGCTAGGTACAAGCATGCCAAGGAAAGGGCCGAGTGGGAGCTAGGCGATTCGTCCTGGGCAGGAGTAATTGTTGGGGCTTTTTTGTTTCCCGATGAAGAGGGTCTTGAGCGGGAAAAGGAATGAGCTACACACTTGAGGAACGCAAGCTAATCGGTGAGCTTGTCCGGTTGGCTAAGTACGAAAAACTAGAGCGCCTAGAACAACAGGAAAAGGAAGACCGCCGCGCGCTAGCACGAGACCGGGACGACGTTCTCAAGACTCTTAACGGAGTGGAGTACGCGGAGTGTGCTTACCGTAACTGTACGGAGAAGTTCGTCCGCTGGCGGTTCAAGCGTTACTGCTCCGATCAGTGTAGGAAGAACGAAAGAACTTACCGCCGCAAAACCCAGGAAGAGGCTACATGGCGTCAGGACTACCTTAATAATCCCCCTCCTGTCTTGGTCTTGGGGTACACCGATGAGCCGTGCCGTGAGTGCGGTGCGCCCGTACCGATTTATCAGCTTCAGCAGGGATCACAGAAGAAAAAGATTTACTGCTCGTACAGATGTAACAAGCGACGGCAGGGTAGGATCTACAAGCGCAAGCAAAGAGCCAAAGCAAAAGCTAGGAGTAATAGTGCCTAGTATATTTAGTAGTAATGATGCATCAGTACTTCCCGCAACCGGAGAAGCACGAGTGCCTGCGATGCCGAGAGAAGACAGCAGGACAACCTAATACGTTTTGTTCGACTTGTGCGTTCAGTACGATGGCGGAAGCCGAGACCGGGTTCAAACAACTGGTAGAGTACCTAAGCAAATGGCAGGACTTCCGCAACTGGGAACAAGTGCATGAACGTTGAGTATCAGCACTGGTTCAACAAACCTAGTCCAAAGTTAAAGCCCTATAAGGGATCTTTTAGAAAGCTTTCTTCAGAGATTGAATACTGGCCTTCTGTCAAACCTTTCGTGTTTGGGTTTAGAAAGCAAGATGACTGGGGAGAATGTAAGTGGACTGCTCGTGACTTGTGCTAGTGTCCACTCCTAACCAAAGGAAGGTATGAAGAAGCTACTGATTGTTATTACCGGTTTGGCCGGGTTTGTCGCTGCGATGGCTTACAGCGCCGCCGGTCACGAAGCTAGAGATTTGACGCTTACGTGTGGAGCTTCGTCCGCTCAGATGGTGAGCTTCCCTTCGGGAACTCATACGATTAATATCAAGGTTTACCGTGATGGCTCTGTGTTCAAGCAGACCACGGATACGTTCACCGGCAGCAGCGGTACGGTGGATACCACCTGGGACGCCGGGTCGGGCACGTACACATGGAAGGTCGTGTACTCATGGACAGATGACGGCGGTGGCATGAAAGCTATCGAGAACCGAATGACGTGTGGTCAGGTTACGACGACTAACACTACTACTAATACGGTTACTCAGACTGTTCCCGGGCCTACGGTTACGGTGACGGTAGAGCGGCAGCTACCTGCCCCTCCTGCCGAGACGGTGACTGTAACTCAGACAGTTGACAGACCTGTAGCGGTTGAGCATGTCACAACTGTTCAGCATGTTGTTACCAAGGTTAAGGTCAAGCACGAAGTCAAGGTCAAGTACCGTGATCGTTGGCATACCAAGACCGTTACCAAGTACGTTCCCCAGAAACAATGTAAGTGTGCGTCTGGTTACAGACTGTGGCACGGCAAGTGCCATCCTATTGCCCACGGAAAGGGGTAACCATGAAGTACTTGAAGTACGTTTTGATTGTTGCTGTTCTGGCAATAGTTGTTACTGGTTGTACTCAGTCGGATGCCGATGTGGCTTCCAAGAACATCAGCAAGGCAGCAGAGCAGTTTGAGGTAGCACGTCGTATCGTTGTTATCAACGGCATTACTGACAAGTATCTGTTCAAGGTGGAGGGCTTTTGTTCCATTGAGGCAGGAGACACTGGCGTTGCACGTGCGCTTGAGATTACCTGCAAGGTCAAGAAGGGCGAGTACAAGAAGGTGTACGCAGGACTGTCCGACAACGTGACATACACAGTGCAGCAGATTAATCCTATTAGCGTGAGTACTACTCGTTACCGCGTGATCTTCAAGCCCGAGACTATCGTCCCGGACTTCGATAGGCCGTAGCTGCGATCAGATAAAGGGGGTTGGGCTGCGATCAGATACCAGCCCCCTCAATTCTGTACTACTTGCAAATCAGTATCACTACAGTTCAAACCGTTTGCTAGCTAACCGCTGAGAACCACAATGATTGAGACTCACAAGTATGTGGGAAACTACCTATTTGTCTGACCTTTAGTTAGTAACGATTGCCATTACCGCCGGTAACTTGCGCCATTCAAAGAAAAAAACCCGCAAATAGCGAGGTTTTTTCGGTTGACAAGTTGTGGAACGGTTATAGTTGGGGTGCGCGACAGGAACGCACTCAACCACGGAGGTGAGATGGAAGCAGACGGAGCAGGGCGATAAGGGGACGCGACCCCCTCCCCCGCACGCGCGTCGCACTCGGTCACCGGCTCTAGGTTGACCGCCCCGTTTAACCGCGACGGGTATGAGCCGGATAACGATGAGCCAAACATCCCCACGTGAGACGTGGGATGAGGCGCGCTAGCGCCGCAACGGGTACCAACTAACGAAAGGATCTTAGAAATGCGCGAGTACGCGCGCGAAGAGCATGTGAACTGGATAGAGGCAATGCGAATCCTGGGAAGTATTATCGGGATGAGCGTTAACGATCTACCGCGCGAAGAGTTCATCAATTTTGAAAACGCTCTGCGGGATTGGGCGATTTCATACGTCAGAATGGGAGGGAACTAATGTCTCGCGAGTCCGCAGAATGGCTGAATAGCATGACGCTGATTGGGTTCACTGATCAGCGCGGCACTGCCTGGCATCACCGCTCCGACCTGCAGGGTGCGGAGTCGAATCACTACCCGGGTGCGATCCCGGTTGAGGATGTCAACCGTCGGTTGTTCAATTTCGACGTTAACGACGCCGACGTGTTCTACAAACTACCCGGCAGCAACCCCCCTCGGTTTCAGAAGGTGGAGGGTCGCAAGGCCCTGGTTACGTCCGACACGGGTGAGGCCCTGGGAATCTTTAAGGACGGCTACCAGGGCCACGGGTACCGCCCGTGGTTGCTCGATAACGTCTCGCTCCTGCTCGATGATGACCTGGGAATCGGGTCTGCCGGTCTGCTCCGGAACCGCGCGCAGGCATGGGTGAGTGTGGAGATGCCCGAGAACATTGAGACGCCCGAAGGCGTCGTGTTCCGGCCTCATCTCCTGGCGTGCACGAGCTTCGACGGTTCTCTCGCCACGACTTACAAGAGAACCAATACGTTCGTCGTGTGCGATAACACTCTCGCGTGCGGTCTGGCGGAGCGTGACCAGACGTACAAGCTTCGCCACACGAAGTATTCCGGGATGAAACTGACGGATGCCCGTGAGGCTCTCGCCATCGTTCACAAGATGGCTGAGGATACGGCGGAGCAGATCGCGAACCTCGCGGGTTGGAAAGTCGAACTCGCGATGTGGGAACGTCACTTGGACGCGATGAACCCTGTTCCGGACGACGACGGCCGTGGCAAGACCGTGGCGCTCAAGCGGCGGGATGAGCTTACGGCGCTGTACGTGTCGGATCCTCGCGTGGCGCCGTGGACGGGTACGGCCTTGGGAGTCCTGCAGGCGTACAACACGTACCGACAGCATGTGGCGATTACTCGCAAGGGTGCGCCGAAGATCATCCGCACGATGGAAAACGTCGTGATGGGGAAGAGCGAGGCCGAGGATAACCGGGTGTTGGAGGTTCTCGCGGCTGTGGCCGCATGACCTGGCTAGCTCTGGCTGTCCCGGTGTACGGGGTAGCGGTTTACTGGTTCGGACATTGGATGGGGCGGCGTCACGCCGCCCTGTCCCATACTGATAGGGAGGACTAATGGATACTGAGCTTCATTCGCGGCAGATCATGGGCAACGGCGGAACTGTGACGTTGTGTCAGGGTGAAGAGAGTTTGTACGTAACTGTTCGGGGATGGGACGGAACGATGCTAGCCATGCTGGACGTTGATCCGTCCGAGGCGCTCGATGTGTTCAACCATCCTTTTGCAGATCCGCGCGTGCCGGACGTGTTCAAGCGGACGCCCGAGCAGGACGAGGATGAGCCTGTCAACTTCGATGAGTTGATCGATGAGGCTAACGAGCGCCATGAACATGCCTCTTGACGCTCTAGACGCTGGCACCGTGACCGTGATCCTGCTGTACGGACTGATCGCACTGAAGCATCGGCCCGAGCGGCAGTACCGCTACTCCGAAGGGTTCACGGACGCGTTCCGGGGAGAGTATGACCCAATCAAGTTTCAGCAGGGAGGCCGCGACTACCAGGACGGATTCCGTAAGGGGCAGACTTACCGTAAGCCCTAACTAGACCAATCAAAAAACCCTCTCTATAAGAGTAGACAGAGGTGACGATGCATAAGTACGGATGTGCCTGCAAAGTGTGTCGCAAGTGGAGACGGAAGGACAAGCAGAGTTAGCGAGAGTTAGCCCAACCCACCCCCATCCCCGCTAGCTAACAATAAGCTCAGTTAACGATTGGATAGCCCTACCATGGTTTACCGCTACGGTAGGGCCTTCCAATCCTTAGCTTGGCCAATAGTTGAGCCAGCCAATGATTGAACATCCAAACCGTTGACCTGTCCAAGGAATTCGGCCCCCCACCCGAGCTTGCGAGGGTTACCCACAACATATTTTGGGAGTGGGAGAAACTGGACAGAAAACCGCATGGTTAAGCCAAACGCTACGCGATACTCTCCCTCTCTCTTGATGTTTGGTTCCCCTGCCTGCGGGTATACTACCAGCATGGATGACCTGAGTCTGATCGACATTTTCATGCCCGAGGATCTGTGCTCGCGGTGCGCCGAGCGGGAGCCTTCGTGGCGGTATTTCGTTGACGTGACGCGTGGTTCTGAGCGCGCTAAACTGTTCTTCTGCACGGCTTCCTGTAAGAAGCGGTTTGTGCAAGCCGGGTTGGCTATCCAGACCACTAAACCCTAGTAAAGGATTTGTTAAGTTGATTATCTACCAAGTCGCTTTCAAGGACGTGAACGAGCCTAAGTGGGTGAACGGCGAGGACGAGCAGGACGCTCGTGCCAAGTGTGCCGCGTGGTGGCCTGATCTTGAGATTGATTACTTGTACGTAACCGAAGTCAGGGAGGACTAATGGCGCTTTTGGATCAGAAGTCTGGTTGCAAGGTTGGTTGGTTGATTTACGACAACGAGCAGGAGGCACTGAAGGCTTCAGAGCGCGCGGTGCAGCTTCGTGACGAGATGTTCAAGCATGGGTACGACTTCGGGTACCAGTGGCCTGGGACGATCCATAAGTTTGAGAATCACAAGGACTGGGGCTGTGACGTTTGGGTGGTTTGTACGCCATGACCGAGGATCGTTGGAATGAAATCTACCTCTGGGCTTACAAGTGGGAAACCAGGATCAGGCGAACGACTGCGTACAGCATCGACAACGAGTTCAGGCAGGCCATCGGTCTTATCATCGAGCTTCTGAGGGAGGGATGGAATGAACCTAGAGAGGTACAAGGAAATTACAGACAACATCCGCTGGACTAACAACATGATCAAAGGCGGGTACAGTCTTGCAGCGGCTGTGGGGTTTCTAGAGAACCAGGGTTTCAACATCTTTGAAGCACTTCAGGAGGCCATGAGTGAAGTTGAGCCTGATTAACAAGACGGAGTACCCAACTCCGGAGGTTCGCAAGATTCTGAAGTGGCTCGCTAAAGGTCTTGAGGTTCACCCTCAGGAGGTTACTGTTGATTACAACCTGCCTCGGGACGAGCGGTCTATGGGTTCAGGTAGGGCCTGGGGCGGGCGGGGTAAGGTCCTGATCAGGCTTCCCCGCCCTGGGAAATGTTCTTACCCGAAAATTTATTGGCCTTACGAGCGCAAGCAAGGCCCCGAGCATTTCGGAGTTGAGTGCTGGAAAGAGTCTCTGGTAACGATTGGCGCGCATGAGTTTCAGCATCTGCGCCAGTACAAGACGTTCCAGAGGTACACTGAGCATGACACCGAATGGGCGGCTCTGAGGTATCTGAAGTACTATCGAGAAGAATTTGGTACAAACGAGTAGGTAGGCATCTATGCTTTCTTTGTGACTGCCGAAAGCACTTCAAGCCTAAGTAACTTCCTTCAGGATATGATCGCTCCGCTGCAGCAGACGTTCAGCAAGCGGACGGTTCTCTCCGACGAACTCAAGCGCAATACCCGCCGGACAAACTTCTCCGGTCTTCAGGTTCGTGTCCCGCTGCTTCTGAACCTCAAGCAGGGAACGGGCGGGTTCGCCCAGACCGCAGGCCCTAACGTCGCTCGCCAGCTTAACGACTCCGCTGCCTTCATCCAGATGGCGCGCGTCGGACACGCTATCGAGCTTTCTCTCGACCTGATCAAGGCAGTTGACCGGCGCGACTTCGTGTACGCGGGTGACGCTCTCAAGCTTCACATGGACGCTGCGGAGACCGCAATGTCCCGTGTCGAGAACGAAATGTTCTTCGGCTCCGGTGACGGTCTGATCGCTTCCGTCCTGACGGCCACCACGAACTCGACCACGGTCGGTGTCGGTGCCTCGGCTAACTTCTACCAGCTTTACCCCGGCCGCATCCTTGACGTGCTTACCCGCTCCACGGGCGCGTCGGTGGTCTCCGGTCTCTCCCGGCAGATCAACTCGATTACGACTACTTCGATTGTTCTCGACTCGGCCGTCACGGTGACGACCAACGAGGGTGTGTACATCGAAGGTACTTACGGGAACGCGGTGCAGGGTATCCGCCAGCCGTTCGCCACCTCGGGTACTTTCCAGGGTGTCAACCTGGCGACCACGCCGCAGTTCCAGGGTGTTGACGGTCGCGGTGGTGCTACGGCCACGGCTGACCTCTCGATGCCGATTCTTGACGGCGCTACGCGCCGCCTCATGCAGGCTTCCGGTAAGGCACCGGACTTCTGGGTGGGTGACCCGGCCGCAATCGACAAGTACGGTCAGTCGCTCGTGTCTCAGTTCCGGTGGGCACCGAAGATCACCCGGCTTGCTACAGGCTGGGAGGGCATCGATTACCGCGACGCTCCGCTGATCGCTGACTTCGACGCTCCTTCCGGAGAACTGTACGGCATCAACAAGTCCGCTCTGACCCTGTATGGCTATGACCAGGGGCCGGACTGGGATGATCAGACGGGTTCCAAGTTCCAGCGGTTCAGCCGTAACGCGCCTGTCGAGGCCTGGCTGATCGACTTTGTTCAGCTTGGGTTCCATCAGCCTAACGCTCTCGTTAAGGTTGCGAACCTGACACAGGCTTCGTAATGCCTACCTGGCTAATCATCCTCGTGGCGGTTGCGTGCGCCCTAATTGTGATCGCTGCGGTACGCGGGAGGCTCTAGTGTCGGTAGTCTGGATTCTTCTAGTAGTCCTACTGGTTGTTGTGATCCTCACGGCTCTTCGCTACTAACTGATATAGTCTCGCAGTGGCGAAGAAGCGTCCGAGGGTTCCCAAGACGGTCAAGTACGCACCCGCTAAGGAACTGACTAGTTTTCAGGAGTACAACCCTGAAATCAACACTCTGGTACAGAGTCTTCCTCCGGGAAACGTCGCTGTGCTCTGCTCCGAGATGGCACGGTACAGCAGCTTCTGGGTCTGCCTGAATGGCCTGATCCTGCCCCGCAACAGCCGGAACAGCATCCACACGGGGGCTTACGTAGTGGACAACGCGGAGCGGGCCACGGAGATGTTCATGGAGCAAGGGCATGAGGACTGGATCATGCTCCTGGGGGACGATCACATGTTCTCTCCCCACATGGCGCTCAAGCTCCTGGCGCTCATGTATCACCATGATCTTGACTGCATCGTCCCTATCTGTTTCAAACGTAGTTTCCCACCGATTCCTGTGCTGTACAAGCACGATGACGAAACAGGTTTGCCCACTCCGTACCTCCCTGAGGATCTTCACGAGGGAGGGCTTAAGGAGGTTACATATGCAGGCTCAGCGGGTATGATCATTCGGAGACGCGTGATGGAAGCTATGTCTAAGCCGAGATGGGAACTCAGCCCGCATGATCAGTACACATGGGGCGAAGACCTGTTGTTCTGCAAGAAACTGAACGAACTAGGGTTCAAGATCCATGCTGACCTTGATCTTCCTCTCGGGCATACTCTGAACGCTACTTTGTGGCCGTCAAGAGACCAGACCGGCCAGTTCGGATGTCACTACGACTTTGCTAATCAGGGAGGGTTTTTCCTTGGCACATGAGACTGTTTACGTAACGTTCTGTCCTCTCAATGAGGACTACGCAAGGGACTATATTGCTCAAGTCGCAGAGCAGGACACGAACTATGTGTTTCACACGATGATGAACTGTCCTCCGGACAGGGTTTATTTGTCTAACAAGCCATTGAAGGAGCTTCCATGAGAATCCTTGTAACAGGGTCTGAAGGTTTCATCGGCAAGCATCTTGTCCGCCGCCTGAGGGGCGAGGGACATAAGGTACACGAATGGGATACGAAACCAGACTCTTATGGGGATTTGTTCTACCAGTCAGCCCATTGGCAGCCGACTTTTGACGTTATTTACCATCTCGCCTGCGTAAACCAGCAGAAAGCTGAGTTTGTCCCGAATGAGAATCTGGATACTAACGCTCTCGGGGCAAGAACGATGGCGAGAATGGCCGAAGAGCATGGTGCCAAGCTTGTATACACGTCTACGGCGTCTGTTTACGGCAATAACGCCTTCATTCCAACAGCAGTTAACGATCCCCGCGACCCTTTGACCGATTACGCGGTCGCAAAACTCGCAGGAGAGCATTACGTCCGTAACCATTGCTCCAATTACTCGATTTTGAGGCTGTCAAACGTCTACGGCCCCGGTCAAACGACCGATAACCCGTACTGTGGCGTCATCGGGCAGTTTTTCGACGCTGCGATGGCTGGAAAACCCCTTAAAATCTACGGTGACGGCCGTCAGACTCGTGATTACACGTATATCGATGACGTGATCGAAGTTCTGCATGACGAAATCTGTAATTTGAATCAAAACCAGACCTTGAACGTTTCCCACGGCGATGAAACCCCCGTTATCGAGCTTGCAGAGTGGTTTAACCGCGAGTTTGGGGTTGAAACAGAGCATGTAGCGCCCCGTTCGGTGGACGGGATCACTCGTAGGTGCCTTCTGTCCGATTTTGACTGTCCCACGACTCTGAATGTCGGGTTGCACAAGACCCTGGAGTGGTTTAAGCTTTTGAAGCCTCTTGAGGACTCAAAATTTACTGGATGGTTGGCATGAGCTTCCTAGAGCGCAGAATCCAGCAGAGACTGTCCGCACTTGACCCCAATTTGTTCCTCGACAAGGAATGGACTGATTACGGGATGATGTACGGCGTCAAGTACCGGATGGGAGACACTGAACCGTTCCGCGTGCTGGCCTGGCGTGGCCCTGACCGCAAACCTCTCCCTCTCTCCCTCGACATCGTGTTTACGGTCGCAAAACAGGAAGGTGACATCCACGAGGCGGTTGCTCAGACTGCTTTGAACAATTCACTCAAGAAACAGAAGATTGCACAGGAAAGAATGGATCAGATCACCGAACTTGCCAAAGAACACAACAAGGAGACCGGAAAGCTCCGTAGATGGTTCATTCCGGGTACAAAGAAGATTGATTAAGTGGAAAATTCATAAAAATGGTGGCGAAGACTTTCTTGTGTGTGTTCACCACACCGGAAAACCTTATGAGGTAGGAGAAGCAATGTCTATTGTTATGCGCCTGCCCGAAACTTGGTATGAAGCCATTCAATTTGCTGTTCAGAACGGTCTTAGCGAGGACGAGCTACCTGCCGGGTAGCCTCAGGCCCGATAAACCTTGTGCGCTTGTTATGGCGCTTCCAGTCCTCTAGTTCTTCGATTCGACCGCTAGGGTCGGCTTTGTCGTTGTATTTAGCGGCATCATCGAGGATTTTCTCCATATCAGTGTAACCAAGGTGCGCTTCAAGCGCGTAATGCATGATCGCTTTGTCCCATCCGGAAACCATCGCCATATCGGCTACTTTCTTCGCCAATTCGCGCTCAGGGTTGCTGATAACCTCCACGCTACAATTATAGGGTGAGCGGTTCCGATTATGAAGCAAACTCAGGCTACATCCGCCGCAGGGCGCGCAGATTGCGGGATTCCGGGTACGACGGAGTGCAGCCGTCCTACGCCGAGTACGTCTCGCTGGCACCGGCTACGCCGCTCGGGCATTTCACTGTAAGCGTCTCTACGTCGCCTGTAGGGCTTCCTGGCATCCCTGCTAACTGCCGCAGAGTGACGCTACAGCCCGTAGGCGGTGATCTGACGTTCAGGGACGACGGAGGCGCTCCTGACGCCTCTAACGGTCTTATCATCTATGACGGGATTATCTTCATCTACGACACCGATCCTGACGCTAATTTCCTCATGTGGAGCGGTGCTGGTACAGTGGTGCGCGGAGCTTATTACGGTTAAGTTCTAAACTTGTTATGTGGCTACCCATGCTTTCAACATTGCGAAGGGCCGGGCTATTGAGCTTACTAACCGAGTTAAGCTTGGCGATCCAGCCGCATCTCGTCTCTATGCAATTCCGCTTAGTACCTCAGTCGCTCAGGGAACCGCCCAGGACGTAGACGACTTCGCGGCGCTGATCACGGCCGGGGCCGTGGAAGCGACGACGAACGGATGGGCAAGAATCACGCTCGCAGCGGCGGACATTACCGCCCTCACCCCGGACGACACTAACGACAGGTTCGACGCGGATTTCATCGATCTGGCGTTCGGAGCCATCACGGCAGGTACGAACTCCACAGGGATTGTGATCTGTTACGCCTCGGTGGGTTCGCCTACGAACTCGCAGCTTCTCCCGCTCTCTCATCACGACTTTGCGATTACTGCCGATGGCTCAACTGTTACTGCTACTGTTAACGTCTTCTACAGGGCATCCTAATGAAGTATTCTTTCGAAAAATGGGCGAAGCAGTCGGTTCGCAACGAGCAGGTTGCAAGCTTCGACCCCGTGGCTCCTGCATCCGTGATGCAGGATCTGGAAAACCTCAAGTATCTGAACTGGCTCACATGGGCGGAGCGGGAGCGGGCCATTCGTGATTCCGGCGTTCCGTACAACATGCCGGAAGGAACCTATGGAGGGCTGATTGCGTACCCCCCGGCTCAGACCACGACCACTACGACTATTAACGGAACGGTTAACCTCTGGCCGAATCTTATTTATACTCCTATCCCGCAGAACTCGGTCATGGCACCGCAGGTTTACCGGATTGCTGTCTGTGCGAAGATCACGACTTCTACCTCCCCGGGTAACATCGGGTTTGCCCCGGCGATCAACTCTGCCGGGACTTGGACTACCGGCGGCACGGCCGTGTCCGGTGGACAGGCTCTCGGTGCGTCCGGTAACGTCGCCCTGACGGCTTCGATCACAGGAGCGTTCTACACGATGATCGGTGACCTGACGATCCGCAATGGAGGAACTTCTTCTGTTATTGTCGGGATGTTCCATTACGTATCCACCCAGGGAACCTCAGGCGGTCTTGCAGGCCCGGCGGCTGTCGGTACCGGCCATAACCTCATGTTCGGTGGTACGAACGCCACGGTGGACACGCAGCTTGGAGGCACTCAGAGCTTCCAACTTGGCGGGGTTCACACGGTTACCACGATCACCCATAACATCGAGCAGATTCACTGGATGGACTGGAACTAGATGGCTGCTCAGACGCTCAAGCTTGCGTCTGTCAGGTCAGACGCAGGAGACATCGTGCTTACGCTTCAGTACGATGATGTGGCGATGCTCGCCACGGCTGTTATGTGCGATAATCCTTCTCAGGATAATGTGGGTTTCTCTATTTCCCGTGATAGCGACGGCAAGACTATTACTAGGACGTTCGGCCCGGGGATGGGTCAGATTTTGACCATTCCTACAAATCAGGCGAATAGGATCAGTTTGGTTATCAACTCACGAGGCAGACTGAACGGTTACACAGTCGGCGTGGCCTATCCTGCCTAAATGGCTCTTTCTCGCGTTAACACAACCTCAGGCACGGCGGATGCCGGGGCAACCACGCTTCCGGCGACTGCTGCTAACCACACAACAGGCAACCTAATCGTTGCTTTTGTTTTCTGGTCGAATAACGTTAACGCAAACAACCCTACTGATACTGCCGGTAACACTTACGCTTCTACAGGCTTCAAGGCCAGTTTCAGCACTACAGATCATGTAGAAATCTTCTACGCCAAGAACATCACCGGGAATGCATCGAACGTTGTTACCGCAAACTACTCGGCTTCTGCGACGTTCCGTCGGATTATTGTCCATCAATACTCCGGCGCGGATACCACGGCACCGTTTACGGCCGGTGAGGGAAACCAAGCCACTGTCAACCCCGGCACGAGCCTCGCAACGAGCGCTTGGACTACCGCCAAGGCGGATGAGGTTCTCTGCGGTGGTATCGGTGGAAACCTGTCGTTCACCAGCCTTGTCGGCACCAGCGGGAAAACGAAGATTGTTGATCTGTCCGA
>AR_comb_assmDRAFT_10106143_pt1 | contig 25816 bp, 20 predicted proteins | sample ArasoioldDNA_FD_10543 | JGI IMG/M metagenome (IMG submission 10543) | reverse complement strand
GAGGAGATCAACTGCAGTTCTGCCATGGCTCACCTCCTGCGAGAGTAGGTTGTTGGGGGTATTGTACGCCTCCTTCCAGGGGGGCACAAGGAGGATCCAGCAGCTAGTCTGTCCTGCCTGGGGACGTTGGGCTATAATACGGCGTCGTGCCGCTGGACGACAAAGTTCCTGTTATACTCTGGCCAAAAGAGGGTGGGACACTATGGTAACAGAAGTCGAACTTCCTGTAGAAGAACGTCTCTTGCAGCTTCTCCAGCACCTGGGTATCGAGCGCGCTCATGTCGCGGCCCGTGGCGGCGGCGACTGGGGAGGTCTGGCTGCCAGACACCCCGACCGCATCGCATCCCTGACCCTCATTTGCCCACGGGGCATGGATCCCAATGCGCTTGGCCCCCTGGCGTCGCGCCTCCTGGTGTTGGCTGGCGACCAGGGCCGACCTGATATGCTCGTGCGCCAGGCCGTGGCGAACTTCCAGGCGGCGACGCTCATCACCCTGCGCGACTACGTCAGCCCGACGATTTATGCCGATGTCGTCGCAGACCGTAGCGCCGACATCGGTGCTGCTATGACAGACTTCCTGGCACGCATGGACCAGGTGCAGGGGGCCAGAACGGTAGCGCTGCCCAGGGGTGAGGGCGAGGTGGCTGGGCTCTCCTACCGCATAGATGGATCTGGACCACCGCTGGTGTTGCTGCCCCTGGGTGTGGCGCCTTCCCAATGGGAGCCGCTGCTCCCCAGGCTCAGTGAGCGCTGGTGTACGATTATTCTGGGTGGTGCCTACCTGGGGATGATCGGCAATCTCGAAGCCCGGGGCCATACCGCGGGATACCTGGGCGTGGTGCGCCGCCTCATCGACGAGGCCGAGCTGCGATCCGGGGAGACCGTCCTCGAAGTAGGCTGCGGTACGGGTGTCCTGGACCGCTGGCTGGCCCGTTACACGAGCGGAGCCAATCACATTGTCGGGATAGACATTAGCCGCTATATGCTCCGCGAGGCCATGGCTTTGGCCAGGCAGGAAGGGTTGGAAGGCGTCGTGGAGTTCCGGGAAGGGAGTGCCGAAGCACTGCCCTTCCCCGAGCATAGCTTTGATGTCGCCATGTCGAGTACCGTGATCCAGCGGGTCGATGCCGAGCGGATGCTACGCGAGATGGTGCGGGTGACCAAACCTGGGGGCAGGGTTGCCGTGGTGGGCCACGCCCATGACCTGCCGCGCTGGGTGAACCTGGAGCTCCCAGCCGAGGTAAAGACCAGGGTGGAAGCCCCGGGCTGGGCGCCTGATCGGGGCCACCAACTGGGCTGTGATGATGCTAGTCTGTACAGACGGTTTCACCAGGCTGGGCTAACCCAGATAAAAATGTTCCCCCAGTTCGCCGCCTTCGATGCGTCCCGTCTGCAGTCTTTGCAGGGAGAGATCCTGCCGACGCTTCCTCCGGACGCCGTGCAGGAGTGGCACCACGCCGTGGCGCAGGCCGAGGCGGCCGGCACCTTCTTTATCGCCACGCCCTTTCACTGCGCCGTGGGAACGAAGCCCCTTGACTCTGTCTAAGGCCGGCTGTGCGGCATCCTAGAGACGGAGCAGGAGCGTCATTGAATATCAGTAGCCCGGCCTCCTCACCTGTCAAGGGGGTTGGGGGGATTGTGCCAAAGGGGGGAACTGCTCCACGACACCGAGAACTGCATGGCCTTGCGGAGCAGGGCACGTGCTGGACAGGTTCCCCACGACAGGCTATGATAGGCCGGGCCGGATACTACCTAACTGCATGTTTCAGGGCAGCGCCATGACGGCACTGGTCATCGACAGGCTTACCAAAAACTTTGGGGGACTCCAGGCTCTGAGCGACCTGTCCCTGGAGATCCAGCCAGGTGAGCGGCGCGTGATCCTCGGGCCCAACGGCGCGGGGAAGACGACGTTCTTTCACCTCATCGGTGGTCAACTGTCCCCCAGCGCGGGGCGGATCTTTCTCTTTGACCAGGAAGTGACGCACCTCCCCCCGTTCCGACGGGCGGCGCTGGGGCTGGCCCGCACGTTCCAGCTCACCACCTTGTTCCCCAATTTAACCGTGCTGGAGAATATGCTGCTGGCTGTGCAGGCCCTCGACACGGTCAGATTCGTCCTGTACCGTCCTCTCACCAGCTACCGGCATATCCTGAACAAAGCCCAGAGCCTGCTCGAGCAGTGGGACCTGTGGGAAAAACGGCAGGCCCTGGTGCGTCAGCTCTCCTATGGGGAGCAACGGCAGCTCGAGATCCTGCTGGCATTGGCCCATACGCCGAAGGTGTTCTTGTTGGATGAACCTACGGCGGGTCTCTCCGCGGCAGAGACCCGGCAGGTCGTTGCCATGCTCCAGCGCCTGGACCCGTGCATTACCGTGTTACTCATCGAGCACGATATGGCGGTCGCCTTTCAAGTCGTCCAACATATCACCGTGTTGCACCAGGGCCGGCTGCTGGCCGATGGCTCGCCGCTCACGATTCGCCAAGATCCCACCGTGGCCGAGATTTATTTAGGAGTGCAGTAGGAGGCAAGGGGATGTTGGAGGTGCGTGATATCCACACCTATTACGGGGACAGCTATGTGTTGCAAGGCGTCTCTCTGCAAGCCGCGCAGGGCAGGGTGGTGGCGGTGCTGGGGCGCAACGGGACGGGCAAGACGACCCTGATGCGCTCGATTATGGGCTTTACGCCACCCCGCCGCGGTCAGCTCTGGTTCAAAGGTGTAGAGATCACGCGCCTGCCATCATATCGCATTGCGCAGATGGGGATGGGCATCATTCCCCAGGGCCGGCGCATCTTCCCCTCCCTGAGTGTACGCGAGAACCTGGCGATCGCCGCGCGGCTGCACAGCGCCAGAGATGGCAAGCGCTGGACCCTGGAGCGGGTGTTTGGCCTGTTCCCCCGGCTCCAGGAGCGGCTGCTGCACTCGGGGAAGAGCCCTCTCCGGCGGTGAGCAGCAGATGCTGGCCTCGGCCAGAGCCCTTATCGGCACCCCGGATTTCCTCCTGATGGACGAGCCCTCCGAAGGGCTGGCGCCCCTGTTGGTGCGGGAGTTTGGGCACATCATCGAGCAGCTGAAGGCAGAAGGCCTGTCCATGCTTCTGGTAGAGCAGAACCTGCCTTTTGCCTTGCAGCTCGCCGACTATGTCTATGTCATGAGTAAGGGGAGGATGGTCTATGAAGCCCCTCCGCACGTCCTGGCACAGAACGAAGAGGTAAAGGCCCGGTATCTCGGCATCTAGCACATGATTGCCACACACAGAAGGGAGAACACATGAGACGGAGAGAGATGGGTGCACGGCAATACCTCGTGAGCGTTGCCACATGGTTGTGTATGCTGCTTGCCGGCGGCTCCTGGCTAGTACCCGCTGCGGCCTACAAGCCAGAGGGAGAGATGCGTTGGGCGTTATACGTGACCATCTCCCCAGCGTGGCTCGATCCTGCCGAAGTGGCGGTATCGGGCCTCAACTCCTTTTGGTTCCACTATGCCCTGCATGACGCCCTGGTCAAGCCCATGCCCGGCAACCCTATGGCCCCGAGTCTGGCGGAGTCCTGGACGATCAGCGAGGACCAGCGCGTGTACGAATTTAAACTGCGTGAGGGGCTGACATTCCACAATGGCGATCCCTTCACCGCCGAGGATGTCAAATTTACCTTCTGGCGCTACAAAGCTCCCATTATGCATGAGAAAGTGCGGGAGGTGGAGGTCGTCGACCCCTACCGTGTACGCTTCCACCTGCACCAGCCGTGGCCCGATTTCATGACCTATTACGGCACCCTGGCCACAGGGGCAGGCTGGATCGTGCCGAAAAAGTACCTGGAGAAGGTGGGCGATGACGGCTTTAAGAAGCACCCCATCGGGCTGGGTCCTTACAAGTTTGTGAGCCATACACCCGGTATCGAGTTAGTCATGGAGGCGGTAGAGCATTACTGGCGCAAAGTCCCGCACGTGAAGCGCCTGGTCTTCAAAAGCGTTCCGGAGCCAGCGACGCGGCTGGCGCTGCTGAAAACGGGCGAGGTCGATGTCGCCTACGACCTGGATGCTCAGGCAGCCGAGGAAGTCAAACGGCATCCCAAGTTCCGCCTGGCCTTTTCCGGGGGCATCGGATCATTCTATCTGGATTTTCTCGATCAATGGAACCCGAAGTCGCCATGGCATGACCCGCGCGTGCGGCTGGCCGCCAGTTATGCCCTGGACCGCCAGGCCCTGAGTGAGGCAGAGCGATTGGGAGCCTCACCGCCGGCAGGGAGTATCATTCCGCAGACTTTCGAGTTCGCGCTGCCCATTGAACCGCATCCGTATGATCCGGACAAGGCGAAGCGGCTCCTGGCCGAGGCCGGCTATCCCAATGGTTTTGACGCTGGCGAGCTGACCCCGGTGCCCCCCTATTTCTCAATGGGGGAGTCCGTCGGCAATTATCTGGCGGCGGTGGGGATCAAGACGAGGCTGCGCACCATGGAGCGGGCAGCATTTCTGACAGCGCGTAACGCCAAGCAACTGCAGGGTCTCTGCGTCTGCGCCAGTGCACGCTACGGCAACGCCGCCACGCGCATCGAGGAAGTAGTCGTCAGCACCGGGGTGTATGCGATGGGGGGGTATCCCGATATTGATGAACTATTCAAACAGCAGGACCGCGAGACGGACCGGGCGAAACGCGAGGCCTTGCTGCACCATATCCAGCAGCTCATGCACGAGCGCGTGATGTTCGCGCCCATCTGGCTTTATATCTGGCCGAGCGGCATCGGGCCACGGGTGGAGGACCCGGCGCTGATGTCGATTAACCCCTACCCCTGGTCGGCGCCTCTCGAGGATGTGCGCCTGAAACAGGGATGAGTGGGACAGAAACTTGTGCAAAGGAGGGGAAGCAATGGAGACGAGACCTATGCAGCACCACGCTACTGAGCGTATAAGCCGTCGCCGGCTCCTGCAGACCGGTCTGGCGACAGGGGTGTCGCTGGCCGCCTGGCCCCTGAATCACCCCATTGCGAGCTGGGGTGCCGAAGCGGGGACGCCCAAACGCGGCGGCATCCTGCACGCACGCGGCTGGGACCCGCCGCACTTTGATCCGCATCTGACGCGCGCCTTCATGACGCATACAGCGCTGAGTTTCGTCTACAACAAGCTGCTGCGGCACAAAGTCGGCCCGGATGTGGTGCCGGGCACTTTCATCGTCGAGCCCGATCTGGCCGAACGCTGGGAAGCGCCGGATGACACGACGTATATCTTTCATCTGCGTCAGGGCGTCAAATGGCACAATAAGCCGCCCGTCAACGGCCGCGAGCTGGTGGCCGAGGATGTGAAATTTTCCTTCGACCGCTTCCTGACGGTACCGGGCAATCCCGAGCGGCAGTTGCTGGAAGCCGTGGACCGGGTCGAGGTTGTAGACCGCTATACTGTGAAGTTCCTGCTCAAAGAGCCGTTCGTCTGGTTGCTCGACATTCTGGCCAATGCCATGTGCACGTGGATCGTCGCTCCCGAAGTCGGAGAGAAATACGGCGACTTCAAGAAAGTCGAGACTGCTATTGGCACGGGCCCTTTCCTCCTGGAGAGCTACGAACCGAACGTCAAGACGATCTTCAAGCGCAACCCGGACTACTTCCGCCAGGGTCTGCCATATATTGATGGTGTGGAGTGGTTGGTGGTGCAGGACGAATCAACCGGGCTAGCGATGTATCGCACCGGGCAACTCGACACCGGCCCTGGGGGCAACTGGTCCGTGCGCCAGGAAGACCTGGAGGCGCTTAAGAAGAGCCATCCGCAGCTGCACTATCAGGATATGCTGGCCATCAATTCGACAACGATCTGGATGCGCAATGATCAGCCGCCCTTCAACGACGTGCGGGTGCGGCGCGCCATCTCGCAGGCCATCGATCGCCAGGCGCTCATTGAGGCGGTCTACCTGCGGGGCGAGCCGAGCCCGGCGATTGGCCGTGGCCTGGCCCAGTGGTCGCTACCCATCGACCAGCTTGGCGCGGGGGCGAAGTACTATCAGTACAACCCCAAGGAGGCCAAGCGACTGCTGGCCGAAGCCGGGTTTGCCAAGGGCTTGAAAACGCCGCTCACGGTCTCCAGTGGCTACGGCCGTGACCTGATCGAGGCGACGCAGTTGGTGCAGCGCTATCTCAAAGATGTCGGCATGGAGGTTGAGTTGAAAATCCAGGAGTATGGGGCGTATCAGGCGACCACGGGCCAGGGCAAGTTCGACGGCATGGCGATGGGCCCCTTTGCTGTTGCCTGGGAAGGGGATAGTGCGCTGTACGGCCCGTATATGCCCGACCAACCGCGCAACCGTGGCCATGTCAACGACCCCAAGCTCACGGCCATGGTGCAGGAGCAACGACGCACGCAGGACCCGGAGGCGCGCAAGCAGATCCTGGTTGACTTTCAGCGCTATGCCGCGGAGCAGCAGTACTACGTGTACCTGTTCTCGGTGATGATCACCAGTTCCTGGCAGCCGTATCTGAAGAACTTCGCCCACAACCTCACCTTCGACTATGGCAGTCGCGTCGCCGAGATGTGGCTGGACCGGTAGGCGCGTTATGTTCCCTCTCCCGGAGGGAGAGGGTTAGGGTGAGGGCTTCAGGGTCGCACGCAGCGATGGAATGGTCGGCCATGACCTTCGAGGAGATTCTGGACCGGGCGATTGCCATGCTCCAACGCCGCGGGCGTGTGACCTATCGCGCCCTGCAACGGCTGTTTAATTTAGATGATGCGTTCCTGGAGGATCTCAAGGAGGAACTCATCCATGGCCAACAACTGGTTGTGGATGAAGACGGCAAAGTCCTAGTCTGGAGTGGTGGGGCCGACAGAGCTGCTGCTCCAGCACCGGCCCCAGTGCCGCCGCCTGCCCCCCTGTCCTATACCCCGCCCTATCTCACCGCAAAAATCCTCGATGCCCGCCTGCGCCTGGAAGGCGAGCGCAAGCAGGTCACGGTACTGTTCGCCAACATCAAAGACTCCACCGAGCTTATCCGCGACCTCGACCCAGAGGCCGCCCAGCAACTCCTCGACCCGGCCCTGCGCCACATGATGGACGCCGTGCACCGCTACGAGGGCACGGTGAACCAGGTACTGGGCGATGGCATTATGGCCCTGTTTGGCGCTCCCATTGCCCACGAGGATCACGCCCTGCGGGCCTGCTACGCCGCCCTGGCCATGCAGGCCGCCATGCGCGAGTATACCGAGGAGGTGCGCCGCACTCGGGGCCTTGAGCTACGCATTCGGGTGGGTCTCAACGCGGGCGAAGTGGTGGTGCGGGAGATCGGCAACGACTTGCACATGGACTACTCGGCGGTGGGCCAGACGACGCATCTGGCAGCGCGCATGGAGCAACTGGCAACACTCGGCAGCATCCGGCTGACCGCGGCGACCCTGCGACTGGTCGAGGGGCTGGTACAAGTCAACACCCTGGGCCCAAGCCCGGTCAAGGGCTTACCGGAGGCCGTGGAGGTCTTCGAGCTCGTCGGAGCCAGTGCATTGCGCCGCCGCTTACAGGCGGCGGTGGCGCGCGGCCTGACGCGCTTTGTTGGCCGGGAGACCGAGATGGCGGCGCTCGCACAGGCACTGGCGTAGGCCGGTGCGGGACATGGCCAGGTGGTGGCCGCGGTGGGCGAGGCCGGCGTGGGCAAGTCCCGTCTGCTCTACGAGTTCGTCCATTCTCATCACTCGCAGGGCTGGCTGGTACTGGAAAGCGCCTCAGTGTCCTATGGGAAAGCCACTCCCTACTTGCCGGTCATCGACCTGCTCAAGCGCTATGTCCACATCGAGGACGGCGACGAGCCGCACACCGTGCGGGCGAAAGTTACCGGGCACCTCCTGACTCTGGACGAAGCGTTGCAGGACACCATCCCGGCGCTCCTGGCGCTGCTGGACGCGCTACCCGCCGACAGCCCCTTCCTGAGGCTCGATCCGCCGCAGCGACGGCAACGCACACTCGGCGGGCTCAAGCGCGTGCTGTTGCGTGAAAGCCAGGTGCAGCCGCTGCTGGTCTTCGAGGATCTGCACTGGATTGACTCCGAGACCCAGGCGCTGCTCGATAGCCTGGTCGAGAGCCTGCCCACGACCCAGCTCCTGCTGCTGGTCAACTACCGCCCGGAGTACCAGCACGGCTGGGGCAGCAAGACCTACTACACGCAACTACGGCTTGACCCGCTGCTGCCCGCCACAGTACAGGCAATTCTGGCAGCGCGCATCGACCGGTTGCCGCCCGAGGAGAAGCGGCTCCTCCAGACAGCCGCAGTCATTGGCACTGAGGTACCCTTGCCGTTGCTATAGGCCATTGCTGAACTGCCCGAAGACGCCCTGCATCGCGGCCTGGTGCACCTCCAGGAGGCCGAGTTCCTGTACGAGACGCGCCTCTTTCCCCGACCACGAGTATACTTTCAAGCACGCCCTGACGCATGAGGTGGCCTACGGCAGCCTCCTGCTAGAGCGGCGGCGGGTGCTGCACGCACGTATTGTCGAGGCACTTGAGGCGCTCGCGCCCGAACGGGAGGCCGAGCAGGTCGAACGCCTGGCACACCATGCCCTGCGGGGTGAGGTGTGGGCCAAGGCCGTGACCTGCTGCCAGCAGGCCGGTGCCAGGGTCTTCGACCGCGCCGCGTTCCGCGAGGCGGTGGCCTCCTTCGACCAGGCCCTCCAGGCCCTTGCGCACCTGCCCGAACTTAGTGACACCAGGGTGCAGGCCATCGAGCTCCGCCTCGCTGTGGATCATCCGCTGCACGCACTGGGAGAGCATGGACGCCGCCGCGTCCTGTTGGGTGAGGCCAAGGCGCTGGCCAGGATGCTCGATGATGGGGTCCGGCTGGGGCGCGTGCTAGCTAGGATGGCCCATGTCCTCAGGCTGACAGGAGACCTCGACGGCGCTATCGCGACGGGCCAGCAAGCCCTCGCGCTTGCGACCGAGATCGGTGAGAGCGCCTTGCAGATGCAAGCCTCCTATCACCTGGGGGCGGAGGAGGCGTTCGCGCTGCACCAGCTTGGTGTTGTCCATGTCCACGCCGATCCCCCCGAGAGCATGCAGGCCGAAGCGCACTACCAGCAAGCCCTCGCCCTGGCCGACGAGCTGGGCATGCGTCCGCTCGTGGCCCACTGCGACCTTGGTCTCGGCATGCTGTATGTCAAGCTGGGAAGGGGAGAGCCAGCCCGCACCGCCCTGTCTACCGCCATCGCGCTGTACCGCGCCATGGACATGACCTTTTGGCTGCCCCAGGCAGAGGCGGCGCTGGCGCAGGTGGGTAGGTCAGGAGAGCCCGAGACAGCACAATGAGAGCCCCCACGGCCCGGGAACAAAAGGGCCATGAGCCAGCCCGAGAGTCGGGCTATAGTAGGAAGAATGCAAGAAGCCTGGGGAGTACCACTCTTCGCAGGTTCGCAGATCGCTACGCCCTCGCGGTCCTCTAGCACGGTCTCTCCTGTTAGGCAGTCTGTAACACTTCTTCGAGAGAAGTCGCTTCGAGCAAGCGCAGACCCCAGGTCTCCAAAGAGGTAAGGTCCGCTGCTGCGAGTTGCTGCTGTGCCCAGGGTGGTAATGGCCCAAAGCGGCGTTCAAGCAAACGGCCTAGCAAAACAGCCGCTTCCTCTTGGCGTCCCTCTTGGCGTCCCTCTTGGCGCCCCTCTTGCCGACCTTCCTGTTTCCCCTCCTCAAATATCTCCTGCAAGAAGGGGTTTTCTTGAATGTTAATGGTGATGGGCATCTGTTGGATCTCCTCGCGTACAAGAGGGTGGAGGCGCCTGAGTCCTGCCAGGATCACCAGCTTGGCCAGGGCATCCGCGCGGGCTGTCCCGACCAGGCTCGCAATGCGTGCCAGCAGGTGCTGGATGGCCCCACGCGGGTTCTGCAGACGGCACAAGAGCGCGAGTAAATTGTCTTCCAGAGATGGACTGGTAAGCAACGTCGCGCCATCCAGGGCACGGATGTCGATTGGCTCGTACTGAAATGCGAGCGTTGGGTACTCCAGCCGCGCCGGCATGGTGAGCAGCGCCTCTCCTACATATAATACTTGCTGGAGCGGTGGCTGCCCATAATACTGGCACAGCAAGCCAAAATACTCCAGCATGCGCCAGGGCATGGCAGGATCATTGGTGCTTTTTCCCCTGCCTGGTTCGATCCGGCGCAGGTGGCGGTAGTAGGCGGTACGCCCTTCTGGTTCTGCTATGCCCTGCATGACGCCCTCGTGAAACCCATGCCTGGCAATCCCATGGCCCCCAGTCTGGCGGAGTCCTGGACTGTGAGCCCGGACCAACTCGTATACGAGTTTAAACTGCGTGAGGGGCTGAAATTCCACAATGGCGATGCCTTCACCGCCGAGGACGTCAAGTTTAGCTTTCTGCGCTACAAACTCAACATCCTGCAGGAGAAAATCCGCGAGGTGGAGGTCGTCGATCCCTACCGCGTGCGCTTCCATCTGCGCCGCCCCTGGCCCGATTTCATGACCTATTATGGCACCCTGGCTTCAGGGGCGGGATGGATTGTACCGAAAAAGTACCTGGAGCAGGTGGGCGATGATGGTTTCAAGAAGCATCCTATTGGGCTGGGGCCCTATAAGTTTGTCAGCCATAACCCGGGCATCGAGCTGGTCATGGAGGCGGTGGAGAACTACTGGCGTAAAGTGCCGCATGTGAAGCGCCTGGTCTTCAAAAGCGTCCCGGAGCCGGCGACGCGGCTAGCGCTGCTGAAGACGGGCGGGGTCGATATTGCCTACGACCTGGATGCCCAGGCCGCGGAGGAGGTGAAACGGGATGCCAAACTCCGGGTGGCCTTTTCCGGAGGGATTGGGTCATTCTATCTTGATTTCATCGAGCAGTGGGACCCCAAGTCCCCATGGCATGACCCGCGCGTGCGGCTGGCTGCCAATTATGCCCTGGACAGCCAGGCGCTGAGTGAGGCAAAGCGGCTGGGGGCCTCGCCACCGGCGGGCAGCATTATCCCTGTGACCTTCGAGTTCGCGTTGCCCTTCGAACCGTATCCGTATGATCCCGACAAGGCGAAGCGTCTCCTGGCCGAGGCCGGCTATCCCAACGGCTGTGATGCTGGCGAACTGACCCCCAATCCCCCCTATTTCTCGTTGGGGGAGTCGGTCGGTAATTATCTGGCGGCAGTGGGGATTAAGACGAAGCTGCGCACCATGGAGCGGGCGGCGTTTCAGCAGGATCGGGCAGCCAAGAAACTGCGGGGCCTGTGCATCTGCGTCAGCGGACGCTACGGCAACGCCGCCGCGCGCCTCGAGGAAGTGGTGCTCAGCAATGGCACGTTCGCCCGCGGCGGCTATCCCGACATCGATGACCTGTTCAAACAGCAAGACGTGGAAACGGATCAGGCGAAACGTGAGACCTTGTTGCACCAGATCCAACAGCTCATGCACGAGCGCGTGATGTTCGCGCCCATCTGGCTCTACTTCTGGCCGAGCGGCATCGGGCCACGGGTAGAGGAGCCGGCGCTGATGCTGATCAACCCCTTTCCCTGGGCCGCCCCCCTCGAGGATGTGCGCCTGAAGCAGGGATGAGCGGGCAATACGCTGAAGCTCCAGTGAGGCTGCTTGCTTCTGTGCATCATCTTGAAGGCAAGGCGCATAAGGGTTAGGATAGAGCAGCACAGAGCATCGAGGAGGAGAAACTCTCTATGGCTTTGACCGTCCTTAACCCGGAGAAAGAATACGAAATCGTTGCCGGGCAACCAGAAGAGAAGGCAATGGGCGGAGCACGACACGGAGGGATTGGCGCACGGCTGCTGATTCGCTTAGGCAGCTATGTAGAAGCCCAACGTCTTGGCGGTGTCTATGGTCCTGACACGTCCTTTCAGATCGGTCCCAATGAGCGCTTGCCCGATATTGCGTTTGTCGCCGCCGACCGCATCCCGCCAGAGGGCGAACCACAAGGCATGTGGCCGTTTGCTCCTGATCTGGCGGTGGAAATCCTCTCGCCCACGGATCTGCATGAAAAAGTCAGTGGCAAGATACGGGAATATTTTACGGCGGGAGTACGGCAAGTGTGGTTGATTTCGCCGGAGTATAAAACTGTGACTATTTACCAGTCGCCCACAGAGGTCCGCATGCTCACGGAAGAGGTCGAACTGAGCAGTGACGAGATACTGCCTGGCTTCCGGTGCCGCCTCCGCGAACTCTTTCAGTCTCCGACACGTATGTAGTCTTTCGTAACCGTCCCAGGCCGAGGCGATGCTGGCAGAGGTGGAGGAGTCGTGACGGATTTTTATGACGTCCTCGATCACGTTGTCGCCCTCCTGCAGCGCCGAGGCCGGGTGACGTATAATGCGCTGAAGCTCCAGTTTCATCTGGACGACGAGCAGCTAGCAGTCCTCAAGGAAGAACTCCTCTACGCGCACCCGCAGGTGGTCGATGACGCGGGTCGTGGCTTGCGCTGGATGGGTGACACGGCAGTGACTCAGGTGCCAGCGCCGTTAGCACTTCAACTCACGCCGCAGCCCATCAGCCAGGCTGACTACCCTTCCCAGGATGCCTCCCCACGTATTACCCCTCGGCCTCCTGAGGCCGAGCGCCGCCAACTCACGGTGTTGTTCTGTGACCTGGCCGACTCCACCCGCCTTGCCGGCCAGCTCGACCCGGAAGACCTCCGTGAGGTTGTGCTGGCCTATCAAGCAACCTGTGTCGAGGTAATCCAGCGCTTTGATGGGCATGTTGCCCAGTATCTGGGCGATGGCCTACTGGTGTACTTTGGCTATCCGCAGGCCCATGAAGATGATGCGCAGCGGGCCGTCCGGGCTGGTTTGGGCATCCTCGACGCCATGGGGACGTTGAACACTCGCCTGGAACGCGCTAAGGGCATGCGGCTCGCCGTGCGCATCGGCATCCATACGGGGCCGGTAGTCGTGGGTACCATGGGGAGTGGTGGCCGCCGCGAGCAGTTAGCCCTGGGCGAGACGCCCAACCTCGCGGCGCGGCTACAAAGCCTTGCCGCGCCCGATACGGTGGCGATTAGTGACACAACGCACCGGCTGGTGCAGGGGTATTTTCGCTGTGACGACCTCGGCAGGCCCAGTCTCAGGGGTGTCGAGACGCCTCTGCGCGTGTATCGTGTGGTGGCAGAAAGCGCTGCCCAGAGTCGCCTCGACGCAGCCGGGGCCACCGGGCTGACGCCCCTGGTGGGTCGGGAGCACGAGGTGGGGCTGCTGCGGGAGCGTTGGGGTCAGAGCCGCGACGGGCTGGGCCAGGTGGTCTTGCTCAGTGGCGAGGCGGGTATTGGCAAATCCCGCCTGGTGCGCGTGCTCACCGAGCGTGTGGCGGACGAGGGCGCTCCATGGCTGACGCTGCGCTGTTCCCCGTATCATACCAACAGCGCGTTATATCCCGTCATTGAGCATCTCCAGCGGCTCCTGCAGTGGCACCGCCATGAGACACCCGCAGCACGGCTGGCCCTGCTGGAGCAGACGCTGCAGACGGCGGGTCTGCCCCTCACGGAGGTCGTACCGCTGTTGGCTACTCTTCTCTCGCTGCCGGTGCCAGAGCAGTATCCCCCCCTGGCGCTCTCACCTCAGCGCCAGAAGCAGAAGACGCACGAGGCGCTAATAGCTTGGTTACTGGCAGAGACGGCGCGGCAGGCGGTGCTGGCGGTGTGGGAAGACCTGCACTGGGCTGACCCGTCTACCCTGGAACTGCTCGAGCTGCTGCTGGACCATACCCCCACGGCCCGCCTGCTGCTGGTACTGACCGCCAGACCAGAGTTTCGCCCTGCCTGGACGCCCCGCTCCTATATGACACAGCTCACCCTGACGCGCCTCCCGCGCCACCAGAGCGAGGAGATGGTCCTGCGGGTGACCGGTGGGAAGCCGGTGCCTGCTGAGGTGCTGGCCCAGGTCGTGGCTAAGACCGATGGCATCCCGCTCTTTGTGGAAGAGCTGGTGAAGACCATCCTGGAAGCGGGCCTGGTACAGGAAGAGGCGGGTCGCTATGTCCTGACTGGCCCACTGCCACCCCTGGCGATCCCGGCCACCTTGCAGGACGCCCTGATGGCGCGGCTCGATCGGCTGGCAGTGGTAAAAGAGGTGGCGCAGCTCGGAGCAGTCCTGGGGCGGGAGTTTGCGTACGAACTCCTGCAAGCGGTGGCGCTGCTGGGCGAGGCGACCTTGCAGCAGGCGCTAGGCCAGTTGGTCGAGGCCGAACTGCTCTACCAGCGCGGGCTTCCACCACAGGCGATCTATAGCTTTAAGCACGCCCTGATCCAGGATGCCGCCTATCAGTCCCTGCTCAAGAGCACGCGGCAACAGCTCCACCAGCGGATTGTGCAAGTGTTGGAGGCGCGCTTTCCCGAGACCGTCGAGACGCAGCCAGAATGGCTGGCCCATCATTACACTGAGGCAGGGCTGAGTGCACAGGCCATTCCATACTGGCATCGGGCGGGGCGTCGAGCCTATGAGCACTCAGCGTATGTGGAGGCCATCAGCTATCTAACCCGGGGGCTCGAGATGCTCCAGGCTGGCCCGGACACGCCTGTACGTGTGCAGCAGGAGGTGCTGCTGCAGTCCACTCTGGGCGCGGCGTATACAGCTGCCAAAGGCTATGCTGCCCCAGAGGTGGAGAGTACGTATACCAGGGCGCGCGCGTTGTGCCAGCAACTTGGAGACACTCAGCAGCTCTTCCCCGTCTTGGTAGGCCTGTGGAATTTTTATTTTGTGCGGGGGGCATTACAGACGGCCTGCGATCTTGGCGAGCAGCTCCTCGCTCTGGCCGAGAGCGCCAACGATCCGGTACGTCGGCTACGGGCCCACGCGGCGCTTGGGGAGATCCTGTTCCACATGGGCCAATTGCTCCCGGCACGCGCCCATCTGGAGCAGGGTATCGCCCTCTACGTCCCCCAGCAGCGCCGATCCTATGCGGTGCAGACGCCTACTGTCGCCTGTCTGGCCTACGCGGCCTGGGCCCTGTGGCATCTCGGCCACCCGGACCAGGCACTCCAGCGTAGTACCGAGGCGCGAATCCTCGCCCAGGAGTTGTCCCATCCCCTAAGCCACGCGATCGCCCTACACTTTAGCGCCACGGTTCATCAGTTCCGCCGTGAAGCGCAGGCGACTCAGACATGGGCTGAGGCGGCCACGATGCTGTCACGGGAACAGGGGTTGCCGTTCTGGGACGGATCGGCGACGATCCTGTTGGGCTGGGCCCTGGCGGCGCAGGGACAGAGTGAGGAGGGGATAGGCCGGCTCCACCAGGGTCTCCAGACTTTCCGGGCCACGGGAGCGGAGGTGCAGCAGCCGTCCTGGCTAGCCCTGCTGGCCGAGACACGCGGGTGGGCAGGGCAGTCTGCACAAGGGCTCGAGGCCATAGCTGAGGCGTTCGCAGTCATAGACACAACGGGGGAGCGGTACTACGAAGCGGAGCTGTATCGGCTCAAGGGGGAGCTGTTGTTGCAGCACGCGGTGGCACAGCAAGGGGAGGCGGAGGAGAGTTTTCAGCAGGCCCTCGTAGTAGCCCGCCGCCAGCAAGCCAAATCCTGGGAGCTGCGCGCCGCCACGAGCCTGGCGCGCCTGTGGCAGCGCCAGGGCAAGCGCGTCGAAGCTCGTGAGCTGCTGGAGCCGGTCTATGGCTGGTTCACCGAGGGGTTTGACACCGCCGATCTCCAGGAGGCCAAAGCACTGCTGGAGGCATTGACATGAGGTGCAGCACACAACAGGCACACTCTTGTCGGCGCAGCATACAACTGGTAGAGCAGATCGGGTGCGGACAAAAGGAGTACAGGTGTGGATACGATCACCATCGACAAGCGCTTAATCCCTTTCCTCTTACAGCTTCCTGCACGGCAGGTATGGATAGATTATGATGCAGAAGGCGATGTGCTCTATTTGAGTTTTGCCATGCCCCAACAGGCAACGGATAGCGTAATGGGCGAGGATGGCCATGTCTACCATTCTCTTTGACAACCGCAGGACGTCAGGAGGATAATACCCGCCATTGCAAGACATGGACATAGTCAATCTTAGGGAGCACGAGCATGAGCGATGATACTGTTCGCATAGGCATTGTGGGCGCTGGCAGGAACACCCGCGAACGGCACATTCCTGGCTTCAAGGCTATTCCGGGAGTGGAGCTGGTGAGCGTCGCCAACCGCAGTCGGGAATCCGGTGAACGCGTCGCCAAAGAGTTCGGCATTGCCAAGGTCTATGACAACTGGCTGGACCTGGTGAACGCTGACGATACCAATGCCATCTGCATCGGCACCTGGCCCTATATGCACTGCCCCATCACTCTGGCAGCTCTGGAAGCCAACAAGCACGTCCTGACCGAAGCCCGTATGGCCATGAACACGCAGGAGTCCCAGACTATGCTGGCAGCGTCCCGCCGCAAGCCCCACCTGATCACCCAGGTGGTGCCATCGCCTTTTACGTTTAAGGCCGATCGGGTGGTGCAAGAGCTGCTTGCCGATGGTTACCTCGGCGACTTACTCTCGGTCGAACTGCGCTCGACGACGCCAGCGTTTGTCGACAAGACCAGCCCGCTGCACTGGCGGCAGGACAGAGAGATGAGTGGCTACAATGCGCTGAACATGGGGATCTGGTATGAGGCGCTCATGCGCTGGCTCGGTCCAGCCACCAAGGTCATGGCCATGACCAAGGTCTGCGTCAACCAGCGGCGCGACGCCAATGGCATCCCGCGTGCCGTGAGCGTACCGGACCATGTGGACGTCCTCTGCGAGATGGCCTGCGGCGCCCAGGCGCACCTCGCCATCAGTGCCGTGACGGGTCTGGCGCCCAGCACTGAAGTCTGGCTGTTCGGCAGTGAGGGCACGCTGCATTACACGCCCGAGGCCCTGAAGGGCGGACGGCGTGGCGACAAACAGCTCCAGGACATCCCGGTGCCGCCTGACAAGCAGGGCACGTGGCGTGTGGAAGAAGAGTTCGTGAACGCCATTCGGGGCAAGGAAAAGGTTGTGCTGACCAGCTTTGAAGATGGCGTCAGGTATATGGAGTTCACCGAGGCAGTGACCCGCAGTGCCCAGACGGGGCAGTCTGTATCTCTGCCGCTGTAAAGAGCCTGTATCCTTCCTGAGTATCCTGAGGTATGGCTGGACTGGTAGGCGGAGAGACGTGTATTTTCCAGGGAGGATTTCTATGAGCACACAGCATCCCCAGAAGACCCGAGGTGTGAGGCGTCGCGCCTTCCTCCAAGCCGGCCTGGCCGCTGGCACCACGCTGTCCGCCTGGCCCCTGTCCCAGCTCCCGGCACTGTGGGGTGCAGAAGCGGGAACGCCCAAGCGTGGTGGGAGCCTGCGCATGCGTGGGTGGGATCCCCCCCACTTCGATACGCATCTCACGATCAACAACTTCACGAATTACCTGGTGAGCTTCGCCTACGGCCGGCTAGTCCGGCACAAAACTGGCGCGGATGTGCAGCCGGGGACCTTTCCCATTGAACCCGATCTGGCTGAACGCTGGGAAGCGCCGGACGACACGACGGTGGTCTTCCATCTCCGCAAGGGGGTGAAATGGCACAATAAGCCCCCCCTCAACGGCCGCGAGTTCGTCGCCGAGGATGTGAAGTTCACCTATGACCGCTTTCTGACCGAAAAGGGCAATGCCAATCGCTTTCTGCTAGAGCCCGTAGACCGGGTCGAAGTAGTGGACCGCTATACGGTGAAGTTCCTCCTTAAAGAGCCGTTTGTGTGGCTGGTGGATACGCTGGCCTATCCCTGGAGCACGTGGATCATGGCCCCGGAGGTGGCGCAGCAATACGGGGACTTCAAGAAACCCGAGACCGTTATCGGCACCGGACCCTTTATGCTGGAGCACTATGAGCCGAACGTCAAGGCGGTCTTCAAGCGTAACCCAGAGTACTACCGCCCGGACCAACCGCACGTCGATGGTGTGGAATGGTTGATCGTCCCGGACGAGTCCACCGCTCTGGCCATGTACCGCACCGGTCAGGTCGATGTGGGACCGCAACAAAATCATGGCGTGCGGCAACAGGATCTGGAGTCGGTCAAAAAGAGTCACCCACACCTGATGTGTCAGGATATTCTGTCCAATGTGCCGCAGGTGGTCTTTATGCGCGTGGACATGGTGCCCTTCAACGATGTGCGCGTGCGCCGCGCCATCTCCCATGCCATCGACCGCCAGGCGTCCATCGACGCGATCTATGGCCGGGGCCTCCCGACCGGGCCCCTGGCACGCGGCCTGGTAGAGTGGGCCCTCCCACCCGATCAACTCGGCGAGGGCGCCAAATACTATCAGTACAATCCCAAGGAGGCCAAACGTCTGCTGGCCGAAGCCGGGTATCCCAAGGGGTTTAAGACGCAGCTCTGGGTGACGACGGGGCTCACCCGCGACCTCGTCGATGATGCGCAGTTGGTGCAGGGCTATCTCAAAGAGGTTGGTATCGAGGCGGAGCTGAAGCCCCAGGAGCACGGCGCCTATATGTCTACCACCATGCAGGGCAAGTTCGAGGGCCTGGTGCGGAGTCCCTTTGGCATCGCCTGGGGACCGGACGCTCCACTGTATCGCACCTTTGCCGCCGACTCTACCTGGAATGCCTCCCATATCGATGACGCTAAGCTCACGGCTATGCTGAAAGAGCAGCGCCGGACGAAGGATCTGGAGGCGCGCAAGAAGATCATCCACGACATCCAGCGCCATGCCGCGGAGCAGGTGTACTTCGTGTACCTGAACGCCAGCATTCTCACCGCCTCCTGGCAGCCGTATGTCAAGAATTTTGGCCCGAACATTACCTTTGACTACGGCAGCCGTGCTGCTGCCCTGTGGCTGGATCGCTAGCGTGGCTGGTGCTGCAGTTCCCTGGGAGCGCCGGTGCCTCACTTGCTGCAGAAGTGGGCCGGAAGCCCGCGCTCCCAGGAACCAGCCCGTAACATCGCAGTTGACGCGGCATGTAGGTCCTCCTATAATGCGCCTGCTCGCCTTGGGTATTGGTTGACTCCATCTCTGGTGGCAGAGGAGGAGCCGGCACATGCAGCATACGTCTCCCTCGCTATCCTCAGTGCCTCCGGGGCTGCCGTGCCGCTGCGCTCTGGCCCGTTTCGTGGGGAGGCCGCAACTCCTCAATCGCGTCTGATCTCCTCGCCGGCAGGAGGATCGTCTCTCTCGTTCGCTTTCATTCCGTCCCTCAGCATTCCTGTACTTTAGCGCCGCCGGCAAGCGATGCCATAGTGACTGCAGCGCACGTCTGTGGACAGAGCCATGCGTTTGTGCCTTGCTGATGGCTCTCGCCTCTGCGTGGGGCCGCAGTCTCCCCTCGTGTATTTTCCAGGGAGGATTACTCATGGAGCTACAGTATCCAACTCGACGACCTGAGCCACGTTTGCGCCGTCGTGATATGCTGAAGGCTGGCCTGGTTGCTGGCGCCGCATTGTCCGCCTTGCCCCTGCATAGCCCTATAGCGCTATGGGCGGCAGAGGCGGGGCAGCCCAAGCGCGGCGGCATCCTGCGCGTGCGGGGGTTTGATCCCCCGAACTTTGATCCCCATCTCACCATCGCTGGCTTTACGCAAAGCACCGTGGGCTTCGTCTACAGCAAACTGGTACGGCATAAGGTTGGTGGCGACGTGCCCCCGGGCACCTTCATCATCGAGCCCGATCTGGCCGAACGCTGGGAAGAGCTCGACGATACCACCTATGTCTTCCACCTGCGCCAGGGCGTCAAATGGCATAGCAAGCCCCCCCTCAACGGCCGCGAGCTGGTGGCTGAGGATGTCAAGTTCACCTATGACCGCTTCCTGACCGAAACAGGCAATGCCAACCGCTATCTGCTGGACGCCGTGGACCGGGTGGAGGTGGTGGACCGCTATACCGTGAAGTTCCTCCTCAAAGAGCCCTATGTCTGGCTCATCAGTGTGCTGGCATATCCACAGAGCATGTGGGTCGTCGCTCCAGAAGCGGTACAGCACTTCGGCGACCTGAAAAAATCGGCAAGCGTCATTGGTACTGGTCCTTTCATCCTGGAGCGCTACGAGCCGAACGTCAAGACGATCTTCAAACGCAACCCGGACTACTACCGCGACGGTCAGCCATATGTCGATGGGGTGGAATGGTTGGTCATCCCGGACGAATCGACGGGCCTGGCGATGTACCGCACTGGCCAGATTGACTGTGGGCCGGGGATCAATTGGGCCGTGCGCCAACAGGACCTGGAGGCACTCACGAAGAGTCATCCACACCTGAAGTACCAGAATTTCCTGTCCCAGACGGCAGGCGTGCTCAACATGCGCACCGACATGCCGCCCTTTACCGATGTGCGGGTACGGCGTGCCATCTCGCACGCCATCGATCGCCAGTCTCTCGTTGAAGCGGTCTGGGGCCGGGGCGCGCCGAGCGCGGCGGTGGCGCGCGGTCTGGTGGAGTGGACCCTGCCCATCGACCAGCTCGGCGCGGGGGCCAAGTACTATGAGTATGATCCCAAGGAAGCCCGGCGCTTGCTGGCGGAAGCTGGGTTTCCCAAGGGGTTTAAGACGCAACTCACCGTGACCAGTGGCCTCGGACGTGACCTCGTCGATGACGCGCAGTTGGTGCAGCGCTTCCTCAAAGACGTCGGCATCGATGCGGAGCTCAAGATCCAAGAGTATGGTGCGTACATCGCCACGACGGCACAGGGAAAGTTTGAGGGCCTGGCGCGGACGCCAACCGGCGTCACCTGGGAACCGGATGGCCGACTGTATCGCGCCTATGCCTCCGACTCCTCTCGCAACGTGGGCCACGTCGATGACGCCACGCTCACGGCCATGCTCAAGGCGCAACGGCGCACCAAGGAGCTGGCGGCGCGCAAGCAGCTCATCTTCGACATTCAACGCTATGTGGCGGCGCAGCAGTACTATGTATACCTGAACTCCAACACGATCACGACCTCCTGGCAGCCGTATGTGAAGAACTTTGCCCCCAACCACAGCTTCGACTACGGCAATCGCGCCGCAGCGCTGTGGCTGGAGCGCTAGGAGGAGCAAGGGAGCGAGGGCGGGACATCAGCATGACACTGTACCGCTGTACCGCGCCTGCTACGTGTGAACATGGGTGAGCAACGCAGCGCTCACGTGCACCGTCATGAGGTCCAGTCCTCGACCTGCAAACCTGGTACCTGGCCAAAGTCTGCCAGATCTTTGGAGAGCAGGAGCGCATTGCGGGACAGCACAATAGCGGCAATTTTCAGGTCCATGATCCCGACGTGCCGGCGCGCTCGACGCAGCCGTTGGAAGACCCCAGCCGCAGCTTCATCGAACTCTAGGATGGGAATCCGTCGGTAGTTGTCCAGGTGCTGCAGCAGTCGACCATAGGCGACAACCTGCTGCGCTACTGACCGCGACTGTGCGAGATAGGCCATCCAGCCCTGCATTTGTTCTTCAAAACTGATGATCGTTGTTACCACTTCGTCAGGGGGGAGCTGCGCCAGATGAGCCCGCAGGATTGCCGCACCCGGCGGAGTATTGCGCTCCAAAACATTGAGGTGATCGGTATCGAGCACAACCATACAGTGGCCACTACTGCTTACGTCGCGTGGACGTTTTGGGCCGTAATGCGTGGCGGTAGTGTTGTCCGAGCCGCATGGCGTGGTCATAGACGAGATCGTTCTCAAACGTCCCGGCAATCTGCTCCCACCAGAACGGGATCGGAGCTGTGGCTTCAAGCTTGGTCTTCAATTGCAGAACCTCCGCTTCTAGAGCGGTAACGCGTTGTTCCAATCGTGAAGATGCCATGTCACTCTCCAGGTAACTGCTCGCATTGGGCTGCAATGCCGCAGGGGAATCCTTAGACCGCAGGCGTGGCCAGCTGCAACCGGCCATGCCCTACAGGAGTCGCTTACGGGCCACGTCGAGGGCTTCTGGGTTGATGACGCGGAGCGGCTCCCCGCGGAGATAGGCCGCGACGTCTTCGACGGTGTCGCGATAGCGCACCTGATACTGCTCCCTGGTTACGTAGCCGATGTGGGGCACCAGCAGCGTATTGTCCAGCAACGTCAGCGGATGGCCTGGCGGTAAGGGTTCCTGGTCGAAGACATCCAGACCCGCACCCGCGATGGTGCGGGTCTGGAGCGCTTGTACGAGTGCCGCTTCGTCCACAATGGGGCCACGCGCTGTATTGATGAGATAGGCAGTAGGCTTCATGAAGCTCAGTTCACGAGACCCCACCAGTCCTCTGGTACGAGCACTGAGCTGGACGTGGATGCTGAGGACATCGGAGCGGGCAAACAGATCGTCCTTGCTGACGAGGGTCGCGCCATACTGGGCTGCCCGCTCGGCCGTAAGGTTCTGGCTCCAGGCGATGACTGACATATCGAAAGCCACGCCTACCCTGGCGACCTTCGAGCCCAAGCGCCCGAGACCCAAGAGCCCCAGGACCTTCCCCGCGAGACACAGGCCGACCGATACGCCCCAGTGTCCAGCCCGCGTTGCGGCGTCCTCGCGCGGAATGTGGCGTAACAGCGCCAGGATCAGGCCCCACGTCAACTCGGCCGGTGGGCTGTCTGGGCCACCAGCCGTGCCGCACACCAGGATCCCGAGGTCTGTGGCCGCCGTCAGGTCGATGGCCGCGTTGCGCATACCCGTGGTCACGAGCAGACGCAGGTTTGGCAGACGCTCCAGAAGATCGCGGCGAAAGGGCGTGCGCTCCCGCATACAGGTAACGACCTCAAAGTGACTCAAGCGCTCCGCCAGGGCCGCCAGATCGGTGAGATGATCACGAAACACCTGGACCTGGCAATGAGAGGGGAGGGCACTCCAGTGGGCCATCTCCAGGGCTACGCCCTGGTAGTCGTCGAGGACAGCAACTCTCGGCATCACGCGTCTCCTTAGAGCGGATGATTCACACCGCCAAACCGGCGGGGCAATTGCGGTGCGCAGCACTAGGTGAAGGCGGGAATCACGTGCTGGGCAAACAACCGCATGGATTTGTGTGCGAGGCCCGGGGCGAGGCGGCCAATCCTATGGCGAGCGCAGAAGAGGTCGTAGCCAGTGAGCTGTTGCTGTGCTTCGAGCTGGCGGATCACCGTGTCAGGGCTGCCCACTATGGCGAGACCGTTATCAATCCAGAAGTCATAGGATTTGGTGCATTCCTGAAACACGCGACGGAGTTCCTGCCGCTCTGGAGTGCTCCTCTCCGCTGATTCGAGGCCCGGGGGGCCGAAGCCGAGGCGCGTCTTGGCGATGCGCTCGCCTCCCTGGATATAGCCCAGCAACAGGTGGGGCTCCGCCTCGGCGCGCGCCTGGGCGTCCGTCTCAGCGACGTGCACATGGCGCGTCAAGAAGGCGCGTGGCAGAGGGCCGGGATGCTCGTATTGCTTCCAGAGGCGGCGGTAATAGGCAAACTTCTCGGCGATCACCGCGTCCACGTCAATGTTCTGCGCAATATGATAGTTGTGTTTGGCGGCGTACGCGAAGGAACCAGCGCTGTGGGCAGCGACCCAAATGGGCGGATGTGGCTGCTGAAAGGGCTTGGGAGCGGGCAGGGCCTCGTCGAATTGCCAGTATTTCCCCTGGTAGGTGACCGTGTCCTCTGTCCATGCCTGGACTATAATTTTGAGCGCTTCAGCGGTCATCGCATGGCGCTCCTCAAAGGACAGGTTCCAGCGCAGGAATTCGTGCCCGATAACCCCTGTGCCCGTGCCGAATTCCAGCCGCCCGTGGGAGAGTTGGTCCAGGGTGGCCAGATCCTGGGCCAGGCGGACGGGTTGATGAAATGGCAACTGGTAAATCATCAGGCCGAACCGCAGGGCACTGGTGCGACTCGCCAGAGCAGTCAGGTAAATATTCGGCGCGGTCACGGCACAGACGGGCGAATTCTGGTGCTCGATAAAGAAGTAGTAGCGATACCCGAGCTGCTCGGCCTCTTGCGCTTCGCGTATATGCGCTTCGTACACCTCAACTACCGTCGGAAACTCCTCCATCTCGAAGGGACCAAAGGAGTCGAAGATGCCAAATTCTAACGTGCTCATCTTGTCTCACCTCCGCTGTTTGAAGAGAACAAGTTGCATGATCTCTCCCTCCCCTTGGCATAGACCTACATTGGCTGGCTCCTTTTTGGCGTTGTACCAATCTAGCAGTTTGTAGCTGCCATGGCAATTGCTCGGGCTGGGGCGGTCGCTGGCAAGCCTGGCAAAAAGATCTTTACACGACCAGTCACAAGGGATATCTTTTTTTAAAGTTTTTTCTTTAGAAAGGCACATGCTCAGGAAAGGAGGCGTAGTATGTCTCAGACCATAGAGGGGCAAGCTCAGCCCCTGCAGAGCGAGTGGGTACGCGTGGCCAGCCTGGCCGACCTGCAGGCCGAGGGCCGCTTGACAGTGCTGGCCACGCACAATGTGGTGGCACTTTTCGAGTCCAACGGTCAGGTGTACGCCGTCGATAACCGCTGCCCACACATGGGGTTCTCCCTGGATAAAGGCACTGTCAACGATTGCATCCTGACCTGCCACTGGCATCATGCCCGCTTCGACCTGGCAAGCGGCGGCACGTTCGACCTCTGGGCCGACGATGTGCGCAGCTTCCCGGTAAAGATTGCACAGGGTAACATCTGGGTAGACGTGACCGCGCCCGGCAACGCTCGGGAACGGCAGCGCCAGCGCCTGAACGATGGACTGGAGCGCAATATCCGCGTGGTCATCGCCAAGAGTGTGCTCGTCCTGATGCACGATGGTGACCAGGAAGCGGCCAGAACGCCCTTTGCCCTTGGGCTGGACTATGGAGCGCGCAACCGCCAGGAGGGCTGGAGTACAGGCCAGACCATCAGCACCGTCATGATGAACCTGGTGCCCCACTTGCACGCGGACGATCGGCCCCGTGCCCTCTACACCGGCCTGACCGCCATCGGACGGGATTGTGCCGGGCAGCCGGCCCGCTTCGCGATCGCCCCCTTACCCCACGTCGCGACCGACCTGCAGACCCTCAAACGCTGGTTCCGTCAGTTTATCGAAGTGCGTGATACCGAGGGCGCCGAACGCTGTCTGGCGTCGGCGATCCGGGCCGGGCATGCACCAGTGGGGATCGCAGATATGCTCTTTGCTGCTGCTACGGATCACCGCTACCTGGATGGGGGCCACGTCCTGGATTTCACCAACAAAGCGTTCGAGGCACTCGATTGGGCTGGGTGGGAAGCGGCAGAAGTGACTCTCACCAGTCTACCTCCCACGTTTACAGACGGACAGCGCATGGAAGAAACCAACGAATGGCGCCACCCGGTTAACCTGGTCGCTATCCTGGATGACGCCTTCGCCAAAATGCCGCAGGCTCTCATCCAAGGTCAGGAGCGACACTGGCATATCCCTACTACCTGGCCAGAACTCTTACCTACGCTACTAGGCGACGACCCGCAGGCCATCAGCGACGGCCTGTTGCACGCCCTGGCACACGGGGCAACGTGCGAGGAATTAGCGCAAATCGTGGTCTATGCCGCCATCCGGCGGGTGGCACAGTTTCACACCAGCAATGAGTTTGGCGATTGGAACACGGTGCATCACACGTTTACCTTTGCCAACGCCGTCCACCAGGCGATGCGCCGCAGCCCGTCGCCCGAACTGCTGCGTGGCGTATGGGACGCCGCCATGAGCGTCTATCTGGAGCGCTTCCTCAATATCCCCGCGACGAAAATACCCCAGCCGACCGCTGCAGAGGTCAACGGCGCGCAGCCCGATGCTATGCTGGAAGAACTGCTCGACCTGTACAACCACCAGCAGCAAGTGAACCAGGCCGGGACCCTGGTGGCGCGCTACCTGGCGAGTGGTGCCGGCCCGGAGCGCCTGATTGCCACGCTCGGCCAGGCGCTGCTTCGCGAGGATGCCGGGTTCCATCCCATCCAGGAGCTGGAAGCGGCTGTGCACCAGTACTGGCTGCTGGCGGCCCGGCCCGCCACGGCCCCGTATGCGCC
>AR_comb_assmDRAFT_10163739_pt1 | contig 25858 bp, 22 predicted proteins | sample ArasoioldDNA_FD_10543 | JGI IMG/M metagenome (IMG submission 10543) | reverse complement strand
AGACGGGCGAGAGTCAGAAGCCTGCCGATGAGTTCGTTGAGGCGAGTGGCCTCAAGCTCAATGCGCTCGAGGATGCTTTGGGCTTCGGGGCCTGTGCGCTGGCGAGCCAGGCCAAGGGCGACGTTGAGGCGCGCCAACGGAGAGCGCAGCTCGTGCGAGATGTCATTGAGGAGGCGGGACTGGGCGTTGACCAGATTCTCGAGCCGCTCGGCCATCGTATTGAAGTCACGAATGAGCTCTGAGATCTCGTCGCGGCGGCGGCGCGGAGGAGCATCGGCGCGCGCGCTGAGGTCGCCGGCAGCGAGTTGCTGGGTGGCGGCGCGCAGCCGTCCAACCGGTGCGGTCAGATAACGCGAGAGCAGGTAGCAGACCAGGCCCGAAGAAAGAATGGCGATCAGCAAGCCCACGCCGGGCGGCCGCTCGCGCAGCATCAGAGGCCAGGGCCGGGGCGGAACCTCCGCCGCCATGACGTACTGATGTCCGGCGGGAGTCGAAACCTCCTGACGCACGAAACGGCGCGTGGTAAAGCGAAGCCAAGCGCCGGAGCCAGGCTCGCTGCCAGTGCGAAGGGACTGAGCCCATGGTGGAACGGAGCGCCCGGAAAGCTCGTGGCCTGTTTCGTCGAAGACGAAAGCATTCAAGCGCAGGCCGTGGTTCACTTCCTCGAGCTTTTGGTTAAGGGCAGCAGTGCCGCCGGTCTCGTAGGCTTCCACGAGCTGGTTTGCGGTGTTCGACTTGATGTATCCCCAGAGGGGGCTTTCGGTGGGAGGACGAAACGCCAAGGCGGCGACCATGGCCATCGCGACGAAGAGCACGACGGCGATCCAGAAGGAGAGAAAGATCTTGAGGAAGAGGCTTCTCATCGGGAGCCACTCCTAACTTTCTCACGAGGACGCGCAAAAATGTAGCCCACTCCGCGTACGGTCTTGATGTGCTCCATGTCGCCGTTGCTGTCGCCAAGCTTCTTGCGAACTTTGCTGACGTGCATGTCGATGCTTCGATCGAAGGGGGAGAACTTGCGGCTGAGCACAGCGCTGACGAGTTGCTCGCGGGTGACGACCCGTCCCGCCTCGCGCAGGAGAACTTCGAGGAGATTGAATTCCACGGAAGTCAGTTCGACGGGCACGCCTGCCTGGCGAACCGTACGGGTGGCGGGATCGAGCTCGATGTCGCCAACGCGGATGATATCGGGCGCGGGGGGTGCATTGACCGCGCGGGCATCGGTGCTGGTGCGGCGAAGGATGGCGCGGATGCGGGCCACCAGCTCACGTGGGTTGAAGGGCTTGGGAAGATAATCATCGGCACCCAGCTCAAGACCGACGATGCGGTCGACATCCTCGCCCCTGGCGGTAAGCAGGAGGACGGGAAGGCGGGATTCAGACCGGATGCGGCGCAGGACGTCGAAGCCGCTCATTCCCGGGAGCATCACGTCCAACACAACTAACAGATACTGCTGGCCTTTCAGCGATTGAAGGCCGGTTTCGCCGTCGTGGGCGGAGTCGACTCCGAACCCTTCGGCCTCGAGGTATTCGCCGACCAGGCTGCAGAGCTCCACGTCGTCGTCGATGATGAGAACACGTTCCAAGTTTGTTTTTCGACCTAAGCTGTCTCTTTTGTACAACACAGGGATTTCCCATCAAGTAAAGAATTGTCAAACCCGGCCCCTGGTACGTTGACAAAACTTTACCGCGATTGACCGAGTCTTTACTGCAATTTTATCGGGAACGGTGTTTCTATAGGTGTACGCAGCGACGAGGCCCGGAGGTGATCTTCGGGCAAGGAGAATGAGATGAAGACGAAACGCTCGAAGGTTTTAGGAATTCTGCTGGCAGTGACACTGGCGGCAGGGGCGGCACTGGCCCAAGGCGCAGCGAAAGCGCATATGCGCGGAGCCGGCTATGGACAGCACATTCTGAACTACTACACGGACGTGCTGGACTTGACGGACGCGCAGCAGGCGCAGATGAAATCCATCATGACGAAGGAAAAGCCCACGATCCAGCCTCTTATGGAGCAACTGAAGCAGGCGCACCAGCAAATGCGGCAGCTTGAGCAAAGCGGCACGTTCGACGAGGCGAAGGTGCGGGCAGTGGCCGCGCAGCAGGCACAGACCATGACAGACCTCATCGTGGAAAAAGCGCGTGCGAAATCCGAGATGATGCAGGTGTTAACGGCGGACCAGAAGGCGAAACTGCAAAAGATTGAAAGCCGCCACGCGCAGCGGATGACGAATCATCTGCAGGGTCAGGCTCCGGCGGAACAGTAAGAGTTCGTTTTTTCTGCACAGGTGGGGCGGGTGCTACGTTTTGGGGCTCGCCCCCCTTTTTTTCGAATTGATGCAATAAATTGGCTTCGGGATCGAAGAGGAGTAGGTGAAGTTATGGCGACCGTGGCGACAAGTCGAGACCTGATCGAGGCGGTGGCAGAAGAAATGGCCACCGGCATCCACTGCGCCGTGGAGTTCTGGATGACGCAGATTGAGTCGGTGTTTGACGACTCGCACATGACCACGCTCAGCCGCTTGCAGGCGATCAAGGAGATTCTGAAAAACTATCGATCGGAACAAGCGGGCGAACAGATCGCAGGGCGGGGGTATGCCGCGTAGTATTCGCGCAATCGGAGTGGCAATGAATACCGAAATGCTTTATGCGTTTCTGATGGGGACGGGTTGGTTTTTTCTGCTCGGGTGGTTGCTGGCGCTAGTGGTCGCGTATGCCAAGGCTTTTCAGAAAGACAGCGCCAATGGATGGTCCAACGCATCGATCAGGGGCGCAGGGCTGAGTGGGGTTACGCCACGAGGCAAGCTGCGCTAGGTTAGCCAGGGATCAGCGACGCGGGTCGAAGGTGAACTCGACTTGCGTTTTCGTTTCACTGTCACCGGCAGCGTATTTCCATTTGCGAACTGCAGCGCTGGCGGCTTCGACCAAGACAGGGTTCCCACCCAACGCTGAAACTTGCTCCACGCTGCCGCGCGGCGAGATCGTGATCTCGAGCCGAACGATGCCACCAATGTGGGCTTCCCGCAGGGTAAGCGGATAGCCGGGACTTTCCCGGTAGAGAAGCTTGCGTATGGGTTTGTCGCTTTTCTGGGCGGCCGACTGCGGCGGCAGCCCCATCAGGCATACCCCACAAATCAGCAGCATCGCGAAGAGCGAACCAGGACGCGCGTAGCGCCATGCGAGAGCCGGGTGAGCGGAAGCTTTCGCGAACATGAACAGGTCTCGGTTCTAGCGGACGGATTTCCTCGTCCCACGTTCTGGAGACGTTATGTCAGCGAAAAGTTACCGACAAGATTACCGATGTAATGGCGAAAAAGCCGGGCAAACATCGGCGTGCGACGGCTCTTTATCCTGAGACGGAGCATGCGGGGGATGCGCAACACCTCGCAAGGAAGCCTGAACCTTCCCTGAAAGGGACTTGCACCCCAGGCTGGTAGAATCGCATCTACTGGATTGCAAATGCTGCCCAAGAGTCTGCGGCCCCTATTCCCGTATTTGAAAAAGTATTGGAAAGATTATGCCTGGGGTGCAATCTGCGTACTTCTGCTGAATGGGCTGTGGGTGCTGTTTCCGCAGGTGCTCAAGCGTGCCGTCGATGACCTTACAGTCGACATCAACCGGCACAAGTTGGCGATCTACTCCCTAGAAATTATTGGGCTGGTGCTGGCGAAAGGCGTATTCCAATTTCTAACTCGCTGGATTGTGATCGGAGTTTCGCGGGACATCGAGTTTGACCTCCGTAACGATCTGTTCGCACACCTGGAACTCCTCTCGCATCGCTTCTACCAGAGAACCCGCACGGGCGACGTGATGGCGAAGGCCACCAACGACCTGAATGCTGTGCGAAGCCTGCTGGGACCGGCCATCATGTACTCGGCGAACACCATCGTGTTCACGACGATGGCATTGGGGTTCATGTTTGCGATCAGCCCCAAGCTAACGATCTATGCGTTCCTGCCGTTGCCGGTGGCGAGCATCGTGATCCAGTATTTTGGGCGCCAGATTCACGATCGATTCGAGCGGATTCAGGCAATGTTTTCCGACATATCGGCGCGTGCGCAGGAGAATTTTTCGGGCGCGCGGGTGATTCGAGCATACGTCCAGGAAGAAGCCGAAATCGCAGCCTTTGAAAATGCGAACCACGAATACATCCGGCGCAGTTTGCGGCTAGTACGGCTGATGGGCATGTTGTGGCCGACGCTGGAGTTGATGCTGGGAATCGCGGTGGTGCTGGTGCTGTGGCTGGGCGGGCGCGAGGTGATCGGCGGAAGGATGACGCCGGGGCAGTTCGTGGCATTCCTGACCTACATCACGCAACTGACCTGGCCGGTAATTGCGCTCGGATACGTCATCAATCTCTTTCAGCGCGGGACGGCCTCGCTTGGACGCATTCACGAACTGATAACCGAACCGCCGGAGATCGCGGATACTCCAGAAGCAGCCGTTATGCCGGAAACGGCAGAACTGCGAGGGGAAATCGAGTTCCGCGGATTGAATTTTGCGTATGACGGCAACCTGGTGCTCCGCGATGTGAACTTGCATGTGCCGGCGGGAACGAGCCTGGCCATCGTGGGGCCAACCGGTTCCGGCAAGACAACGCTCATCAACCTGATTCCGCGGGTCTATGACGCTGCACCGGGAAGCGTTCTCATCGACGGCAGGCCTATCCGCGAATACCCAATGGAAGTACTGCGGTGCAATATTGGATTCGTGCCGCAGGAGACATTCCTGTTCAGCGAAACAATCCGCGAGAACATCGCGTTCGGCAAAGCTGATGCGAGCGATGCGGAGATCTTCCAGGCCGCGGACGCGGCGAACATCGCAGGCGATATTGAGGAGTTTCCCGACAAGTTTCGGACCGTGGTCGGCGAGCGTGGGATCACGCTGTCGGGCGGACAGAAACAGCGCACGGCGATTGCACGAGCCATCATCCGCAATCCACGTGTCCTGATTCTGGACGATGCTCTCTCCAGCGTTGATACGCACACAGAAGAGAAGATCCTGAACCATCTACGGGAGATCATGCTCGGACGTACGACGATCTTCATTTCACACCGCGTGTCGACGGTGCAGAATGCGGATCGCATTGCAGTCTTGCATGGCGGGCGGATTGTGGAGTCGGGCACGCACGAAGAACTGATCGCTATCAACGGATACTACGCGGATCTCTATAACAAGCAACTTCTGGAAGAAGAGTTGGCGGAAGTGTAGGACGGTAGGTCGATCGCCGTAGACATTTGCAGGTTGTTTCGCGATCGCTGATCCCAAACGAACTTTCAGGCATCTCTTCCCTCTTCGAAGGACTCTTAGCTCCAATGCGACGCGTGGCCTCGACGGAGCTGCTAGATACCGACCATGGCACCCAGGCAGAAGTTGCAGCTTCGCTTCGGGATCTGGAGCGGATCAACCGGTGGTTTGGCGGCATCTCGACCACCCGCCAGATGATTCGGTCGGTGTCCAAGAGCACACGGCTCAGCGAGCTGACAATGCTTGAGGTAGCCGCAGGGTCCGGATACGTCTCAGCGAACGTCAGCCGGGAACTCGCACACGCGGGAATATCTCTGCGAGTCACGCTGCTGGATCGGGTTGCGAACCATCTAAAGCGAGCGAATGGACAGGCACGCTTGGCCGCGGATGCGCTGGCACTTCCCTTTCCCGACAACAGTTTTGATCTGGTAGCCAGCAATCTGTTTGCGCACCATCTCTCACCCGCGGAACTGAGTTGCTTCGTGGGGGAGGCGTTGCGAGTTTGCAGGCAAGCGGTCCTGATCAACGATTTGATCCGGAGTCCGCTGCACCTGGCGGCGGTGTATGCCGGATTTCCGTTATATAGCAGCCGTCTCACACGACACGATGCTCCAGCCTCGGTGCGTCAAGCTTATACGCCTCGGGAGATGCGCGAGTTGCTAGGTAGGGCCGCTATCGCGCGACTAGAGATCAGCCGGCATTATCTGTTCCGGATGACCGTCATTGTATGGAAGCAAAGCAGCAGAATTGAGGGACAACCGAGTGTTTGATGTCGTTGTCATTGGAGGAGGTCCGGCCGGCGCCGCGGCAGCGATTACCGCTGCGAGAGAAGGCCTTGGCGTACTGCTCATGGAACGAGGCCGATTTCCGCGGCAACGTGTTTGCGGAGAGTTTGTTTCCGCGGAATCACTGTCGTTGCTGGAAAGTCTTTTGCACGGACAGAGCCCTCTGATAGCTAATGCCCCGCGCATTGCCAAGGGGCGCCTTTTCGTTGACGGACGGGTTATATCGACGGTCATCGATCCTCCCGCAGCCAGTATTGCGCGCTACGATTTGGATCAGGCACTGTGGCAGAGCGCGGTTCGCGAGAGAGTGGATGCACGAGTACAGTTCACTGCGGAAAAAGTCAGAGGCCGCGGTCCGTTTCAAATCATCACGTCAGCTGGAGAGATCAACGCAAAGGCATTAATAAATACGACGGGACGATGGTCGAACCTAAGCGCTGGGGTTCGGACGCAGGACAGCTTTGGGAAAAAGTGGCTGGGGGTAAAGGCACACTTTCAGGAGCAAGAACCATCGCCGTCGGTCGATCTGTATTTTTTTGAGGGCGGGTACTGCGGTGTGCAACCGACGTGGCTGGCGGCCGATGCAGCGTCTCCGGGACGGCGAATCAACGCCTGTGCGATGGTACGAGCATATGTGGCCAGCAATCTTGGGGAGGTTTTTGAGCAGCATCCCGCACTCTTGCAGCGGAGTACCGAATGGACACCGTTGACGGAGCCGGTGAGTACATCGCCGCTCGTGTTTCGCGAGCCGAAGCCGGTGCAGGACGGGGTGTTTCAGGCGGGGGATGCTGCCGGTTTTGTGGATCCGTTTGTAGGGGATGGGATTTCGCTGGCGATTCGGAGCGGAGCGACGGCGGCGGGGTGGATCGTGAAGTTTCTCCGAAAGGGGATTTCTCGAGCCGAGGCAGAAACCGGGTATGAGCGAGCGTACCGGCAGGATTTGTTGCCAATCTTTCGCAACTCAGCGCGCTTGCGGAAGCTGTTGCGCTTGCCTCGCGTGCTGCGGGCACCGATTGCAGGGATTCTCGAGAACACGCCGAGTCTTGCCGGCTATCTCGTGCGAAACACTCGCTAATTCAAGATCTCAGCGAACAACCAGGACCTCGCGAATGTTGTCGCGGCTCAGAAAGAACTTGATGGATGCAAAGTCGCGAAACAGATTCTCGACGTGCCGGTTGTTAAATACGCGTTGCAACCGGAAACCACCACCGATCGCCCGGTGAACCGCACCGGTGGGCCCACGGCGCATCTCGCGCTGAGGAACGACTGGCTGCATATCCAGTAAATCGGGACCAGTGACGTGATAACGGTAGCAGGGGGAGTTGGGCCCTGCGTCCTTCGTGTGGAAGAAAGCGAGCATCATGGCACCGGGCTTCAAGACCGACCACAAACGTCCCACAACTGGCTTAACTAGGCTCTCTTCCAGATAGTCGGGCATATTCCAGCACAGCACGACATCGAAATGAGCTGCCGGGTACACAAGGTTTTCTTCGAGGAATTTGCGGCTATCGAGCGTGGGCTCCCCCTGCTCGTCCTTGGTCACAAGACCTGGATCAGTGGACGCGCTTAGGAGATCCTCGCTGTAGATACGGTGCCCGCGCTCGGTGAAATATCGGATATTGGAAGCTGAGGTCGCGCCGAGATCCAGGATGCAGAGTGGGTCTTCCGATGCCCAGGTTCGAGCGAGTTCGCCCAGCCCGCTGGAACGGCGAGTGAGTTTTTGAGATTGGGCCGGTTGTGCGCTAGCGTCGCGTCCGGACGATGAGCCTCGAAACAGTTTCATGAAGTCGGATGAACATCGCGCCACCGCCAACGGTTGGCGTCGTAAGACCTTTCCAGTTTATCGCGAGCAAATGTCACGGCAGGTCAGAGGCGGGCTCGCGCTCGCCAGGACCGAAAAAACTATTTTCCACCGTCGCGGGTAATATCCACTTTACCCTTAAGGTAGGCGCCTTCTTCAATGGAAATGCGCTGGGTCGTGATGTCGCCGGTAACCACGGCGGACTTGCGCAGGTCGACCCGGTCACTGGCTTGGCAATTCCCTTCCAGCTTGCCCTGAACCGTCAGGCCCTTGGCATCGACGTTCGCCTTGACCTGCCCGTTGGGGCCTATGGTCAGGTTGTTGCCCTTGAGGAGAATGCTGCCGTCGACTTGCCCATCGAGGTATAGGTCTTCACTCCCCGAGAGTTCCCCCTTGATGACGACCGATTTGCCAATGTGCGCAAACTCTCCCGACTTGGGTACGTCCATGATGGCTGTCTCCTTGGGTCCTGCCGATTCTCGGGTCAAACGCAGGCCTTGCGCACTCCGCACAGGCTCCGAAGGAATCCGGGAGATCGGTTAGGTTTCTACAGGATTTTCCGATTCTAAATGATTCTTCGCCAAATGATTCAGGACAAATGAGGATGGGTGCGCTGGACGCCGGAGTGCGGCAGATGGATTTCGGTACAACACCGAAAGATGCCAGGCGGTTCTAAATGAGTGATCTTCTCGAATTGGGGAAGGCGGGGTAGACTACGGGGCGTTCAGGGGGACTATGAAGGCTCGGGAATCCTTGATTGGTGTGGTTATTGGGCTGACGGCTCTTTTGTTTGCAGCACCCGGCCTGTGGGGAACCGAGGCGCCAACCGGTCTGACGCCGGAACAGATTGTTCGAAAAACTGTGGACAATGAGGTGAAGGCGTCGCAATCCGGTGGCGTAAACCACATGTTCTTGTCACATAAGAAGACCATGCGTGGTTCGCAAACCCGGGTCTACTGCGAGACGAAGGACGCGATGGCCGGCATGACGCTCGAGAATGACGGCAAGCCACTAACGGCGGAACAGCGTGGTCAAGAAGTGGCGCGACTGGAAAACCTGGCGAAAAATCCGGATGAACTCAAGAAGAAGCGAGAACAGGAAAAAGCGGACGCCGACCGAGTCGGCCGGATCGTTCGAGCCATGCCAGACGCTTTCATCTTCGAAAAGGACGGGACCGAACCCGGACGCGCGGGCGTTGGGAAACCGGGCGACGAATTGATTCGGCTGAAGTTTCACCCCAACCCGAATTACAGCGCGCCTTCTCACGTGGAGCAGGTGCTCGAGGGGATGGAAGGCGTGATTCTGATCGACTCCAAGCAATATCGCATTGCCAGGATCGACGGAAGGCTGGCCAAGGAAGTGGGGTTTGGCTGGGGGATTTTAGGGCATCTCGACAAGGGCGGGAATTTTCTGGTGGAGCAAGCTGATTTGGGCGATGGAAGCTGGGACGCGAGCCGCATGCAGCTTTCTTTCACCGGCAAAATACTCTTCTTTAAGCGGCTTGAGATTCAGTCGGACGAAATGCTGAGCAACTACCGAACGGTACCCACCGGCCTCAGTTTCGCGCAAGGAATCGAACTCTTGAAGAAAGAAGAGAGTGCTTTCATCGCGAAGCACACGGGCAGTGCGACAGGCGAGGCTGAAGCCAGCGCAGAGCAACGCAGTGCCGGCGCATCGAAACAGGATCGCTAACTGGGCCGAAAGGTCTCTTTACGGGCCGTCAGCTTCTCGATCAGGTCCTCACGAAGGCGGAAGCCGGTGCCAGGTTGGTCGCTCACCGCAATGAATCCCTGGGCGGAAACTTCCACCGCAGGCTCGATGATGTCTTCTTTCCAATAGCGGCGCGAGGCGGAGACGTCGCCCGGCAGTTTGAAGTTGTCGAGGGTAGAGAGGGCTATGTTTTGGGCGCGTCCGATACCCGACTCGAGCATGCCTCCGCACCAGACCGGGACATTGTTCGAGGCGCAGACGTCGTGAACTTTCTTAGCCTCGGTAAAGCCGCCAACCCGGCCGACTTTGATGTTGATAATTCGGCAGGCTCCGCTCTCGACCGCGCAAGCAGCGTCTCGGCCGCTCTCGATAGATTCGTCGAGGCAGATCGGCGTTCGGAGTTCCTTTTGAAGGCGCGCGTGGTAATAAAGATCGTCGTTCCAGAGAGGTTGCTCGATCATGAGCAGGTTGAACTGGTCGAAGTTGCGCAGATGCTCGACCTGATCGAGGGTGTACGCGGAATTTGCATCAACACTGAGCAAAATATCCGGCCAGCGGGAGCGGACCTTCTCCAGAATATTCAGGTCCCAGCCGGGTTTGACCTTAAGTTTAATCCGACGGTAGCCAGCGTCCAATTCGGTCTGGATCTTCTCTAAGAGTTGCTCGAGCGAATCCTGAATTCCGATCGAGACGCCGCACGCGATTTCTCGACGCGAGCCACCAAGCAGTTTCCAAAGCGGGACCTGCCTCACGCGGGCCTCGGCGTCCCAGAGTGCGTTTTCTAATGCAGCCTTCGCCATGCGGTGGCCACGAACTTTCGCCATCAACTCCGCCGCTTCGCGACCCTGCGTGATGGAACGGCCTAAAAGCATCGGAGCGAGATATTCTTTCGTGACCGCCCAAGCGCTCTCGATCCATTCACTGCTGTAGAACGGATCCTCTCCAGCAACGCATTCCGCCCAGCCGTCTTGTCCTTCGCAATGCACGGTCACCAGCAGGATGCGACGGCTGTAGGTTCGTCCAAAACTGGTCTCGAAAAAGTGCACGAGCGGCATCCGAATTTCCCGCAAGGTGATCGCTTCGATTTTTAGCGAAGCATCAGTGGACAGCGTGGCGGAGCCCGATTTGACGCCGTTGTCGATCGATTCGCGGCCTGGCATGTTTATCCTTCCGGTGACACTAAATGCTCATGGCTCATGGCTGGCATAGGACCAAGGTTCATCCCACGCGCCAAGCAAGAACTTTCCATTGCCTTCGGGATCCCGCTCGTAGCGGAGTACGGCGAGTCCCTCGGCGAACGACTTCAGAAACTGTGACCGATTGCTGCTCTGAACATCGGCAGCGCGATTGCGTGTTTCCGGAGACGATTTCCACTCATAGATGGGTGCGGGAACGGAGATGCGCACGGGGCAATCGTAGTTGGGAACCGCACCAGCGCTCAGTAAGGTGTCGACACGGCGCGACTTGAGCCACCATTCCGCAATCAAGCGATCAGTAGGCAATCCGCCCTGCAGCGGTGATGAGGTGATTCCGTACTGATTGATCGTGTAGCGGCGGGTGATCGCGCCAAGCTTTTCGATGTTGAGCCAAGCGTTCTTGATCTCGAGCGGATCGAATGTCCACTCAATGAGATCGAATCCGCGGGTCAAAGCTTCCTCTCGCTGGAACAGCTTGATGCGGCGTCCAAGTCCGCCATTTCGGTAGTCTTTGTGGACGCCCAACATGTGGGAATGCAAATAGTGGTGCCCACCGCGAACTCCCGGGACCGAGAGCGCAAAGCCCACCATGCGGTCCTCGGCGAAGGCGCCGATAACCTGGCCGCCCACTTTTTCGGCCACCACAAATAATCGCAGCGGCACCAAATCGAGGTCGGAGAAGTTCCAGATCTCTTTCTGGAGTGCAACTGCAGCGCGCATATCCTCGAGTTCGTGGCACATGCGAATCGCCAGCGAATCGGACGTCACGCTCTCGGTCTTTCCTGCTGTTTGGCCTGTTGCCATAGGGTTTCGAGTTCTTCCACGGTTGCTTGTTCCGGCGTGCGTCCGGACCGGTGAAGCTGTTGCTCCATCCACAGGAAGCGGCGACGAAATTTCCGGTTCGTGATCTTGAGCGCCGATTCCGAATCGAGGGAGAGGTAACGAGCAATATTGACCAAAACAAAGAAGAGATCACCGACCTCCTCTTCGAGGCGTTTCCGGAGATCGTCCGGAATCTCTGGACGCCCCGAACCAGCGATTCCGCGAGCCTGTGGCCTCGGGCCGGGCGCCGGGAACTCCTGCAGTTGCTCTCGCAGTTCGCGGGTCTCTTCTTCGAGCTTTTCGAACAAACCTTCAATATTTGGCCAGTCAAATCCAACGTGCGCGGCGCGGGCACTGAGCTTATGAGCTTCGAGCAGCGATGGGACAGATGTGGAAACGTTCGCCAAAATGGACCTGGTCTCTTCCTCGTTTGTGTCTTTCTTGCCTTCATCAGCAAGACGTTGCTTCTTTTCCTGAGCTTTAATCGCCTCCCAGTTCCGTAGAACCTCGGAGCTGGTATCGGCCTGCACGTCCCCGAAGACATGCGGATGTCGGCGCACTAGCTTATTCGAGAGCCGGTCGAGTACATCGTCGATCGAGAAAGAACCATCCTCCTTCGCCATCTGCGAGTAAAAAAGGACTTGCAACAAAAGGTCTCCGAGTTCGCCGCTGAGCTCCTTCCAATCGCGATTGTCGATCGCCTCCAGGACCTCGTAGGTTTCCTCGAGCGTGTAAGGCTTGATGGAGTCGAAGGTCTGTTCGCGATCCCAGGGGCAACCGCCGGGCTCCCGCAACCGGCGCATGATCTGGACCGCCCGCTCGAATCGCTCCCCGGTGGTAAAGGTCATCGGCACCAATCTAAATGAGGCCTGCTATGGGAAGCAACGGCATAGGCCTGAAGCGGCTGGACTTATGAACTTTTTAGGGGATCGCAGGTTACTTTCGACGGACTCTCGGACGAGGATGGAACGGGCGGGGTAACCGTTTGGTGACCTTGTGCTTACACCACCGTTATCTACTCGGAAATATGGCACGTGAGTAACACTCTATCTGGCGCAGTGTCCCTGAGCATTGGGGTCTTGGCCGAGTTTCCATGACAACCGCAAGCAACAATCGCCAACCGCTGGGCGGCCAGCATTTTCAGGTGGCCGTAATCGGCGGCGGGATTATCGGAGTGGCGATTGCGCGAGAGTGTGCGCGAGCGGGCAAAAGGACCTTGTTGGTCGAGCAACTCGACTTCGGGTCGGGCACAACGAGTCGAACGAGTCGGATGATCAGCTCCCTGCGGGTGCTGGAGCAAAACGATCTGGGGCAGGCTCGAGAAATGTTACGCGAACGAGACCGCCTCGTCCGCGAGCGCTCTCACCTGGTTTGTCCTGCACATTTCCTGATGGCGGTACCACAGGACAGTCCACGTAGTTCGATGACACTCCGTGCGGGCCTCTGGCTCTACCGCAAGATGGTGGGTGGGCGTATCGATGCGGCAGGATTTGAGCTTGAGCGCAAGAAATTGGAACGCGCACTCGATGCCGGACGAAAGTGGTCGCTGTTCGAGTACGAAGATGCCCAATGTGAATTCCCGGAACGCATGGTCGCGGATTGGCTCACAGAAGCCATGCACGCCGGTGCGGTCGTACGAAATCACATGCAGGTTCTGGGCGTCGACATTGGGAACGGACGCGCGCGCGGTCTGCTTCTGCGTGATTGGCATTCCAATCGCGAGGAAAAGATTGAGGCGACCTGGATTGTGAACGCAACGGGGCCTTGGGCAGACCGGTTTTGCCAACGTTCGTCGATCAAGCTCCGAACGCCGATGGTCAGTGGCGTGCGAGGTTCACACATTGTCGTCTCGAGATTTCCTGGCGCACCTGATACGGGTGTGTATTCTGAGGGTGCCGATGGCCGACCGCTGCACATTTTGCCGTGGAACGATCAAATTCTTGTAGGCGCCACCGAAGTTGCGGACAATTCCGATCCCAGCAAGACCATCCCGAGTCTGGATGAAATCGAATATCTGATGCAGTCGCTCATCCGGTTATTCCCGAAATCCCGGCTTTCGCCACACGACGTGCGACACGCGTTCGCGGGGATCCAGGGACATCCATACGAGGCGAAAACGGAACCATCGAAACTGAGCTGGCGATACGAGATTCACGACCATGAGAGTGCAGGGGTCGCGCGCATGTTCTCAGTGGTCGGCGGTTCGCTTGCGACCGCAGCCAGCGCTGCTCGAGACTGTGCGGCAAAGCTGGGAATTCGTGCTGGGGCTTCTAAAGGTGCGACTGCCGTGGATGGAGACACCATTCAACCCTTGATTGACCACTGGACATCCGAGCTCGCGACCGTCGGTTGCATAGGTGAAGACTCGGCAAGGGCCATTGTCGAATGGCATGGACAACGCGCCGAACAGATCGCCCGGATGGCTCGCAGTAGTGTTGAGTTGCGAACGCCGCTGTGCCCGCACTCCCAGCACATCGTAGCCGAAGCCGTGAACGCCTATGTTCACGAAGGCGCGCTAACCCTGGCCGACGTGCTACTTCGCCGAGTGCCGGTTGCACTAGGTGCATGTTGGAGTGAGGCTTGTTCCCGCGAGGCTGCGCTCCGCATTGGCGCGGTTGTAGGCTGGACCGACGAGATTGCGGGAGCCAACCTGGAGGCATTCGAAATGGAACGCACGTCCTTCCTACGTCGTCCCCGTACCGGCATGAAACTCGAGGCTGCCGCCGACTAGCGCTCCGTTGCGGCATTCGTCCCGCCAAGCACCTGCACAAGCAGTTGGGTTTCGTCGGAAATAATTCCATCGACGCCCATCGCGGCGAGACGCCGCATGGAAGGGACATCGTTTACGGTCCACACCATCACCTGCTTTGCTTGGGAATGGAGCTCGTCGAGAAGCTCTGGCGTTAACATTCGGTGATTTGGAATCACAAACGACACGGGAAGATCCGGCCACCGCTTCAGTTGTTTCTGATTCTCGCAAATCAATCCTAGAGGCAGCGTGGAGTCGACGCGATGGACTGCTAAAAGGGCGTCCGGCAGGAAAGAAGAAACTACTAGTCCGGGTCTGGTTAGGCTCGCCTTCAGCGCGTGCACCACGATCTCCTCGATTCCGCTCACTTTCAACTCAACATCCAAGAATGCGGTCGCCCGGTATCGCTCAATGACCTCATCAAGTGACGGAAGGAGAGAGAGTTCATTCCTGCTTGTGCTTGCGACTTGCATACCTCGACGAAATCTGAGTTGCGATGCAGGCGGATGCCAAACCGGATCGTGACAGATGACAGCTTTTCGATCGGCAGTCATTCGGACATCGCACTCAAAACCATCGCAGCCGTGATCCAAGGCAAGATCGAAGGACGCCAGGCTATTTTCGGGTACCGTGCGAACAGCACGTGCTCCGCGATGACCAAGCAGCAGCGGGCGTGGCATGCCGGTATTTTACCGAGCGATACGGTGCGGCAGATGATGCAGGTGCCGTCGGCCTGCGATTGGCACTGTAAATCCCGAACAAAGAGGTTTTCGTGTCTATTCATAGCGTTCCGTACTGAGTTGTCAAACCCGCTGACTTGCGCAAGGATGATTGAGCGCTTCCGCATCGCGTGAAAGATTCGACTGGATGGCACAAAGCAAAATAGCTCCAATTGATTCCATTCTGGCACCGTTCGTGCGCTTTGCACGGCTGGAAGCGGCCGGCGGAATTTTGCTTCTGGCGACGACGGTGATTGCTCTCGTATGGGCGAATTCACCTTGGGAAGCTTCCTATCACGCACTCTGGCACACGCCGTTGAGCATTGCCTTCGCTCAGCATGCGCTGGCTCAAGACCTGCATCACTGGATCAACGACGGTTTGATGTGCATCTTCTTCTTCTTTGTCGGTCTTGAGATCAAACGCGAAATTCTGAGTGGAGAACTGTCTTCGCTGAAGCGCGCGGCATTTCCATTTGCGGCGGCGCTGGGCGGGGTTGTGGTTCCCGCCTTGATTTACGTCGTGCTTAATCGAGGTTCGGAGGCCACGAATGGCTGGGCGATCCCGATGGCCACTGACATCGCCTTCGCGCTGGGCGTCATGGCGTTGCTGGGCGATCGTGTTCCGGTAAGCTTAAAAATCTTCGTGACAGCGCTGGCGATCGTCGATGACATCGTGGGCGTATTGGTGATCGCGGTATTCTATACGTCCCAGATTTCGTACCGGAGTCTGTTTGCGGGCCTCGTGGGAGTCGGCGTGTCATTTCTGGCCAACCGGATGGGGGTTCGCAGACCTCTTGTCTACGCAATGATTGGCGTCTTCGTGTGGATCGCGACGCTGAAGTCGGGCATCCATGCGACGATCGCCGGAATTCTTCTGGCGTTTACGATTCCCACTGAAACCCATGTCGAAATTCCCGCGTTCCTGGAACGGGCTCGAGGTCTGCTGGATCGAATCGCGAGCGCCTACGGTAAAGGCGTCGTGGGATCGCACCAGGAGGAAGGGGCCGCCTACGAACTCGAACGGCAGAGTGAACAGTTACAGACTCCCCTCTACCGGATCGAACATACTCTACAGCCATGGGTCGCATTCGTCGTCATGCCATTATTTGCGTTGTCAAATGCAGGCGTTCACGTTCTCGGAAACATTCAAAATGCGTTGTTCAGTTCGGTAGGTCTCGGCGTGGGGCTTGGCTTGTTTTTAGGGAAGCCGGTGGGAATCACTCTTTTTGCATGGCTGGCTGCAAAGACGGGAATGGCGGCGAAACCCGCTGAGGCGCGGTGGAGCCAACTCTTCGGCGCCAGTTGCCTCTGCGGGATTGGATTCACCATGTCACTTTTTATCGCGACGTTGGCCTTCGGCGATCGCCCTCTCCTTGATACTTCAAAAATTGGGACCCTGGCTGCATCGCTGGCCGCGGGGGTAGTCGGGAGCCTGGTTGTTATTCGGACCGCTCGCGGCCGCACATCAGGAACATGATCAGAGAACGCCACAAGATCCGGCCGACTGGCTAGTGTGAGTGTTCAGGCAGCGGAAGTGATGCTTGGCCGAATACATAGCGCCACCCTGAGCCAGTGCGGATGTAGGTATCGCTGAACCACAGCATGTAATCGAAGGGCTTACCGGCGTCAGTTCCCTTTTCGTGAAGTTTGGCGGTCACTACGGCAGTATCGCCCCACACGCGAACCGTTTGATCGGTGTCATCCTGAACGTCATACTGGATGCGCTTAGTCCGCGCCTCCACCAGCAAGTCCTCCTTATGAACCACTTTGCCCGACCCAGTCACCAAAACGAAATCGTCTGCCAAAATACGGTTCATCGTATCGGCATCGTTCTGTTTGACAGCCGCCTGGTATTGCTTATCGAGTGACGCAACGGCATTCTCGTCGGAGGATGTCGGATTGCCCCTAGCGGTAGCGGTTGCCATCGCGAGAGCGATGACAAGGAATGAGATGGGGAGGAGGCAGAAAGATCTTTCGAGGGCAGATATCGGCATTGTCTGCGCGCACCTACTATTTCGAATATTTACGGAACATGAGGTCAAACCACGGTTTCCAAGTCTTCCCACCGTCGGTGGACGTGACGGCCGTTTCGCGCACCCCAGCAGATTCGGGCTTCCATGTTCCGCGCACAATCTCGACTCCTTCGGCTGATTTGCGCGTACCCTGAAGAACCATGGCGGCTGCATTGCGATGCCCCTCGATCACTAACAACTGGCCACGGTTCGTAAACCAGCTTTGTTGCCAAAGCTGACGTGACGCATCGTACGCGCTGAGACTCTCTCCACGCATCCCGTCCGTGCTCTCATACGTTTCGCGCAGGGCGCAGCCGTCAAGAGTCCGTTCAACTCGGACGTGCGCTACTGGCGCAGTTCCATCGATTTCGAAAACATCCCAATCACCGAGCCAGAAGTCGAATTCGCGATAGGAGGGTGTGGAGCAGGTTGCACCCGGCATATCGCTGCCCAGCGCAGGTGACAGCGGACTCGTCGCCAAGGCTCGAAAGGCAAGAAGTACAAGGCCGAAGAAGATCGCGCAGGAACTTGCCCGAATCAACTTGTTAGTCTCCGGTATTCGTCGGTAAGACTGTTGTCTGGAGATGAGAATGCCTAGGAAACCGTTCGGCCTGTCTTCGTCCGAGCAACTGTTGAGCTTCGGAAGCCCACTCCCAGGCACGCCGGCCATCCCCGAGAAAAACCGGTTTCGCTTCCCCGTACTGCGCCAAGCGATTGAGAATCGTTGTGACCGAAGCCAGAGGATCTTTGTGGCGGGAAAGGACGGGGGACATCCTACGCTCGAGATGGTCGCAGACCTCTCGGGCCGTCAGCGGACGTACGGACTCCATCAGAACAATTCGGCACGTGTTCGTAAGGCCGCCGGTGCGCGCGCCGGTTTTTTGGCCCAAGAGACCCTGAAGCTCATCCGTAAACACATCGTCTCCAAAGAGCTTGGCCAGGCCCATGATGGTCTGCTTCATGGTGCCGATTCGCTTAACGATTTGCGAGCGCTGTTGCAGGAGATCCCGCAACTCCAGCTCTGCGGCGTGGATGACTTGATGCACGCGGGGGTCGTCGGAACTCCAACGGGATATGTTTCCTAACGCTTCGCACTGCCTATCTGATAAGTCCATGGACTGCCTCCGCGCCCCAGGAACGCGCACAATTGCGCACCCAGCAGGCGACCGATTGCGACAGCATAGGTTGAATGTCGCCGCAAAGTTGGACGTTCGCGGACCCGGCAAACCGGCCACGACGGACTGAAAATAAGTGCTTGAATCTCGGTCCGAAAACGTCCACTTTGATGGGGAAATGTGGCTAAGATGGATCAAGCATGAACTTGGATTGGAAGATCTGTAATCGGGCAAGGCTCTCGCGTGACGCGCGCTTTGACGGCAAATTTTTTATTGGCGTACTGACGAGCGGCGTTTACTGCCGACCGATTTGTCCGGCGCGAACCGCGGAGGAGCGCAACGTTCGCTATTTCCCGACCGCGGCTGCTGCCGCGGAGGCCGGCTTCCGCCCGTGCCTGCGCTGCCGGCCAGAATGTTCACCTGGCACGCCCGCCTGGCTCGGCACACCAAACACCGTCTCCCGCGCACTGCGTCTGATCAGCGAGAGCGGGCTCGAAGACGGTGGCGTAGAAGCGCTCGCAGAGAAGCTGGGAGTTGGCTCGCGCCATTTGCGGCGGTTGTTCTTGCGGCACATTGGAGCAACACCCAGTTCGGTAGCGCAAACGCGCCGGTTGCATTTTGCCAAGAAGCTGATCGATGAGACGAATCTGCCGATGCATGAGATCGCTCTCGCTGCCGGGTTCGGCTGCGTGCGGCGGTTCAATGCCGCGATTCGCAAGACCTACAAACGTCCGCCGACGCAAATTCGGCGCCTGGTGCGACGCACCAAGACACAATCCGAGAATGAGTACGTATTCAGGCTTAGATTCCGACCTCCCTATAACTGGGATGGCATGTTGTCATTCCTTGCGCCTCGGGCGACGCCCGGAGTTGAGTCGGTTGAGGGCAGTTCCTATCGCCGAACAATCGCAATACATGGATCTCAGGGTTATTTTGAAATCGCTCCCGACACGGTGCCGGAGACATTAGTAGTACGGCTGCAATTTTCCGACCCGCGGGCGCTGTTTTTCATCACGGAGCGAATCCGCTCCATGTTTGACCTCAACGCCGACTGGGCCGTAATTGCGCGCACTCTCCGTCTCGATCCAATGCTTGCAGCTCGCATGAACGCTCAACCAGGCCTGCGCGTGCCGGGCAGTTGGAACGGTTTCGAACTCACTATTCGCGCCATCCTCGGACAGCAGGTCACCGTCAAAGGCGCAACCGTCCTCGCAGGACGCCTTGTGAAACTTTTCGGAACGCCGCTTCCCGAAGTGCGGGGGCTGACGCATTTGTTCCCCACCGCGGAAATCCTGGCCGATGCCAATCTGAAGCGCGTCGGGCTGCCCACAGCACGAGCCCAAACCATCCGGGCGCTGGCTCGCGCGGTGTGTGATGGCAAGGTTCGGTTCGAAGGAGTCATTGATTCAGAAGCATTCCTCACAGGTTTGTGTGAGATCCCGGGTATTGGTCCGTGGACTGCGCACTACGTTGCCATGCGCGCTTTAGGCGAACCGGACGCGTTTCCCTCTGGCGACCTTGGTTTGCTTCGTGCTCTGCGGCTGCGAAATTCCCGTGAGTTGGAAAATCGTGCAGAGGGTTGGCGGCCGTGGCGAGCTTATGCGGCCATGTATCTTTGGAGCTTGCCGGATCCGAAGCACCGACTGGCACAGAACGAGATTGCATCGCGGCCTACTGCACTCGACAGCCCTTCCTTGAGCCCGACCGCACTCTGACTCGATTCCTGCGAGGGCCAGTCGTAGTACAAACGCATTTTGCGACAATCGTGCCGCTCAAGGCAGTTCCAAGGCCGTCGTGTGCATCCTAGAATACGGCTGTGCGTGAGCCGTTCCGGATGTCCCTGCCTTTTCGCACAAAGCGGTGGATGCCAAGGGCCCTTCCATTTTCCTTGAGCCTGATCATCTTATTCGTGATTTCTACCCATGCTCCTCTTCATGCGGCGAAGACTGGCAAAATTCGTGGGACGATTTTCACAATCAGTCCAGATCACGTACAAACCCAATGGCCGAACGCCAAGATCACGCTTAAGAATCTCGAAACCGGAAGGGAGATTTCAACCGTTTCCAACGATTTGGGGGCATATGCCTTTGTCGGTGTGCCGGTTGGTAAATACGAAATCACGGTGACGCTTGCAGGTTTTGTGACCAGTACCAAGCATTTGACCTTAGAGGGAGGCGATGCTCCACCCGTCGACTTTCAGTTGGTCTTGATGGAACACAAGGAGAGCGTCACGGTCAGCGCTGAAAACAACGGCGTCGATCTGACGTCAAGCTCCGGCGGCACACCTGAGCTGACACAGGACACCCTGAAATCGGTCATCCGCCTGAACCAGGATTTTCAGGAGGCATTGCCATTGTTGCCCGGAGTGATGCGTGGCTTCGACGGGCTCATTCGGATCAAGGGCGGCCGGGCAAATCAAGCCAACACGTTGGTGAATACCGCCAGCGTGATCGATCCGTACACTGGACAAGCCGCCTTGCGAATTCCTGCCATTGCGGTGCGCTCGGTTCGCGTACTCTCCAATCCCTTCTCTGCCGAATATGGACGCTTTGCGAGCGGCGTCGTAGAGGTCAACACTCGCGGCGGCACCGACGAGTGGAAATGGCTATTTGAAGACCCGATTCCCCGATTTCGATGGATCGACTATCACACCCACGGCGTTGAGAGTGCCTCTCCGCACCTGACGTTCGCCGGCCCGCTGAAAAAAGGCTCGTTGTATTTGTTTCAGTCGGTTGGCTACGGCTACGACACGGTCCGTGTGCCTTCCCTACCCAATCCCGACAATGTCCGGGTCATCGAAACGATCACATCCTATACGCAGCTCGACTGGAATCCAGGCGCCAACCACCAGTTTACCGCCGTGCTTACGCTCGACCCGCAGAACACAAAATACGCGAACATCGATACGTTCAATCCACAACCGGTTTCCGCCGATTATCATCAGCGCGGCTTCTTTACGTCACTAACGCACCGATGGATTTTGGGCAACGGGGGTTTCATTCAGTCGTTATTTTCGGCGAAGCGTCTGGATGCCCATGTCTTTCCAGCCAGCGACGCTCCCGGGGAGATGACGCTGTTTCCCGAGCAGAACTCAGGCACTTATTTCGTGGATGACAATCGTCGCACTCGTTTTTATCAATGGTCGCAGACATTACATTTACGGCCGCTGGCAGCCGCTGGACGCCATCTACTGACGATCGGCTACTCCTATGCCCGCTCGACCTATGACGGCACGGCCGGCAATTTTCCCGTCACGGTTCTTCGCGAGGATGAGACTCTTAGCAGCCGCATCACGTACGGTCCACCGATCACGGCCTCCACACCCAAGAATGAAGTCGCGGTCTTTGTTCAAGACAGCTGGCAGATCCACCCGCACCTTCTTCTGGATCTGGGAGTTCGATTGGACACCGATAGCCTTGCTGCCGAGCCGATCGATATCGCACCTCGGATTGGTTTTGTTTTCGCACCCTTCGGCGACAACCGGACGGCCATCCGAGGCGGATTTGGAATCTTCTTCGACAAGATTCCTATCAATGCGGCGCTGTTCACGCGCCTCCCTGCCCAGACTATTACAAACTTTGCAGGCGATGGATCGACTGTTAGCGGGGGACCTGCGACCTTCGTACATTCGATTGCCACGTCGGACGGACGTTTGCGTGTGCCATACAGCTATGGCTGGAGCCTGCAGGCCGATCGCGAGATCCGGCCGGGATTGCTTGTACGTCTCGGCTACGAGCAGCGCGAAGGTCATCGTGACGTATATGTGAATCCGTTTGAACCAACCATCGGGAGCCCCGAGTTGCGGCTGTTGAATAATGGCCGGCAGAGCTATCGCGAATTTCTGGCTTTATTGCGATGGCGCACCGGAGAGCGTACAAGTCTTTATGCGAGTTATACGCGATCGCAAGCTCGCGGCGAACTGAACGACTACAACCAGTTCTTCGGAAACTTTCCCACACCGCTAATCCGCACAAATCAATTCGGTACATTGTCTTCGGATGCTCCAAACCGTGGGTTGTTCTGGGGTGTCATCGGGTTGCCGCACAAACTCGATTTCATCCCCATACTGGATGTCCACACTGGATTTCCGTTCTCAAAGCTAGACCAGGACTGGAACTACATTGGACAGCGTAACCAGGCAGGCCGCTTTCCCGTGTTTGTGGGTCTAGACACCAAGTTTCAATACCCCATAGATTTCACATATCGGAAACACCGCATCCAGTTCCGCGCCGGACTGAGCATTTTGAATGTTCTTAACTACTTTAATCCGCGCGATGTACAGCAATACACGCTTTCGCCAAATTACGGGCACTTTTACAATTCAATTGGGCGATTGTGGCGAATTGATGGAGATTTTGACTTTTAGCCAATCTGCGCATCCACGTTACTAAGTGGAGAGTGTCCCGCATCAATTGCGCTGGCGCTTAAGATCTTTGGCAGCTTCACCTATCCTGCTGATATCTGTGCTTGCATTCAGGGAGAATTGCGAATAACCATGGCATAAGCTGCGTGTACGATTTTTGAGACAGATCGTTTTATGATTTAGTCACAGGGCTAGTCCCTATAACTCTTTGCTTCGGTATCCGGCATTTCTCGCCTATAATTTGGAGCCATGGCTAACATCGACGCTGCCTTAATGCAACTCCGTCAAGAACGCGACACTTTAAACGAAGCCATCGCCGCTTTGGAGGGTATCTCTATTGGAACAAGGTCCCCGAGATTGGTTGGCCGGCGACGTCGGCGAGCACTGTCATCTGCCGGTAGAAGGAGAATTGCAGCTGCGCAGAAGGCTCGTTGGGCAAAGTGGCGTAAACAGAAGAAGGGCGCATAAGATTCGGACGGTTAGCAGTATGCTCTCGACTCGCCCGCTCCGCCCGTCGCTTGCATCCGGTGACCCCTGGTAGTCTCGAACGCCCTCTGAGTATTATTACCTCTAGTCGCGAATCGTAGGGCCCTCTCGATGGGCCAATCGCGAGGGTCTATTGCTGCGCGGAGTCCGCAGCGCGCAAAAAAGAGGCGCCTCCCCCTTCGGGAAGCGCCTCGTACTCTTCGCGTGAACTACCTTGCCAATCGAGCTAGAAGTTCAGTTTCAATGCAAGCTGAATCTGGCGAGCTGAAGTGGTCCCGTCGGACCGGGTGATGACGCTGGTCGACAAGCCGAACCCATTCGTGTCCCCCGGAAATGCACTCGGTTGGCTAAATTGAGGCGTATTGAATAGGTTAAAGAACTCCGACCGAATCTGTAATTTAAACCTCTCAGTAATTGACATGTTCTTGATGAGCGAGATGTCGGCGTTCGTGTAGTGTGGCCCATAGAACTGATTGCGCCCGGAATCTCCCACGTGCCCAAGGAAGTCGCTGTCGGCGGTGAAGGCATTCACATTTGAGGCGCCGGTTCGAACGCCATCGGGTGTAATCCGCGGCCCGGTACTGGCAAACGGGTCACCGATCACATCCGGATAGGAAAAGCTGCCAATACCAGTGCGCCCATTGTCCTGCAGCGAAAAGATGGAATACGGATGGCCCGTCTGTGCGCTTACAATTCCTGAAATTTGTATACCCTCCAAGATCCTGCCTGGAATTCCGTTCTGTAGGTAGCTCTTCCCTCTCCCCAACGGCAGTTCATAGGTGAAGCTGACCACGCCTCGATGCCGGATATCATTGTCTGAATTGCCACGCGAAACGATCTGAAAGTTTCGCGAATCGACCGGGAAGCTTCCCGCTCCGGCTTCTGGGAGCAGCGGATCGTTCGAATCGTCGATCGAGTGCGCCAGTGTGTATGCAGCGGAGAACTGCAACCCGCGTGACATTCTCTTTGTGACCTTCACCTGCAGCGCATGGTACGTGCCATCGGCATTGGTTCGCGTGATGTTAGTCGGAGGGAAGAAACCCGGGCTTTGAATAGCCGTGTTTCGAATTGAAGGCGGAATGCCCAGGTCCGGGATTCCACTGTAAAGGTTTGCATTGCTGATAATGCCGTCCGGATCTCCCGGAGCGCAAAGCCCTGCGGTAACGCAATCCGCTATCGCCTGTTGCGTAAGGACAGGATCCGGCGGGACAGCGTCGAGCACATGGATCACGCGCGTCGCGTGCGATCCAACGTAGTCAAGCTCCAAAACAAGGTTGTTGACGAGTTCGCGTTGAATGCCGAAGTTCCAGTTTTGGCTGGTCGGCATCTTGGTGTTTGGGTCGAGCAGCGTCAGAACCGCGTTGTCGCCATTCACGAAGGTAATGCTGCCCGGAGTCGTGGTCCCAAATGCCACGTTTTCGGGAGTGACCGGTGCGTTGAAAAGGTTCGCAACGCTCTGCTGGAAAGGAGGATTCGAGCGCGCATTCCCAAACAGGTTGTCGAAGATGCGATCGTGGAAAATCCCGTACCCACCTCGTATCGACGTCTTTCCGTCACCACGTGGATCCCATGCGAAGCCAACTCGAGGCTCGAAGTTCTTCAAGTCATCGTTGTACATCTGATGGCCGGTTCCGGGTCCCACCACGGTCAGCGTGTACGAAGCGAGCGAACTATCCGGATCCTGGAATAGATTCGAGAAGTTCCCTCCCTCCTCATAGGGCACACCATCAAATTGATACCGCAGACCAAAGTTCAATGTGAAATTGGGACGAACTTTCCAGGTGTCCTGTATGAAACCGTCCGCTTCGTGCTGACGGAACTTTTTATCGTCGGTTGGCTGACGAACAGCCGCTTTGTTAAAGAATTGCGCTTGGAACTGCGTGAAGGTGCCGCCCACCAGGAACCAACTCAGGTCTTGGACCGTGGGGTTATCCGTTCCACTGACTGCAGCATCGGTGTCGCCGGATCCACTAAACCGTCCGAACTGCAGACCATCACGAGAATTGAAGTTGATATCGCCGGACGAACGCACATCACGGTAATCGCCACCGAATTTGATGGTGTGATTTCCACGCACCAGCGTCATCGAATCTGTAAAGCTGGTCGTTCCAGTGTGTCGTTGCTGATCCTTGGAATCAAAAAGCGCGTTGCAACCTAACGCGCTCAAGGGCCCGAGTCCGAGAGCTGCATCTGGAGCGATCAGGTCACGCCCGTTCCCCACTTCATCAACGCCAGTGATTGGATCAAAAATACCGGCGCAGTTGCTAGTAAATCCGGCAAACACTTTGTTCCAGCCAAACTTGAAATCGTTAACCAGCCGGCTATTGAGCGTCGACGTCAGCCCCACCAACACGCCGTGCGAATAGCTCGGCGAGCCAACCACATCCAACCCCGGAGCAAACTCGGTGTGGAACGGGTTTGAGTCGTTGCCGTGATTGTAGGCATACCGCAGCGTCAGCTGATGCTGGTCGGTTATGCGGTGATCAATCTTCGCAGTCCATGTGTAATTGTTCACATTGTCTGGGCTTGCGAACAATAAGGTTCCAGTCATTCCTGCAAGTCGATCGCCGCCATTCGGAGACGGCAACAGCGCGAGAATCTTGGAGACTGTCGGATCGATTCCCAGCCCCGTCAAGTTGCCTGGTGAAGTCGGAGTGCGCAGATCGACCTGCGTGCCGTCCGGAGCCGTAAACAAGCCCGACTTGAACGCATCGGTCGGGACGATGGACGATTCAGTCAGCGTTGTCCGGAACCGTTGATACTCGTTGTTCACGAAAAAGAAAGTCCGGTTCTTGATGATGGGGCCGCCTACCGAGAAACCAAACTGATTTCGTACATATGGATCTTGTGGGTC
>AR_comb_assmDRAFT_10146715_pt1 | contig 25861 bp, 22 predicted proteins | sample ArasoioldDNA_FD_10543 | JGI IMG/M metagenome (IMG submission 10543) | reverse complement strand
ATCCAGACGACCTTGGGGAGGAGGTTCATCGCGTAACCTACTTTGTGGGCGATTGTAGCAGCCCCAGGTACCTGTGAATTACACGATAGTCGTAGTACCGTCGTAGACCCGCGAAAGGGGCGCCGGACGGGCGGTTTCGTAGACCGAAGGTGCTTCGGGATGGCCGGTCCGACGGGTCACCCGCAACAAAAGGTCGATTAGCGGCGAAGCATAGTTGCTCCCAGAGGGGTTGCCAACTTGCTATCACGGTACGAAGCAGGGTTATAAGCGACCTACTCGCGCCGAAGCGTCTCCATGGGATCAATCTCGGTGGCGTGGCGAGCAGGGATATAGCTGGCGAAGAGCGTCACGGCGATCAGAAGCGATGAAACGAAGACTAAGGTCATCACATCGTGCGGTTTGACTCCATAGAGGAATCTTGCCAGCAAGGGCACTGCTGCAAAAGATGCGGCCACGCCCACCATGACGCCGAGGAAAGATAGGGTCATAGCCTGCCCCAAAACCAGTCGAACCACATGCCTTGGCTGGGCTCCCAGTGCCATTCGCAGGCCAAGCTCGTGGCTGCGCTCGCTCACTGAATACGACATGACTCCGTAAATCCCGATCGCGGCGAGAATCAACGCGACCGCCGCAAAGAGCCCCAGCAGTTGTGAGAGCACGCTCCAACGTCTGGCCGAGTTCGAGACCGTTTGTTCCACCGTCCTCACTCCGAAAACAGGTGAATCGGGCGCAAGTCCGGAGATCACTCGGCGGACGTTCTCGACCAGCGCTGCGGACGTCGACTGCGTGCGGATGACCAGGCTTTTGTGAACCCGGCTCTCTGTCGACCCAGCGGTATGCGGTGGCAATTGGAGGTAAGAGACATATGCCTGGGGTTGCGATTCCCTGATTAGACCGAACTGTTTTACGTTTCCCACGATACCTACAATTTGTCGGGGTCGTTCCTCTGGAGAAAGATCAAACCTAATTTCCCGGCCGAGAGGATCTTCATTTGGCCAGAACTGTCGCGCCATTGCTTCATTAACTACGACCACTGAGGAGGATGTCTCCGTATCTTGATCCGTCACTCCTCGGCCGCGCAGGATCGGGATGCCCATCAGGAGAAAATAATCCGCACTGACAGCATCCAGGAGAACGTCCGGTTTACCCGCAGAAAGATCAGTGCTCCTGCCCTCAATGGCAAAGCCGGGCCTGGCGTGTTGAGCGTTCTCCGCGAGTGGCAGCCAGTCGATCAAGGCCACACCCTCGACGCCGGGCAAGTTCCTGAGACGCTCCAACACCTGCCGGCAGAAAATTCCAACCGGGGGGTGAATTACGGTCAACCCGGTATTTCCGGGATCGCTGGCGTCGACGTACTTCTCACCAGTCAGCCGCACCTCCGCTGTCAGTAGGTGGCTTGGATCAAAACCCGGGCTCGTGCGCAAGATATGAGCGAGCGTGTTGATCATCAGCCCGGCACAGATCAACGACACCAGCGCCACCGCAATCTCGGCCACCACCAGGATATTTCGTGTGCGATGACGTGACTTGGACGCCGTGCTCCGGCCTCCCTCCCGCAAACATTCATTGAGGTCGTGTTTCGACGCCCGATAGGCCGGGATCAGACCGAACAACAGGCCGGTCAAAATGCAGGTGCCAAGGGTAAAGAACAAAACCCGAGCGTCCAAGGAAACGCCTGCCGTCGGAAGCAGGTGTGAGGACAGCGAATCGAGAATCCGGACACCCCACCAAGACAGGATCACACCGCCTACTCCGCCCACCAGGGAGAGAAGAACACTCTCGGTCAGGAGTTGGCGAATTATGCCGCTTCGGCTAGCGCCCAGTGCAACGCGCACACCCATCTCCTTCCGCCGTCCGTCTCCTCGCACCAGTAGCAGGTTGGCGACGTTTACGCACGCAATCAGCAGAACTAATCCGACCGCCGAAAACAATAAGTACAAGACCTGCTCCGACCAGCCGAACAGGCCCTTCGGCAAGGTCTCAACCTTCACTCCCATATCTCGGTAAGCCTGGGGAAAAGTTTGCGCCAAACGTTGCGCCGTCAGATTCATCGCCGATTGTGCCTGTTGGAGGGAAACACCCGCTTTCAGCTTGCCAACGGCAAGCATCCATCTCGCATCGTTGACACCGGAATCGGCGGGATTTCCCATACCCTCGATTACAAAAACCTCTGGAGGCCCAGAGCCGAAAAGATCGAACCCGGGATTCAAAACCGCGATGACAGGTCCGGAAAAGGTGTCAACGAAAATGCTTCGACCAATGATCTTCGGATCGCCCGCGAAATGGCGCCGCCAGAATTCATAGCTAAGCGCGACTCCGGGAGATCCTAGCCGTTCAGCCAATTCATCGGTTGGAAGACTCCCCAGAAAGGATGTGATACCGAGCAAGGGGAACAGGCGCGCGCTGACGTGTTGCACGCCAACGCGTTCAGCAGACCCCGCGCTCGACATGGCCACCATGTCGGGCCCCGACACGAACTCAATCTGTTCGAACACCTGGTTATCCGCTCTCCAGTGAGCTACATCTGTGCCTGAGACCGGTCCGCGGTCTCGCGGAAATCTTGGATAGCTATTTGATAGGGCTACGAGCCGATCGTGCTCGGGATAAGGAAGGGGACGCAGAAGCAGTGCATCGATGGCACTAAAGATTGTTGTGGTGCCGCCGATCCCGATAGCCAGCGTCAAGACGGCCACCACGGTGAAAACTGGGCTTTTGCAGAGTCCGCGAGCCGCGAAGCGGAGGTCCTGCCCCACACCTTCAATCCAATCCGTCATGGATCCGATGCGGATCACGTCAAAGTGTAACTCCCCATACCCAGATCTTCGTCGATGAGCCCACGTCCAGCGCGCTCAGTAAACGTCGAGATCCCGGCCGATCACCACTTCTCCCGCGTACCCAGAGAGCACTTCCTTTAACGCCTGTTCTGGAGAGGATGCCTGCGGACGCAGCCCCGGACGCTGAACGATGGAAGCGTGGTAGACGATCAGCAAACGAGGTTTCGCCTTCCCGGCCAGTTCGGCGAGTTCGGTCGTATTGGTGTGATGCTTCGCGACGTAGGCTTGAAAGTCCTTCCGCTTCGCCAGCGACTCCAGCGTCTGTACTTCATGGATCAGGACGTCGCAGCCATGGCATGCATCAACCGTGGCTTGGGTGGGACTTGTGTCCCCTGAGATGACAATGCTGCGGTCTGCGGTGTCGAATCGATAGCCGTAGGTTTCGGGAAAAGTGTGCTTCGTCGGAAATGCTGTCACTGTCACATTTGCGTCTTTGTAAACCATTCCCACCCCGATCTCATGAACGTTCACTTTGTAGTTTTCCCGATAGTCCGGAGATTGCCAGGTTTCGGTAGCGATCCGCTCCTCGATATCTTCGTGCCACGCGGCGAGAATGTGATCCGTCATCGCTTTGAGGCCCTTTGGCCCGTAGACTTCGAGCGGAAATTTTCGCCCCATCACCCAGGGCGTAAAAATTAGATCGGGATATCCCACGGTGTGATCGGAGTGCAGATGGGTTGCGAACACAACCTTGAGGTTGGTGGGCTCGAGCGCGGCGATTCCCTTGTCGAACATCGCAGCCTTGGCGCGCCGCACCACACCCGCGCCAAAATCCACGAGGTAGGCGCTCCCGTTGACAACGATCGCCGTAGCCGGGCCGGACCTGTCTGGGTCCGGAAAAGGATTTCCGGTTCCAAGCAAAACGACCTGGGTTTTACTTTCTGGAGTCTTGTTCGGAGTTTGCTGAGCGGCCGCGGATGAAGCGAGAATCAGAATCCAGAAGGCGACTGCGGTCGCGATCAGCCGACGCTTGCAAGCGTTCCAAGCAGATGCTGAGTTCGAATGGATCATCATTGCAGGCGAATCGTACACGGAGTTGGGTGGCTGGTCTATGTTGGGAAGACAGACGACGAAGCAGGCCATGACGCGCAGAGTCGGGCAGGGACAATCGACAATATTTTCAGGGAAAGCCTTGCATATCCCATTTACCATCGTTCCGCCGCGTGGGGAGCCTATGGCGATGTGGGATGACGCTCACACTTCGTGTCAACAGTCGAACAGTAAAGAACTCGCAAAGCCGAAGACATCAACACGCCTGTTGATGATTTCCGTGCTCAGCGTTCTCTCAGTCACGCTAATGCCGGGTTGTTCCCACGGAGCTCCGCCCAGCGAGACCGCCTACATCCGCTTGAATCAAGTGGGATATGAGGGCGGCCCAATCCGCGCGTACCTGCTGACGCAGTCGCCGCAAACTGGAATCACCTTCACGGTGAAGAAATCAACCGGAGAAGCGGTGGTCGCGGGTGCCGTGGGAAGCTCTGGCGCCAGTTGGGCTAAGTACAAAGTGTACCCACTGGATTTCACGGTCTCGGCTACGGGGGAATACACGCTGAGTGTGTCCGGTCCGCATCCGGCATCTACCACCTTTCGAGTGGACACTCCAGCGCAGCTTTATACTCGTCCTCTCAACAACGCGTTGCGATTTTTCCAGGACCAGCGGGATGGGCCTGAGTACATTCCATCGGCGCTGCGAACCGCGCCCGCCCACCTGAACGATCAGCGAGGGAATGTCTACAAGCCGCCAGAATTCGGCTCATCTGAACGAATCAAGGGGGCCCTGGTGCCGACCGGGGCCGTGGTGGATGCCTCGGGCGGATGGTGGGACGCCGGCGATTCACTGAAGTTCGTGCATACGACCAGCTACACCGAAGCGATGATGCTCGTGGGCGTGCGCGACTTCCCTCGACAGATGGGGAGCGGTTCCTCGGTGTCGAATTTTGCCCAAGAGGCCAAGTTTGGCTTGGACTGGCTGCTGCGAATGTGGGACAACGACTCCGCGACCCTTTATTACCAGGTGGGGATCGGCAGCGGAAATTCCAGCTTCGAGGATGACCACAGCATCTGGCGTCTTCCGCAACAGGACGACACGTACGGCGGCACAAACGGTAAATACCGGTACATCCGCAATCGACCGGTGCTGATCGCCGGTCCGGCAGGATCGAAGGTCAGTCCCAATCTGGCGGGCCGTCTCGCCGCAGACTTCGCGCTGTGTTTCACGGTGTATCGAACAAGCAATCCCGAGTACGCGAACCGCTGTCTGGTAGCGGCAGAGCACATTTTTGATTTGGCCGACACTTCCCCGCCGTCTCAATTGCTGACGGCGTCTCCGCATGATTTCTACGGCGAGTCGGAGTGGCGCGACGACATGGAGTTGGCGGCGACGGAACTCTATTTGGCTACCCGCAATCCAAAGCTGCCCGAAAGACTTCCCCATCGTGATCCCGCTTTTTATTTGAAACAGGCGGCGGACTTGGCGGCTGCCTACATCCATGCCGGGAAAGTCGGCAGGGAAATCCTGAGCGTTGCGGATGTGAGCCCGTTGGCTCATTTCGAGCTGTATCGAGCGCTGACATTGGCCGGAAATCCTAGCGGGCTGGCGGTGACGCCGGAGGACCTCCTCGCCGACATGAAAAAGAATCTCGACCACGGGGTATCCGTGGCTGGAAACGATCCGTTCGGATTCGGCGCGCCCTGGGGCGCAGGCGATACGCCCACACACGGGGCGTCGCTGGCGGTGATGGCGAGCGAGTATGACTACCTGATGCACTCCAAACAGTACGACGCCTACTCGCGCCGGTGGATGGACAACATCCTGGGCGCGAACGCCTGGGGAGTTTCATTCATCGTGAGCGATGGAACGACGTTCCCGCGATGCATTCATCATCAGGTCGCCAACCTGATGGGAATGGGCGATCCGCCAACGCCGGTTCTGGCCGGCGCCGTGGTCGAGGGACCCATCGCAAAGCCCGACTCAGGTGCGCCTCGAGGCGCAAAAGCCTGTCCAAAGAACGGAGGGGACTCCTTCGCTCAATTCAACGGCAACGGCGCCGTATACAAGGACAACGTCGAGTTCTATGCGACGAACGAGCCCGCCCTTGATCTAACGGCTCCTTCCTTTCTGATGTTCGCCTGGAAGATCGCTGGGGTGCCGGCTGATCTCCAATACGAAGGCAGCGCGGCACGCAGCGCCGCAAAATAACTAGCGCTGGCCTAAGAGGCCGATTTGGTTCGCGAGTGGAAGGAGAGTCCTTGCCCGACAAACTCGATCTGTATGACAACGCGTATGGAAACTACACATCGGACGTGTACGAACGGGTGCGTATCGAAACTTATGGAGCCGACCTTGGGCAGACAAGCTGGGTAACGCAGGAAGAATCGGCCGACATCCCAAAGCTATTAAAGCTGACCGGCGATTCCGTGGTGCTGGAAATTGGCTGCGGCTCGGGCGCGTACGCACTGCATGTCGTCGAAGAAGTAGGCTGCAAAATTGTGGGTGTGGACTCGAACGCAAACGGAGTCACGAATGCGAACCGGCTCGCGGCGGAGCGAGGGCTGAATGAACGTGTCACGTTTAGACACTGCGACGTTTCGGCAGGGCTGCCATTTCAGAGTGAAAGCTTCGCTGCAGTTTTCGCCAACGATGTATTGTGTCACATTCCAGGCCGCGGCTCCCTGCTCCGGGAGATGCATCGAGTCCTCAGAGAAAACGGTTTGATGCTGTTCAGCGATGCCTTGGTGATTGGTGGAATGGTGTCGCATCAGGAAATCGCCACGCGCAGTTCAATTGGCTTTTACGTTTTTAGTCCGCCTGGGGAAAACAACCGTCTGATGAAAGAAGCCGGATTTCAGATACTTTCTGTGACCGACACCTCGGAGGCAGCAGCAGAACTCGCCGGCCGGTGGTGCGCCGCTCGGGAGAAGTACCGGAAGGAATTGGCCAACGAAGAAGGACGCTCTTCTTTCGACGGCTTACAGAACTTCCTGCTCTGTGTACAGACGCTACTGAAAGAGAAGAGGCTGCTGCGCTTTCTGTATCTGGCTCGTAAGGAATAGTGCCGAACAACGGAGTTCCTGCCGCGAACTGGTCAGATGCCCGCGTACCACGCGTAGCCCCCTTCTGGAGAGGCAGACCCCAGTCCTTTGCCGAACTTCTTCATGCTGTCGGTGACCGTCAGATGCGTGATGAACTTTACGCTCTTGTAGCCGAGTTGCCGGGGCAGGCGCAGGCGAAGCGGCCCGCCGTTGCCCACGGGAAGCACATTGCCGTTCATTCCGTAGGTAAGAAAAGTCTGCGGGTGCATGGCATCGGCCATGTCAATGCTTTCCCACCAGTAGGGCTCGAGCGAGAAGTAGACAACATATCTCGCCTGGGGGTGCGTTCCCACGAGATTGAGAACGTGGGAGAGAGGTACGCCGATCCACTCGGCAATGTACGTCCAGCCTTCTTCACACGAGAGTTCCGTGATCTGGCTGCGCGATGGATAACTCTTTAGTTGGTCGAGCGAGAACGAGCCTGGACGAACGACCATGCCATCGACTGTGAGCCGCCAGTCCGCAAATCCCCCAGCCTGCAGGCGCTTGAACGTTTCGCTCAAGGGCGCGATCTCGTTGGCCAGCGGGCGCTCGGAAATTTGGCTCCGTGAGAATTCGCGGGCAAATGAGTGCCTGGTCAGCAGGCGCTGCGAAGCATAGGTCAGCGTTTCGCCGAGGCCGTAAAGTCCACCGTGGTCGGGCGGCACCAATCCGTACTTCTGCGCAAGGCTCGCTGCCACACCCAGGCCCGAGACGCCCGCCGCGGCCGCGAGTCCCGTGTAGATCAACTTCCGGCGTGAAAACTGGCTCATGCGCCCTCCGTATCAGTGTCGGTGTGTCCGGTGATCATGGCTCGCACGCGGCTCCTGAATCCGGCCAAAGAAACCAGCACGACGTGAACCAGGAGGAAGAACGTGAGAGCCAGAGTGATGAAGAAGTGCAGCGTACGCGCGGTTTGCCGACCACCCAGCAGTGTGACGGTTGCGGGAAACGCGGAAACGAATGCGGGCGACATTGCCAGGCCCGTCCAGATGACGAGAGGAAACAGAATGAAAATCACGAACAGGTAGGTGAGACGCTGGAGTACGTTATACGACCACGCTTCCTCGCCACTCGGCCGCTTGAAGCGCAAGTGGTTCGCGATCACAGTCCAGATACCGCGCCTCGAGAGATCATTCTTCGCAGGTACCAAACCTCTACGGAAATGCCCGGTCACCAGTCCCCAGATGACATACAGCAATCCGGTAAACACTACGATCCACGCGGATTGAAAGTGCAGGGCGCGGCTCCATCCGTTCTGATCGGGCATCACGTATCCGTAGCCGGTCGGAACCAACGACCTCGAGGAAGGGATCGGTATCTTGAACAACGGCGTGGTCAGCACGTTGCCGGTCTCTCCCCAATAAAAGCGGGGATGAGAAACAACAATTTCCATCCCACTGACGAGCAGGGCAAAGAAGCAGAGTGTGGTGATCCAGTGAGTGACACGGACAAGGGCAGCGTGCCGCGGCGCAGTCGTCGTAGCGTTCACGACCGAGACAGCATTAGGAAGGCAAGCGGAATCGCTCACCGCGGCATGGTACCACGCGGAGCATCCGGATCGTGTGGGGCGGACACTTTGTCCGCCAAGGGCCGGGAGGCACACCGTCCATCTTGCTGAAATTGGCGTCCTTCGTAGTGCTTGGATACGACAGATCCGAACATTTGTCGGACAGGAGTGTCCGACCCACAAGTTCCTCTCACTTATGGCTTCGCTGCGGCCCCGGTCTTTGCCTTGATGATCTCGCTCAGGACGTCAGGCTGTCCTTCCACCCGTTCCAGGTGCGGAGACTTCAGACCCTCGTCATAGGTGATGGAGTACGTTTTGAACATGTCGGCGGTTTCGACGATCACCTCGATCGGCTGGTGATTCTCATGCACACTCTTGATGGCGTCTTTCAGAACAGCCGACGACCATTTCCTTCCGTTCACGGCTACCAGTTTCATACCCGGCCCGATACCCGCGCGATAAGCAGGCGAGCCCGGCATCACGTCCACAAAGGTTCCCTCCTGATTCAAGACGAAGCCAAGGGAATAACGAGCCTCGGTGATTTTGGCTTCTTCGACGATGGCTGCCAGAAAAGCATTGGGCTTGTCGGTATAAACCAGTTTCCATCCGCCCCCGGTGATTCCGCCCAGCGGCGCGTGTTCGCTGGTTGCTTTGGTGCGCTCCTTCAGCAGAGTTGCCCAATCGTAGGGCGCGACGGCGTTGAGCTCCTTCACCAAATCATCGAACGTATAGGGCACGACTTTCGGCGGACCGCTCTCTCCCCCGTGAAAGTGGCGGCAAAAATCGTCGAGCGAGCGGCGGCCATTGGTCTGCTTGCGGATGATGGTGTCAACTTCTAGCCAGATCAGCTCGCCTTCCGGATAGTAGTCCAAACCGCGGCGCCAACTCTCCCACTGTGGACCCAACATGCGCAGCATCTGTACCGACACACCGGTATCTTCCAGGGGGCGCCACGTGCGCCCCGGAGTGTGATCGAGAGCAGCCGCGGTAGCCGCCAGCGTCTCGCGATATTGCTCCTCCGTCCACAGACCTGAGCGCGCTGTGAGCACGTTGCCCCAATATTCCGTCATGCCCTCGTAGACCCACAGCAAGTCGCCGATCATCGGCTCCTGATAATTGCGCGTCGTCAAATCCGCCGGCCGCCGGTACTTACCGTTCCATGAATGGACAAATTCATGAGGCAGCAGACCCGCGTCGAGGAAATGCTTCTGCGGGTCGATGAGGGTGCGCGCTCCGGTGCTGTTATCGCTCGATTGATGATGCTCGAGGCCGTGATGGCCGACGGCGTCACTGAGCGTATAGAGGAAGTGATACTGCAGATAGTGATGCGCGCCGAAAAGCGCGTCGGCTTCCATCACAAGTTTGCGGTAAACCGCCGTGTCTTGCGGCGTCATTTCCAGGTCGGCCGCGCTGTCGGCGACCATATCGATCACGTGCGATGGGATTTCTCCTGCCGGCACCAGTTCGATCTGGCGATAGACCTCGCCCGCAATCAGCGGCGAATCCACCAGCATGGTGAGCGACACGGGATGAAACGCGATTTCTCCTCCCTCAGAGGTCGCGGTGGTCAACGCTGTTCCAAACTTCCAGCCCGCAGGTAGACGCACGGATGGCGACACCTCAATAGCGTCGGAGACAACCTTCTCGGGATAGAGCACGACCTGGTTCCAGTTGAGATCAAGCAGATTGCCGGACGCGGCCAGCCCTCCACCACCCGCACTGTCCATCGAAAGCAGATCGAACTTCGCCTCGACTTCCTTCACTCCGGCCGGCACGGTCACGTGGAAGGAATACATTTCGATGGGATCGCGATGCCACGCAAGTTCCTGATCACCGACCCGAAAATGCAGGCCAGTGACGTTCGCGATCGGCCCGCTGGGTCGGTGATTCCCCGGAATCCACTTCGGATAGACGTACACGACATCTCCCGGCGTTGCGGGCAGTGTCACCGTGGAGTGAAAAATGTTCCTAGGTGCGTCGGTGAGATCGACCGCCACCCGGATCGACGGGCCGGCGGGCGCTTGCGCAGCAAAAGAGCAAATCGACAGGGCAGCGACAAGGAAAGGTGTCTGGATTCGGTGCAATCGGGGCTCCCTCTGGAAGAAGACAGGCGAGAGAGTAATGGAGAACACTCGCTACTAGCAAGGAGGAGCTGCGCGAACTACGGGCGCAATTTCCGGCGGTGTCGGAAGAACGCTCCCGCGAGCCCGGTGGACAGCAGGACAATCGTTCCAGGTTCGGGCACTTGTCCGACGGGGTTGTTGCAATCAGGGCCCCTGCCATTCTTGCCGCCTGTGCTGCCCGCCGACGTGGTGCCGCCCTTTTTCTTCTTGCCGGGCCCACAGCTGGGAAGCGGTGGTGGGAACAACGATAACGAGCCACCAGTATTTGCAATAAAGCTGTAGCCGGCAGGCGCCATCGCGAACACGGGCAGGTTCGAACGCATGAGCGACGACTCGAAATTTGTCGCATACGGAATCACGGCTGCCGTTCCAGGATCGAGCCGGATCGGGTTCTCGAGCCTCGCCATGGCAGGCTCGTTGGGCGAAATCTCATTTCTTGGTTTTTCAGAAACCTGGTTGCCGCAACGGGTGCGCAGCGTCATCTTGCCATCAGTAATGACTTTCTCGCCGCGATGGAGCAGCACGCGCTTGGTCGTCCAGTAAACGTGCCCGCGAATGCGATAAGAAACGTAAACCGTTCTGTCCTCAGTGAGCTGAAGCACGCGCGCGCGGCGAAAATCGAAATCGCGGTAATGCGTGGCAACGACCGGATCGCGCTCAAACACGCGCTTGAATTCCTTCGGATCGTGCACCCCGCCAGGAACGATAGAGTACGGGTACACCGGCCGCGCCTCCTTCGAAGGGGCATCGGCATCCGCACCGGGGGTGGCGGAAAACGCCAAATCGCGCCGGACGTCTGTGTTATTCCATTCAGCTGCGGGCTGAGACGAGAACGAAGAAGCCAGGAAAGATCCGAAATCAATGGGTAGAAGTGCCGCCCCGACGAGTCCCCCCAGGACGAACACTGTTGCCAGCAGCCCGCGCCGAATCAAGCGGTTGCGGCGATGTCTGCGAGTGCGACGACGCACCCGTACCACACGTCCATTAGGGTCTTTCACAACTACCTACCAATAAGATCTAGGGTCGGGTCGGGGGAGACACTCCCTCCCCTGCAGTTCGCCTACCACTTGAGTCAGACTAACCGCGATGACAACGAAGGACTATGGCTCTTTAGTGCCGAGCACGTTAACACACGGGTGAACGCTTTTGCACATTTGTTTGGGCATAGCGGATTTCTCTTTTCCCTTTTCGAATCCGAGTGTTAGCTTGCCCGGGGACGAAAGCGTCCGATAAAATAAAGCTTCTCCATCCCAATCGGAAACTCCGGGAGTCTGCTTGCAGGGAAAACCGCGCATTTTGGTGACGGGCGCTGGCGGGTTCATCGGCCACCACCTCGTCCGGCGTCTGAAATCGGACGGATGGTGGGTCCGGGGTGTCGATATCAAGGCACCGGAATTTGAGCCCAGCGCGGCCGACGACTTCAAGTTGCTCGACCTCCGCCTTTGGCCGGATTGCCAAAAAGCGACCCGAGGCATCGACCAGGTTTACAACCTCGCGGCCGACATGGGCGGGATCGGGTACATCACCGCGAATCACGCCGACATTTCGCGCAACAACATCCTGATCAACACACACATGCTCGAGGCGAGCCGGCAGAATGGAGCCACGCGCTTCCTCTTCTCCTCTTCGGCCTGCATCTATCCTCAATACAAACAGAACCATGCCGACGTCACTCCTCTGAAGGAAGCCGACGCGATTCCGGCCGATCCTGAACCGGGCTACGGCTGGGAGAAACTCTTCGCGGAAGAGCTGTGCCGCTACTACAAGAACGACTACGGCTTCGCGACTCGAATCGTGCGCTTTCACAACGTGTACGGTCCGCTGGGGACTTATGAAGGCGGCAAGGAGAAAGCTCCCGCAGCCATCTCGCGCAAGGTCGCGCTCGCCGAAGATGGCGGCAACATTGAAGTCTGGGGCGACGGCGAGCAGACGCGCTCGTTCATGTATATCGATGATTGCGTCGAGGGCCTGGTTCGCCTGATGGCGAGCGATTACGCCGAGCCGCTGAATCTCGGAACGGATCGCCTGGTCACCATCAACCAGCTGATCGACCTGGTGAGCGACGTTGCTGGAAAATCTCTGAAGAAGCAGCATGACTCGTCGAAACCGCAGGGCGTTCGCGGACGCAACAGCGACAACACCCTGCTGAACAGCGTTCTCGGCTGGCAGCCGACGATTTCGCTCGAGCAGGGACTGAAGACCACATATCGCTGGATTGAATCGGAATTGCGAAAAGCCGGACGGCTCCCCGCGGCGGTCGCCAGCCAAGCGGCCCGATGAGCCGCATTTACCTCCGAATAGTGATCGAAGTCGTGCGGATGTGCGCGCCGCGAGAACCATCGCGTGTGCGCGAATGACAAGTTTGCCAATGTCTGATTTTTCTCAAGTCACTGTTGAGCGAGTACGCAGCTACTGGGACCAGAGGCCGTGCAACATCCGGCACTCGCCCAAGCCTGTGGGCACGCGCGAATACTTCGACGAGGTCGAAGCGCGCAAGTACTTCGTGGAGCCGCATATTCCGCAATTTGCGGACTTCGAGCGCTGGCGCGGCAAGAAAGTTCTGGAGATCGGATGCGGGATTGGCACCGACACCACCAACTTTGCTCGCCACGGGGCGCAGGTAACAGCGCTCGATCTGTCACAACAGTCTCTCGAACTGGCACGACAAAGGGTCGCGGTGTACGGATTGCAGGACCATGTCTGCTTTTATTCCGGAAGCGCCGAAGAGCTAACAAAGTTCGTGCCCGTGGAGCCCTACGATTTGATCTATTCGTTCGGCGTTATTCATCACACTCCGCATCCCGAAAAAGTTGTCCAGCAGATGCGCAGCTATGCCAAGCCCGGAACCACCATCAAACTGATGGTCTACTATCGCCGTTCCTGGAAGGTGTTCTGGATTCTGATGGGCTACGGCAAGGGTCAATTCTGGAGGCTGCCGGAGTTGGTCGCTGAACATTCCGAAGCGCAGACGGGTTGCCCGGTGACCTACACCTACACGTGCGAAGAAGGACGCAAGTTGATCGAGTCTTCCGGATTCCGCCTGCGCGACTCGTTCGTTGATCACATTTTTCCGTATCGCATTCCCGAGTACGTCAAGTATCAGTACGTGAAGAGTTGGCCCTGGAGCTGGATGCCGGCGTCTTTGACTCGCGCGATGGAACGCCGCTTCGGTTGGCATCTCTGCCTGACTGCCGAGGCGGGCGCATGAGTCTGAAGGCGTGCGTCATTGGAATGGGAAAGCTGGGGTCTCCGCTGGCCGCATGTCTCGCCGCAAAAGGACTCACGGTGATCGGCGTCGACAACGATCCAAAGAAAGTGGACGCCATCAATCAGCAGCAATCTCCCGTGCATGAACCCGGGCTGGGCGAGATGCTGGCGCAGACACAAGGACGCCTCACAGCCGTCACCGATGTCGAGGATGCCATCCGGCGCTCCGACATCAGCTTCATCGTCGTCTCCACCCCGAGTGATCCCGCGGGTGGATTTTCGCTGAGATACGTCGAGCCGGTGTGCCAAGCAATCGGTCGAGCCTTGGCTGCGAAGCAGAGTTATCAGGTCGTCTGTCTCACCAGCACCGTCATGCCGGGAACCACCGGCGGTCCGGTCCGCGAGATGCTTGAGCAGGCCAGCGGGAAGCGCATGGGCCCGGACTTCGGATTGTGCTACAGCCCAGAGTTCATCGCACTGGGAAGCGTGATTCGCGACTTCCTGAATCCCGACATGCTGCTGATCGGCGAGTCCGACAAACGCGCGGGAGATTTCCTGCAATCGTTGTACGCGCAGGTTTGCGAGAACAAGCCCGCGCTGGCGCGTATGTCGTTCGTGAACGCCGAGATCACTAAACTCGCTGTCAACACCTACGTCACGACGAAGATCAGCTACGCCAACATGCTGGCTCGGATATGCGAACAACTGGCTGGCGCGAACGTCGATGTCATCACATCTGCGCTGGGGCTCGACACGCGCATCGGACCGAAATACTTGAAGGGCGCCGTCAGCTACGGCGGCCCATGCTTTCCCCGCGATAACCTCGCGCTCGCGCAACTTGCCCAGCAACTCGGCGTTCCACCGGACTTGGCGCAGACCGTGGACCGCTTCAACCGCTCGCAGATTTCCTGGCTCGCCGACCTGGTACAAAGCAGAACCAGCGGCGCGGTTGGGATTCTTGGGCTGACTTACAAAGCGGGTACGGACGTGGTGGAAGAAGCTGCCGGCTTCCTGCTCGCCAAGGAACTCGTGGCACGGGGCATGAGGGTTCTGGCGTTCGATCCGGCGTATGGAAGTCAATCGCGCGGACCTTCGGTCGAGAATCTCTGTTTCGCGACGAACGCGCTTGATTGCATTGAGAAATCGGATGTCGTCGTGATCGCCACGTGGTGGCCCGAATTTAACGGAATCGACGCCGTCCAGTGGGCGCGTGCCGGAGACCACAAACCGCGGACCGTCATCGATTGCTGGCGCACCGTGAAATTCTTGCGCGAGCAACCCGGCGTGGACTATTTCGGTCTCGGCATGGGGGAAGGCTTCGCATGAGTTCTCTTCCCAATTCGCCTACGGCTCCGCTGATGATTTTCGCGACTCCGAAGAAATTCGACGGCCACATCGGCGTGATTCAACGAAACGCCATTCAAAGCTGGACGCGCATGTCGCCGCGGCCGCACATCATTCTTTTTGGGACAGAGACCGGAACCGCGGAGATTGCACGGGAGTTCGGACTCGTGCACGTTTCCAACATCAAGTGCAATCAGTGGGGCACGCCACTGGTCAGCGATCTGTTTGAGCAGGCAGAGAAACTCAGCACCAGCCCCGTGCTTTCGTACGTCAACTCCGACATCGTTCTGTTTAATGATTTCGCGCAGGCCGTTACCCGTGTTGCAGGGGTGACCCCAGGCTTCCTGATGGTCGGCCGTCGAACGGACGTCGATGTGAGGCAAGAGATTTCGTTCAACGACGGCTGGGCCGACGAGCTTCGGCGTCGAGCGCGCGCGGAGGGCAAGCTCCAGATCGCGCGCAGCATAGACTACTTTGCGTTCTCGCGCGGGCTCTATCCCGGCATGCCGCCGCTCGCCATCGGCCGCTTCTGGTGGGACAACTGGCTGCTGTGGAGAGCGCGCTCCCTTAACGCGGCGGTGGTCGATGCCACGAGCGAAGTCCTCATCGTCCATCAGAATCACGACTACTCCCACACCACCTACGGGCCGAGCAAGGAAGAACTGATGGCGAGCGAAGAGTGCATCCTGAATGCGCGTCTGACCTGTGCGGATTCGGCGGACTACGGCGACGGATTCTTCTGGCGCTACGCTTACACAATCGACGACGCTACTTACAAGCTAACGGCCGACGGACTGACGACCAATCCGCGGCGACTCTGGAAGCAATTTAAGCGCTACAGTTCGCGCCCGCTCAGCGTTGCAAAGCTGGTGAAGCGAAGTCTCAGCCATTCGCACGCGACGGCAAAGCAAAATAACTCTGTCCCCGGGAGACAGAGATGAAATTGAGCTTTCGCAGGCAGGCTAGATGGCCATTCACTCCAGGCGTCGGCGCCGACGAACACCTGGCAGAGAGTTTTCGCGTCCTGCGTGCCAAATGGGGAGAAATCCCCGGCGGCGAGCAGTTGCGCGTCCGATCCGCAGATCTGCTAAAGGTGTCCGACAGCGAACTTCTTCGCATTTGGGCCACGGGGCTGACGGACTCTTCCACCGGCCCCGCATACTCGGTGCGCGGTTGGTATCACACGCTCTACTCCGATGTCTTTCGCGGAAAAAAGGTTCTTGAGATCGGCTCAGGCATGGGCTTCGACGGCATCACCTTCGCGAAGAATGGCGCCGAATGGACGTTCGTCGATATCATGGCCAGCAATCTGGAAGTCGTGAGGCGGCTGTGCCGGCTCCAGGGCGTTCAGAATGCCCGCTTCTGCCTGATGGAGGATTTACGTTCGCTGGCCGACCTCCCGACAGACTACTCCGCAATATTTGCGCAAGGATCATTGATCAACTTGCCCGTGGAAGCCACGCGCGTCGAAGCCAAAGCGCTCCTCGAGCATCTGCCCGTCGGCGGCCGATGGATTGAATTAGGGTATCCCTACCGCCGCTGGACACACGACAAGCGTCCTCCGTTCGACAAATGGGGAGAAAAAACCGACGGCGGGGCACCCTGGATCGAGTGGCACGACCTGAACAAGGTTCGTGAATTCCTGGCGCCTGCGCAATTCGATGTGGTCTTCACTCTCGACTTTCACAAGTACGACTTCAACTGGTTCGATCTTATCCGCCGCGCTTAAGATTGCTGGGCCGAAGGAAACGTTTGCAGAGACTCTCGCACCATCTCGACTGCGCCCGCGACGGCCACAATCTGCCCTGCATCTTTGTGGCGTCGCGCACCGAACTGAACAATCCCGCCTTGATTTCTCTGCTCAGAGACTAGTGATGTCTGTGGACTTTCCGGCTTCCAACTCGATGATCGCCGCGGAGGTCTTCTCCCAGGCTCCAGCGTCGTGGCCGAAGATCAGCCTAGTGACGCCGGTCTTCAACTCCGCGCACTACCTCGAAGCAACCCTCCGCTCCGTGCTGAGCCAGGGATATCCGAACCTGGAGTACATCGTCATCGACGGCGGCTCGACCGATGGCAGCCTCAACATCATTCGTAAGTACGAAACCCAGTTGCACTCCTGGGTCAGCGAGCCCGATCGAGGCATGTATGACGCAATCAACAAGGGCTTCGCGCGCTCCTCGGGCGAACTGATGGGCTGGATCAGTGCCACCGACATGTTGCATGCCGGCTCCCTGTTTGTCGTGGGCAGCGTCTTCCGTACGTTCCCGCAAGTGGAGTGGATCACCGGGCGGCCCACCGGATTCAGCGACGACGGCATGGGCGCCGAAATCCTGAAGCTGCGTCGCTGGTCGCGCTGGCCATTTCTCGCCGGAGCCAATCGTTACATTCAGCAGGAATCAACTTTCTGGCGGCGCAGTTTATGGGAACGCGCCGGCAGCCGCGTGGATGATTCGCGGCGGAATGCCAGCGACTTTGAATTGTGGGTGAGGTTTTTTCGACATGCCCAACTCTACTCGGTCGACGCCCTGATCGGCGGTTTCCGTTCGCATCCGGACTCGCTGGGCTTGCAGAACCTCGCGGAGTGCCATCGCATCCACGAAGAAATCATTCAGATCGAACTTGCTTCAATGAAAGGTGCAATAGGTGTCAAGTCTTTTCGCCGGCTTGGTTCGATCATAGAAAAACTAGGTTTGGAGAAACCCTGGCGCAAAGTTGCGTTGGCGACACTTCCCAAACTTCCTGGGTCCAGCCGCGGGCCGGTGATTCGCTACCGCAAAAACGCGTGGATGTTGGATTAGAAGGCGGTTAGTCCAAGGGAGCTCCTCAACAAACACTCAATTATTCGAAGTTAGCGAAGTTACTGGCCGCTCCCCACGTTTCACTTGACCGACCCCCTGATTGGAGCCTAGACTCAAGGCCTCGAAATAAATTCCTGCTTCGCCTCTCTTCCGCGGGACCCGTTAACGACCGCGCGGGGATGCGCCTGAATCACGGTCACTCCGACCACAGCCGTTTCGCAAACCTGCCTTCGGAGGAGATTATGACGCTTATCTCACGACTGGACCGCGCTGCTCTATCCAAGTTTTGTTTTTTGCTCGTCTGTCTTGTCGCCATCACCGGCCTTACAAGCGCCGCCGTGAATCCCGCGACAGTCCGCGTCCATTACAACCGGACCGCGGCCGACTATTCCGGCTGGCAACTCTATACGTGGTATGGCGCGCTGAACCCGAGCCCGCAGTGGAATCCGGCGCAGCCACCCGACGGCACAGATACGTTTGGTGTGTTCTTCGACGTGCCCTCCATCACCACCGACACCGGCCTGAACTTCATCCTGCACGACGTGACGGGCAACATCAAGAACTGCCCAAACGATATGTTCTTTCCCTTCCCCACCGGCTTTGCCGCGAATGGTGCGGAAATCTGGCAGTTGCAGGATGACTGCACCATCTACACGTCGCAGCCACCTCGTCAGGTGGGCGACGTTCACAAGGCCCACGCACATTTCGTCACTCGCGACACCATCGCATGGCCCAATGCCGACCCCAGCAATACTTTCCTTCTGTATTACTCGGTGACAGGCGGGATTTCTTCGGGCGAAACTGGAGTCACTGGTGGCCAATCGATTCCGCTGACCGTGGACCCCAGTGGACTCTCCTCCTCCGTGCTGGCAAAGTTCCCGGCGCTGACTGGCGCGCTTGCACTAAAGATAGGCCCCGCGGATCTCTCGAAGGTCCCATCCTTGCTCAAGGGCCAGTTAGTGGTCGCCCGCTCCGATTCGACCAACACGCTGATTGACGCGACAGCTCTGCAGATTCCGGGGGTGCTCGACGACCTCTATACCTTTGGCGGAAAGCTCGGCGCGGTTTCGGGAGACGGCGCAGGAGTGAGCTTCAACGTGTGGGCTCCCACGGCGCAATCGGCGAAGCTGCACGTGTATGACGCGTCCACGGGCCCCGAGTCTGCAATTCTCCCCATGCATTTCAATTCCCGCACCGGCGTGTGGAGTACATCCGGGAACGGCAGCTGGGTCAATCGCAAGTACTACGCCTACGAAGTGCAGGTCTTCGTGCGCAGCACCGGCAACGTAGAAACTAACATCGTCGCCGATCCGTATTCCCTCAGCGCCGCTGCAGGCAACGCCCGCAGCCTCGTCGTCGACCTCGAAGACAACCGTACCAAGCCACGTAACTGGGACGATCAGGATCGGCCGCATCTCGCTGGTCCGCAGGACATCGTTCTCTACGAACTCCACGTCCGCGATTTCTCCGCGAGCGATGCGACGGTCGCCGCCGCCGATCGCGGTAAGTTCCGTGCCTTCACCTATCAGAACTCCGACGGCATGCAGCACCTCAAGGCATTGCAGGAAGCGGGCCTGACCCACATTCATTTGCTGCCTTCCTTCGAGATCGCCAGCATCCCTGACAGCGGTTGCACAACACCGGTCGTGCCCGCGGCCGCCCCCGATTCCACCGACCAGCAAGCCGCGATCAGTCCCACTCGCGATCAGGATTGCTTCAACTGGGGATACGATCCGGTGCTCTACACCGTGCCCGAAGGCAGCTACGCCAGCAATCCCAATGGCGTCGCTCGCGTCGTGGAATTTCGCCAGATGGTCGAAGCCCTCCACCAGGCCGGCCTGCGCGTGGTGATGGACGTGGTCTACAACCACACCTCCTCTTCCGGCCAGGACAACAATTCGATTCTCGACAAGCTTGTTCCGGGCTACTACTACAGGCTCGACCAGAACGGCTTGGTGGAAACCAGCAGTTGCTGCCAGGACACGGCCGCCGAACACAACATGATGGGCAAGCTCCTCACCGATTCGGTGCTGACCTGGGCTCGCGAATACAAAGTTGATGGCTTCCGCTTCGACATCATGAGCTTCCATCCCAAGCCGCTAATCGTCGCTCTGAAGTCAAAGCTCTCTCGCATCGATCCCTCCATCTACATCTACGGAGAAGGTTGGAACTTCGGTCAGGTTGCTAACAACGCGCTGTTCGTGCAAGCCTCTCAAGCCAACATGGCGGGGACGGGCATCGGCACCTTCAACGACCGCATGCGCGACGCCGTCCGCGGAGGTGGCCCATTTGATGGCGGCACGTCCCTCGTCATCAATCAGGGATACATCAACGGACTCTGGTATGACCCGAACGATCTCGCCGCGCCTGCGACACCGGGCCAGCAAGACACGCTGAACCGAGATGCCGACTGGATTCGATTGGGAATTACAGGAACCCTCAAGGACTACGTCTTTACCGACAAAGATGGCAACACGAAGACCGGCGCCCAGATCGACTACTTCGGGCAACAAGCCGGTTACACACTCAATCCGCCGGATGTTATTAACTACATCTCGGCACACGACAACTTAGACCTGTTCGACAATAATCAACTCAAAATGCCGGTCGAGGCGCCGATGGCCGACCGCATCCGGGTCAACAGCCTGGGAGTGGGACTCGTACTGTTGTCGCAAGGCGTTCCCTTCTTCCACGCCGGCGACGACCTGTTGCGTTCGAAATCTCTCGATGCCAACAGCTACAACGGCGGCGACTGGTTCAACCGCATCGACTTCACGTTCCAGAGCAACAACTGGGGCGTCGGCCTTCCACCTTCATGGGACGGTAACCAGGGCAACTGGCCGGTCTTCCAGCCGTTCCTCGCCAATCCCACGCTGAATCCCGCTTATGGCGACATCACGCAGGCTACTGCGGTATTCCAGGACTTCATCCGCATTCGCAAAAACTCGCCGCTGTTCCGCCTGCAAACTGGCAACGACGTGAAGCAACGTTTGAAGTTTTACAACGTTGGCCTTGGGCAGGTGTCCGGTCTGATCGTCTATTCGATCTCCGACCAAGTCGGCCAGCAACTCGACCCTCGCTATCGCAGCGTGGTTGTCCTAAGCAACGCCACGAAAAGTGCGATCACCTATGCCGTACCCGATTACCAGGGCCATCGCCTACGCCTTCACCCCGTGCAGTCCAATGGCGCGGACCCGGTTGTGAAGACGGCAACCTTCGTCCGCGATACGGGAACGTTCACGATACCGCCACGCACGATCGCGGTGTTTGTGGAAACGCGAGAACGGTAGTTCAACTCAGGTTCACACCCAAAGACACGGAAGCCCCGTCTCGCAGGAAACGGGGCTTTTCAAATCCAAAATTCCGGATATTGCTACGGACATGGTGGAGCTGACCGGGATCGAACCGGTGGCCTCCTCGTTGCGAACGACGAGTCAGCCAACGTCATCTTACTGAATCCACTCAGCTTTACCATGTTTTGCATCAGTTTCAGCGCCCGTTTTCTGGGACAACAGTGGGACAGACTTTGGGACAGACTCGTCAACGAACTCGGACAGCTTTTCGACCGCACGCCGTTGCGCAACGGGCACGATCTGAGCGTAGATGTCCATCGTGGTCGAGATGCGCGTATGCCGCATCTGGCCCTGAACGGATTTAGGATCTGCACCCGCCTGCACCAACCAGGTCGCATGCGACGTCCGCAAGCAACGCCAGTTCGCGCGCAGGCCCAACTTGTTCGCTGCCGGCTTGATAAACCGCTTCAAGATGTTGCCATCCCGCATCGGTTTCCCTGTCCATACGGATTGGAACACGAGGTCATCGGGCCCATCCGCCTTGACTACTTTGTGGTGACGCATCGCATGTCCCGCGCGAACGTCGACTGTCAATGATTTCAGTCGCTGAATGCGCTCGATCACCTGTGGCGCAACTGCGATCGGTGCCGCGCTGGCTTCTGTCTTCGGCGCCGACCAATCGCCACGGTGATACCGCTCCTCGATCGCGATCGAATCGGCATGGATGCAACGCCACTTCAGGCCCAGGAGTTCGCTCACGCGCAGGCCGGTCCAGACACAAACGAAAACCGCCGTCGCGTATGGTTCCGGCATGAGCTCGAGCAGTGCCTTGAACTCTGCGGGAGAGAGGAAGGCTTTCGCTCGCCGCGGCCGTTTGTCGGGCGGTAGCTTTAGACCTTCCATGGGATTTTTGACAAGTAGTTCGTCTTCGACCGCGGAGCGCAGAATGCTCGAGAGCGCATCCCGTGTTTTGACGATCGTTGGGTAAGGCGCGCCGTTCACCGCCATGCCCGAAAAGAACTGCTTGAGTGTACGGGGAGTAAGATCGCGCAGAGAGAGCGCCCGCAAGCTCGGCAGCAGATGCTTTCGAATTGCACCCGCGTATGTCGTTTGCGTGCTGCTAGCCAGGTTCCGAAGACTCCCGGCTGTGTACTCTCTCTCCACGTAATCTCCGAAATTGACTGCGGACCCGATGCTGATCAGGCCCTGGTTAACGGGCCGAAGCAACTCATCGGCGATTTTCATAACCTCCCGCTGATTCAACGTTGCGGGAGCAAGTTTCAGCCTTACGCGCTTTCTGGTGCGAGTGCCTCCGACAAAAACGTCTTGCCAGATGCGCAGGTACCAGAAGTTGCCCAACTTTTCCGGTTTGGGTTGCTGGTGCCGCCGTTTTTGCATCGCTTCGAAATCTCCTCGAAGCGTGCCGGCAGAGTTTGCCTCGTCAAGCACGATAGCATGCTCCACCGTCGGGTTGGCTGTGACTCCGCTCATGTCATCTCTGGTTCTTCAGCAGTTTTCTGACGTACTCCGCGCACTGCTGCTTCGTCAGCTTTTGGCCGAACTTTAGACGGCGTTTCAGAACCTGCATCAAGGGGTGCTCGTGACTCCGCTCTTTTGCCTTCATTGGGCCACCATCCAACCCGCCGCCGCGCCGCGGAACGCTGACGGCACTCCGCCTTCTCGCTTCGCGTTTAATTCCTTGAAGAGTCCGATCCACTCATCCGTCGCGATGTGTTTGTTAGGGTTCCGGGCCGAGAGCGCAATTGCCCTCTTGAAGAGCCACAAGCAGTCGTTGATGTCGTATCCCGTGCCGTGCTCACTTTCGCAGCCACACCCAACCTGTGCGCGATCGGCCGCCCAAACTCGGAGAAGCCTGTAAATATCGGCGCATGTTGGCAGTTGGCGCTCTGTCCTTCCCCATGTCTCGAAGACCGATTCGATCGCTTCGATTGGAACCCCCCTCAGGTCCTGATGCCACAGTTCAATGCGATCGGCCTGCATCGACCGGCCAGTTCTAGTGACCATCCTGAGCAGAGCGTTGTCGATTCGCTCTTGCTCGCTCAAAGGCCTGGTTGTTGGCGTCTTCGATTTGTTCGGCGGTCGTCTTGAATCCATTTCCCTGCCCCTCCGTTACGTGCCATTCCACTGGGTCATCGAAATAACGGCCTTCGTTCATCCAGGTTGCACAGTGTGCGGTGTACTGCCCGCGTTGGCCCGCTGGACTGGCTGCAAACTTGATTACTTGGGCGTGGAGAAAATCTGCTGCATCTGCTGCGCTCGCCTGCTTCTGCTGCTGAATAGTGGCAAGTGCCTTCGCTATCGCCTTCAGTGCTGCAACCTTCCCGACATGACGCGGATACTCTGCGTAGACTCGCTCACAAGCGCTGACAGGCGCGCGGTTGGGTTTCTTCTGTTCTTGTTCCTGTTCCTGTTCCTGTTCCTGATTCGCCAAAGGCTTCCCCGAAGGCTTCGCCTAAGCCTTCCGTGAAGGCTTTAAGTCTTTCGTGTGCTTCGACTTTCAATGCACATTCTGGGATCTCGTCCCAACTGGTGCGCCAGCTCTTGACCACGTTTGGGGACTCAGGTTGGTTGTATGCGATGGCGTTCTTGATCCAGACGACGCGCGCACTCCAGTCGGCTTTTGCGAGCCCTTTCGAAAAGACTTCGGCGAAGGCTTCCCGAAAGGCTTTCACTGTCCAACCGAGTTCCTCGCTTAACGCCAGTTCGCCGACTCGAAATAGACCAGGAATGTTGCTTGTGTGCGGTCCGGTCAAAAGGAAAATCCACAGGTACTTTGCCGAAGGCTGCGGCGATGACAATTGACGAAAGCGCCCGTCGCCCCACATGCGAACATCAATCTTCCGATACCGTGCCATCGCCTACCTCGCTCCACTGACCTCGGCGACGTTGCGGTTTTTCTGTGCTATTGTGCTTTCGGGCATCACGCAAATGTCCTTTCGTGAAGGGGGCGGCCAGGCTGGGCTGCCCTTTTCGTTTGGGCGCTACTACTCCGCCGGCACCGACTGCTCGTCTGACTCTTGCGGAATCCTCACCCGTGCCATCTTCGTGGACGCCTGAAGGCGGGCTCTTTTGCGCTTTCGGCGCTCGTTGATCGCCGCGACTGGGATGAGCCATTCACCGTTGCTCTGGCGAACTCCCGGCAGCTCGCCCGATCGAAGCATGGTGTACACCCAACCCAACGAACACTCGAGAAGCCTGGCTGCCTGTGGTGTTCCGACCGCTTTAGGCATGATGAAAATCCTCCCTTGACACGCGTCATTACTAGTACTAGCATCATGGCGACAGTAGCGTTTTAAGCTTAGGTCGCTGAAGTAGCAGCAGTAGCAAATGCGAAAGTAGCCCTGATGGTCGGCGGAGTCAATACTTACACTAGGTATTTTTTCTACTGTCGATGCAGTCGACGGAGGCAAACCGCAAGCGCATGGACACGAAGAGTGCAGAAGTTTTGAGAGATCCAGGAGCCAAGGCGATACTCACCCACTTGGTCAACGTCCCCAGCCGTGAACGCGATTTCATGCGATTGATGGAAGAAGGCTGCGACCCTGAGACTGAGGCGCGCGCCAGGGAGTTCATTGAGAACTATGGTGCGTTGCGCTTTTCTGAGGGTTCCCCAGAAAGTCTAACTGGTGTCGCAATCGTGGCAGCATTGTTCCGGCAGGCTTGGACGGCCGGAGAGGATGAAAGGCGGATTCAGGGGGTCAACCAAGCTCTGGAACTCATCATCGCTGATAGAAAACTTTCATTGTCACCCCAGACTGATGCATTCCGGGCAAAATCGCCAGGACCTCTCGAGGTCCCTGTATATAGAGCGAACTTTCGTACTGGCGAATGGACACCGAAGGCGCGGGACCTGGCAGACGCTCTAGCAATGGAGTTGATGCATTCCCGGAGGATGCTCCACATCTGCGAGCGCCCGGATTGTGGACGCTACTTCGTAAAGGAATTTAGTCGAGACCGATACTGCTCAATTCCGTGCTCCGAAGAAATGCGCAGGGTCGGCCAGCGCACATGGGCAAAAGGCAGCCGCGCCAAGAGTTCGTCAAAGAGTTCCGCGAAGCGGAAAACTAGAAAGAAACGCAAGTAGACAATAACGGGCCGCGCCCGTGTTTGCGCACGAACGCGACCCTGACCGAAAAGGAAACGCGGAGGTTTCCCAATGGCTGACAAACATCCTACCCGTCCACCTTCTTTCCCCTCAACTCAAGACATCCTGCGCGAGGTCGACCAGGTCGAGTACGACTGCGCGACTTTCCTCTTTCCTCATCGCCGCATCCGGTCGAGGTCCAAGTCCGCTGCAGAGCGTAAACAGATCGCCGAAGCCCGCGCCCAGCTCTATCAGCGCTCGGGAGGCCTGTGCGAACTGCGCTTAAGTCCCAAGTGCTGGGGACAGTTTACCTTCTCTCAGATGCACACCTGTCACGTTGTCAGTCGGGCGCGTGGCGGCACCTGGTATCTCGATAACCTCAAGGCCGGCTGCCCTGAATGTCACACCGGCAATTAAGAAATGCGTTCTCGTAACATACGCTGCTGTGGATCAGAAATAGTTGTTTGCAGCGACCTTATAGTGTTTACTTAGCGTTTCTCCACATTCATCTGTGGCGTCGGCTCCCCGATTTGTCCCGAATAGATGATGAACTTGAACGGATCCGTGTTCTGATTC
>AR_comb_assmDRAFT_11320188_pt1 | contig 25897 bp, 22 predicted proteins | sample ArasoioldDNA_FD_10543 | JGI IMG/M metagenome (IMG submission 10543) | reverse complement strand
AGAGCGCATCCTTGGTAAGGCTGAGGTCGTGAGTTCAATCCTCACCGGCAGCACCAGATTCTCTCTGGCGGATCAATGGGTTAGCGCCGCCCCTTCGCGGGGCGGCAAACTCCCCTTCTGAAACTGGAAGCGTATCGGAAGCAGCAGGATTCGCAACGCCGGATGGCGTGGCGAGAAAAATGCGGCATTCGGCGAATTTTCTCCATCAAGCCCGCGGCGAATGCTCTCAGCGATTCGTGGGACCCGCGACCGGATGGTCTCGGTGTGAGGTGCGCGTTTGGGCTCTCTTGACCAACGAGCCACATTACGATTCCATATTTCCTTTATCATGGAAGTATGGAATTAACCTCTCACCATCCGGTGGGAGGATCAAATGAAACTCAGAATGATGCTTATAAGCGCGCTCGTGGCTTCCGCTTCCGCACAGGCGGCCGAACCGGCTGGTTCGGGCTCACCGATCGAGATCAGCGCGACAGGCGAAGGCACTTGGTATGTGCGTTGCGATATCGAGAGTGGCGGCAATTCGGGGCTGCGCGAACTCAATAAGGGGCGTCCGGCCTATCGCGATGACCGGATGCAGAGCGCTGCCTGCCACTATGAATCAAACAAGCGAGGACTAACGATCAAGATCGTCGGGGCCGGTTGGGCGTGCCCATTCAAGGGGGCAGCAGAAGGCGATTGTACCCTAGTCGATAGTCGCGGCAGCGGCGAATTTCGTATCAAGCGATCGAAGTAGGTCCGTCGGCCAGCGCCTCCGCAAGAAGGCCCTCGTTGATGAATGCGATATTTCCGGTATGGTCGAATCATGGAACTAAAGAGCGCAGTCGCGGCATTGTCAGCCTTGGCCCATGAGGGCCGGTTGGCCGTTTTTCGCATGTTGGTGCAAGCCGGTCGCGATGGTATCGCGGCTGGCGAGATTGCGCGCAGGCTGGATTTTCCGGCCAACACGCTTTCCTCAAACCTCAACATCCTCAGCAATGCTGGGCTGATCGACAAACGCCGCGAGAGCCGGTCGATCATCTACACCGCGCGCTACGAGAACATGACGGAGCTTCTCCAGTATTTGCTGCAAGATTGCTGCGGCGGTTCGCCGGAAATCTGCGCGCCGCTCGCGGCGCTGGTGCTGGACAGCCGCTGCGCGGCGGAAGGCTGCGCATGAGCGACGCCACCTTCAATGTGCTGTTCCTATGCACCGCCAATTCGGCGCGCTCGATCCTCGCGGAAGCGATCCTGGGTCGCATGGGCGGCCCGCGCTTTCGCGCTTTCTCGGCGGGCAGCTTCCCACGCGGGGCGGTCAATCCAGTAGCGCTCCAGCTCCTGAAATCGCGCGGCTATGACATCTCGCAGTTTCGCTCGAAGAACTGGGACGAGTTCGCGATCGCCGACGCGCCGCGGATCGACCTCGTCATCACCGTATGCGACAACGCCGCCGGCGAAATCTGTCCGGCGTGGCCAGGGCATCCTCTGACCGTCCATTGGGGCATTGACGATCCTGCGTCTGCGGATGGCCACGGCGCGCTCGAAGCGTTCGCCGAAGCCTATGGCTATCTGAGCGCGCGCATCGGTCGGCTGGTGATGCTGCCGGTTGAAACCATGGATCGCGTGGCGCTCAAGGCCGAGCTGAGAGCGATTGCTCAAAGCGATGGCGCGACGGAGCGCGCGATGAGACAAGCGCCGGTCGATGTGATCATCTATCACAATCCCGAATGCGGCACGTCGCGCAACACGCTGGCGATGATCCGCAATGCCGGTATCGAACCGCACGTCATCGAGTACCTCAAGACGCCGCCATCGCGCGCAATGCTGGAACGACTGATCGAGCGCGCGGGCATCACGCCGCGCGCGCTGTTGCGCGAGAAAGGCACGCCCTATGGCGAGCTGGGCCTCGCCGATCCTGCGCTCGGCGATGTCGCGTTGATCGATGCCATGATGGCGCATCCGATCCTCATCAACCGCCCGCTGGTCGTGTCGCCGCTGGGCGTGAAACTCTGCCGCCCCTCGGAAGAGGTGCTTGAGTTGCTCCCCGCTGCACAGCGCGGGCCATTCTTCAAAGAGGATGGCGAAAAGGTCATCGACGAGACGGGCAATCGTATCCCCGCGCACGCTGCATGACCCCTGTTACGCGTGCGATCTTTGCCGAGGCAATCGGCAGCCTGTTCCTGTTCGCCACCGTAATTGGCTCGGGCATCATGGCGGAGCATCTGTCAGACGGTAACGTCGCCATCGCGCTGCTCGGCAACGCGCTGGCGACCGGCGCTATGTTGTTCGTTCTGATCACCATGCTGGGGCCGATCTCGGGTGCGCATTTCAATCCTGCGGTCACGCTCGTGTTTCGCCTGAAAGGCGAAATCGGAAACGGGACCGCGTTCGCTTATCTGATCGCGCAACTGGTCGGCGGCATCCTCGGCGTCTGGCTTGCGCATTTGATGTTCGACCAGCCGATCCTTGAGGTTTCGGAGAAGCTACGTTGGGGCGTCGGCCAGTGGACAGCAGAAGGCGTCGCAACCTTCGGCCTGCTTCTCACGATCCTCGGGACGATCAAGGCAAGGCCGCAATGGGTGCCTGCAAGTGTCGCGCTCTATATCACCGCCGCCTATTGGTTCACGGCCTCGACCAGCTTCGCCAATCCCGCGATCACCGTGGCGCGGTCGCTTAGCAACAGCTTTGCGGGTATCGCGCCCGGCTGCGTACCGGCATTCATCGCGGCGCAGTTGGTCGGCGCGCTTCTTGCCTTTGGAGTGAGCCAGATGCTGTTCGCGGAGAATGCGCGGGGAGCGCAAGAATGAACCGGCTGCGGACGCTAAGCGACCCCACGTCTCTTCCGGCGCTCAAGCCGGAGTTCGTGAACCGCGTGCCTGGGTTCGGGCTCGGTCCCCTCGATCCGCCGCCAAGGATCTTGTTGCTCTATGGAAGCCTTCGCGAACGCTCCTACTCGCGCCTCGTCGTCGAAGAGGCGGCGCGGCTGCTACAACTTTTCGGATGCGAGACGCGCATCTTCGATCCGTCCGACCTGCCGCTTCCCGATCAGGCAGCGGGCGACGATCACCCGGCTGTCCACGAGCTGCGCGAGCATTCGATGTGGTCAGAGGGCCAAATCTGGTGCAGCCCCGAACGGCACGGCCAGATCACGGGCGTCATGAAGGCGCAAATCGATCACCTGCCGCTGGCGTTCAAGGGCATGCGCCCGACACAGGGGCGGGCACTGGCGGTGATGCAGGTCAGCGCGGGTTCCCAATCTTTCAACAGCATCAACACGCTGCGCATTCTCGGGCGCTGGATGCGGATGTTCACGATCCCCAATCAATCTTCGGTCGCCAAGGCGTTTCAGGAATTCGACGATGCCGGGCGCATGAAGCCGTCCAGCTACTATGACCGGATCGTCGATGTGGTTGAGGAATTGGTCCGCTTCACCGTGCTGTTGCGCCCGCACGTCGAGCAGCTCACAGACCGCTATTCCGAGAGGGTTGAAGCCAACCGGCCCGTCGATCTCAAGACCGATCTATCGGCGATTGCGCTTGGCCAAGGCTGCTGCGCCAACCCGGGAAGCCAGCGCTCGTAAACGAGTGACCGCACCTGGAAGCGAGTCCGGTACGACCTATTCGTCACGGAAGAGCTGGCCAATGGTTCATTCGTCTATCGACGCTCTGTTGGCCAACTCCCATCTCAAAGGTAGTCGTTCATAACTAAACACGGCGGCATTGGAGCTTGCGATCCCCGCAGGAATAGTTGTTTTCGAAAACATGCGCGGTGGTGAGGATCGAATGCTGACGAATGTCAGTCTTCCGAGCTGTTCAACTGTCGGACTTGTCTCCTTAGGCCAGAACTAACTATAGTTGCTTGTTTACTTTGAAACAGTTTGGCGCGATCTAGGTGCCGCAATCGCTCGACCGACTCCCTTGAGAAGTTGTTCGGACATGAGCCCGTTGAGGGGCGTATCGAGGGCAAAGCGGGTTGAGGTCCGCTCCCGCGTGCGGCTGGGGTGGTCATGCCGCGTTTCGAGGTTGCCGAGGTCTTCGTCAATAATGCGCGTTCTGCACCAACGCGAGAGGCGCTGTACGACGCGCTGATTCAAGGCTGCTCGGACATGGGTATTCGCTACTTCGCACTCACTCATCACATCGACTTTGGGAAGGAAGCGGGGCCGGCGGTTCGAGTGCACAATTATCCACCGGACTGGGAGGAATGGTTCGACGAGCGCGGCCTGGGGCGCACCGACCCTATTCACCGGGCCTGCAACCTCGCCAGCGTAGGTTTCGCGTGGTCCGCCGTACCTGGCATGATCAAGCTAACCCCGGACGACAGGAGTGTGCTCGAGCGTGCCTATCAGATCGGGATCGGCCAGGGGTTTACGATCCCCGCGAGCGTGCCCGGCGAAGCGCTCGGGTCCTGCTCGTTCGCCGTCGATGCCGGCCAGAGGTTTCCCGACGAATTTCAGTTCGTATGCCAGCTGATCGGCGCTTTCGCGTTCGAGGCGGCCCGCCGCATCTCAGGATCACGGGACGTCCTGGCCGATCAGTCCCCAATTCTGACCGACCGGCAACGCGATTGCGTGCTCTGGGCCGCGCGCGGCAAGACCGATTGGGAGATCTCTGTGATCCTCGGCGTGGGTCATGAAACGGTGATCCAGCATCTGAAGCATGCTCGCGAGCGGTACGGGGTCCAGAAGCGTGCCCTCCTTGCGGTCCGGGCCCTTTTCGACGGACTGATCAGCTTCTCCGACATCCTGAAGCACTGACGCTATCCCCATTTCTTGGAATATCGCGGCCCGGCACTGATCGGGATGCTTGGCCCCTCGTCACTTCGAGGGGTTTTGCGCCATGGTTCTTCTCGTCGATTCCACCATCGACAGCATCGCCGACACTGCGTTCCGGTCGATGTTCGCCGCGCGAAAGAGCGTCTTCATCGATCTGCTCAAATGGGACCTGCCGGTCCTAGACGGGCGCTTCGAGATCGACCAGTTCGACGACCAGCACGCGCGCTACCTGATCATCACCGACGCCGGTCACGAGCATTTGGCTTCGGCCCGGTTGCTCCCCACGACCCGTCCCCACATCCTGGACACGCTCTTCCCGGCGCTGTGCAGGGGCCAGGTGCCGCAGGGACGGCGGGTCTGGGAGATCACCCGCTTTTGCCTTGGCCGGCAGCTGCGCTCCGCTGAACGACGTCAGATCCGAAACCAGCTGGTCTCAGCCTTGGCGACGCACGCGCTCGAGACCGGGATCGATACCTATACCGGCGTCGCCGAGATGGCCTGGCTCCAGCAGATCCTGAGTTTCGGCTGGGAATGCCGGGCGCTCGGCGAGCCCCTCCCCAACCAGGGCTGCCTACTCGGCGCGCTCGAAATCACGATCACCCCCGATACGCCGGCCGGCCTCGCCGCCGGCGGCGTGTGGTCGCCCATCACCGCCCACGAAATGCCGGCGCGCCGCGCCGCCAACGCCTGAGGTATCGCCGTGACACAATATCCGAACGCCAAGCCTGCCGGCTACGAAGCCGCGCTGGACCTTCTGATGACCCAGGGATGGTGCGTCATTCCGAGCGCGCTCCCGCGCGAAACCATTGAGGCGCTCGATGCCGATCTCGCGCCGATCTACGAAGCGACGCCCTATTGCGAGGGGGATTTCTACGGCGGGCGCACCAAGCGGTTCGGCAGCCTGCTCAAGCGCTCGCCCCATGCCGCAGCGCTGGCCATGGATGATCTGATCCTCGCCGTCAGCGAGGCGGTGCTCTCGCCATGGTGCGACACGCTCCAGCTGAACCTTATGCAGGCGATCGCGCTGCACCCGGGCGCACCCGCGCAGTTTCCTCACCGCGACCAGGACATGTGGCAGGGCGTGAAAGGCGAAGTCGAGTATCTGGTCAACGTCATGTGGCCGCTGACGCCCTTCACCGTCGAGAATGGCGGCACGATCATTTATCCGTGCAGTCACGGTCGCGAAGCGCTCAGTGAAGAGATGCCCGATCGCTCGATCGTCGCGAAATTCGGGCCCGGCGACGCATTCCTGTTTCTTGGATCGACGCTGCACGGCGCCGGAGCGAACCGGAGCGCCGAGATTCGCAAGGCAGTCGTGGTCAGCTACTGCCTCGGATGGCTAAAGCCCTATGAAAACCAGTGGCTCGCCTATCCGCCGGCGATCGCCGGCGGCTTTTCCCCCGAACTCGCCGCGCTGGTCGGCTACCGCCAGCACCGCCCCAACCTCGGCAATTACGAGGGCGTATGCCCTTCGCTCCTCCTCACGGGAAACCTGCCCGACCATATCGGCGCGGTAGACGCGCTGCGGCCTGACCAGGCCGAGGCCGTCGCCGCGCACCGGATTGGCCAGGAGGAAGCTGCATGAGCCCGCTCCAGGCGATGGAGCGGAGCTACGCGACGCTCAAGCAGATGCTGCGGGAGGGCCGATACCCGCCCGGCGCGCGCCTGGAAGCGAACCGCATCGCCGAAGAGCTGGGTGTCAGCATGACGCCGGTGCGCGATGTGCTGCAGCGCTTGGTGGGCGAGCATCTCGTCGAGGCGAGCGCCGGCGAGGGGTTTCATGTGCCGCGGCTCGGCGAGGCGGCGCTCCGCGATCTCTACGAGTGGCATTCCGCCTTGGTCCTGATGGCGGTGCGTACCGCCCGCAACCCGCTCGCGATGGATGAGCCGGAGGACGAGACGATCGCTGCCAGAACGGCGCTGCTGTTCGAGCGTATCGGCGAGATGGCACCCAATCGCGAGATACGGCTCGCCATCGCGAGTGTTGGTGATCGCATGCACCCGTTCCGGATCCTCGAGTCGGAAGTGCTCGAGCCGCTGCTCGGTGAACTCGACGAGCTTGCCGAGATCGACAACGGACTTCCGCAAGCAATCCGCCGCTATCATCTTCGCCGGATGAGGGCCGTCCCCGACTTAATTCGGCGCCGAGAGGCGGCTTGATTGCGTCTTCGATTATAATCCGATTATAAACTTCTTATAACCTCCAGCCTGGCGAATCTTCTCTTAGTCGCATCTCGCGACAGGAGAATGATCATGGACCGCGAAACCAACGAAACCATCGACCTGATCGATCTCGGCGTCGCCAGCGTCGAGACCCAGGGCGCCCTCGACGGCAAGTACGATGTCGTCGGCCTCATCCCGCGCGAAGGCCTGTCGGACGACTGATCCGCGGCGCCGGTCTGGCCATGCGCCGGGCCGGCGCAATCAGTTCACCCGCTTTCCAACGCAAGACGGAGTTGCTCCCATGCAAACCGAACATGACCAGGCCGTCAATCTCGTCGATCTCGGCGCCGCCAGCGTCGCGACCCAGGGCGCGATGACCGGCACTTTCGATGTCATCGGGCTCATCGAGCACGAGGGCCTGTCGGACGACTGATCCGCAAGCGCAGGCCCGGCTCCGCGCCGGGCCTGCGATCCACCGAAACGGAGATTTCCCATGAAGAACGAAGAGAGCCAGGTCGTCGACCTGATCGATCTGGGCGCCGCGAGCGTCGAGACTCAAGGCAGCTGCACCGGCATGTTCGAGATCGTCGGGTTCGTCCTGCCCGAAGGCCTTTCGGACGACTGACCTTCAGCGGCGATCGGCTCTGCACGAGCTGGCGCCGCACCACCGAAAGGTCCCGGCAACCGGAATGCTTTGGCGTGTATTGCCCCACGCGACCGCCTGCGTCGCATCCGACAAGCTGTTCCTGCTGGATATCCGGCAGGACCGATATTTTCGCGTGCCTGCCGCCGCATCCGGCGAGATGCTGGCCTGGCTCGACCGGAACTATGCCGGCGTCGTCCCCAAGGCCGTAACCGACACACTGCTTCGAGCACGCATTTTCCGCCAAGGCGACCCTGAGCCGACCAACGTGCTCAAGGAACGCGTCACCATCCCCGCGAACCTCGTTGAGCCCGATGCGCAGAGCGCCGCGACCGGGCATCCCATTCGGGTCGCGATGAGTGTCGCCGGCATGCGGCTGTCGCTGCGCGCGTTCTCGCTCAACCATATCCTCACGGGCATTCAGACCCGTGGCCCGCTGCCCCGGCGCGGACTGGGAGCGCTCGCCGAGGCGCATGCGTTCGAGCGTGCCCGGCGCATGGTGCCGATCGCCCGGAACTGCCTCCTCGATTCGCTTGCGCTCGAGCGGTGGCTCGCACGGCGCGGAATGGGATCGCAGCTGGTCTTCGGCATCGCGCCAGAGCCGTTCGCGGCGCATTGCTGGCTACAGACGCCCGAGGCGATCCTCAACGATAGCTTTGATCATGTGTCGGGCTTCACGCCGATCCTCGCGATATGAACCGAACCGCCTATCTGGCCTGTGTAGCGAGACCGGCCCCGCACGCGGCCGAGCGGTTGCGCAATGTTGCCGAGCGTCTGCGATCGCCCGCGATGGTCGAACTGGTCGACCTGCCCGGCCTCTTCGTGGCCGGCTCCCCTGATGCGGCGCGGCTGGTCCTGCCAAAGGGCGGCGGAATTATCCTGGGCCATTTGTTCGACCGGGAGCGTAGCGTGCGGATCACGGACGCGGAGAAGCTGGGCGCCCCGGGCGCCGCCGATCTCGTGAAGGCCTATTGGGGAGGCTATGTCGCGATCCGCGCACTCGAGGACCGGGTCGAAATCCTCCGTGACCCCTCGGGGATGGTGCCCTGCTATCACGCGGAGATCGAGGGCGTGCATGTCCTGACCTCGCGACCGGACCTGCTGTTCGGCCCTGGTCTGCTCGAACCCGTCATCGACTGGACGATCGTCACCCAGTCCCTCGTCTTCCGCGACTTTCGCCCGGCACGCACTTGCCTTCGGGGGGTGAACGAACTGCTCCCAGGGGTCGTGCTCGACCTCAGCGACCAGGGGGTGTCCACGCATTGCGCCTGGTCGCCATGGGCGTTCGCTGAGCCCGAGGCTCGGATCACCGATCCTGCGGCCGCGATCTCTACACTGCGCGAGATCGCGACGGCGACGCTGGGTGCGTGGGGCGAGTGCTTCGAGCGGCCGCTGATCGAGATCTCCGGCGGCCTTGATTCCTCGATCGTCGCCGCCGGGATTCGCACCGAACAAGCGGGCGCACACTGCCTGACCTTCGGTCCCGCACCCGGGGACGCGAGCGAGCTACCCTGGGCGAGGGCCGTCGCCGAACATCTAGGATACGCGATCACCGAACTGGTCGCCGATGCGGCAACCGTTGATATCCGTCACAGCGATGCGCGGGACTTGCCGAGACCCTGCGCGCGCGCCTTCTCCCAAGCGCTCGATCGTCCGATCCAGGCGCTCGCGGCCGAGCTCCATACCGATGCTTTCTTTGGCGGCGGTGGTGGGGACAGCATGTTCTGCCTTACCCATTCTGCGTTTCCGGTGATCGACCGCCTTGCTGCCGAGGGGCTGGGCAAGGGCGTGCTCGAAACAGCGGGCGACATCGCGCAGCTCACACGAACCAATATCTGGAAGGTGCTGGCCGCCGCTGCCCGTCGCTGGCCGCGAAGCCACTCGGCGATGCCCCCGCCGATGACCAACGGATTCCTGGCGCCGCATGTACCCGAGGCCCTACCATGGCCGGAGGGCAATCCCTGGCTCGCCTCCCCTGCCGGAATCCCACCGGGGAAGCGCAAGCATGTCTGGTCGATCATCGGGATCCAGAACCAGCTCGAAGGCTATGGGCGCGAGGCCGTGGCTCCTTTTCTCTCGCCGCTGATGTCTCAGCCGATCGCGGAGGTCTGCATCGCCATTCCGAGCTGGCACTGGTGCGCAGGCGGCAACAACCGCACCGTAGCACGCGAGGCCTTCCGCGATCGGCTGCCTGCATCCGTCATCGACCGCCGCACCAAGGTGTCGTTCAGCAGCCTCGCCTACCGGATGATCCGGGCTAACATGGCAATTCTCCGCGATATGCTCCTGGACGGGTCGCTCGCACGACAAGGACTGCTCGACCGTGACCGCATCATCGCCTTCCTTGGCGGTACGATGGCGGACCCTGAGGCCCTTCCGGAACTCATGGCGCTCGTAGAGGTCGAAGCATGGGTCCGCCACTGGGAAGGCCGGTCACTTCGCTGACGCCGCCCGCAGGACCTTCCACCGCTCGATCTCAGGGCCGCGCGCGGGGTCGTTCGCTTCAATGCCGAGCAGCCAGAAGTTGAACCATGCGATGTTGCGCTCGTAGATCGCCAGCCGGTGCGCCGGGTGGTTCTTGGTGTGCCACTCGTCAGGATAGACATACAACTCGACCGGCGCGCCGTTGGTCTTGAGCGCGGCAAAGGCCTCTTGGGCGATCCGGAATTCGCCATCCGGCAAATTCATCAGCAGCGGCACCCGGAGATGGTCGGCATTCACGGCGATCGACTGGGCCCGCCAGAATTCACGGCCATCCGCGCCCGCAGGCGGATAGCCCACCCCTTGCACGACGGTGTTGCCGTAGCCCGGGCCCGCGCTGAACACGACGTTGGGGTCATCACAGCAGGACGACATGATCGCGGCCTTGAAGCGCGTCGAGTTGTTGAGCGCGAACTGGACGGTGCTCGCGCCGTCGCTCAGGCCCGTGATGCCGATCAGATCGGGGTTCACGACACCTCTGGCGATGGCGGTGTCGATCCCGGCTTCGAGCGCGGTAAAGATTCGGCGCCTTCCTGACCAGTTCCTGACCTTGACGCGCTGGGCGGCTTCGTCGCTGGTTTTCGCGGCGGCGTCGGGCGCTTCAGCCGGCCACTGGAAATTGAGCACGGCATAGCCGCGCGCCGCGAGTAGCTGGATGGGATACTCGTCCCCCTGTCCGCCGCGCTGGAAGCCCTTCGAGATATACTGGACGATGATGAGGGGGTGGCGCTCGCCGGTCTGGTGGGTCGGCGGAAGCGTGAGATCACCATAAGTCCGCACACCGTCGTCGTCGGTCCAGGTGAGCCGCTCGACCTTTCCCAGGCGCACGGTCGCAAACTCGGGGTTGGGTTCGAAGATCGTCGTGCTGCGGCCGGTCGCCGGATCGATCCGCACCAGGACGCGCGGTCGGGTGGCGGTTTCGCGGGCGCAGATCAAACTTGCCTCCGCCTGAGCGCATCCGGGCAGGAAATCTTCGGTCTCGAACAACAGGCGCGGCCCCCGTTCGGCACCGGGACGCCAGCTGTAGATCGCGCTGCGGCCACCATTGTCGGCATTACCGCCGCGCAGGATGAGCAGCGTACCAGGCGCGCTCCACCATAGCCCGGCGATCGGCTCGCGGCAGGCGTCGCCGGTGCAGGCCACGGCCTTCCCGCCCACTTCGACGCGCAGCAACGTCGGACCGCGGGGCAGATCGGCACGCTCACTCGCTACCCAGGCTCGGCTTCCGGACGGGGAGGTCGCGGTGGCCCCGGCATCCGCCGGAAATCCCCCCGCCGCTTCACCCCTTAGCGCGGCGGCCTGGTCGGCCGTGACTATGCGGCTTTCCCCGGCAGCGAGGTCGAGCGCATTGATCTCAGTTGGCAGCGGCAGGCGGGGCGTCGGCCGCGCATAGGCGACCGACCAGAAGCGATCGTCATACAGATAGCCGGATCGGCCTTCGCGTTCGATCTCGGCGACTCCCGCATCGAACGAACGGCGCGTCGTGAACAGCAGGGTTCGGCCGTCCTTGCTCCACGCGAGACCGCGCGGCTCGGTGGCGAGATCGGTGATCTGCTTCGCAGGCGCGCCGTCGAGGCCTACCCGCCAGATCTGGGTCCGGCCCTTGTCCCGGCGCAGATAGGCAAGCGAGCGTCCATCGGGCGACCAGACCGGCGGCTCGGTGACCGGGAGGCCCGAAGGCACTCCGGTCACGCCATAGGGGTCGGTTATCGCCTGGATGAACTCGCCCCCGACATCGAGCAGGCGAGCGGGTGTTCGGCCATCCAGCGGCACCAGCATCACACCAAAGCAGTAGCTGTCGCTTTCGGGATCGGCGCGGCGCAGGATCAGCGCCGCATACCGCCCGTCCAGCGAAAGGCTGAAGGACGGTCTCTTCGCGGTGTCGAACATCATCCCGAAGTCACGCAGCTCGATCAGGTCGCGCACCGCGATCGCCCTTTGGCCTGTTGCCGCCTCGGGGGGAGGCGGCAACAGGCGCTCGCTGCAAGCCGAGGGCGTAGCGTGCGCCACCCCGGTCATGCAGGCGAGCAAGGCAAGGGCAGTGGTGCTGAGCAGTTGCTTCACCACGACTTGGTGACCTGCAACGCGACGAAGCGGCCCATCGGATTTGCATTCTCGCCGTCGAACCCGACCGCGAGCGTGCCCACGACATAGCTCACGTAGGGAGGGTCGGAGTCGAACAGGTTGCTCGCGTTGAGTGCGACCCGAAGCCCCTTGAACGGACCCGATGGCTGCTGGAAGGAATAGCTCAGATTGAGATCGAAGGTCGTCCAGGAAGACACGCGCTGCGCCGGGGTCACCGTAAGGTTTCGATAGCCGTCGGCATAGTTGACGAACAGCGCCGCACCGAACCCGCCCTTGTTCCAGGTCGCGCGCCCACGGACCCTGAGGTCGATGGGGTTGCCGACCGTATCGACCACATCGACGGGCGCCGACGTGGCGGTCAGCTGCTGCTTGATCCCGAAGATATAGGTCGCGTTCGCGCCGAGCGTGGCATTTCCGCCGCCAAGCCCGAAATCATATTGCAGGTCGAAGTCGAGCCCCGACTGCTTCACGATCGACAGGTTGCGGGTCCGCGCGTCGGCAATCGCGACGATCGGTGCGGTGCTCGGGATGCCGGCCAGGTCAAGATAATAGGGCGAGGCGAACAGCTCGGCGATCCGCGCCGCCGACGGATTGAAGGTCAGGATCGGCGCATAGATGTCGCGGTTGATCAGATAGCTCGTCACGCTCGACGCGACCGACGCGATCCGGTCGCGATAATTGACGCTGAACCACGTCACGCCCGCCCGCAGTCCGGGCAGTACAGCGGGCTTCAGGTCCGCCCCCAGCGTCCAAGTCGTCGCGCGCTCGGGCCCAAGGTCCGGATCATTTCCGCGGATGACCATGATGTTGGACATGCCGGTCGGCGACTGAGGATCGACAACCGGATAGGCGAACTGGCCAAACGTGTCGGGATCCTGCCGCAGCTCAGTCACCCCGGGCGCGCGGAACGACTTGCCGTAGCTTCCGCGCAGCGTGACGCCGCCGAACGGATCCCAGGCCATGCTGACCTTCGGGTTCGTGGTGCTGCCGAAGTCGCTATAATGCTCGGTGCGAACTGCAGCCGACAGGTCGAGACGGCGGAACATGGGTACCGCCATCCCTTCCGCGAATACCGGGATGCGTAGCTCGGCATAGGCACCCTTGACGATGCGGGGTCCGGGCAGCGGGGTCAGGGCGTTGGCGCGCGGCGCCAGCGTCGATGTGTAGGAGATATTCTCGCGGTCGCGGTAGCGATCCTCGCGATACTCGCCGCCCACGGCGAGGCGCACGTCCCCCGCCGGCAGTGCAAAGAGCGGCCCGTCCGCGCGCACCGACGCCGACCAGACCACGGCGTCCCAGCGGCGCTTGTTGTAGCCGCGGATCGACTCAATGGTGGCTGGATTGGTGGATGGCCCGTCGCCCAGCAGGTTATAGGCGGTTGCCGGGTTGGTGTCGGCAAGCGCCAGCGCGAGGCGCGCCGAGTTGACGCGGTTCAGATAGTCGTAACGCTCGTCCTGCGTGCCCCAGGTGCCATGGGCATCGACCGACCACTCGCCCAGCGTGAGTTCGAGACCCGCGGTCCCGCCATACGCCTGGACGTCCCCACGATAGCGTTCGTTTCCGAGGTCGCGCGCGAAGCTGTAGTTCACGCCGATCGGCAGGCGCGTGCCGATCGGATCGACATAATAGGGATTGGTGACCGGAACGGTGCGGCGCGTGTCGCTGCCGCTGCGGACCGCGACGTCGAACTTGCGCCAGGTCGCGAGGCCCCGGGCATAGAAGCGCAGGTTGCTGGTCAGGTCCTGGCTGAGGGACATGAACAGCGAATGCCGCTGCTGTTGCGGGAGGATGTCGACGCCGTCCCAGCCATCGCCGCGGTTGATCGCGCCGCGGGTCAGCTGCGCTGCGGTCAGGCCGTTGCCGAACTGTCCGCGCGGGATCGCGAAATTGACGCCGCCTGCGACGATCGTGCCGGGGCTCGAATAATTGCCGCGATAGTCGCCGCCGCCATAGGGCCGCAGATCGTCGGTGATGTAGGGCCGATCGTCGGCGGACAGATTGTCGCGGCGGTAGAATTCATAGGCGATCATGGCATTACCGGAGGACCATTTGACGCCGAACAGCTGGCTGAACTGGTATTCCTGCGCGTCGCCGTCGGCCGTCCCGATCCGGAAGCTGGTTTCGGCCCCTCGAAAGTTGTTGCGGGTGACGACATTGACCACGCCCGCCACCGCGTCGGAGCCGTAGATGGCCGAGGAGCCGTCCGGCACGATCTCGACGCGCTCGATCGCCGAGGCGGGGATCACAGACAGGTCGGAAAAGGTGCCCGAGAATCCGCCGAGCGGGGGCCGGTCGCCATTGATAAGGACCAGTGTCGAACCCTGGCCAAGGCCACGTAGATTGACGCCGACGCCGCGGCTGACATTGCCGTTGCCAGCGCCCGTGATCAGCCCGCTCATCCCCTCGATGGCACCGCCGCTGAAGTTCTGCGGGATCGACTGGACAATCTGCTGCGTCGTCGAGAAGCCGTTCTCGGCCATCGCCTTGCGATCGACCGTGATGACCGGGACGCCGACCGGCCCGCTGCCACGAATGCGTGTGCCGGTGACGAGAATCTCGCCCTCGCCCTCAGCGGGTGCGTTTCCCTCTTGGCCGGTATCGTCGCGCTGCACGACCAGCGTATTGCCGACGAACACCACGCGCAGCCGGCTGCCACGAAGCAACAGCGAGACCGCATCCTCGGGGCGGAATTTACCCTTCAGCGCCGGCGCCTGATGACCCGCCACCAGTTCGGTCGGCGCAATGACCTGGGTTCCCGACTGCTGCACGATCGCGCGCAGCGCAGCGCCCAGATCCTGACTCGGAATATTGAACTGGCGGGCATCGTCGGCCTGCGCAAACGCCACCGGCGCAACCAAGACCATCGCCGTGCCGGCTAAAGCCAGCGCACCCATTTTCCCCATCCGCATCTATCGCTCCCCATTTTGGCGCCGCCGATTTGGCGGTCTGGGGTGCGAGACGAGGTTTGGCGGAAAACCCGCCTAAAATAATTCCGGGGTCGTTGAGGCTATGGGCGTAGCAGGATCAGGTCGCCCCGCGGCGAGCGCTCGACGCGCAGCGAGAAGGCGGCGGCCAGGGCAGCGGCGAGCTCGTCGACCGGAAGCGGTCGGAACCCGCCCGTCACGCGCTGGCCCGCGAGCGACGGGTCGCCCAGGCGGATCTTGCGCGCCGAATAGCGATTAGTCTGCTCGAGCACGTCGCCCAGCGGCACGCCGTCGAAATCGAGCATGCCGGATACCCATTGCTGCGCACCTGGCGGTGCCTTGACCACCTGGGGGCCGCGCAACCGGTCGGTGAAGCACTCGCCGGGCGAAAGCCGAGTGACAGCCGCCACACTACCCGCGGGCGCGAGGCCGCGGACGTCGACCGCGCCCCGAAACAGGCTGACCCTCACCCCTCCCGGCTCGAACCCGACATCGAACAACGTGCCAAGCGCCGTGACGGTCCGGCCGCCCGCCTCGACCCGGAACGGCCGCGCCGCATCATGGGAGACATCGAACCGGGCACGCCCCCGGACGAGCCGAACCAATCGCAGATCGCCCGACAATCGGACCTCAATCGCGCTGTCGGTGTCGAGAGTCACCGTCGATCCATCCGCGAGCTTCACAGTGCGGATCTCGCCCACGCGAGACACTGTCGGCTTGGCGGCTGCAACCGGCGTCCCGTCGGGCGCTCCACTCGGCGCGCGCAGGAACCAGAAGCCTGCCAAGACCACCAGCAGCAGGGCGGCCGCCGCGAAGGCCGGACGCGCACCGGGCATTTCCCAGATCGGAGGCCTGCGCTCAGGCAGGCGCCGGTTGCGCCCCATCTCGGTGTCGGCGAGCCCGCCCGTCTCAAGCCATTGTCCGCCGGCATTCTCATAGGCTTGGCGGTGCGAAGGATCTGCGTCGCGCCAGCGCTCGAACTCTAGACGCAGCTTTTCGCTATCGGGTCCCCGCATCCGCGCGAACCAGATTCCTGCCTGCTTGGCGACGGCAGGGCTGTAGCTGTCGTTGGGTCCGGGACCCGGCATCAATCCTTGCCCGCGTATTGAATAAGCATCGTCATTGCCTTGGCCATCTGCTTCTCAACGCCCGAGACGGACATGCCGGTCCGTTCGGCGATTTCGTAATAGCTGAGGCCGTCGAGGCGATGCGCCATGAATATTTCCCGAGTCTTGGGCTTCATCCGACCCATTACCGCCTCAATGCGCGCGAGACTATCGCGTGCTTCGAGTCGTGACACTTCATTCGCCACCGAAATGGCGTCTTCTTCGAACGGGACGTGCAACAGCTCGCCTCGGCCCGCCGCGCTCTTTGCACGGTCGCGCAGCAGGTTGCGAGCCACTTGTCGCAGGAAAGCCCGGGGCCGCGCGATCGGTTCGCTTCGTCCCTGCTCGCTTTGCGCAACGCGGAGAAAGACCTCCTGCGCCACGTCGCCGGCTTCCTCCGGATTGGATCGATAGCGGGTGATGAACCGGACAAGCGCGTGGCGTTCATCCCGATAGATCATCTCTAGCCCGCGCGGGCCTGCGCCACCGTCGTCGGGTTCGCCAAACGCCGGAACGGTCGAGGGATTGGGAGGCGACATCAGGCCGCTCCGCACCCGCCGAACATCTCGCCGTCCCGCCCCACCATGACCCTGCCTCCCGAATGCGAGGCGGGCCGGCAGAAGCCGGGTGTTGAGAACAAGTTTGAGGACTTGCGCCGACGCCTTTAGCCGCGAACGGCCTGAACATGCGCGTCGGCCACCCGGCCGCTAGTGCCTGGATAGGGATCTCAAACGAGGTTCTCACGCCTCGGCACCACACTTTGAGCGGTGCACTCCAAGACTAGGATTGGAACGGTTCAAAAGGCAAGCCAATCAGGAAAGCAAGGAATCGCAACCACTTCGGACGAATCTTCGCAGTCACTGCGACCAAAAGGTCGCACCCGCCGCAGGCGCCGAGAAGAACGCACCCTTGCAGACGGACGGCCGTCGCGGCGGCGTGCGCGCGGGCCTGGGGGCCAGCCGCCGCCGTGACCTCCGGCCGGTCGCAAGCGTGCCACGCGGGCCAGAAGAAGCGCGGACCCTGACGCCTTCGCAGAAGGCGCAGCGCACGCTCCGCTGATCCCCCGCGTTCAACTTAAGGCTGCCCGCATCGCCGGGCAGCCGCGCAATTGCCGCAGTCGCTCCATCCACAATGGATCGCCGCCGATACATGGACGCGCAGTCCATCGAGTTCTATTCTTGTTCCATGGCGGACCAGGATTCACAGGATGGCGAAGAGCCGGCGCGCGGCGTTCTGCCGAGCCATTTCATGCGCGGCCTTCGGCCCGAGATCTACTCGGATACCGAGGGACGCACGGACTATCAGCTCGATGCGCCGTTGCTTGAATATCACCTCGAGACGCTCACGCAGCGCAATCAGACGCATGATTTCGAGATCTTCTGCCGGAAGCTGTGCGAGCGCGCGATCGCCCGGAACCTGCGGCCGCAGACCGGTCCCGATGGCGGCGGCGACAGCAAGGCGGACACCGAGACCTTCCCGGTCGCCGAGGAAGTCAGCGAGCTCTATTATGAGGGGGACGTCAATTCCGGCCAGGAGAGGTGGGCGTTCGCGTTCAGCGCGAAGGAGCGCTGGAAGCAGAAGGTTCGCGATGACGTAAAAGGCCTGATCGAGACCGGGCGCGCTTATGACCGCATCATCTTCGTCACCAGCCGGTTCGCAAAGGCGAAGGACCGCGCAGCGCTCGAGGATGCGCTGAGCAAGCAGGCGGGCATTCCGGTCACGATCCACGACCGGACCTGGATCGTCGCGCAGGTGATCGAGCAGGGCCGGAAGGACCTCGCGTTCAATTATCTCGGCGTGGGCACCGAGATCAGTGACGCCAGCAAGCTGGGTCCGACCGACTATTCGCGCCAGCAGCAGCTCGAAGAGATTGAGCGCACGCTCGACGATCCGGATGCGCACCGGGAAGTGGAGCAGCACCGGGTCGTGGACGCGTTGCTCGCAGCCAAGTTGTCACGCGGGCTCGAGCAGCCTCGGGTCGATATCGACGGCCGCTTCGACCGCGCCATCCGGCTCGCGGACAGATATGGCAACCTGCATCAGCGGATCGAGGCGCGCTACGAGCATGTCTGGACCGCCTATTGGTGGTTCGACGACTTCGCGTTTCTCGACAGCCGCTATACCGCGATCGAAACGCTTGCGCAGGATGCCGGGCATGCGCGCACCCTCGGCTTCCTCGTCAACCTGGCCCAGTTGCTCTTCAATTCCGTGACCCATCGTCATCTCGAGCGCGCGGCTTGCCAGCTCGACGGCCGGATCGCGCGAGTGACCGCTTTGCTCACCCCGATGGCAGCGGACGCGGAACGCCCCAACAACCGGCTCGAGGCGGCATCATCGCTCCTTCATCTCGAAATGAACCGGGCGGTGATGGCCGGCGACGAACAGGCGCTGACTCAGGTCTGGCATGGCTTTTCGGACATGCTCGACCGCGCCGAAGGCCTGGGTGAGTTCGATGCTACCCGCGTTGCCAAGCTGATCGAAGTTGCCGAGGCAGTGGCCGAGGACGACCCCGCCTATACCGCGTTGATCGACAAGCTGTCGGACTTCATCGCCGCGCGTGCGGGCGAAGCCCAAGGCGCTCTGGTGCTGTTGCGCCGCGCGGAGAAGCTCGACTTCACGCGCCATTTCGAGATGATCCGGCTGCTGTCCAAGGCGGCGATGCAGCTTACCAAGAAGGAGCATTCGTCCGACCTGATCGACGCCTTGAGCAGGCTGACGATCGCGTATCGCAGTGCGGGCCTGCTATGGGCGGCGCGCGCGACCGCAATTTTCGCGCTGTCGTCGATGATCATCGACGCGGAGGAAGGCGACCGGTTGCCCCCGCGCTTCGCGATCGTCGCCAAGGTCTGGGCGTGGCTGTCGCTCGACCTCCAGCACTGGCCCGACTTCATCGTCGCAATGGGGCTCTTCAAGGGCGCGATCGAAGGATTGCCGTTCGATGAGAAGGACCGCGAGAAGTTGCGCCGCGATGCGCTCGATCTCGAAATGATCGCGGGAAGCCGGCTTTTGAACCTGAGCGACGCGGATCTCCCTGGCTTCTCATCCTGGCCCGATATCCTGGATGCGACGCAATTGGTGATGCCCCGCACAGCGCTCCTCTATGCGCTGGGATACGAGGATGTGCTGCGCGCCGACGGCAGTATCCCTCCACAGGAAAGCGATGAGGACGCGCGTGGCATGTTGTCGGTGCTTGCCAGCCAGCCGGCAGGCGCTGGCAGGACCGCAACCGATCCGATCCGCAATGCGGCGGGCGAACCGCAGACACTGTCGACCAAGTTGATCGGCATGGTGCTGACCGTGCGAACCTCAGGGAGCGATCATGCGCTTCTGGCCGCCGAAGCGATCGTCGGCAGCCTTGAGGCTTTTTTTGCGACATCGATCGAAAAGCGGGTGATGCCGCATACCGAGCGGTTCGAGATCGAGGTTGTCGAGGACGGCGATGCCGGCGAGCCGTTGTTCACTGTCGATCTCGACACCATGAGCGGTACGCTTCTCTGGCCCGCGGACATGCCGCCCGTCAGAATCAGCGCGCAGGACGTCATCCGAAGCCTATGGATCGATGTTGCCGCACAGGTGCTTGGGGCGGCGTTCTTCATCCCCGATGCAGAGCAAACGATCGAGACGATGACGCAGGGGGAACGTGCGTTTGGGCGCATGGCGCTCGTCACCAGCGCGGCCAACTCCTATCATCGCATGACCGGCCGCTATCTGAGCAGGCCGACGGACCTCGTCGCTGGCGACGTGCAAGTCTATCCGCCCCGCAGTCCCCGCCCGGTGGTCGAAAAGATCGACCTGGCCGCGATCGTGGCAGAGCGGCGCGGGGTTCCCCGAGAGGAGTTGGAGGCGCGCGAGCCCGCGGGCGAGAGCCATTTAGGCATCGGCGTGCGCTCGGTCATCGACGTGCATCTCTGGGAACGGGCAGGATGGCGCGGCTTCGGCTGGATCGAGAATGAGCCCGGCTATCCGCCCTTCGTGGCACTTATCTTCAGCAATGAGGAGGCTGCCTCCAAGATCTTCGAGCGCTGGCGGAGCGGCATCGCGCCTTATGACGAGCAGGATCGCATCAGGCTTTCGATCGTCAGGCAGCTGCCTGAGAATGACGCGTTCTTCTACTCCGTTCAGATCAGCGCCAACGCGCTGCCCGGTGAGCTGGAAATGGGACAGGTGATCGGCTTCACCGCACGCTCGCTCGTCGTCCAGGCTAAGAGCCACGAGAATCTGGAGGGGCTGCTCGAGCGGTTCGCCCACTTCAAGGCCTATTATCTGATCCCCGCGGTGTGGAACGAGTCCATGCCGGAGCCCCTCTTCCTCGAGCATTTACCGGTGCTCAAGCGGCAGCTCAACGTGATGGATGCGGGCGACGTCACCCAGAATGACATTGAGTGGATGGCGGTCGAGCAGAGCAAGGAGCCGGACTGATATGCTCGCGCGCTGGCGCCGCCGCCGGGGAAATGGTGCCGAGCTTCTGGTCAAGATGCCGGTCAACGCGATGTCGCGCGCGGCGGTCGACGCCGAGACCCAACGGGTGCGCCGCTGCGTTATCCCGCTGATTCGCGACAAGGGAGGACGGCCCTATCTCGAAGGCAGCGCGGTGGCGCTGGTCTATCGCGGCCGCAAGATCCTCGTCACTGCGCTCCACGTCCTGATCGCGAACAAGGACCGGCAGCTCCTCTATTTCGCGCACGACACCTTCGCCCGGCCGCTGCACGGCTATTTCGAGATTTCCGAGACCCACGACCTGGCGGTGACGTTGCTCGATGAAGACGCGATTGCGGCCCTCGCGCATATCCCGTTCCTTGAGGAAGACCGCATCGGCTCGGCGGCCAATGAGAGCGGAGACTTCTATGCGAGCATTGCCGGCTATCCTCATACCGCGTCTCGCCTCAAGGACCATGTGACGCTCGACACGCCCATGGAGGTTTTTTCGGGGAGGGGCGTGGAGCAATCCGATGGTTTCGTGTCAGTTGCGTTCGACAAGAAGGGCGGCGCGTGGACCGCCGATGGCCATGTTCTTCCCCATGATCCGATCGGAAAGAGCGGCGGCGCCATCTTCGGGATGCGCCTGCTGGGCCTGAATGCCGTCCAGCCCTGGACGCCCGCGAAGCTGGTCGGAATACCGACCGACTGGAAGGGCAAGCAGATCCTGGGTGCCAGCGTTTCGGCGCTGCTTCCGCTGCTCGACAAGCTGGTCGAACCGCGCTGATTCAGCCGCTGCGTCGGCGACCGCCGGCACCCCATTTCTTGGAATGGCGTCAAGACGTTGCCCGAAAGAAGATGCGCGCTGCGCGATCGCCAGCCGGAATAGCGGCGCAACGGCACGCGCAGGAGCGGGGATGATCGAGGTTCATTTGCTGCGCTATGCGCTCGCCGCCGCCGACAGCGGCAGCTTCAGCCAGGCGGCCGACCGGTTCGGGATCAAGCAATCGACGCTCAGCAAGCGCATCCACTATCTGGAGGACCGGCTCGGCGTCGCGCTGTTCCGCTGCTCGAGCCGAGGCGTGACGCCGACCGACCCTGGTCTCGGCATCCTGCGCAAGGCTCGCCAGATCGTCGAGGATATCGACGCGCTCGACCGGGATTGCGCAGCGATCGCGCGGGGCACGACGGGGCAGCTACGGTTCGGCTTCCATGGGTCGCTTGGCAGTGGCGATCTTTCCGCGGTCGTTCGTGACTTTCGCGCAGCCTGGCCGGATGTGGAGTTGGCGGCGCGTGAGCGCAGCCGAACCCGGCTGCTGCGTGCGCTGGAACGCGACCAGCTCGATTTCGCGGTGATGAGCGGACAGGCGCAGCGCCCCGGCATCGTCTCGCTGTCTTTCTGGAGCGAGCCGGTGGTGATCGGCCTGGCGCGCGGCGATCCTTTATGCGCGCGCGAACCACTCTACTGGACGGATCTGCGCGGCATGACCTTCGTGATCAGCAAGGTCGATCCCGGGCCATTCCTCAACGACCTGATCGCGACCCGCCTCTCGGGGCCGGGCTTCGGACCCAGCGTCAAGATTCAGGACGTGCGGCGCGAGAATTTGTTCTCGTTCGCCGGGAATGGATGCGTCGTCGTCACCACCGGGGTGGCGCGCGCGGACGACGATCTGGTGCTTCGCCCGGTGCATGACGCGTTCGGGGCGACCCATCTCGAGCAGGCGATCCATTGGCGCCGGGATAATGACAGCGCCGCGCTGCGGCGCTTCCTCGAAATGCTGGCGCGCCGGTACGGCCGGCCGCTGCCGATCCGTTGAGTCCGAGAAATTCGAAGGGCCGCCGCGCGAGGGGGAGCGCGGCGACCCTTCCCGCTTGCCGGCCGTCCCAGGGGGCGCGGGACGGCCGGAGCGGATCAGCGAAGGCTGGTGATGGTGCTCGTCGCCTGATTGCCGACTGCGACCGCGCTCACCTGGTTGCCGGTGATAGCGAAGCTGCTGCCGGTCATCGTGCCGAGCGGCATGGCCAGCTGGTTGCCGGTCGCGAACGCCGTGACCGGGCCATAGTTGGTCTGGCTGCTGACCACGGCGACGCTTCCCGGCCGCCCGAACGAGGACAGGCTCGCCGCATTGGTCGCACTGTTGCCATAGGCCGCAGCCGAGACGCTGTTGCCGCCGATCGTCATCGAGGACTGGTTCATGCCGGTGAGCGGGCCGTTGAACGCCGCACCGACCAGGCTGTTCGACGCGGACGCGGTCACGCTGCCATAGTTGGTCTGGGCGTTGAGCAGCGGCGCTCCCGCCTGTGCCCAGATGTCGTAGCGGCTGACCTCGGCCGTAGCCGGCCCGGCCAGCGCCGCGCCGCCACGCACCACCAGCTGATTGTCGGCAACATTTCCGCGGGCCAGCGCGGTGGTGGCATTGTCCGCGATGGCCAGCGAGGAGGCGTCGATCATCGGCGTGGCCGGAGACGGCGAAGCCCGGTAGCCCGCGTCGAGCGAGGCGGTCGCCGCGACACCGGCGGTGTTGAATTGCATGTTGCCGAGCGCGCCGGACGTGCCTGCGCCCAGCGTGTCGATCTCCATGGCATTCACTGCGCGGTTCGCGGCGGCCTCGGCCATGGTCGTGTTGCCTTCGACCGCGAAGCGCGACGCGGAAATGCCGATCCCGCTATCGCCATTCTCGACCGAGGTGATGGCTTCGGCCGACATGCTGCCGCCGGCGAATTGCAGGTTGCCGAGCACATCGTCGCCCGACACCCCAACGCTGGAGCCGATCGAGACCAGTGCGCCCTGGCCGGTAAGCGAGGCCGCGTCGACGGCGGTTACCGAAAGGCGATTGTCGGCCTCGTTGATGCCGGCATAGGCCTGGTTGCTGTTCTCCTTGATCGAGACGGACGAGCCGCTCAGCGATCCGGGCGCCGCGAGCGCCTGATAGGCATGCGCCTTGCCGATCAGCTGGCCATATTGCGCCGAGGACAAAGCCGAGCCGGGGGCTGCCACATCCGCCGCGCCCAGGCTGACCGCGTCGAGCGACAGGCGGTTGGCGACGGTGTTGCCGATGATCGTCGCGGCGACGCCATTGCCTTCGACCTTATAGTCGGAGCCATAGGTGCGGAAGTCGCCGAGCATGCCGAAGCGGCCCGCGATCGTGCTGTCGATGCCGACCGCATCCTCGAGCGACCCCGACAGGCCGAGCGTCTGGCTGCTGGCCAGCGCATAATCGGCGGCGGCGCCATAGCCTTCGAACAGCGGTCCGGAGACGGCCGCGTCATGCCCGCTGCCATTGGCGAGGCTGGTGCCCGCGATCGCCATGGCGTTCGACGCCGAATTGCCGATCGCGGTGCCGCTCAGCACATTGTCGCGGACCGAGAGGTCGGAGCCGAGCACGGTCGCCGGAAGCGCCAGGATGACGCCGAGCGGCGCAAGCCCATTGCCCGCGTCGACCCGGACCTCGCCATTGCCGCTCTGGACATTGTTGAGATCGGCACTGGTGCGCAGCGAACGCGCTGTGAGGTTGAGGCCGTTGGTCGCGCCATTGCCGGTCGCGGCGACGCTGACGGTGTTACCGTCGGCAGCGAGCGCCGAACGTTCGACCGGTCCCAGCACACCCAGCTTGAGCGCGCTGGTCGAGACCGCGCCGACATTGCTCTGCCCGAAGTCCTGGACATTCTGGACGCTGAACGCAGCGGTGACGCTGGCGCTGTTGTCGAACCCAGCTGAGGCGGTGCCGACCGGTCCGGACTCGGGCAGGCTGAACGTATCCAGCGTGCTGGCTTCGACGCTTAGCTGGTTGCGCTCGGCGAGGTTGGCGATCGCGACGGCGCGCGTGGCGTTGTCCGAGAGCGATGCCTGCGACCCCGTCATCGCGCCCAGGATGTTGGTCCGGATGCCGCCGACCGTATCGGCCTCGATATCGGCGCTGCCGGCGCGCTGCACACTGGTGAGGTTGGCGACCGTGCCGCCCCCCGCGACCGTGTTGATGCGCAGCGACATCGCATTGTCGGACTGGTTGCCATAGCCGCCGGCAACGAGCGCATCGCCCTCATGCCGCGCACTCGAGTTCGAGAGCTGTCCGAACACGACCAGGTGGAACGGGTCCGAACTGTCATCGTCGCCGGCACGGACAGTGACCGATCCGTCCTGCTCCTGATGGGCGAGCGTCGCGAAGGTCGCCGAGACCTCCGGATCGCCATCGGACGGAACCAGCGAGGCCGGCCCGCCATCACCGGAGCCCAAAGCGGTCGCGCCGGTGGCGGTGAAGTCGCTCGAGAACGCGTTGCCGTACCCGAGCGCGCGGACGAGATTGCCCGTCATCGCGATATCGCTGTCGAAGGTGGCGCCGGTGCCGATGCGCACCGCGGCCATGTTGGTGGCGGTGACGGCCGAGCGCCGGTCGTTCGACTGGAAGTCGAGAACGCCGCCCGCGGCGGGTTCCTGCAGGCCGGTCAGCGAGAAGGTCGAGGCCGCGTCGTTGCCCAGCGCCTGGGCGTCGAGCCGGTTGTCGGCGACGACGACGCGGCTGGAGCGGCTGGTATCGGTGCTGACGCCTAGCGTGCCACCGGTGCTGAGTGCAGTCGCGGTCGAGGACACGCCACGCTGAGTCGTGAGCAGCAGCGCGGCGCCGTCGGCGGTGACTCCGCCATTGCCCGAAGTGAGGCGCGTGGCGGCGCGCTCGCCGCCGAGCTCGGCGGCATCGACCGCGACGTCGCTGTCCGAACGGTTGGCGCGAACCGAGGTGCTGACGCCATTGGCACGGAGCGTGATATCGGAAGTCGCCGCTGGCGGCGCGGCCATCACGATCTCGAAGCCGCTGGTATCGGCGAGCGCGCGGCTATGATCGGCGCGCTGGTGATCGGCAACGACACGCGTCCCACTGACCTGGTCGGTGGACTGTGCGCAGGCCGGCGAGACGGCGAGCATGGCGGCGAGCGCGGCGGTGGCGCCGCCGATCATCAGCGTGGCGCGGGAATGTACGATACGGGGCATGGGGCTACTCCAGTTCAAGGGGTGAGGACTGTTGTTGAGGAAATCAGGGTGTCGGGTCGGCGCCTCCCTGCGGCTTGAGGGATCGGCGGCTCAGCCGGTGATGCGGAGGCGAGCCAGGTCCTGCGCGCCCGCTTCGCCGCGATGCACCGACGTGTCGGAGGGAGCCGGCCGCCAGCGCAGCGCGATCCTGTCCTTGCCGATGCCGCGGGCTGCGAGCGACGCGACGACCGCGGCGATGCGCTGGTCGGTCAGCGCGTCGCGCTTCGCCGGCTCGAGCACTTCCACGTCGCGCGCCGCGATCCGCAGCTCGACCGGCGCGCGGCGCGCGGCGCTGGCGATCCG